>ERZ1673736.1071-NODE-1071-length-38500-cov-8.075484_pt1 | contig 38500 bp, 48 predicted proteins | sample MGYA00580212_ERZ1673736 | MGnify/ENA primary metagenome ERZ1673736 (study PRJEB41218, sample SAMN15661752) | gut metagenome | host: Homo sapiens | place: Canada: London | collected 2015-08-20/2019-03-30 | study: EMG produced TPA metagenomics assembly of...
TAAAGCGCTGGGAGAGATAGCGCATAGAAGCACCGATTTCTCCATCCGGGCCACCGGAGTCCGATACCCTATAATAGATAAAATTCACTTGTTTTTTGGAAAAAAGTTAAATCTGAATTAAGAAATAGTACAATCGTAACCAGTGAAAAATTGATGTGTCTTAGATGATAATATCAAAATACACCATTTCAGCCTCTTTGTCAAATACAATCTGATCGACTATAGTTCGAATAAAGTTCCCTTTTGTACTACTTTCGGCAGCAGGATCCAGGAGAACATCATACACACTTCGAATCTGCGAAAGGACATTATCCCTGGATGGATCTTCTGGTTTTTGTACTTCCAGTTCTTTGATATTCTCTAAAAGAGATTCTCTTTGTTTCTGTAGTCTTATCTTGTTTTCTTTGTATTCTTCCAAAGTATCAATCTCATTTTCATAGGCAAGTTTAATTCGCAGCTCCCGGGTTGAAAGTCTGGCCAGTTCCTGCTTCAGCTGTTCCAGTTCCTCATTTTGCGCCGGCGCAGTTGTTTTGGGGACATACTGGAAATCCGCGCCATCCAGAAGCTGCTTCAGGTAATCAATGACAAGCTGCTCCATTTTCTTTACTGAGATGGCCACGGAGGTTTTGTGATAACCCTTTGCGTATTTCCAGCACTGAAAGTAAGGACAGGCTCCGGATCCGGTGTAGGAGAGGGTGGCGCCACAGATGGAGCATTTGATCAGACCGGAAAGCCAGTGCTTGCAGGTGGAGGCATTCCGGTGTTTTGCTGGTCTTCGTCTGGAATCCATAAGCTTGATGCGCTTGTCAAGCTGCTCTGTGGTATAACGTGCTTCATGGGTTCCCTCAAAAGTCTGTCCATTCCAGTTTACAATGCCGGCATAAAAGGGATTGCGCAGGATATAGTCAATATTGCGCCGTTCAAACAGATTCCCCCGCTTGGTCCGGTAGCCCAGATCATTACATTTTCTGGCGATGGCAGTGGTGTCCTGGCAGTAATCATCATACTGGGACATGATGTAAGAGACAATTTTGAATTCCTTTTCATTGATCTTATATGGTTTTCCGTCCCCGACTGCATCATATCCAAGGGGTGGAGAAATCTGGTACCCCTGTTTTAATGCCTTTTCGCCCATGCCGCGGAGCACTTCTCCGGACAGGCGGATAGAGTAGTATTCATCCATCCATTCAATAATACGCTCGATTAGGCTGCCGAAAGGTCCGTCAATAACCGGTTCGGACACGCTGATCACGTCCACACGGTCCTTTTTCAGCATACTCTTATAAACGATGGATTCCTCCTGGTTGCGGGCAAATCTGCTGAATTTCCACACCAGAATCACATCATAGGGATGCTCCGGAGACTTGGCCTGTGCAATCATTCGCTGGAACTCTTTTCGCTTTTTCACATTACGCCCGGAGACACTCTCCACAAACACGGCGTCCTTCTGGACCACGATTCCATTACTCTTGGCATAGTCCAGTAGCAGACGCTTCTGCGCGTCTGGAGACAGCTCATCCTGCTCATGGGTGCTGACACGGATATACAGTGCTCCCATGCGCAGATCATCAGATTTTTGTTCGGTCATGGTATCACCTCGATTATAATTATGTAAAAATAAGTATAAAAATGACAGCCGGCGCGAACAAAGGTTCCGCTTGCATGGCTGTCCCGAAGATGATACAATATTTTTGCTGAAAATAAGGTGCATCTTCGGATGTGCTGGCCGCTCTGGTGCTGGTAACACTGGGGCGGTTTTCTTTTATTCGGTTACTTTTAATTCTTTTATCAAATCTTCCTGTGATATGGAAGGTTGATAGTCTGGATCACCAGCTTTGTAAGCTGCTATTGCATCAAGCTCATCTGCTTCAGGAGCAACTTCTTCTATGTTTGTTAATTCAGAAGAAGCATTTAATCCTAAGGTATGTATTAGTTTTATCAAAGAATCTCTATCCCAAAGAACAACTCCAATACCAGAAGCTAGTTCTTGCGCCTGTCGGGTAAAGTATCTATTGGTTAAAACAATACCTAAATTTGCACGATAATATTTCATTCCGCCTGCCACTTGGTAAACTGCATCAACGCCAATATCTGAAGAGTAGCATTTACATTGAATAGCATAAGTAATTCCAGATTGTTCAGCAATGATATCTACCCCAAAATCGCCGCTGGCAGGTGTTACCCGAGTAGTGTACCCATTTCCTTGTAAAACCAAGGCACAAAACTGCTCAAAATCATTTCCAGTCATGTAATCAAATTTATTGTTGTACCATTTGATCCTTTCGGTAGAGGAGTGTTCTTGGATGTTTTTGGGTTCAATTGTACTTTGCATACTGGAAGAGTTTTGTTCCCATTTTTCAAGTGCTTTGAAAAATTCAGTCTCATTCATTAATACAGTTCTGGTATTAGATCCGTTTTCTGGACTAATTACACCAGCTTTGCAAAGTTGATCCATAATTTTGGTAGCACGATTAAATCCAATTTTATATGTTCTTTGTAATAAACCAACAGACGCTCTTTTTTGCTGGATAAATAGCCGTGCTGCTGATTCAAAATAAACATCGGTCTCATTATTTATTGCAGAAGAATCATTGGTTGCAGAATGTAAGGTTAGAGGTTCATATTTTGCTTTTTCAGGAATAATTTTGCAGTATATCAAATCTAAAATAAAAAACACAATAAGAAATAAAATATAAGTTTTTTTGACTTTAGGTATGAATGAATTTAAATCTGCGCACAAATATAATATCCAGAAATATGCAGCCAAAAATCCAAATGGTGATAAAAGACTAAAAGTTATTTTATATATTCTACGGTAATTTCGGTTAGCAGTTGCAAATGCGATACTAATGAAAACGAAAAATGCCAATGGTAGGGAAATAAATAATTTAGTTTTGGTAAAAATCACACCTAAAATTATAATAAAAAAACTTAATAGTAGAACAAGTTCATTTGTAAAACCAGTATTATTGCTTTCTGATTTCATTTCAGCTTACTCCTTGTATGTGGTTCAGAAGTAAAAATTTTTACAACTGAAAAAGGTTCAAAATAAATTATATAGTTTTTTACTGTGGTATAAAGACCATATTTAGAATGATAACAGTCCAGAGCTTCTTTCAAATATTCTTCTGTGGCATCCAGGTATTCTGCCATTTCATATAAGCTACGGCATCCAGCTTCATAGGCATGGGTGATCCCGATCAGTCCGATCTTAAGGTTGTAACCAAAGAGCCGGGCTCTGTATTCCTGTTTTCGGTTGCTGACCTCAGTCTGATCAATAATATCGCCAACAGTAGTGTAGTGATGTCCAAGCTCTTCCGCCAGAACACAGGATTTTTCAGCCTGGGTAGGAATGGATTTGCTGATTGCTACAGTATCGTTACAATATAAGCCTTTTATATTCTGACTATTAAATTCATAGTCTATTACATCTATACCGTCCGCGCAGGCCTGGTCTTGTAATTCCTCATATGTGCTCATGTAAACACCTCCCGCTCTAGTATATCTCAATGCGTGTACAAAAATCTGTACAGCTGCTTCCACAAAAAGAAAATTGACAAATATTTCGGAGTGACATATAATATATTTAACAAGGGAGCTGGAAGGTGACTGCACTTCACCCAGCGAAAATAGTTAGCTAAAAAATAGCCGTTGATCTCGCCAAAGATTAGGACGGCTATTTTTTATGTGCATATGTAAGTATGGCTACGATTAAATTAGCAAAAGTCAACATAATCATAAATGTCTCATAATCGCTCATAAACTTCACCTCCTCCGTAAGGTGTCCGGATTAGGCAAAGAGCACGTCCCCCAGTCCCCTGGGTAAATATATTATATTGTCAAGGTACATTCTGGCAGATCTGCCGATTATTTTCTTTTGTTTTCTACCATCTTCTTAAACTGGTCAATTTCTTTCAGTTCGTCTTCTGTATATTCGGTACCTTCGTGGTGAGCTGCAAGTGTAGTTGGCTGTTGATACAGAGTAGCAGTAGCAAGTTCATCATCTAATTGTTGAGTGGAAAGAAGGCTCTTGGAATAAGTGAGGACTCTTTCTCTATTATTGGATGAGAGCTGAACATATATTTCATTTAGTTCTTTTTGAGCATTATCTGGTTTATCTGATACAGTCCAAGGAATATCTATATCTTCAATGTTGGATTTTTCGGATTGATCATCCCATCCCATTAAATAAGAAGGCGCACAATTGAATATTTTTGCCATCTCTTCTATAGTAGTTCGCTTTATATTTTCAACACGTCCATTTTCATATTTAGCTATAGCAGATTTTTGAAGTCCTAATTTTTCAGCCAATTCTTCTTGCGTTAGTTTGTATTGTAAACGACTTTCTTTTATTCGTTTTGCCATTGTGCACATAGTAACACCTCCTTGAAGTGTCTTAATTTTACTACATAATAACAATAAATGCAACAAAAAAATTAAAAAGTGTCTTAAAAAGCTAAAAACTGTGTTGACATGAGAAGAAACAGGTGCTATCATAAAGGTGTCTTAAAAAGACACAAAAAATAAAACGAAGGAGATGATAAATTGAATAAGTTAAAGCTAGAATCTATTATGAAGTTACATAATGATACTGGACAATCGCTTTCAGAATATTTGGGAATCGCACGACCAACATTTTCAAATAAACTTAACGAAACACGGGGAGCTGAATTCACACAAGGGGAAATTCGCATGATTAAAGAAAGATATGATTTAACTGCACAAGAGGTAGATAATATTTTTTTTAATCAAAAAGTGTCTTTTTAAGATACAAATAAGGTAACAAAAAACTGAAAGGAGCGCCATCCTATCAGTTCTTGTCTAAATTTGTTCACCCTATGTATTTTGCAGATTGGACACTTAAACCCCAGTCCATTGCCGAAGCCCCAGACCATTGTATACATGTTCAACCACACTTGTGGCGCCAAATGTTTCTATGGAATACTTCGCCACTTACGCAGTTTTAGTTCTGCAATTAAGTAAGAAAGATTAGCTGCCCATTAGTTGACGAATATAAGGGATTTTTCATAAATACCTCAGTTTTTAAAGTAGTGTCTCTACTTAATATTTATGAAAAACGCTTACCCTTTTTAAAGTGTCTTGGGAACCACTGTGGCAAACCTTATAAAGGGAACAGGGCAAGGTCAAAAGTTTGGTCAAAACGACTCACTCCTTTCATTTGCCCATATTTGGGTTTATGTGGATAGTCTAGCACTGTAATGAAAAAATTACAAGAAAAAATTTAAGCAAACACAAGGAAGGAGGTGAGCTGAGATGCATTTTCAAAGTGTTCAGTTTAACAATGGAAATGTTTTTGACGGAGAGAAAATCGGAGAACTTGTTTCCGAAATAATAAACAAATTCTCCGAAGCTGGTCTCTCATGCGATGAAGCAAAAATTGTACTGGATGAAGCTAAGGGAATCCTTGGGGAGTTTAGTGCAGTCCAAAAGATTCCCTAAAGATTTTTTGGACGAACCAAGAGAGAAAGGAGCGTAGAAATTATGTCAGAAAAAGACGTTATCGAAGTAACTGTTTCAATACTGGTAAGTATTTTAACTGCATTGTTTGTAGTTAAATTTATGCGCTAACCAGTAAAGCTGTTACGAAAGCAACAATAATGGGTACCAAGATGGACTTGAAAAGAAAAGATAACAAAGCATTTAAGGAGAATTGAAGATAATGAAGACCTTTATGCGTCAAATGATAGATTTGATCATTTAATCCTTCAGGAGCTGTTAAAGCAAGGTAACCATGGTCTTCCAATGATTTCTCCAAACTATGTATTTCGTTTGATAATTCTTTACAAGGCTGTTGTGTTGAACTGTTTCCATACAAATGAATTGAATGATCAAATTCATCGTAGTAAAAATTCAACTCTGTTTTGTTGGTCAGTTTATGGGCTAGTTTTAAAAATTTAATTTCTTGTAGTGTCATAAAACCACCTCACTTGTTTTGTTAAATTGTATCAAAGGGAGTAAAAATGTGCAAGACATGGAAAAGAATATATTTACAGAATAGGCGAGGAAACGAGCAAAGTCAACAAATACCGTTCGAGACATTTTGACAGAAAGAGGTGATTGAAATAGTTAACTGTAGCACTGAATTAAATGCATTCTTAAGTTTTCTTCGTACCTGTGAAGAGTCTAACCGGCTGGCAATTCTCACAGAAAATGATATGGATCGTCAGACGCAGGATATTTTACATAATATTGAGCTCAACGAAAACAGCCAGTATGACTATATCTGCCAGGGATTTACTTTGCGTGATATACGGCGGAAGCGGAGAATGGCAAAAGACATAAAAGAAGCAACAGCTCCAATCTGTAACTGGATGAAAGAGAACTGGAAGGTGATCTGTGACCTGGAACGGCTGCTTGGAGATGCAAGAAAACAGGAGAAACAAGCTCAGAACCGTTCGTACACAAACCGGACAGGGGTTATGAAAAAGCTGAAGTAACTCCGTACAACCATGATCCATACCATAGTAACGGGGAGGTGATTGTGATAGGAATCAAATTTACTCGCAGATTTATCATAGACGGCGTGCCATACAGGATAGATCAGCTTCCAAAAGCGCAAGTGACGAAGGAACGGGCACTGAAAACTGAAGCGGAGCGAGTTGATCTGGCAATGGCTATATATAATTTTGAAAGAAAGAAGGCTGCCGGGTAAGGCAGCAGAAAGGAGGCAAGCTGTGAAGCGTAACATAATTATATCTGCTATCATAGGCACCCTTGCTACATACCTGCCGTTCTGGCAGTGGGACGGACTGCAGGTTGCAGGAGCACTGGCATTATCAATGATTGCGTGGATGCTGATACAGGGCACAGAGCCAGAAGGGAGGAGACCATGAGTTTAGAAAAAATGATAGATGAGTTGTATGAGCTTTCGAAGAAAGCTATAGCAAGCGGAATCCATGTAAGTTTCGAAATAGGATTAGCTGGATATCCATGCCGGGTTTGGGTGAAGGAACCAACAGAAAGCAAAATGACTACTTATGATATTTATCGTGACGAAGCATTGATGGAAGAATCCGTTAAAAACTACGAAGCAGCTAAGAAACATCTTACACGGTTGTTAAAAGAAAATGGATCCTGAGAGTTGGGAGCTCATCAGGATCCGGTGTCCAAATGGACGTAAACAGTTTAGCACCCTTTTATTGTAGAAGGGTAGAAAGGAAAAGTCAATGATTAAAGTTGAGAAAAAGGGAAATACAACGAAGGCAACAGTAGAGGGGAATACATATGTGCTGATAGATGAATTTCAGACGGTATTACATATGCTGTACCAGGTGCTTGAAAAGAACATCAAAGAGCCAGGAGATGTAACCCCACGCAATCTTATGCACTCAATGGTGGAAGATGTGGTGCAAAAAGAAAAGGAGATAGATAGTAACCCATTAACGATTAACCGATAATTCAAGAAAAGGAGAATACAAGATGCAGATTAATGTTAGTTTTGAAAACCTCACTGAGATGAAAGAGTTCGCAGCAATGATAATGGGAGTTTCCGGCAGCCAGAAGAAGACAGCTGTCGCTGATAAGCCAGCACCACAGCCGGTACCTGTTGCAGCAAGTGCACCTACACCAGTACAGGCTGTCCCGGCCGTAAGTGTTCCGACAGCCGCACCAGTGCGGCAGACTCCGGCCAGTGTGCCAGTGGCACAGACAGCGGTACCAGTCCAGAGCGCAGTACCGACATCCGCCGTATCCTACACACTGGATGACCTGGCAAGAGCCGGGATGACACTGATGGACAGCGGAAGACAGGCTGACCTGCAGGGGCTTCTGAAGACCTTCGGAGTAGAAGCGCTGCCGGCACTTCCGAAAGAGCAGTACGGGGCATTTGCAACGGCATTAAGAGGAATGGGGGCGCAGATATGATGCACCAGGAAAGGGCACATGCCCTCTTAAGCGCATCCAGTTCCGGCAGATGGCTGAAATGCACGCCGTCTGCCAGGCTGGAAGAACAGTTCCCGGACACTACATCCGAAGCTGCCGGAGAAGGCACCCTGGCCCATGAGGTGGCAGAGCTGAAGCTGAGACATTATGTGGATACGGTGAACTTTGGAAGACGTAAGTTTACTGCAGCATACAATAAGCTGAAGAGGCACCCGCAGTGGCAGGAAGAAATGGACCGTTACACGGATGAGTATCTGGAGCATGTGAAGACCGCTTCCCTTGCCATGAAGATCTGTCCTGCTACAAAGATCGAGGAAAGGGTTTCCTTCCGGAAATATACCCACGAAGAAGAGGGGGATTCCATTGAAGGAAGCGGCATTGCCGACTGCATCCTGATCGGGAGCGGGACCATACATGTGATCGATTTCAAGTATGGGAAAGGTGTCCTGGTGGATGCAGACCATAACCCGCAGCTCATGTTGTACGCCCTGGGAGCTTATGAGGCCTATAAGATCCTTTACCCAGTGGAAAAAATCCGGATTTCCATTGTCCAGCCAAGGATTGAAAATTTTTCTGACTGGGAGTGCTCCCTGGAAGAACTGCTGAGGTTCGGGGAGTATGTAAAGCAACGGGCCGCATTAGCCTGGGAAGGGAAAGGCCCTTACAGTCCCGGTACCGATACCTGCAGGTTCTGCCGGGCAAAGGCAAAATGCAGGGCAAGGGCAGACCACAACACGAAACTTGCCTTCGGAATCGGGGAGCTGCCGCCGCTGATCAGCAATGAGGAGGCGGGGGAACGGCTGAGAGCTCTGGAGGATGTGGCAAAGTACCAGAAAGACCTTCAGGAGTGGGCACTGGCTGAGTGCCTGTCCGGGAAAGAGGTCCCAGGCTGGAAAGCCGTGGAAGGACGCGGATCCAGAGGATGGACAGATACCGATGCAGCGTTTGAAGCCCTGAAGAAATACGGCGTGGAAGAGGCCATGCTCTATGAGCGTAAGCCGCTGACACTGGCACAGGTGGAAAAGGTGGTCGGAAAGAAAGAACTGCAGGAAGCTGCCGGGGACTATATGGTCAAGAACCCGGGCAAGCCCACTCTGGTGCAGGAGAAAGATAAAAGACCGGCAATCACAAATAAGATCACAGCTGAAGAAGCATTCAAGGAGGAAAACTGATCATGGATAATTTTTGCAATGTAACAACCGGAGAAGTAAGGATGAGCTACGCGCACCTGTTTAAGCCCTATGCGGCGGTGCCGGGACAGGAGGAAAAGTACAGTGTGACTGTGCTGGTTCCAAAGACAGACACAGACACCATGGGGCGCATCAACGCTGCCATTGAAGCAGCTAAACAGAGAGGCATTTCCGAAAAATGGAGCGGGCAGTGCCCGCCGATCCTTCCAACCCCAGTGTATGACGGGGACGGCGTAAGACCGACTGATGGCATGCCCTTCGGTCCGGAGTGTAAAGGGCACTGGGTGTTTACCGCCAGTGCAAAAGCGGATTACCCGCCGGAAGTCGTTGACCAGATGGGAAACCCGATCATCAACCAGTCCGAGGTCTACAGCGGCATGTACGGAAGAGTGAACGTGACCTTCTATCCATACGTGTTTGGTGGGAAGAAAGGAATCGGCTGCGGCCTTGGACCTGTCCAGAAGTTAAGGGATGGGGAAGCCTTAAGCGGCGGCCATGTATCCGCGGCACAGGCATTCGGGGCACCACAGCTAAAACCTGCAGTCCCATACACACAGCAGCCGGCAGGCGGGATCAATCCCATCACCGGATTACCATACTGACAGAGGGGGCATAGGCCCCCTGTTGCAAAACGGAGGGCATTATCATGGCAGACTTAAGTATCGATATTGAAACAAGATCAAGCGTGGAGATCCGGAAGGCGGGGCTGTACCGGTATGCACAGTCCCCGGACTTTGAAATCCTACTGTTCGCTTACCAGATGGATGATGCTCCTGTGGAGATTGTGGACCTGGCACAAGGGGAGAAGATCCCGGAACGGATCGTGGAAGCCCTGCAGAGCGCGGGTGTCATCAAGCACGCGTACAATGCAGCTTTTGAGTGGTACTGCCTGAATACAGCAGGATACAGGACTCCGCTGAATCAGTGGAGATGTACCATGGCACATGGCCTTTACTGCGGATACCCGGGAGGTCTGGATGCCATTGGAAAAGCAATCGGACTTCCTCAGGATAGGCAGAAGCTCGCAACCGGAAAGGCACTGATCCGGTATTTCTGTGTCCCCTGCAGGCCCACAAAGAGCAATGGGAACCGGACTTGGAACCTGCCGAAACATGCCCCGGAGAAATGGCAGCTGTTCAAGGAATACTGTAAACAGGACGTTACTGCGGAGAACAGTATCCTCAGGAGGCTGGACCAATACCCGGTTCCGGCGGAAGAGGAAAGGCTCTGGCAGATGGATGTGAAGATGAATGCGTTTGGCGTCCGTGTGGATGAAGAACTGACAGACGGCGCCCTGTACATAGATGAAGTGAGCCGGCAGACCCTGATGGAGGAAGCCATGGGAATCACCGGCATTGATAACCCGAACAGTACCGTACAGCTGATGGAATGGCTGGAAAGGAACGGCACGGAGACAGAAAACCTGCGCAAGGCTACCGTGTCTGACCTTCTTGCGGGACAGCCCGCAGAGAATGTGAAGCGGATGCTGGAGATCCGCCAGCAGCTGGGGAAAACCTCAGTGAAAAAATACGAGGCAATCCGCAATGCAAAAGGCACAGACGGACGTGTCCGGGGACTTACCCAGTATTACGGCGCGAACCGTACCGGGCGCTGGGCAGGACGGCTTGTGCAGATGCAGAACCTCCCCAGGAATTATCTTGGAACTCTGGATGAGGCGAGAAAGATCGTAAAGCAGAAAAACTATGAAGGGCTGCGCCTGATCTACGGGAACGTGCCGGACACCCTTTCCCAGCTGATCAGGACCGCGTTCATTCCCTCAGATGGAAATAAATTCGTGGTCGCGGACTTTTCGGCCATCGAGGCGCGTGTGATCGCCTGGCTGGCCGGGGAGCAGTGGGTGAATGAGGTATTTGCCACACATGGGAAGATCTACGAGGCAACGGCTTCCCAGATGTTCCATGTCCCGGTTGAAAAGATCAAAAAAGGGAACCCGGAGTATTCCCTCAGGCAGAAAGGCAAGGTCGCAACCCTTGCCCTCGGCTACCAGGGCGGTACTTCGGCGCTGATCGCAATGGGTGCGCTTAACATGGGGCTGACGGAGGAAGAACTTCCGGATATTGTCCTCAGATGGAGAAATGCAAACAGACGGATCGTGGACCTGTGGTACTCCATTGAACAGGCGGCGCTGAAAGTCATGCAGACTGCAGAGCCCCAGGCAATCAACGGGCTGATCTTTGCCTTGGAAGGGGACATGCTATACGGGCAGTGCTTCCTTACGGTAAGGCTCCCATCCGGGAGAAAGCTGTTTTACCCGAAGCCTTTTTTACAGGAAAACCAGTTCGGGAAAATGGCGCTGCATTATTACAGCACGGGGAGCAACAAGAAGTGGGGCGTGGAATCCACTTATGGCGGAAAGATGACAGAGAACATTGTCCAGGCAATCGCAAGGGACTGCCTGGCGGAAACCTTAAAACGGATCGAGGACAAAGGGCTGCATGTGGTATTCCATGTGCATGATGAGGTGATCATCGATGCACCAGAAGAGACAACTGTGGATGAGATCTGCGGGCTGATGGCAGACCCGATCCCGTGGGCCCCGGGGCTTATCCTTAAAGGGGCAGGATTTGAAGGACAGTATTACATGAAGGACTAGGAGGGAACGTATGCAGTACAACAGAATGCTGAAAATCAGTACAGCCGGGAGCAGAAAGGCCATGCGCTGGCCGAAGAGCTCCATCCTCTGGTCTGAGTTTACGGAAAAACTGAAAATGCCGGTGCGCAGCACAGAGACCATGGAAGAGTACCTGGCAATGTCCAAAGCAAGGCAGGCGGAGCTGAAAGACGTGGGCGGCTATGTGGGCGGTACCTTTACCGGGGACAGGAGGAAGGCCTCCGGTGTGGAAGGCAGGGACCTTGTCACACTGGACCTGGACAGTATCCCTGCAGGCCAGACAGGGGATATCTTAAAAAGAGTGTCCGGGCTTGGCTGTGCCTCCATGGTGTACAGTACCCGGAAACACGCAGGGTATGCCCCAAGGCTGAGGGTCGTGATCCCCCTTGACCGTACCGTGACCGCTGATGAATATGAGCCCGTGGCGCGTAAGATCGCGTCCCTGGTCGGCATCCGGTTCTGTGACCCGACAACCTTTGAAGCGTCCAGACTCATGTACTGGGGAAGCTGCTGTTCCGACGGCGAGTACGTGGCAGAGGTATATGACAACCCGTTCTGCAGTGCAGACGGCATCCTGGCCATGTACGGGGACTGGACAGACGTGTCCCAGTGGGCACAGGTGCCAGGCAGTGAGGCAATTGAAAAAAGACGCCTGGCAAAGCAGGAAGACCCGACAGCGAAACGCGGGATCATCGGTGCATTCTGCCGTACTTATACCGTTACCCAGGCTATGGACAGATTCATCCCAGGTATGTATGAGGAGACGGATGTGCCCGGGCGTTACACCTACACAGGAGGCTCCACACAGGGCGGCGCCGTGGTATATGACGGGGACCTGTTCCTGTACAGCCACCATGCAACAGATCCCTGTTCCGGACTTCTGGTCAACGCCTTTGACCTGGTAAGGCTGCATAAGTTCGGGGACCAGGATGCGGATGTAAAGGAAGGAACCCCGAATAACAAGCTGCCGTCTTTTCTGTCCATGTCCAGGCTTGCCCTGGAGGACAAGGCGGTATCAGATCTGATGTCAAAGGAACGTTTCGAGAATGCGAAGGAAGCCTTTGCGGCAGGGAATACACCCCAGACAGGACAGGAGGCAGACGAGGATACCAGCTGGATCTACAGCCTCACCAAGGACGCCAGCGGACGTTTTGAAAAGACCATAAACAATGCGGTCATCATCCTGGAGCATGATCCCTTACTGAGGGGGAAGATCGTGACGGATGAGTTCGCCAGCTGTGGCATGGTGCTTGGCAGGATGCCCTGGGATGAAAGGGACGAAAAGCGCAGATGGAAGGACGTGGACGATGCAGGCTTTTACCGGTACATGGAAACCTTTTATGGCCTTACCGGGCGTGAGAAGCTGGATAACGCCCTTCTGCTGGTCAGTTCCCAGAACCGGATCAATGATGTGAAAAGATACCTGCAGGGGCTGAAATGGGACGGCAGGAAGCGCGTGGACGGGCTCCTGGCGGATTACCTTGGTGCGGAAGACAACGCCTATACCAGGGCGGTTATGCGGAAGTCCCTGTGCGCAGCCGTGGCAAGGGCAGTGAACGGCGGTTCCAAGTTTGACAATATGCCCATATTTGTAGGCCCCCAGGGGATTGGAAAGAGCACCTTCCTTGGCATCCTGGGGAAAGAATGGTTCTCGGATTCTCTGACAACCTTTGAAGGCAAGGAAGCCGCGGAGCTGATACAGGGTACCTGGATCAATGAGATCGGGGAGCTGACAGCGTTTACCAAACAGGAAACACAGGTGATCAAACAGTTTTTAAGCAAGACAGATGACATATACCGCGCAGCTTACGGAAAGCGGACGGAGAAATACCCGCGGCGCTGTGTGTTCTTCGGGACGTCCAATGACACAGAGTTCCTGAAGGATGCCACCGGAAACCGGCGTTTCTGGCCCGTGGATGTGGGGGTGCATAAAGCCGTAAAATCCGTCTGGGAAGATCTCCCTGATGAAGTGGACCAGATATGGGCAGAAGCTTACGTATACTGGCAGATGGGCGAGAAGCTGTTCCTGCCAAAGGAAATCGAATGCCTGGCAGAGGCAGCCCAGAAGGAGCACAGGGAGTCTTCCGGAAAGGAAGGGCTTATCCTAGAATACCTGGAAAAGCCGGTCCCCGAAAACTGGAACAGCATGAAGCTGATGGACCGCAGGACATACCTGAACGGGAACATGAAAGCAGCGGAAGACATGAAGCTGGTACCAAGGATGAGTGTCTGTGCAATGGAGATCTGGGTGGAATGCTTCGGCAGCGACCCACGCTATATGCAACGCAGGGACAGTGCCGAGATCAACAACATCCTGATGGGGATCTCCGGCTGGGAAAAGGAAAGATCTTCCGGGCGGCACGGCATTTACGGGACGCAGAGAGGGTTCCGCAGGTGTCAACAAACTTAGCCAACAGACCGGGGAAAAGGCAAATTTGAGTTTGTTGACGTTGACCAGAGCAAAAAACATTGTCAACGGCATGTGACACAGTTTGTAGACGGACAGAAGGCCCGAAAATCCAATAAAAACTAATATATGTCTACAATGTCAACAAACTTTCTATATAAATATAAAAATAGATATAAGTAGAATACCTAATAGCACCTAGCGCGCCTAAAAATAGACACGTATACGCGCGTGAGAGTGTTGCAGACAGGAGGGCTAAGAATGCGGGAAAAAGAAATTGAGAAAATCCTGGCGGACGAGGTAAAACGTCTGGGAGGCAGGGCGTATAAGTGGACAAGCCCCGGCAACGACGGAGTGCCGGACCGGATTGTGATCCTTCCGGACACCAGGGTGATATTCGTGGAACTGAAAACAGACACAGGGGTGCTGAGCCCCCTGCAGAAGGTCCAGATCAGCCGGCTGAAAAAACTGGGACAGTGGGTGGAAGTGGTAAAAGGCATCCAGGGCTTAAAGGTGTTCTTTGAGGACCTGGGATATATGGACACGGCTTCCAGGATCTCGACAAGATACAACCTGGAGTGAGGAGCGGGAAAATGATATTTAAGCCACACGCATACCAGCAGCACTGCATCGCTAAGGTCATAGAAATCGCAAAACTCGGTCTTTTCCTGGACATGGGACTTGGCAAGACGGTCACTACGCTGACCGCCATCCGCCAGCTGAAATACGACCGGTTCGAAGTGCGGAAGGTTCTGGTGATCGCACCGAAAAAGGTGGCAGAAGGAACCTGGACCAGGGAAAAAGACAAGTGGGAGCATACAAAGATCCTCCGGGTTTCGCCTGTGCTTGGCAGCCAGGCCAAAAGGATACGGGCCTTGAACACGCCAGCGGACATTTATATCATCAACCGGGAAAACGTGTGCTGGCTGGTTGATTATTACCGGAATGACTGGCCGTTCGACATGGTGGTCATTGATGAATCCAGCAGCTTCAAGAGCCACACGGCAAAAAGATTCAAGGCACTGGCAAGCATCAGCAGCCGGATCACAAGGCTGGTGGAGCTGACCGGAACCCCGTCACCAAACGGGCTTGATGATCTCTGGTCCCAGGTATTCCTTCTGGACGGAGGGGAACGCCTGGGAAAAAGATATACACAGTTCCGGGAACGGTACTTTGATCCGGGACGCCGCGGGGCAGACGGAATGGTCTATGATTACAAGGCCAAACCGGGGAGTGAGCAGAGTATCCTGGAGCGGATATCCGACATCTGCATCAGCATGAAGGCTGAGGATTACCTGCAGCTTCCGGACATCATCTACCACACAGTGCCGGTAGTCCTGGACCCGAAAGCCCTGAAGGCTTACCAGGAGATGGAACGGAAGATGGTCCTGGAGCTTCCAGAGGACGAAGAAGAGATCAGTGTTACCAGTGCGGCAGCACTGAGCAATAAACTCCTCCAGCTGGCAAACGGCGCTTTGTATGATGACGGCCACCAGGTTCATGAGATACATGACTGCAAGCTGGAAGCCTTTACGGAGCTGATCGAGAGCCTGCAGGGGAAACCGGCACTGGTTTTTTACAATTTTCAGCATGATAAGACCAGGATCCTGAAAGCACTGGAAAAGACAAAGCTGCGGATCCGGGAACTGAAAAAGCCCCAGGACGAAGATGACTGGAATGCCGGAAAGATCGATATCCTCCTGGCACACCCTGCGAGTGCAGCTTACGGGCTGAACCTGCAGCAGGGCGGGAACCACGTCATCTGGTTCGGGCTTACCTGGAATTATGAGTTATATACACAGGCAAACAAAAGGCTTCACCGCCAGGGCCAGACCGAAAAGGTGATCATCCACCATCTGGTAAGCACCGGCACCCGTGATGAGGATGTGATGCAGGCCCTGGAGAAAAAGGACGATGTCCAGAACTGGGTGATGGAAAGCCTGAAAGCAAGGATAAAGGCAATCAAGGAGGGCAGGCGCTAATGGATTTAGCAAAGCGGATAAGGGCAATAGGAGAATCAGCCGGCAGGATGGATGGGAAGCTGCCGGTGCGAAGGGTAAAGTGTCAGGGCTGTGGAAGAGAGATCTGTTCTGATGATGACCTGACAGATGTAGAGTACGTGAAGACAAAAAGAAACTCAGACATATTTTTCCATACCGGCTGCATGAACCAGGTATGGAAGCATGGAATCTGTTAAGGAGGATGGGATATGCTGCAGGAAATGAAGTTAGAGGACGCGTTGAAGAAATTTTTACAGGGGAAGAAAGTCCTGGTTGCACCAGATCGGGTTATGGAACCCGGAAAAGAAAGATACCTGTTCCGGTCACTGGGAGCTGTTTTGAACGGAAAACGATTCCTGGTTGAGGTACCGGCTGTGGAGAATCCGGATTTTAAAGAGGCTGCGCATCAGATGGTAACGCCGGAAAAACTGCCCCCCCCAAGAAACTATTCAGGAAGAACCAGAGGTAGCGCCTATGGAGATCAATAAAAATATGACACAGGAGCTAAGAGGATATGCCGGATTTTTGCATATCCGCTGTGAACACTGTGGTAAGACAAAGACTTTCTGTACCAAACATCAGCTTAGTTATTACGGCTGTAAAGAATGCGGCAAGAAGACGGACCTGAAGGATTTGAAACTGGCATTTATCAACTGTGAATGCGGCGGTATGGCAAGATATCTTACAAATGAGACTGCAGAGCTGATTGAGCTGAACTGTATAAACTGTGGCATGCCTGTTGCACTGAAATACAACGCCAAGAAGAAATTGTATGAAACGATAAGGAGCTGAGGCTATGGCGGAAAAATATAAAACCTGTAAACACAGTACCGGCAGAGTAGGTGAACTGATCGTATACGTCCACCCGACCTGTCCGAGGCTGTCAATGATAAAAGGCACCTTGTGCAGCAGTAAGATCCGCTGCAGGGAGTGCCGGAGCTGGGAGGCGAGGAAATGATACCAAAATGTAGGAAATGTGAAAATACTGAGTTTCAAGATATGAATGGAAGACCTAATCGCTGGTATTGTAAACACCCAGAAGTAAGGGAGCATGTCAGTTGTCCAGCTGATACATTGATTTGCAAAACAGAGAGGTATTCGACAGAGATAACAATTAAGACAAGTCCTAAGTGGTGTCCGAGGAGGAAAAAATAGATGATAGACGTAATCGTTGCAATGGGTGTTGGCGTGCTGATCGGAGCCTTCGGTGTGATCGCCTGGCTCCTGCATGATTAAAAACAGAGGTGAGCATGATGATTGAAATCATAAGTGTGGAGCAGAAAAGAGTGACAGACCAGGAAGCTGCGGAAGCAATAAATATAATTAAGCGGTATTGTGATTGCAGATACTGTTGTGACTGCACTATCCGGAAAATATGCCAGGAGTATTTTGATAACAGTGACGCATATCCGGATGACTGGCCGGAAGTGGAGGTGCCGGATGATTGATGAGAAAAGGGTGCTACAGGCTGCCAGGGAATTAAGCATGAACCCGGATAAGGCAAGGAAGCTCCTGGAGGATGCCAGATCAGAACCGGCAATCATGAAGCGGATACATAAGTATGAGCAGTTTGTGGGAGGTGACAGAGGTGGAAGAAGTCAAGATAACCAGGAAGCTCCTGGACAGTTACAAGAAACTGAAAAGGGAGCTTCCAGTCCTTGAATATGAGTTGAATGAGCTGTGGATGACAGACAAGGGCATGGGGAACAGCGTGATCCTCAATGGCAAATCCGGATCCAAGAAGCCAGAGACAGTAGTTGGTTTTGACTATGAAAAATACAACCGGCGGAAAAAGTCCCTGGCTAAGAAGAAAAAGCAGGTCGCAGCTATTGAAAAATGGATTGACGATATCCCAGACGGTCAGACCAGATGTGTGTTCAAAATGTTTTACCGGGATGGGATGACCTGGGAGCGGATTGCTGCCAAGACCGGATATTCCCAGAGCCCGGACTATCCGAGACTAATGATCCGAGACAAGTATTTAAAAAGTCAGGGCATAAAGTAAAAAGTTCGTTTTATTCGGATAATTCGGATTACAATAACAATGAAGCCGAAGGCTCAGCGGAGCCGGTGGCTTAATCCTTTTAGTGTGGTGAAAAGTTTCTGACAAGTGATTGCCAGGTGTCACAGCCTGGCAGTTGATTTGGTTAGTACCAGACCAAGGCAAAAGGTACTGTTACTGCTTAGCAGTTAAGCGGCGTTTATGTGTTTTTGCAGGAATGGACCCACTTGTACGATAATCAAGGGAAAAACCTGCTTTGCTGTGACATTCTGGATGGCAACGTATCAGGAGCACAGCTACCGGAACACCTCCCCGATCGGGAGGGAGCATGAGCCGTTAAACCGAGCCGCAGGTTCGAGTCCTGGTGTTCCGATTGGCTTCGAGAGAAGCTATAAATACAATTCTTCCCCGAAAGAATATAATTTGCAGAGAGAACTTCGTAGAAATTACGAGGTTCTTTTTGTTTAGTTTTCCAATATGGACATTTGCAAACAAATGTTCTATAATGCAAGTACCTTATAAAATATATAATACAAACACTATTTGTTGAAAAATGTCAGATTGTGGAGTATGATTTAAGCAAATTATATTTTATGGGGGAAAACCGTATGGCCAAGAATACAATAAATAGAAGCATATATTATTATGATGTAGCTGCATTCGAAAATCTTGAAAATAATAAAGGAATGACGAGGATTAAAGATCAGAGTGATGTAATAATAAAATGCTTTGAAGCCATAGATCAATTGAATAAAAATTTGGAAAGCGAAACTGATCAGTTAAAACGAGCACAAATTCTTCAGATTTTAGAACAAAATACCGTAAATGGGGATAAACTATATCTTTTAGTAGATAATATAGATAAGAATTCTGGAATTATTCGATTCAGAATAATATTATGTAGATTAGACGCATTGCCATTTATTGAACAAAGTGGGCAGTTAACAAATATCGTATCAATAATTGATGGAGATTTTAATATTGCAGAAATAACACATTGTGTGATGTTTACCAAGTATGGTGTTATGGGAGCTAAGTTTAATTTTAATGGTGCAAGACCTAGTGCAATAGCTTGCTATCTGCCTAAATTTAATCAGAAAATGGTACATTTCAGTTGTGTAGGAAAAATGCGTAAAGATGCATTTGAAAGATTAATAGATGAAAAGGAATGTAGTTTGTTTGAACTAGGGGTAAAGAATTCTCCTGAGATGAGAAAAATTTTAAGAGATGATATGGGAATGGTTCAAGCATTTACGCAAGATATTCCAGAAATTGACACATATGAGATTGTTTTAAAAAGAAGAATAACCAAAAAGAAGAAAGGATTTATACTTCCTGTTAAAGTTGAAAAGATGAGAGAATTTGTAAGCAATAATATAGAGCAAATTGAAAAGTTTAAAGTATCTCAGGGAACTTACAAGGATAGTATAGATTTATTAAGCGATAAAATAGTATGTAAATCAGAATTTGTATTGACTGAAAACAGAAGTATTGATTCAGAAAGTATTTATGGTATAACGGAAAATTATTTTGATGCTGTAGTTATAAAAGATTGTAGAGAAGAGAATGAAGAGGAAAATGAATAGAGAAGCAAAGCATGCGTTGAGAAGAAAGCTTATATTTGTTATCCCGTTATTGATAGGTGTCATAATAGGCATAGTGCGAGTACATTTTCTTAGTAAAGGTCAAATTGATATTTCTAGGATGATTGATGTTGTAACAACTATACTAAGCCTATGGGGAACATCATTAGGGTTTATTATTACGGCAGAATCGATTTTGGTTGCTTTTGATGGAAGTTATTTAACTAAAGAGATAAAAGCATCGGAGCACTTTAAAACGGTAATTTATACGTATACTTTGACCTGTATAGAGTTGCTTTTGATGATTGCGATTTTCTCAGTTGTTATTGTGGAAAATTGCTTTTCAAATCTTTTGTGGGGAATACTTGCAGCATGTTTATGTATATCTTTGTTGGATATATTTTTATGCTTGATATTTTTGGGATTTTTAATTGCAAGTACATGTAAAAAGAAAAAATGATTTATAACAAGGCACCCTTCGGGGTGCTTTTCTAATGCTATTTTTCATATAGCGTGCACAGCACCAGCGTAGTCTCACGTAAGACCTCCTTTCTGACGGTAGCAATCGGCTGTCGTTTATGGTGCTGGTAGGACTGTATTTCATAATACCCAAAAACGACGAATAGAGGTGATGAGACATGGCCAGAGCGCCGGATCCAAGAATTGAACAGGCGAAGGCTATGTGTCTGAAAGGCATGAAATTAGTTGAGATTGCAAGTCAGCTGAATCTGCCGGAAGGTACTGTTCGAAGTTGGAAAAATAGATATAAATGGGATTGCAACGTTGCAAAAGAAAAACGCAACGTTGCAAAAAGGAAAAAGGGCGGTCAGCCAGGCAATCAAAATGCAACAGGTCCGCCGGAGAATAAGAATGCAGTTAAGACAGGAGAGTTTGAGACTCTCTTTTTTGATTGCTTAGAACCAGATGAACAGAAGCTGATCCAGGCAGTGCAGCCAGATAAAAAACAGCTGCTCTTGCAGGAAATTCAGCTGCTGACTGTCCGAGAACGGCGTATGTTAAAGCGGATTGAATCACTAAAGCTCCTGGAGCAGACTTCGGATCCGGAAGATGACCAAGGGGAGGACGAGCTTGAAAAAGCACCTCCCGGAATGTCTGTTACAAAGTACAAATCTGGAATGGAGAAAGGCAAGCCAACACTCCTGAGGGAATACGAAGGAATCCTTGGTCAGATCCAGTCCATTGAGGATGCGTTGACCAGAGTCCAGGCCAGACGCCAGAGGGCAATTGAAGCCCTGCATAAATTTGGTTATGATGATGCTCATCTGGAGCTTGAAACTATGAAGTTCGAGCTGGAGCTTCTGAAACAGGATGGACAGAACGAGGATGATACAGATGACGGCTTCCTGGAAGCCTTGAATGCTTCTGCCGAAAATGTCTGGGGTGATGAGGATGTATGAGAAACTAAACAGCCTTAAGAAGCGCCTGCAGCAGATGAAGCAGAACCGGACAACCAGACAGAACGGCCAGACATTTCACTTCTTTCCATTCTCAAAGAAGCAGAAACAGGTACTGACCTGGTGGTGCAAAGAATCCCCAGTCCATGACAAAGATGGAATCATAGCAGACGGAGCTATCCGATCAGGAAAGACTGTCAGCATGTCGCTGTCTTTTGTTATGTGGGCAATGAGCAGCTTTGCAGGTCAGAACTTTGCCATGTGCGGAAAGACAATCGGCTCCTTCCGGCGAAATGTTTTGTTCTGGCTGAAGCTCATGCTTCGGTCAAGAGGTTACTCCATCACAGATCACCGTGCAGACAATCTGGTAGTAGTGCGGAAGAATGGTATTGAAAACTATTTCTACATTTTTGGTGGCAAAGACGAACGTTCCCAGGATCTGATCCAGGGTATTACTCTGGCTGGCGTTTTCTTCGATGAGGTCGCGCTGATGCCGGAATCCTTTGTCAACCAGGCAACAGGACGTTGTTCTGTGAAAGGTTCCAAATTCTGGTTTAACTGTAACCCAGATGGACCATATCACTGGTTCAAAGTCAACTGGATCGATAAGTCCACCGGCTACCTGGGAAAAGAGCGGGTAGAGCAGATCCGCCAGAAAGCAAAAGCAGAAGGCAAGGATCCAGGACTGAAAGAGCTTCTGTATCTGCATTTCACCATGGATGACAACCTGTCCCTGGATGAAGAGGTAAAAGCCAGATACCGCAGCATGTACATTGGCGTATTCTTCAAGCGTTACATCCTGGGATTATGGGCAGCAGCCGAGGGCGTTATTTATGATATGTTTGATGAAGCCAGGCATGTCCGTGATATCAAGGATTTCTTTCAGCTTCTGATCAACGGCAACCGATATGTTTCCTGTGACTATGGTACCCAGAATGCAACCGTCTTCCTGCTCTGGAACAAAGGCAGGGATGGAGTCTGGTACTGCATCCGGGAATATTACTATTCAGGACGTGATAAAGGCAAACAGAAAACAGATTCTGAATATGCAGATGATTTAAAAAAATGGCTGGATGGCACGAAGATAAAAGCAATCATCGTGGATCCATCTGCAGCTTCCTTCATTGCAGAGCTCCGCAAGCGCGGGTACAAAGTGCTGAAAGCCAACAATGATGTGTTGGATGGAATCCGCCTGGTGGGAATGCTGCTGAATTTGGAACTGCTGAAATTCGCCAGTTCCTGTACAGAAACCATAAAAGAATTTGCTTCCTACATCTGGGATGAAAAAGCCCTGGAACGTGGAGAGGACAAGCCTGTTAAGCAGCACGATCACAGCTGTGATGCTGTACGTTACTTTGTGAGCACAGTGCTTGGTAGCAGGGTAGCGAGACTTCGAGAAATAAGTAGGTGAGAACGATGTATATATTTACAATTCCAAGAGAAAAATTTGACGAGCGGGCACCGGACAAAAGGATCATCCGTCAGCTGATCAGTAAGCACATCAGCCAGGTTGGAGATCTGAAAAAGAACATGGCTTATTACCAGGGCAAACATAAGATTCTGGAAGATGCCAAGCGGGAAAACAGGCTGGTATGCAACCATGCAAAGGACATTTCAGACACAGCCAGCAGTTATTTTATCGGAAATCCGGTTACTTATAAGTCAGATGCTGATATAAAGGATTTGACAGATTCATTGGAGACAGCAGGGGCGGATGAGACTGACGGTGATAATGGTCTGGATCTTTCCATCTATGGCCTGGCTTATGAATATGTGTATGTGAAAGAAAATGAGAATAATCTACTGACCAAGAACCTGTCCCCGGAAAATACGTTCATGGTAAAAGATGACAGCATTGAGGAAAACGAGCTCTTTGCTGTCTATTATTATGTCCGGAAAGATGATTCGGGGACGGGACCGGAGCATTACATAGCAACCGTGCTGACGCCGAATTACAAGTATGAGCTGGACATCCAAAATAATGAAGTACCACAGCTGACAACAGAACTGCCAGCCCCCCATTACCTGGGAGAAATCCCGATTATTGAGTATCTGAACAATAAGCTTGCCATTGGGGACTTTGAGCTTCAGATCCCTCTGATCGACGCTTACAACGCGCTGATGAGCGACCGTATCACAGACAAGGAGCAGTTTATTGATGCCATCCTTGCCATTTATGGTACGCTGCTCTCAGATGAGGATGAGCCTGGTACAGAAGAGGAAGATCTGAACATCAAAAAGGCAAAAGAAAGGTTGAAAAAGTACAAGGTACTGGAACTGCCGGACACAGCTAAGGCAGAGTACTTGACCAGGACGTTTGATGAATCTGGTGTTGAGATTCTGAAGAAGGCTATTGAACAGGATATCCACAAGTTTTCCCATATTCCCTGTATGTCGGATGAATCCTTTGGTGGAAATGTGTCTGGTGTGGCTATGGAGTTTAAGCTCCTGGGAATGGAGAACATCACCAAGATAAAGACCAGATATTACAGAAAAGGTTTAAGAAAGCGCATTCGGATTTTTTGCAATTATCTGGCGCTCCATGGTAAGAGTGTGGATCCGGCCGGAATCACAATGACTTTTACCAGGGCACTGCCGAAGAATCTGTTGGAGATCTCCCAGATTGTGGCAAACCTGTGGGGAAAAGTAAGCAGAAAAACACTACTGTCCCAGGTACCGTTCGTGGATGATGTGGACGAGGAACTGAAAGCTCTGGACGAAGAGACAGAAGAGAACCTGAAACGGCAGCAGGAGGTCTTTGGCATGCAGGAGAACACACCACCACAAGATGGTAATCCGGATCACAAGGAACCAGGTAAATCTGAAAAGGATGATGCTGAATGAGCAACTACTGGGAAAGACGCGCCGTGTGGGACTTATACAAGAATCTGGATGATGCGGAAGCCACAGCTAATCTGATCGCAAAAGTGTACAGAAGTGCTTCTATGAATCTGACTTACGCTGCGAAAGATATATTTGAAAAGTATATGACAAAACACAAATTGTCAGAGACAGAAGCGCGCCGGTTGTTAGATACCTTACAGGATAAGACTTCTTTAGATGAACTGTTGCAGACACTGAAGAATAAAGATTATTCAGAAAAGAACAAGCAGGAGCTTGTCCAGGAACTGGAATCTCCGGCATACCGCGCAAGGCTTGAAAGACTACAGGATGTTATGCAGCAGGTAGATGGGGTGATGGAAAATGTCTATCACCAGGAGCAGCAGTTTGACACCAGTTTCCTCCGTGATTTGGGAGAAAGGGCTTATTACCAGTCTATTTACAATGTCCAGAAGCGTACCGGTCTTGGCTTCAGCTTTTCCCATATCAGCCAGAAACAGGTTGATCAGGTGCTACGGATGAACTGGTCTGGAAAGCATTACTCAAAGCGTATCTGGAAGAACACAGAAAATCTGGCGCAGACATTGAAAGAAGAAATGCTGGTCAGTCTTCTCGCAGGGCGTACTGATCGGGAAACAGCACAGATTATTGAATACAAGTTTGGGGCGGGAGCTATCCAGGCAAGACGGTTGGTGAGGACAGAGAGCTGCTTTGTAGCTGGTGAGCTTACCGCCAGGGCTTATGAGGAGTGCAGCGTAGAGAAATACCGGTATCTCGCAACTCTGGACTTACGTACCAGTGAGATCTGTCGGAGTCTGGATGGAAAAGTATTTTTACTGTCAGAGAGGCAAGTGGGAAAGAACTATCCGCCCATGCATCCCTGGTGCCGTTCTACAACCATTAGTATTATTAATGAAAAAACTCTCGCCCGAATGAAAAGAAGCGCCTATAACCCGGCTACAGGCCGTATAGAGAAGGTGCCAGCGAATATGACCTATGACCAGTGGTATGAGAAATACGTGAAAGGGAATGCCAAAGCTGAGGCGCAGGAGAAGGCTACTAAGAACAGTGCATCAGACCGGGAACAGTATGAACGCTATCAGAAAGCCCTGGGAAAAGAAATTCCAAAAAGTTTTGCAGGATTCCAGGAAATCAAGTATAATGAACCTGAGAAATGGAGATTCATGAAGCTGGATTACCAGAGAAGGAATGAGCTTCTGCAGCATCCAGAGTTGAAACTGCCGAATGCAGAAAACGCAATTTTGCCAGAGCCTAAGTTTACGAAATATCTGTTTGATGAGAACAGTGAGAAAGGTTATCCTAAGGGCAGAGCCTTTACAGATCGCTTGGGTTATGGAATAGATAATTGGCAGAAACTTCAGAAAGCGTTGAAAGAAGGCACAACGCAGTATCCGGCCACGTTCAAAGGAAATGAAGGATTTGGTGATAGATATGAACAGAAAATGGTTTTGTATGGCCTTAAGGACACACCAGCAAATGTAATTGTTGCATGGATCAAAAAGGCTGATGGCACAACAAAGCTGACCAGTACGTACATTAAGGAGGCGAAGTAAATGCATATAAAAGAATTTGATACAGTCCTTCTGAAAGATGGACGGAAGGCAGCAGTTGTTGAGATATTAGATGATACACATTTCCTTGTGGATGTAGGGGATTCGCCTGCTGACTGGGATACTATTAACGCAACTATGGATGATATAGAAAAGGTAATTTCTAACTAACAATTGTTAATACCGTTACAAAAACAATGATAGCACGCCATAAGACGTGTTATTTTTGTACTTATTTTTAAGAAAGAGAGGTCAAGAAAATGAAAAGAAGAGCAATCAAAAGAATTGCAGTATTAATGGCACTGGTAATCCTGGTGTGTTTTGTAGCTACGGGTTGCACAGAAGCTGACCAGGTGAGCGCGAACATTTCACAGGAGGCAGATAACTTTAATGTAACCAGAAAACTTACTGTTTTGAATGCCAGAACAGATACAATCCTGTTGGAATTGACTGGAACATTTGCACTGAAGAATAACTCTTCAAATGAACTGGAAGTAATTATTGAGACCGCAGAAGGGAAGTACCAGAAAGACTATGTTTATTTGAATGACTATACCATGTATGTAGTTGAAGACATTTCTGGAACGGATGTGGATAAGTACCATTATGAGATTAATTTCCTTCCGCAGTGGGGACTTAAAGTCACACACAATGATTAAATTTGCGCCGGCGCAAGAGGAGGTGAGAACCATGAAAGTAAAAGCAATCAAGCGTTACAGCGACATACGTCTGCACAAGGTAATCGAATCTGGTACCGTCCTGGATGTGGACGAGGCCAGAGCAGATCACCTGGTGAAGGAAGGTATGGCTGAAATCGTGAAGGAACCAGCTAAGACCGCACAGAGAAAGGAATAGGTGATCCAATTATCTCCCTCTGGGACGCAGGGTGACGCGTCTTATTTTTATGCTCCGAAACGAGGGTAAACTAGAAAATCTGAAACGAATGGCCCGGGCCCTGAAAGGGAATAGGCTGGGCGGAAAGGATAGACATGAGAAATAGAATTGTAAAAGCATTTTGTAAAGTACCAATGAACCTGCAGCTTTTTGCAGAAGGAGGAGACGGCGCTGGGGCTGATGGCGGCAATGGCGGTGGATCTGGCGAGGGCGCAGGCGGTGAAGGTGGAGCTGGTGGAGATACCCCTCCATCTTTTGATGACTTCCTGAAAACAGGCGGCAACCAGGCGGAGTTTGACAGACGTGTCCAGAAGGCGGTCAATACGGCAGTGACAAAAGCCCAGGAGAAGTGGCAGGCACTGGCGGATGATAAGCTTTCCGAAGCCGAGAAGCTGGCAAAGATGACCAAGGAAGAAAAAGCGCAGTACATGCAGCAGAAAAGAGAAAAGGAACTTACCGACAGAGAGGCAGCAATCACACGCAAGGAACTGATGGCAGAAGCCAAGAACACCCTTGCCAGTGACGGGCTTCCCCAAGAGCTTGCAGAGGTGCTGAATTATTCAGACGCTGATACCTGCAAGAAATCCATGGAGAAAGTCAAGGAAGTGTTCCAGAGGGCTGTAGAAACTGCAGTGGAGGAAAAGCTGAAAGGCGGCAAGCCTCCGAAAAAAGCATCTGGCGGTGACGCACAGAAAGCCCTGGAAGAACAGGTGTATAACATTATGATGGGTAGAAATTAAAGGAGAGTGAATAAAGTATGGCAATTAACACATTAGCAGCTGCAACCTTATTTATGACTATGCTGGATAAGGTAGCAGTACAGGAAGCAACCACCGGTTGGATGGACGCCAATGCAGGACGTGTGATCTATAATGGTGGTGATGAAGTAAAAATCCCGACAATGGCCCTTCAGGGAATGGGAGATTATGACAGGGACAATGGATATACACAGGGCTCTGTTACTCTGAAATATCAGACTAAAACAATGACTCAGGATCGTGGACGTCTGTTCAATCTTGATCCAATGGATATTAACGAGGCGAACTTCATTCCAACAGCGTCTGCTGTTATGGGTGAGTTCCAGAGAATGCACGTAGTGCCGGAGATCGACGCTTACCGTATCTCTAAAGTAGCTACAGAGGCAATCACAGCTGAAAAGGCAGGAATGGTGGATTACGGCTATACTCCGGGAGCCACTGGAACTTCTGCGCTCAGAGCTTTTAAAGAAGGTATCAAGGCGGTACAGGATAACTATACCGGACCTCTTGTATGCCAGGCAACTACTGATTTTATCATGGAGTTGGAACTGGAACTTGCTGGAAAAATCACTGCGACAACCTTTTCCAAAGGCGGCATTGATACACAGGTTCCTTCTGTGGACCGCGTGCCGATTATTCCAACATCCTCTAACCGTATGTACACTTCTATCAAGATCAATGATGGAAAGACAGAGGGACAGAAACAGGGCGGTTATGAAAAGGGAACTACAGCAAAGAATATCAATTTCTTCATCTGCCCGGTAACCACACCGATCGCGATCACAAAACAGGATGTCATGAGAATCTTTGATCCGTTAGTAAACCAGAGATTAAACGCATGGCAGCTGGATTACCGTAGATTCCATGATATCTGGCTCCTGGAGAACAAACTGGATTCCGTTTATGTGAATATCAAGGAGGCAAAAGCATGAGGGTGATCAGAGAAAATGTAGAACGTGAAGTGGATGCTTCCAAGTGCGAGCAGCTGCTTAAAGATGGCTATAAGCTGGTAGAGACTTCCGGGGATTCCAAAAAGGAATCCTCAGAGGCAAAAGTTCCTGGAGACCTTGACAGCATGGGCCTGGCAGAGCTTCGGGCTGTTGCCAAGGAAAAAGGTCTTTCCGGCTATTCCAGTCTGAGCAAAGAAGAACTGCTTGGCGTCCTGAAAGGGTGATTGGATTGACGGATGAAGAGAAAGCAAAAGCCATAGAGCGTTTGAAAATCCTTACCGGCAACAATGATGAGAAACTGATTGGAGTATTGATTGACGAGGCGGAAGCGTTTGTTCTGGGGTATACCAACCGGACTAGGCTTGTTACCGGACTTGAGAAAGCTGTGCGCGATCTTGCTGTGATTGCCTTGAACCGTCTGGGAACAGAGGGCGAGACAGGCAGAAGTGAAGGCGGTGAGTCCTATTCTTTCGACAATGCTCCCAGGCAGATTTATGATGTACTGAACCGTTTCCGGCTAGCCAGAGTGGGAGGCAGAACCTATGAGACTAAGGCAAAGCAGGCTTGAGACTTATTATCACAGAAAACGGATGGTAAAAAAGGACAGAGAGGGCAGCACTTACGAAGAGTACAGTGCTGCCAGTTCTTTTTCTGGGGAATCCTGGCCTGCTTCCGGGAAAGTCCAGGCGCAGCAGTATGGACAGCGACTTGGGTACATCCGTAATGTGAAAATTGATGGAGGATATGCCATCAAGCCGGATGAAAATGGACGGTTGCATTACATTCTGGATAATGGTACTGATCTGATGGAACTGGATGGAATCTGCCTGTTCGTCGGTGAGAATACTGAGCCGGATTACAGGATTGTTGCAATTAAATCATACCGTTTTCTGACGCTGGAGGTGGAACGGACATGAGCGCGGAAGGTCTGGATGAACTGGAAATAAAGCTGGATCAGCTGGCAGATGTAGATCTGAATAAAGCAATCGGGAATGCTATCCAAACTGTACGAAGCGTAGCCGTTATGAATGTACATGTGGATACAGGAGAACTCAGGCAGAGCATTTATGCAGAAGTGGAAGATAACGGCGATACGGTAACTGGTGTCTGTTGGACAAATAAACCTTATGCGACCTATCTGGAATTTGGTACCGGACCGAAAGGTCAGGAGAACCATGCAGGCATTTCACCAGAGATTACGCCAGCCTATACGCAGAATCCCTGGTGGATCCATGAAAGCCAGGTGGATAGGCGTGTGGCTGAGAAATACCATTGGTTTTACCTGGATACTCCATATGGACGCTTTTATCTGTGCACTGGACAGCCCGCCTATCCGTTCATGTATCCGGCGTTAAAAGACAGTCAGGATCAGATCCTGGAAGGAATGAAAGCTGATTTTTCAGCTGCTATAAAGGAGAGCATTAAATGAAAAATGTAAAAGATGAAGTATTCGCGGCACTGTTCACTGTTTCAGAGCATGTGTCTGATACATACCCGAAAGAATGGGCAGGGAATGAACCAACCATTCAGTTTACCGAAGAAGACAACAGCGTCTTTGAAGGCAGTGGAAGTGCAGAAGGAATGAGAGAAGATAAATCCAAGGTACGGTACCGCATTGATATCTGGGATTTTAAAAATACCTCACCAACTGCGGTTGCTGTAGATAAGGCTGTGTCCGCTCTTGGGTTAAAGCGTATCGGCTGTGCAGATGTTCCGGATCCATCCGGCATGAAGCATAAGCAGATGAGGTACGAAGGAATTATTGATATGGATTCAGACCAGGTATACTGGCTGAATTAAGAAAGGAGATCGAAGCATGTTAGCAAATGGTGCAAAGTTAGGATATAAAAAGAAATCTGAAGCAAGCTCCGCGTATAAAGACCTTCCGGGATTGAAAGAGATTCCGGAGCTCGGCTCAGAGCCGGAAAAAGTAGAAAATACAACTCTTACAGACCCTAATAAGATGTATGAGCTTGGAATTGGTGACTTACCAGATATGGTGTATAAGTACAAGTACGATAACACTAAGGCAGACAGCCCGTATCGTGTTATGCGTCAGGCGGCAGAGGACAAAGAAGTATTAAGTTTTGAAGAGTCAGATATAGATGGCACCAAAATCCAGTATGACGCACAGGTCTCCGTAAAACGTACTGGTGGAGGCGTCAACGGTGTGATCGAGTTCGAACTGACTATGATCGTGCAGTCTGATATTGTATACGTGGATCCGGCATAAGGAGGTAGCACATGGAGAGTTTAGGCGGATTAAATGATGTGTCCGAAAAGGACGAGATGAAAGAGGAAAAGGTTGTAAACCTGGATGAAGAGAAAAAGAAGCGCAAGCCCTTCTGGTACTGGACAGTAAAAGGCAGGGATTACAGACTGAAACTGAAAGCTTCTACAATTGGTAAGTTGGAGAACAAGTATCGCCAGAATATTATGAACCTGGTGGAAGACATGCCCTCCCTGTCGGTCATGCTGACTATTATTCAAGCGGCTATGGAGCCCTGGGAGCATGGGATTGATTACCCGGATATCCAGAAGATTTACGATTCCTGGACAGAGGAAGGTGGAAACCAGGTTGATCTGTTTAAAAAGGTGGTAATCCCTACCCTGGTGGTTTCGGGTTTTTTCCCGGAGAAACAGGCTCAGAGTATCATGGAGGAGCTGGAGAACCAGTAAAGACAACCTCAGAATTTCTGAGCGAATTGTACCCATATGCCCTTGATGCAGGTATTTCCATTGACCTGTTTTGGAATTCTTCTGTAAATGAGATCATAGACATGCTGGAAAGCTACGGCAGACGGAAAGAGCAGGAACGTAAGCTGAAAATTCAGGACGATTTCATTATAGCAGAAGTGATTGCACTTAATATCCTGGCACCTGTTGCTGGTGATAAAGAAGCAATGCCCCATCCCTGGGATTATTATCCCAGTTTCTTTGAAGCAGAGAAAAAGTCCTGGGAAGATAACCAGCTGAAACAGCAGATGGAAGACTATAGGGAACGAAGAAAAGCATATATTGCAGAAGTAAACAGACGAAGGCAGTTAGGCTTATAACCCGACTGCCAGTTTTTATGCCCTGAGGAGGTGAAATGAATGGCAGACGATAAGAATCTTGCAACCTTAAAGGTTACCGTGACAGCGGATAAGAGCCCGTTGAAAAAAGCGCTGGACAGTGCCAAACAGGACACTGCGAAAAGTACTTCACAGATCCAGGGGATGTTGCAGAAAATCAGGAAAACAATGTCCTCTGTTTCTTTAAAGGGAATGGTAAAAGACTTTCAGATAAAATCCGGGATAAAGGTTCCAACGCAGGAGTTTCAGGAGCTTCGGGAGGAAGCAGGCCAGGCAAGAGATGCTTTGGCTGATTTACTTGAAAAGCAGAAGAAATTGGAGGCACTTGGTGTAAAAGAACAGAGCCGAGAATGGAAATCATTGCAATATGATATCGAAAAGGCAAAGAATGCCGTTGAAGGATATAAGGCTGAGATGTCAGAGATGAAAGCAAATGGTGCGGATGTAGAGAGACCGGTATCTCTTCCAAAGCAGGCAATGGGATTGGGAAAATCAGTTGTCGGTGGCATTGGTAAGGTAGCAGGTCTCGGTGCATCAGCAGTTTCGAAAGACTGGGGTGGACTGGTAAGAATCCTTAGCGGAGTCACCTCTGCATTTTCCAAAGTAGGCGGTGTGATCAGACGTACTTCAGGTTTATTCGGTGCACTGATTCAGAAATTCACAAGCGGAATTCCTATCCTAAACCGGTTCACCGGTGGAGTAAAAGACAATGGCAGTTCCTTTGGTGGCGGACTGAAAAATCTGCTGAAGTATTCCTTGGGAATCCGAAGTCTGTTTGCCTTGGCGAACAAGCTACGGAGTGCACTGGTGGATGGATTCAAAAATCTGTCTCAATACAGCGGGGATACCAATAACAGCCTTTCCATGCTGATGTCCTCTTTGACTCAGCTGAAAAATGCTTTTGCGGCAGCATTCGCACCGGTGCTGAATATTGTGGCACCAATCCTGAATGCAGTAATTCAGAAAATCATTTCTGTGGTAAATGCAATTGGACAGCTCACCAGTGCTTTGACCGGCGCAGGTACCTTTATCAAAGCCAAACAGCTGAATCAGAATTATGCTGCAAGTCTTGACAAGAACACAAAGAGCGCCAACAAGGCAAATGATGCAAATAAAAAGCTGCAGCGTACACTTCTTGGGTTCGACCAGATCAATAAACTGGATGATACGTCCGGTTCCAGTTCTTCTGACAGTGCCGGTACTGGTGGTCTTACTGGAAAGGACATGTTTGAGACACTAAATGTTTCAAACGAAATGAAAGCACTTGCAGCACAAATCAAGGAAGCCTGGAGAAATGCTGATTTCACTGAAATTGGCAGAATTGTTGGACACAAGCTGAATTCAGCCTTGCAGAACATTCCATGGAATTCTATTCAGAATACCTGCAACCGGATTGCAAAGAGCACAGCTACATTCCTGAATGGTTTCATAGAGGCTACGGACTGGAATTTAGTTGGAAACACGCTATCCCAGGGAATCAACACGGCATTCGGAACTGCTAATACTTTTGCTGCGAATTTCAACTGGGGAAGCCTGGGGAATGCCGTAGGAAACGGTATCAATGGGGCTCTTGGTGGTCTTGACTGGAATCTGATCAATGAGACGGTCTTTAATATTGCAAAAGGTATTACGGATGGACTGAACGGATTTATCCAGACAACAGACTGGGGACTGGTAGGGCAGTCGCTTGGAAACGGGATTAATACAGTTATAGGTTTTATTCACACTGCAATAGAGAATTTTGACTGGATTGGAACCGGTAATGCGTTGTCTGAATTTGTAAACAGCGCGATCCAGACGGTTGACTTTGCTGGCATTGGAGATACATTCTCCGATGGCTTGAAAGGTCTGCTGGATTTTGGAATAACTGCTCTTGAAGGGATTGACTGGTACCAGCTGGGAGAAAAAGTCTGGGAAGGTCTTGCGGCAATTGACTGGAATGGAATCGCAGACCGTACTTTCGAACTGATCGGTGCGGCCTTTGGAGGTCTTGCGGCTTTCTTGGGAGGTGTAATCAGTGAAAAAGTGCAGGAGGCAAAGCAGTATTTCCAGAAGAAGATTGAAGAGTGCGGTGGAAATGTAGTTGAGGGTATTTTTAAAGGTATTGTTGATGGTGTGAAGGGAATTGGTACCTGGATCAAGCAGCATATCTTTGATCCATTTATCGATGGTTTCAAAAATGCATTCGGAATCCACAGTCCATCGACAGTCATGGCTGAACAGGGTGGCTTTATTATTTCAGGACTCCTGAAAGGTCTGAAGGATAATATCGGTTCTGTCTTAACCTGGATTGGAAAAATTCCAGGAAGGGTGAAGGACAAGCTGTCAGATGCCAAGGACTGGCTGGTTGAGACTGGCGGAAATGTTTTATCTGGTTTAAAAGATGGATTGAGAGAAAAATGGGACAGCATAGGGGACTGGTTCCAGGATCTTCCAAATAAGATCAGCAATGCAATCCCAGATTTATTCAATACAGGAAAAAATGCAATCCAGAACTTTGCCAGTGGATTTGGTTCCGTACATATTCCGCTACCGCATGTTTCCGTATCCTGGAATAAACACAATGTAGGTCCTGTGAGTTTCTCTACACCAAGCTTTGGATTGAGTTGGTATGCCAAAGGCGGTTTCCCAGAGAACGGCGAAATGTTCATGGCACGCGAGAGCGGCCCTGAGTTGGTCGGCCGGATGGGAAGTAAAAATGCTGTTGCCAACAATAACCAGATTATCGAAGGCATTCGTGCCGGTGTATATGATGCTGTGGTCAATGCGCTGGAGAGCAGATCGCAGTCAAAAGACAGAGAGGCAGAGATCCATATTTACCTGGAAGGTGATGCAGACAAGCTGTTTAAGATTGTCCGAAAAAAGGGACAGCAGTATCAGAAATCTACTGGGAAACCGGTATTTAGTTAGGAGGTGGTCGGTTGAGTGACTTTGTAAGCGGCGATACAACAACTTCTACAACATCTTCAGATATTGAGATTGACGGAGTTGCAATGCCAGGGCTTAAGCTGAACGGTCTTATCGTGACCAAAGAAAAAATATGGTCAAAGAACACTGGACGCGCAGCTAATGGTGAGATGGTAGGAGACCTGATAGCAATTAAATATACTTTGAAATGCAGCTGGCCGCCGCTGACAAGAGAACAGGCAGTGGTGATTGATAAAGCCGTTTCCCCTGCTTTTTTCAATGTGACGTTCCTGGATCCAGGGACAAATACCAAAGTAACAAAAAGATTTTATGCAGGCGCTCCAGCCTACCCTGTATATACCTACCGTAAAGGTGTGAAGACGTACCAGGGTGTGGCTGTGGACCTGATTCAAAAATAGGAGGAAACCAAAATGTTAAAAGGAACAAAATCAGTATCCATGAATTTCAACAGCATGATCAATGACAGACCTGTAGTATACATGTCTGCGCAGATCCCGGAAGCCGGGAACGCGAGTACCAGCGTTACCGTCCAGGACCGCGACCTGTACGAAGCAAACAAAGCTGAATGCAGAAAAGATATCGAAGCGTTTAACCAGCTGGTCTATGCAGCTGAGGACGAGCGCGTGACAGGAGGTACCACAGATGAAACTGAAGAATAATGACATTTTAAAGTTTGTCAACGGTTGTGCTTCCTTAAGGGAGAAGAAACTTCCGGTAAAGCTTGGCTATGCGATCAAGAAGAACCTGGCAGCAGTCAGTGATGCGGCTAACGCCTATGACGCAGAACGCCGGGAACTACTTGAAAAGTATGCTGCAAAGGGTGAAGATGGAAAGTTCCTGGTTGAGAACGAACAGTACTCCATCGAGGACAAGAAGGGGTTCGCAAAAGACCTGGATGAGCTTCTGGCGATTGAGACAGAGGTTGGTATCCATACTGTTTCTGAGGAAGAGATTGAGAAATGTGATGATCCACGTTATGATGCCCTGACAGTGGCTGACCTGGAAACACTTGAAATCATGACTGAGTAGGAGGTGGTCCTGTGTATCAGTCTTCAGAAGCTTTTGGAAACCTGGTACTACAGGATTCCCGAACTTTTAAAGCACTCATCACCTATGATGATGTATCCATAACAAATGCGAAAAGCATTAAGTTTACTGGCGGAGCAGAAGGGGAGGATGATTTTTCCCTTGGCTCCACAGTGAGCCAGTACGTTACCATCACAATTCCGGATCCGGGAAAAGCCATTGAGGGGCATGAGCTCCTGGTCCAGATCGGAATGGAAGTGAACGGTCTGGTGGAATACATCCCAATGGGATATTTCACGCCTGGAAAACCATCCAGAAATGAAGAACAGATTGAGTTTACGGCCTATGACCGGATGATGAAAACAGAGCGTACATTCTCTATGGACGGAGACAGTACGGATACGGTGGCTGTTCTGAAAAGGATCCAGGAAATCACAGGGGTGATGGTTGTAACGGATGGTCTTTCCGGCATTTCCATGGAGGTTCCGAAAGGTTACAGCTGCAGGGAGGTCCTTTCTTACGCAGCACAGCTTCATGGCTGTTTTGCAGTATGTAACAGAAACGGACAGATTGAACTGCACAGCTACGTGGACAGCGGGTATACAGTCAGCACCGGCAGATACTGGGATTCTTTTGAACACAACGATTACCTGTTCCAGGTGGAAAAGCTTACCTGCTACACTGGCCAGGACGAAGAGGGGAAAGATGTTTCTGTTTCATCCGGAGACGGGCCAAGGGCAGTGATCTTTTCCAATCCGTTTATGACACAGGATACCCTGGACAAAGTGATTGATTCCCTGAAAGGTTTTTCCTATATGCCTGGCTCCCTCCGGATGATGGGAGACCCACGGCTGGATCCGTGGGACGTCCTCACCGTGGAAGACAGAAAAGGGGGTTCCTACAAGGTCCCGCTGATGAAACTGGAAAGGGAGTATGATGGCGGTTTTACGGATTCTGTGGAGGCTGTGGGTTTATCAGAAGATGAAACAAATGCGAACTGGAAAGGTCCGACCACAAAAGAAATGGAGCGGTATTATGCGCAGCTGGTAATGATCGACCACGCTATGATCAACAAGTTGGATGTGGATACTGCCAATTTGAAATTTGCAACAATCCAGAATCTGAATGCGGTCAACGCGACTGTCCAGAATCTCAGTGCTGAGTTCGGAAGTTTTAAGGACCTGACAGCTACCAATTTTACCGCCGCCAATGCAAAGATCAATATCCTGGATAACGATTATGCCAATATCAAAACGCTGCTTGCAGGTGGTGCCGGTGTGGGGGATCTGCAGAACATCCACCTTACCTCCCAGAATGCAGTGATTGACTCTGCACTGATCAGAACTGCAGTTATGCAGACGGTCTCAGTTGGAGATCTTTTAAGCGGCACCATTTCCACCAATAAATTTATGATCACATCTGATGATGGCGGGATTAAGATCCAGGGGGCAACCCAGCAGTGGAGGGACGCAGACGGAACTGTCCGGATGCAGGCTGGCAGGGATGCAAACGGTGATTTTACCTTTTCCCTGTTCGATAAGACCGGAAAAGGGATTCTACTGGATGCTACAGGTGTGAAGCCTGGAGCTATTGCAGATGGTCTGATCGTGAATAAGATGGTGGCGGATAACGCAGCCATTGCCGGTACTAAGCTGGATATCCCTTCGGTGGTGTCGGCTATCAATGGCAGTTCCCAGAGTATCAAGAGCAGCCGGATCTGGTTTGACGATCAGAACCAGAGCCTGAACCAGTTATACAGCCAGATGAATACCAACATTGTCAGTGCTTCTACGACTGCATCTAATGCCGCCAGTACCGCAAATGCTGCCAGCAACACGGCAAATGCAGCTTCTGATGCGGCGAAGAAAGCCCTGGACACTTTGTCCGGGATTTCCACCCTGGATGCAATCGGGGCTTCCCTGGACAATGATGCACATGTGGTCCATACCTATACGGATGGTTCCGGTGGGGATTACAGCGCCTGCCACACGACCTTTTCCGTGTATCTGGGTGATACGGATGTTTCCGATCATATTGACCAGATTACGGTGAACGCTTCTGAAGGTGTAAGCGGTACCTGGAACCCGAAAACCAGAACGTATCAGGTCACAGCAATGACTTCTGACAACGGCTACGTGGACATTTCCGGGCTTTATGGACTGGAAGGGGAAGTTCTTCTGGTCGGTGGAAAAGGGCTTGTAGTAGGCGGTAAAACGCTTGTTATAAAGTCAATGGGCTCCTGGATTACCAAGAGATTTTCCATCAGTAAGGCAAAGGACGGAAAGATTGGTCTCAGCTATGACCTCCGAGTCAGCAGCCAGGTGATCCGGAAACAAAAGGACGGAAAGACTCTGGTTCCGGAAAGCGTGACTTTCTCAGCATTTAAGAATGACAATGGGATCATCAGCAGCTATTCCGGAATTTTTCAGATCGAGGAATCAAAAGACAATGGAAAGACCTATGTTTTGAAGTATGGTTCTTCATCTGCTGAGATCATGAAGATATACGCTCCCTCCGGAGCTGACGTGAACATGATTCGCTGTACCCTATATGATGTGTCAGGAGCCCAGAACCTGGATACACAGACCGTCATGCTCCTGGCAGACGCAGAAGGCCTGGCGGACGATATCAAAGCCGCCCAGGAAACAGCAGACCAGGCAAAAGAAGCCATTATAACAACAAATCAGAAAGTAGCCAATATTGAAACCAGCATGGATGGCTTGAAGCTGAATTTATCTGAGACCACCTCAGACCTTCGTGGCCTAGTAGGAAATTCCCTTCTCTACAATGTCCGCTATCATGACAACGAAGACGGCACCACAACAGTGACTGCAGTTGTGTACCGGAATGGAAGCGAGGTCACAAAGAATTATCCGGCAGCATGGTTTTCCTGGCGTAAAAAGACCGAAAGCGGTGAGAGCTTCCTGGGATACGGCTACAGTATCAAAGTAAAAAATGAAGATTACATGTTTGGCGGCGTAGTGATCGGACGGTTTACCACATACAAGACTGCAGCACTCATAGTAGGCGGCAAACTCCTTGTGATTGGAGGGAAAGCTGTCAATCTGAATGTAGATGCGGTATAAAGAAAGGAGATTAAGCTATGGCATTACCAGCAGACGGCCAGAACGCAAACGGCCTCACAAAAGTAACACAGATTCCCGCAGGGAAAGAATTAATGTTCATCGATCCCACCACGAATGAGGGTGGGATTATTACGTTGGAGGATTTGACGAAGCAGATTTTGAATGGACTCGCTTCACAGGCGTTTGCCCTGGATGCCGGACAGATGACACTTCCGGCGGCACTTAACTATTTATATGGCAA
>ERZ1673736.1076-NODE-1076-length-38442-cov-8.523693_pt1 | contig 38442 bp, 30 predicted proteins | sample MGYA00580212_ERZ1673736 | MGnify/ENA primary metagenome ERZ1673736 (study PRJEB41218, sample SAMN15661752) | gut metagenome | host: Homo sapiens | place: Canada: London | collected 2015-08-20/2019-03-30 | study: EMG produced TPA metagenomics assembly of...
GTTGGTTGCGCCGGCTCTCAGCAGCTTCCAGGAGCACCACGGCTTCGCGAATGCGACGTTTGCCGGGATGGACGGTCGAGGCGTTCGCGCGGATGGCTCCGCATTTTCCGTCGACGAGCTGGCTCAGCCCGAAACGGCTTTGTCCGAGGGTCGCAGTTCGTACTCTGCCACGTTCGCCAACGAGGCGGGCGCCCGCGTGCGTCTCGCCCAAACGCCGCTTTATATCGATGGGCAGCAAGTCGGAGCCCTGTACGTGCAGGTGCCGTTAAGCTTGTTCTCTATGTCCCGTCAGCTGGATATGTTCGACGGCCGCGGCTACTTCATGTTGTTCGAGGGTTCCACCGGCGAGGTGCTGGTGCCTCCCACGGGCGAAACCAAGACGCCGGTGTTCATCGGCACGTCGCTGTACGACTTCCTTGACCGGGCGTCTCAGTACAGCGAGCCGGCCTCGAACACCGATGCCGCGGTCTCAACCGAAACTGCCTTGCAGTTCATGCAGTCGCGCTCGCGGAGCGACCTTTCCACGCTGCGCGACGTTGTGGCGAACAAGCAGACGGGGCTGCTCACGGCCACGGTAGACGGCAAATCCAGTTATGTGTGCGTCGCGCCGGTCGACAACGGGTATTGGTACGTGTGCAACGTGGTGCCCGTCGAGAACGTGCGTGCCGAAGCTGCCGTGGTCACCACCACGTTCGAAGCGGTGTTCGCCATCATCTTCGCCTGCCTTGTGGTGGTGGCGCTGTTGGTGTTCGGCGCGTACCGCCGCCGCCTGCGCGAACAGAACGTCGCCATGCTCGGCCAGTTGTACGAGGCGCTGTCCGACAGCATCGATATGGCGGTGAACCTCTATTCGCCCACCGACGGCAAGGTCACTCCCATTGTGGCGAAGGCCGAACGCATCATCGGCTATCGCCTTGACGCCTTTCTGCAAAACGAGCGGTTGGCGGCCACCATCGGGCTTTCTCCCGAGGGTGTGGCTCTGTTCGATCGCATTAGGAAGGACGAGACGAAGGGCTTCGAGCAAGGGGAGTTCTCGTTCCGCAGCAAGCAGACCGGCAAAGAATGCTGGGCTTCTTACTCGGTCAAGCGGCTGACGTTCGAAGATAAGCCGCAGCTGCTCGTGGTCATGCGCGACGTGACGGCCGACAAGGAGATCCAGCTGTCCATGAAGGATGCGATGGACGTTGCCGAGGCGGCGAATGCTGCAAAGTCCGAGTTCCTCTCGCGCATGAGCCACGAGATCCGCACGCCTATGAACGTGATTCTGGGAACGCTGCAGCTTGCGCGGAGCAATCCGGACGATCGCGAGAAAGTTGCCGAGACGCTGAAAAAGATAGGAGACGCATCTGACCATCTGCTCGGGCTGATCAACGACGTGCTGGACATCTCGAAAATCGAGAACGGCAAGATGACCCTGGCCAGTGAGCCTTTCCGTCTCAGCGCCGTGCTGTCGCACGTGGCATCCGCCGTTCGCGTGCAGTGCGAACAGCGCGCCCAGGAATTCGTCGTGACAACTCCGCCATGCGCCGATGCCGTGTTCGTGGGCGATGCGCGGCGCATCAAGCAACTGTTGCTGAACTTGTTGACGAATGCCGTGAAGTACACGCCCTGCGGCGGCTGCGTTCGGTTCGAGACCACGGTGGCGAAGGGTGCCGCCATGGGGTATCGCCAGGTGAAGTTCACGGTATCCGACAACGGCATAGGCATGTCAGAGGAGTTCAAGGAGCATATTTTCGAGCCGTTCAGCATGGAGGGACGCTCGCGCGAGCAGGGCACGGGCCTCGGCATGCCCATCGTGAAGAACATCGTCACCATGATGGCGGGCGATATCGCCGTCGAGTCGACGAAAGGGCAGGGCACTACGTTCACGGTGACGTTCAACCTGCGTATCGCATTAGAGGCGGAGCGCATCGTGTTCGAGGAGGGCGAGGGCGCCGAGGCGGACGACGCGCAGCCCCTCGAACTCGATGCTGCGAGCGCGGCGGCGCTGCGATCCCTCGGCGCGCGCGATCGGCTGGCGAGCCGTCCCGTTTCGGCTTACGAAGCCCCTATGCCGGGCGCGCCGCGTGCGCTCGACCGCACCGAGTTCGAGGGGCTGCGCGTTCTGCTGGCCGAAGACAACGACCTCAACGCCGAGATAGCCTGCGAACTGCTGGCGGAAGCGGGGCTGGTAGTGGAGCGAGCGGGGGACGGAGCCGAGGCGTGCGTCATGTTCGAGGCGTCGAAGATAGGCTACTTCGACGCGGTTCTCATGGATGTGCAGATGCCCAACATGAACGGCTACGAGGCCACGCGGTGCATCCGCGAGCTCGATCGCGAAGACGCGGACGCCGTGCCCATCATCGCGATGTCGGCCAACGCCTTCGCCGAAGACGTGAGCGCCTCGTTGGCCAGCGGCATGAACGCGCATCTATCGAAGCCCATCGACATGCGCCGCGTGCTGGCCACCCTCATCAAGTACGTGCGAAAGCGCTATGAAGGATAGGGGCGTCGGCTGGCCGCCCAACGGAACATGCCGGGTGCGTGAAGGAACGACGGGGCGTGCCGCCCGTGAGGTATACTAAAGCGACTATTGTTTCCCATCGTGAAGGAGCGCGACTATGCTCGACATCAAGTTCGTCCGCGACAACCAAGAGGCCGTCGCCGAGGCGATGAAGAACCGCCATGCTTCGTGGGATGCGTCGCGCTTCTCCGAGCTCGATGAGACCCGCCGCGCCGCCATCGCGAAGGAGGAGGCGCTGCAGGCCGAGCGCAACGCCACGTCGAAGTCGATCGGCCAGATGATGGCCGCCGGCCAGAAGGACGAGGCCGAAGCCGCCAAGCAGCGCGTTCGCGCCATCAACGACGAGCTGGCCGTCATCGGCAAAGATCGCGAAGCGGCCGACGAGGCCCTGCGCGAGGTGCTGCTGCGCACGCCGAACATGCCGGCCGATTCCACGCCGGTGGGCGACGACGAGGACGACAACCCCGAAGTGCGCCGCTGGGGCACGCCGCGCGACTTCGCCGCCGAGGGCTTCGAGATGAAGCCGCACTGGGACCTGGGCCCCGAGCTGGGCATCATCGACTTCGAGCGCGCGGTGAAGCTGGCTGCCAGCCGCTTCATCCTGTTGGGCGGCCTGGGCGCCCGCCTGGAGCGCGCCCTCATCAACTTCATGGCCGACACGCACGCGTCGCGCGGCTACAAGGAATGGTGGTGCCCGGCCATGGCCAACGCCGAGACGCTCACCGGCACCGGCCAGCTGCCGAAGTTCGAGGAAGACCTGTTCCACACCACCGAGGGCCTGTACCTCATCCCCACGGCCGAGGTGCAGCTGACGAACATCCACGCCGGCGAGGTTCTGGACGCCGGCCAGCTGCCGCTGAAGTACTGCGCGTTCACGCCGTGCTTCCGCGAGGAGGCGGGCAGCGCCGGCCGCGACACGCGCGGGCTCATCCGCGTGCACCAGTTCGACAAGGTGGAGATGGTGAAGTACGCCAAGCCCGAGGAGAGCTTCGACGACCTGGAGGCCATGGTGGCCGACGCCGAGAACATCCTGCAGCTGCTGGGCCTGCCGTACCGCGTGATCAGCCTGTGCACGGGCGACATCGGGTTCTCCGCCGCCAAGACGTACGACCTCGAGGTGTGGCTGCCGTCGTACAACGGCTACAAGGAGATCTCCTCGTGCTCGAACTGCACGGACTTCCAGGCGCGTCGTGCGAACATCAAGTACCGCGACCCCGAGAACTTCAAGGGCTCGCGCTACGTCCACACGCTGAACGGCTCCGGCCTGGCGGTGGGTCGCACCATGGCCGCCGTCATCGAGAACTACCAGCAGCCCGACGGCACCGTGCGCGTGCCCGACGTGCTGGTGCCCTACATGGGCGGCGTCGAGGTCATCGCGCCGGAATAACGGCAGGCGAAGCTATCGAAAAGAACCAGGGAACCCTCAAGCGTGGCAACGAAGCGTAAACGAACCAGCAAACCGAATACCGCTGCCGCACCCGCGACGGACGCCTCGAAGCCAGGGGCGTCCGGCCGCGTCGCGCCGCGGAAGCGCACCGACGTGCCGCCTGCGAAACCGAAGCCGCGAGCGGCCGGGACGCCTCACGTTGAGGAGAATGAGGGGCAGACGCCCCTCGAGCAGACGTCGCGCGCTGCAAAGGTCAGGGCGAAGGCGGCCGCCAGGTTGAAGGAGGACGCGGCGGCAATCGTCGATGACGCTGCGAAAGACGATGGGGCCGAAGCGTCGACCGAGGCCGAGCGCGGGAAGCGTCGGCGCGAGCGTGCGGAAGCGAAGCCGCGCAAAAAGCGCTGGCCGCTTGTTGTGGCCGGCTCGGTGCTGCTGATCGTCCTGCTGATCGTGGGCGGGTTTTCGTGGGACCGTTGGCTGCGCTACGACGACGCGGCCGAGTTCCAGGGCGAATGGCAGACCCACGGCACCACGGCCGTCGTGGTCATCGACGGCGAAACCATCAAGCTCACCGAGGACGTGAGCTGGTCGTACACGCTTGACACGGATGCGAAGACCATTTCGTACACGTTCGGGAACATGGAGGGCTCCGGCCGCTACCGTTTCTCGCTCGACCGCTCGCAGCTGGTGATTTCCGACGGCGACGGGTATTCGTGGCTGTCCACGCTGACGGACGACATCGCCTGGCAGTTCGACCAGCTCGTGCGTGCGATTCAGGGCCAGCCGCAGGAGGAACCTCAGTCGGGAGCCGGATACACGGTGCTCGACCGCCTGTCACACGATGCGGAGGCTACGCCGCAGAGGGGCGAGCCGGTGGCGCCTGAGCCTGAGCCCGAGCCTGCGGCGGAACCCGAGCCGGAGGCTGCGCCCGAGCCCGACCCGGGCGATCGGCAGAAGCCGGAATCCGATTCCGCTTCTGGGCCGGAAGACGCCTCTGCAGGAGAAGCCGCAGACGAAGGCGGCAGCGCCTCCGACGCCGCCGACAAGAACGACGATGCTGCCGCATCCGGCACGCGCGGCGTGTTCGATGTGAGCGACCTGCCCGCGTGAGCGCGCGCGGCACAGCCCCGCTTGCCATCGAGCGGTTCACGGTGCGCGCCGACCGCGTGGTATGCGACGTGGCGCTGGCGCCCGGCGCCCCGCGCCGCACGACGCCCGAGCTTGCGGCGCGCGTTCGCGCGGCCCATCCGCACGTGCCGCGCCACGCCTGCGTGAACGACGAGGGCGACACCTTCGCCGCCGTCATGGATCACACGTCGCTGCCGCATCTGTTGGAGCACCTGGTCATCGATTTTCAAACGCGGGCGGCCGTGCGCAGGGGCGACGGCGCGGAAGCCGGTTCGGCCGCCGCTTACGCCGATGCCGGTTCAGCTCTCGATGCCGTGTTCGTGGGCACCACCGAGTGGACGGACGAGGCGGCGGGTCGCGCGCGCATCGAGGTGAGCTTCCTCGACGATCTGGTCGCTTTGCGCGCTTTTCGCGATGCGATTGCCTTCCTCGGCGATGCGATGGTACGCTAGCCGCTCTTGTGTGGACGGCAGAAGGAGCATCATCATGAAGGTAGCAGTGTTGACGGGCGGCAGCTCGACCGAGCGCGAGTTATCCCTGGCCAGCGCCAAGAACGTGTGCGCAGCTCTTGAAGAGGCGGGCCATAGGACGGTGCTGTTGGATGCTTCGTCCGACCTCATTTCCGCCCTGCGCGTCGAGCGTCCCGACGTGTGCTTCAACGCCCTGCACGGCAAGCTCGGCGAGGACGGAACCGTCCAGAGCCTGCTCGAATTCGTGGGCGTGCCCTTCGTCGGTTCGCCGTCCGGCGTATGCCGGCGCGCTTGGGACAAATCCTCCCTCGGCTCCGAGATGGCGGCCTACCGCGCCATCACCGGCGAGGAGCCGACGGCCTCTTGGCCGCAGGGCGTCTACATCGCGCGCGAAGCGTTTGACAGCATGGGCATCGCTTCGGCGTTCGACCTGGTGGAAGACCGCGTGATCGGCGGGTATCCCGTGGCGGTGAAGCCTGCGCACGGCGCTTCGGCTTCGGGCGTGCGCCGCGTTGATTCCGTCGACCAGCTGGGCGAAGCCGTGTCCGATGCGCTGTCGTTCGACGACGCCGTCATCATCGAGCAGTGGATCGACGGCGTTGAGGTAACCGTGCCGGTGCTGGGCTCCGGCTGGGATGCCTACGCGCTGCCGCCGGTGGAGATCGTGGCGAAGGAGGGCTTCTGCGATACGGTCGCCTGTCGCACGCCGGGCGCGGTCGAGCTGTTCGCACCTGTGCGTCCCGCCTCGTTGTCGAACGACGAGGCCGATGCCCAGGCCATCCGGGCCGAAATCGAGCGCGCCGCCTTGGAAGCGTGCCGTGCCTATCAGGTGCGCGACCTCGCCCGCGTTGATCTTGTCTGGGACGGAGCCCAGGCGCGCGTCCTGGAGGTGGACGTGTCGCCCTCCCTGGCCGAATCTTCGCCGTTCTCCCTCGCCTGCGAAGCCTCCGGTTTGTCGCTGTCCGGCGTCCTCAACGAACTGGTCAGCCAATATGCGCGGTAACCGCTTGCGGTGAGAGCGCAGCGTGCGATTCACGGGCCGTAGGCCGGCGGCGCGTCTTCGCGTCTGTTCGGTCGGCAACGAAACAGCAACTGAATCATAGAGCGCTCATGTTTTCGCGCATGGGGCTGCGCGGATGCCCCTATAATGAACGAACAGGCAAACATCCCGAAGGAGGCCGTCATGGGCAACAAATTTGGAGCTTTTTTGGCTGGTGGGTTGGCCGGTGCGGTTGTCGCGCTGCTGTACGCCCCCCGGTCTGGTCAGGAAACGCGCGCTATGGTCACCGATAAGATGAGCGCGGCATGGGGCGAGGCGCAGGAGCTGGGCTCTCAGGCCGGCGCCAACATGCAGCACGCGTATCAGGATGCCGCGTCCAAGGGTCAGGAAGTCGTGCAGGACGTGGCCGCTAAGGGTCAGGAGCTGTACGGCCAGGCCACGCAGCGCGTGCAGGAAGCCGCCGACAACATCAAGCCGGCGTTCTCGCAGAAGAACGACGAGCTTCGCGACAAGATCGAAGCGGCGCGCCAGCGCATCGCCTCGCAGGTGGCCAAGAACGCCGAGCAGGCGCACGACGCGGTGAGCGACACCATTCCTGTCGCGGCCGACACGGCGCACGAGGCCGTCGACAAGGCCGAGGACAAGGCGCAGAGCGCGGCCGATGCCGTGAAGGACAAGGCCGAAGACGCTGCCGACAAGATCTCCGGCGACGACAAGTAGCATACGCATCTATCATGAAGCGGCGAGTTGGTCGACGTGGGCGCAAGCCCCGCCCCTCTCGCCGCTTCCTGACTGTCCGACAGGGCAACGGCGCTGGGGGGTTGCGGTTCCATCCGCGGCAAATGCGCAGGTTGTCGAGTGGAGAAGAAGGCCATGGCAAGCAAACTCATCACTACGCATGAGCTCACGGGCATCCGCGTCGTGGGCGGCAAGAACGGTACGAAGCGCATCGGCAAGGTGCGCCGTTTCGTGTTCCACCCGAAAGAGAAGCGCTGCGTCGGCTTCATCGTGAAGCGCCCCGACCTGCTGTGGATGTTCCGCCGCAAGGACAAGTTCGTATCCATCGAGGGTTACGACATCGTGGACGGCCGCATTGCCATCCGCAACGTGCCCGAGGCCACGGACCGCGCCGCGTGCAAGGCGCTGGGCGTCAACTGGGACGATTGCGTGCTGTGGGTGGGGCTGCCGGTCATGACCGAAGACGGTACTTCGCTGGGCATGGTGGGCAACGTCACCTTCAACCGCATCACCGGCATGGTGGACACGTTCGACACCGATTCGGGCGCCACGGCCAACGCGTTGCTGGGCAAGCGCACCATTCCGGCCGACCTCGTGAAGGGGTTCCGCCGCGGCATGGGCGTCGCGCTGGCGCAGGTGGGTTCCGAGGGGCGCGAAACCGACGAAGTGGTGCTGGGCGCCATGCTGGTTGACGACGCCGCGAAGGATCTGGTTGCCGAGGGCGGCGTGGCCGAGAAGGCCGGCGCGGTCACGGCCGTCGCCGTCGACAAGGTGCACACCACGGTGGACAAGGCGAAGCCGGTGGTCAGCGAGGCCGCCAAGAAAACCGGCGAAGTGGTGAACAAGGGCGCGTACGCCACGGGCAAGCAGATCGCCGCCACGAAGGGGATGTTCTCCGGGTTCAAGGAGGAGTACGACAAGGCGCGCGGTGTCAAGCCCGGTTCCGACGACCAGGCTCTGGCCGTGACGGACGAGGCGGAAGACGAGGGCGTTTCCGCGCCTGCGAAGCCCGCGTCGACCGCGCCCAAGAAGAAGACGACCGCCAAGAAGCCCGCGCCCAAGAAGAACATGTTCGCGGCCTTCAAAGAGGAGTACGACAAGGCTCGCCACGATGACTGACAAGCTGAAGGACAAGCTGCACGAAAAAGCCGAGCAAGAGGTAGAGGTGCGCGGCCATAAGATGGAGAAGGCCGACATTTTCAAGTTCGTCGGGCTCATCGCGTTCTTCGCCATCATGGTGCTGATCGTGGTGATGCTATGGCCGTACTTCCACGAGTTGTTCGAGCCGGGCGGCCTCGACCGCATCATCAACGACGTGCGCGGCGCGGGTCCCGTGGGGTTCCTCATACTGCTGGGACTTCAGTTTCTGCAGATCGTCGTGGCGTTCATTCCCGGCGAGGTGGTGCAGATCGCGGCGGGCCTGCTGTACGGCCCCTGGATCGGCGCGCTGGTCATTCTGGCAGGGTGCGTCATTTCCAGCGCGTTCATCTTCGCGCTGGTGCGCAAGCTGGGGGCGCCGTTCGTGCAGAGCATGGTGCCCGTGCAGTACCTCGAAAAGTTCCGCAAGTTCGAGAAAACCGGCAAGCTGAACATCATCGTGTTCATCCTGTTTTTGATCCCGGGTCTGCCGAAAGACGTGTTCACGTACCTCGTGCCGCTCACGGACATGCGAATGCGCACATTTTTGCTGCTCTCCAACGTGGGGCGCATTCCGGGCATCGTGGTGTCCACCTACGCCGCCGACGGGCTGGCTGACGGACGCCTTATGGAAAGCGCGATCATCTTCGCGGTGGCGGCCGTCATCGCCGTGTTGGGCATCGTTTTTCGCGAGCGCATCATGAAAATGCTCGAGAAGCATTCGCATAAAGACAGCTAACGCGATCAGGCTTTTCTTCGGCCCATGCGCAAATCTTAAGAAATACTGAACGTCGTTGACGGTATTGTGACGAAACCTCCTTGGATGCGACGGCGCGCACTACTATGGCGGTACAGGACATCGACGCAATTTGTAGAATGAGAGGTGGGTCCATCATGGCCACCAACGAACCTTTGAATAGCGCAGCGGACGAGGTTGCCGCTGCTGAAGCGGAGCTCAAAGCCGCTCAGGAGAAACTGGAAGCCGCGAAGGCGAAGCTTGCCGCGACGACGTCCGACGATGCATGCGACGTTGAAAAGGAGACGGTTGCAGCCGTGGTCGTCGACGAAGCGACGGGCGAAGTGGAAGCCGTCGTGGTCGAGGATGTGGCGGTCGTCTCGTGCGATGCCGGGTCCGAGGATAAGGAAGAGGCGCCGAGCGACGCATCGACGGATGCGTCGACGGAGGATGCTTCCGAGGCTTCTGCGGCGGCTCCTTCTGCGGCTCCTGCCGAGCCCGCCAAGGCTGCCGAACCCGAGCCCGAGTGGGTTCCGTACTCGACGGCTCAGGCGATTCCGCCTACGGCTGCACCGCAGGCTACCCCGGCTCAGCCCCAGCCCCAGGCTCCGGCTGCCGCCTCTGCTTCCACCGCTTCTTACACGCAGCCTGCGGGTGCGCCTCCTGCTCCCGGCCAGCCTGCGTCAGGCTATTACGCTCCTCCCGGATACGGCGCGCCGCAGACACCGCCGCATGCCGGCCCCGGAGCCGTGCCTCCGCAGCAGCCGTACTACGGCTATCAGCAACCGTACTACCAGCAGCCGTACAGCCAGCCTATGGTCACGACGAAGGATCACGTGGCCGCCGGTTTGCTGGCCATCTTCCTGGGCGCGTTCGGCATCCACAAGTTCTACCTGGGCTACAACACCGCCGGTTTCATCATGCTGGCTGTCACCATCATCGGCGGCGTGCTGACGTTCTCGCTGGCATCATGGGTGATCTGGGTCATCGCCATCATCGAGGGCATCCTGTACCTCACGAAGTCCCAGACTGAATTCGAGCAGATCTACGTGCTGAACAAGCGCGAGTGGTTCTAGTTTGGTTCCGGCGGCCTCCCGGCCGCCGGAACTTGCCGACGCTGTGTCGCGAAGCAAGTCCCCGTAGAGGGCGGCCGCCACGGCCGCCCTCGCTGGCTCACTGCGCCAACCTGCGAGCGCGTGCTCGCGCTCCGCGCGAGGCGCAGGTCGCTTCGCTCCTGCGCGGCCACCTGCGAGCTTCTTATGCGCCCTTCGGGCGCATGGGCGGGTCGCTTCGCTCCCGCCCTGTTCGCGCTTCGCGCGACCGGATGTTTCACGTGAAACATCCGGGTTCTCGCTTCGCGCACTGTCCGTCGGGTGCCGCTTGTTCGCCGTTGCGCCTCCTCCGCCTACCGCCTGCCCGCGCTTCGCGCGAATCGGTGGCTCGTTCGCGGGGTTTTTCGGTGAAACGGCGCGTCCCGCCTCGCTTTTTCGCTAGAATGACCGTATCGATAAGGCTCTGAGCCTCATCCGTTGAGTTGGATCCTATAAGGAGGAAACCATGCCCAAAATCACTCGTGACCAGGTGAGGGTGCCGGCCGACGTCATGCCGGAATCCCGTGACGAGTACATCGAGAACTTCATGAAGGCGACGCGCGGAACGGGCCGTCTCATGCTGTTCGCGTGCGATCAGAAGATCGAGCACCTCAACAAGGACTTCTACGGCGAGGGCATCGACATCGCCGATGCCGAGCCGCAGCACCTCTTCGAGATCGGGCGCCAGGGCGTGTGCGGCGTGTTGGCCGGCCAGCGCGGGCTCATCGCGCAATACGCCGCCGACTATCCCGAGATCAACTACCTCGTGAAGATGAACTCCAAGACCAACATCGTGGGCGGCAGCCAGGACGACCCCTATTCGCCGCAGCTCTACGATCTGGACGCCGTGCTGGCCATGCGCGAGGCGGGCGTGAACATCGTGGGCATCGGCTACACCATCTACCTGGGCAGCGAGTACGAGTCCACCATGATGGCCGAGGCCGGCGAGCTCATCGCCCAGGCCCACGCCAACGGCCTGCTGGTCGTGCTGTGGATCTACCCCCGCGGCAAGGCCGTCAAGGCCGAGAAGGATCCGGCGCTCATCGCGGGCGCGGCGGGCGTGGCCCTGTGCCTCGGCGCCGACTTCGTGAAGGTGAACCCGCCGAAGCCCGAGGACGGCTCTTCGCCGGCCGAGGCGCTCAAGGTCGCCACGATGGCGTCCGGCCGCACGGGCCTCGTGTGCGCCGGCGGCTCGACGGTGGACGCCGAGACGTTCCTCACGCAGCTGTACGACCAGATCCACACGGGCGGCGCCGTGGGCAACGCCACCGGCCGCAACATCCACCAGCGCTCGCTGGACGAGGCCGTCCGCCTGACGAAGGCCATCAGCGCCATCACGCTGGCCGACTACTCCGTGGAGGACGCCCTCGACGTCTTCAACGGCGACGAGGACTTCAAGCTGTAAGGTTGACGCGATCCGCGTAGCCGCGCAATCGCGCACCTCGGCGGGGCCGTCCGAAAGGGCGGCCCCGCTTTGCATGAAGGCGCCTTGCGCTCAACCAGCCACGTCGATCCTGCTTCGCACGAAGCCGCCTTGTGCGCAATCGGCAACGCCGCCCCGTGTGGCGTCCCGCGCCGGTTGCCCCGCGTCGCAACATCGCGCATCTGCTCGTCTTGCGGACGGAGGAGCACATTATCGGCCCAAAGGCACGGAATTCCCGCGAAAACCGTGTCTTTGGGCCGATAATGCACCCGCCGAAGCCGCAACGCCCCCCGCGTCCATCGCCTCACGACCAATTTCGCTCCGGCCCCCAGCCGAAATGTTTCACGTGAAACATTTGTACGGAACTCGTGTTTCCCTTTCTAGCATGCTCCTTGCATGCGATGTCCTCTCCAATGCACTAAAATCCGCGACGTGCGACGTTCGAAGGATCAAAAAGCGCTTTTCAGACCATGCTGTCGAAGAAGCTTCCCTCGTTCCTCCAAGCACTACAATCTCGATCAGGCGTTTTCCAAAACAAACGAAACCGTTCGAAAAGTCGTTTCCAGCAAGACGTCGCATACCGTGCCTTTTTGTGCGAAAGCGCCCAGTTTTCATGCGCCAACCCGGATCGGGTCCTTTCCATGTCGCAGAGTGCATTCGAGGGGCTTCCTGTGTTTCACGTGAAACATCCGTACGTTTTTGTCATCAGACGATCTGCTCTTCAGACGTTGACCTGCGGTGACAACCGCCGGTTGGCAGCGGATGCCGCGAAAAAGCATCCCGAGGTTGGTTGAGGTAACCGCCGTTTCGGTGCATGATGCAAGTCGAAGGAACAGCCGGACGCACCCTGCGAGAGGAGATCGACCATGAGCTTCAGGGACAATCTTCAGCACCTGCGCGACACGCGCAACATGACCCAGTCCGAGCTTGCGATGCTCGTCGGCGTCAGCCGGCAGTCGGTGGCGAAGTGGGAGGCCGAGAAAAGCTATCCCGAAATGGATAAGCTGCTCAAGCTGTGCGATCTGTTCGAATGCACGCTGGACGATCTGGTGCGGGGCGACCTAACCGGCCGCGCGCCCGACCCGACGCGATCGCTGCCCGAGGACGCGCCGCCCGTCGACGCCTGCGGCTACGACGAGCACATGCGCCGCCGAGCGTGGACGGTGCCGGCGGGCCTCGCGATGTTCGTCGCGGGATTCGGCGTGGCCATCGCCTTCTCGAACATGAACGGAGCCAATCCCGGCGCGCGCCCGTACATCGCGTACTTCGCGTGCGCCACGGTGGGCTTCGCCTTGCTGATCCGCGCGTTCGCCGTGCATGGGTCGTTCCGGCGGCGGCACCCGTACATCGAGGACTTCTACACGGACGACCAAAGGGTCGCCGCACGGAAGGAAGGGAAGCGCAGCGCCGTCGGCGGGCTCGTCCTGCTGTGCGCATCCCTCTTCTTCGCCAGTCCCGGAGCTATTGCTTTGGCCGATACCCTGAACCTATGGGGGCTGATGGCGAACGTCTGGAACGTCTACGGGACGCTCCCCCTCTTGCTTTTCGCATTACTCGCGGCGAGCGTCGCCCTGCTCGTGCATGCCGCCATGGTCGTCTGTCTCATTAACGTAGTTCGCTACAATCGCGACTCCGAGCGTAAGGCCGAAGCCGCATCCCACCTCGTCGCGGCGATGCAAGCCCGCTTGGCGCAGTCGGCGGGCGCGGCTGAAACCGGGGCAGGCGCGGACGCGGACACCCCGTCCGTTTCGCATTCCAACGAAACGCACGAGCGCAAGCCCTCGCAGTCCGACGGGGAAGCATAGAGCAGTCCAATCGCGCATCTGCCCATCTTGCGGACGGCGGAACGCATTATCGGCCCAAAGACACGGAATTCCCGCGAAAACCGTGTCTTTGGGCCGATAATGCACCCGCCGAAGCGAACGCCATGCGCAGCCGCTCCCCGACCGGCCGACCATGTTGCAAGATCGCTCCCTCCCTCCTCTGGCGCGCGCCTTCCATAAATGATACTATTGCAATAACATATAAGACCGAGCAACAAACGCGGTAAGGAGCGGGGCATGGAAGCGGTTATGGGCGTGGCGAACGCGATGGGCGACATGGTGGTCAACGAGCGGCTGACCGTCGACGGCGTGGACGTGCTGGTGGGCTATGCCAACGAAGGCGACCAGCACGTCACCGAAACGGAGATCCGCGCCTACCTCGAGCGCGGCGCGCTGAAGCATCCGAACAGCGCCGTTACCGGCCTCGCGCTGCTGGTGGACGGCGAGGACGTGGACATCCGCTACGAGCTGGCGCCGGTGCCGTTCGATCGCATCCGTCGCATCACGGGGTATCTCGTGGGAACGATGGATCGCTGGAACGATGCGAAAACCTCCGAGGAATCCGACCGCGTCAAGCACGGCGTTTGTCGTGACGACCGCGCATTCGCGTGCGCGAACGGCTGTTAACGCTGCATTGTAAAATCTTCCGCGCGTTACCGGGCTGTGACCGCGAGGCCGCAGCCCGTTTCGTATACTGTATTCATGCCATCTGAGAAAATCACATCCGAATCAGAAAGTCGCTCATCGCGTGAAGGACGCGAGGTTACCGAGGTTCGCGAACGCCGTCAAGCGCCTGCGCAGCTTGACCGGGCGTCGCAGCGTGAAGGCTGCCGGCTGCCTGCCCGCCCCGACCGTACCCCGCACGACGAGGCGCCACCCGCCTGTCTGAGCGGCGATCCCACCTGCGCGCCCACCGAGCGCATCCTCGAGCCGGAAGTGCGTCGCCATCATCGGCGCAAGCGCAAGCTGCTCGAATTCACCCACTCGTCCACGCGCGCGACCATGCTCATGCTGGCCGCGGCCGTGGCGGCGCTCGTCATCGAGAACACGCCGGTGCTGCCGTATTTCGCTGAGTTCTGGCACACGTTCGACATCGGCATCTCGCTGGGCGATTTTGCACCGCGCCTCTCGCTGGAGCACTTCATCAACGACTTCCTCATGGCTATCTTCTTCCTGCTGGTAGGCCTTGAGATCAAGTTCGAGATGACGGCGGGCGAGCTGAAGAACCCGCGCAAGGCGCTGCTGCCCATCTTGGGCGCGGCGGGCGGCGCCATCGTGCCTGCGCTCGTGTACACGGCGGTGAACGTCGGCAGCGGGTTCGAGCAGGGCTGGGGCGTTCCCATGGCGAACGATATCGCGTTCTGCCTGGGCATTCTCGCGCTGTTGGGAAGCCGCATCCCGGCGGGACTGCGCTCGTTCCTCTCGACGCTCACCATCGCCGACGACATCATCGCCATCATGGTGATCGCCGTATTCTACACCGCGAACCTCGACGTGACGTGGCTGGCCGGGGGCTTGGGCCTGTTCGCCGTGCTCATCGTGTTCAACCGGCTGCACATCTACGACCTGCTGCCGTACATCGTCGTGGGCCTGGGGATGTGGGTGTGCTTCCTCATGTCGGGCGTGCACGCCACCATCGCCGGCGTGCTGCTGGCGCTTGCCATCCCCGCGCGCTCGCAGGTGAAGCTCGATCGTGCTCCCGGCTGGTTTGCCGCCCGCGCGCGCCGCGCCGACGATCGCTACGACCCCGGCGAGCCCGACATCGTGCAGAAGGAGTACCTGTCCGAGGTGGCCGAGATCGGCCGCGTGTCGCGCCTGTCCATCCCGCCCATCACGCGCCTCGACCATCGCCTGCACATTCCCGTGTACTTCTTCATCCTGCCGCTGTTCGCATTCTCGAACGCCAGCGTGGAGCTGACGGGCATGGACCTGCTGTCCATCGTCACGAACCCGGTGACCATCGGCGTGTTCTGCGGCCTGCTGTTCGGCAAGCCGCTGGGCATCTTTTTAGCCACGTGGCTCACGGTGAAGCTGAAGCTGTCCGACCTGCCGCAGGGCGTGAACTGGGGCCATATCGGAGGCGTGTCGGTTCTGGGCGGCGTGGGCTTCACCATGGCCATCTTCGTGACGAACCTCGCGTTCGTCGACCCGAACATGATCGCCATGGCGAAAGCGGCTATCCTGGCGGCATCGCTGATCGCCGGTATCGCGGGATTCTTCATCCTGCGCGCCGTGACCGACGAGGAAGATGAGGAGCCTGTCCGTTGAGACGCCCTACGCTTTGCCTCCCGCTTTCGGGGTCGTCGTGGCGGGGGCGGGCAGCTCGGCGGTGCAGTGCGGGCAGCGGGTGGCGCCCTCGTTCACTTCCTCGAGGCAGAAGGGGCATTTCGGGGCATCCTGCTCTTCGATATGCTTGCCCCGGCGCGTCAGCATGCGCGCCCGGCTGAGGGCCTTCACGATGAGGAACACCACCAGCGCGATGATGAGGAACTGGATGACCGCGTTGATGAAATTGCCGTAGGTGAACGCGGCTGCATCGGGCCCCGTGCCCAGGGGTATCTTCATGTCCGAGAAATCGATACCGCCCGTGACCAGCGAGATCAACGGCATGATGAGGTCGCTCACCACCGAGTTCACGATGGCCGTGAATGCCGTGCCGATGACCACCGCTACGGCCAGGTCCATGACGTTGCCCTGATTGATGAACTCCTTGAACTCCTCGAAGAACTTTTTCATAGTGTGCCTTTCTTGCGTGCTTGCGGGCGAGGATGCGTGCGTCCGCCGTCGGACAGGAATAGTGTAGAAGACGTCGTGCTAGAATGCGATGCGGGCGCGGAAATCGTTGACGATTCGGCGCGCCGGGAGCAAGGCGACGAAGGCGGGAGAGGCCACGATGACGAGAATCTTTTCATACACGCAACCGATCGAGGCCGACATCGTCGATGCGTATTGCGCGCTGCAGAAGGGTTTCACCGACCAGTTCGTCTACTATCGCAAAGACCGCCCCGTCCGCTTCATGGGCATGGGGCGCTGCATTGCGCTGCCTGCGCTCGACGGCATCGAATGCGAGCTCGAAGGCCCCGTCGGCCAGCAGCCCGTCTTCTTCTCGTTCAACCGTTTCGACGCCGAGAACCCGTCGCCGACCGACGAGCTGTTCGAGGCATTTCCCCGCTTGAAGTTCATGCTGCCCGAAGTGATCCTCGTCGAGGACGATCGCGGCGCGTATTTGCAGGTGAACTCGTTGAGCCCGGTCTATCCTGGCCGCATCGCGCGGTTCGCCCGCCAAGCCGCCGCTGCGCCGCGCCGCAACCGCCGCACCATCCCGTTCAAGCTGGAGCCCGACTCGCGTGACGCGTGGCGCGCGAACGTGGAAGCGGCGCTCGACGCCATCGGGCGGGGGCGCATCAGCAAGGTGGTGCTGTCGCGCCGCCAGCGCCTCGAGGCGCTGGAGCCGTTCTCGTCGAAGGACCTGTTGGTGAACCTCATCGACGGCTCGGCGCGCGGCACCGTGCTGCTGTACCGCTACGCCGACGTGTTCTTCTGCGGCTGCACGCCCGAGCTGCTGGTACGCAAGCGCGGCAACGAGGTGGAGAGCATGTGCCTGGCAGGCACGTGTCCCGCCGGCGCCACCGAGGAAGAGCGCGCGCGGTTGGCCGACGAGCTGATGGCCGACGCGAAGAACCGCGCCGAGCACGACCACGTGGTGCGGTTCATTCGAGAGGTGTTCAACCGCACATGCTACGACGTCGACGTGCCCGCCCAGCCGGGCATCCTGCCGCTCACCCACGTACAGCACCTGTGCACGCCCGCCCGCGCGCGCATGCTGGAAGGCGTCGACCTGGGAACGATGAAGGACGATCTGCATCCCACGCCCGCCGTGGCGGGCACGCCGGTGGGCGAGGCGCAGATGCTGATCAGGAGCATCGAAGCGTACAACCGCGGGTTCTTCGCGGGCGCTTGCGGCTACGTGGACGGCGCGGGCGACGGCGAGTTCTCCGTGGCGCTGCGCACCGGCGTGTTCGACGGCGAGGTGGGCTGGGTGTACGCCGGCTGCGGCATCGTCGAGGGCAGCGTGGCCGACGACGAGTACGACGAAATCGGCATGAAGCTGAAGACGGTCCTGTCGGCGTTCGACGGGGAAGAGGTTGCGGACGGGGGTGCGCGATGAGGGCCGATCCTACAGCCAGCGCCCTGTTCCTGGGCGCGTTCTTCGACGAGCTGGAACGATGGGGCGTGCACGACGTGGTGGTCAGCCCCGGGTCGCGCTCGACGCCGCTGGCCATGACGGCCTACGAGCTGTCGCGCCGCTTCCCCGATCGTCTTCGGTTGTTCGTGGACGTGGACGAGCGCGGCGCCGCGTTCTTCGCATTGGGGCTGGCGAAGGCGAGTGGGCAACCGGCGGCCGTCATCTGCACATCCGGCACCGCGGTGGCGAACTACTACCCGGCCGTGTTGGAGGCCGAGTCGTCACGCGTGCCGCTCATCGTGCTGACGGGCGACCGTCCGGCGCGACTGCAAGGCTTGGGCGCGCCGCAAACGTGCGACCAGTTGAACGCGTACGGCTCGCACGTGCGCGCGTTCCGCAACATGCCCGAGCCCGCTGCCGATGCGGCCGCCATCGCGTTCGCGCGCCAAGCTGCGCGCGAGGCGCGCATCGCCGCAGGCGGGGAGGCGGCCGGGCGCGCGACGGACGGCGAGGGCGCGCCGCGCATCGCAGGCGCGTGCCTGGGCGGGCCCGTGCACTTCAACTTCCCGTTCGACGAACCGCTCAAGCCCGACCTGCGGGTCGAAGGGCTGTTCGAAACCGGCCGAAGCGCGTTGAATGCGCCGTCCGATCTGCGCCTCATCCATCCGTCGACTTACCTCGATCCGATGGATTCCGCTCGCGTGCTCGAACTGCTGCGCGGTCGTCGGGTGCTGGTGGCGGCGGGCGAGGGGTCGTGCGCGACGACGGACGAGATGGGTGCGCTGTTGGCCTGGGCCGAGTCGTTCGAGTACCCGCTGCTGGCCGATCCGCTTTCGGGCTTGCGCACCGCCGCCGACCCGCTGGTCATCGACCGGTACGACACCGTGCTAGGCGCTCCAGCCGATGCGCTGGTTCCCGAGGCGGTCATCCGCTTCGGCCGTTATCCGGTGTCGAAGCGCGCCACCGCGTTTTTGGCGAACGCGGGCGCGATCAACATCGTGGTGGATCCGCTCGAGACGCGCGATTTCAACTGCGCCACCGACGTGCACCTGCGCTGTACGCCGCTCGATTTCTCGCAAACGATGCTGGCGGCAAAGCAGAGCCTCGGCGGCGAAGATGCCGCTGACGACCGGCAGAGTGCTTTCGCGGCGGCGTGGTTGGAGGCGAACGCCGCAGCCGGCGCGCGCGTCGATGCGGTGGATGCGGTGGAAGCCGGGTTCGAAGGCGCGTTCGTGCGCCGCGTGGCCGAGCGCGCCCCGGAGGGGTCGTGCCTGTTCGCGGCGAACTCCATGAGCGTGCGCGCCCTCGACACGTTCTATGCGAAGGGCGGCAGGCGGCTGACGGTGTTGTGCAACCGCGGGCTGAACGGCATCGACGGAACCGTGTCCACGGCGCTGGGCGCCGCGCAGCATTTCGAGCAAACGACCCTGCTCACGGGCGACTTGACGCTGCTGCACGACCTGAACGCGCTGGCGTTGCAGCGCGAGCTGCGCGTGCAGCGCGCGTCGGGCGGCCTGGATCGCAGCATCGTCATCGTGCTGCTGAACAACAACGGCGGCGGCATCTTCGACATGCTGCCCCAACGCTCGGAAGACGCGTACTTCGAGCGGCTGTTCCTCACGCCCCAGGACGTGGAGTTCGGCGCCGCCGCCCAGGCGTTCGGCGTGCCGCACCGCCTGGTGGAAACCGTGGCCGAGTTCGACGCGGCCTACGACGAAGCGCTTGGCGTGCCGGGCATCTCGCTCGTCGAGGTGCGCGTGCCCCTCGAAGGCCTCCCCGAACGCTACGCCCCGTACTGGTCGTAAGCCGCGAGCGGCGAAGTCGGGAGGCGAGGCGGATGGCGTGGACGTCTGGCGAATGCGGTAAGCGCCCGTTCGACGACGGTGGTTCGAGCGGGGGTTTCGCGGTTCGGTTCTCAAAATGTGGCACGAATGTACGGTTAGGGCAGAAGGTTTCGACCGAGAAAAACCGCGACCTGGGATTATGTCGAGACACATCGGCTCTTCAGGTGATTTCCGAGGCGAAAGCGTGCCCAATCCGTAGATCCGTGCCACATTTTGAGGTTCCGGCCGAATTCCGCGGCACGCGCTCGCCGTTTCTCGGTTGCGTGGAGCATGGCGCTGCGGCACGCGCTCTTGGGATCCGATGATGAGCGCCGTCGAGACGCGCCGCTTCTCGTGCGGTGGAGCATCCTTCTCGTTTCAGGTGTGGAAAGCGCCGGCGGCTGAGGCTTCTGCGGCCGACCTTGCGCCCGACGAGGGCTGCGCGATTGCTGCCGCGTGCCGCGAGTCCGCTGTGCCCCTTATCTTGCTGCACGGGTTCGCGCAGAGCTCGGCGTCATGGAACGCGACGGCGAGCGAGCTGGCCGCAACCGGCCGGCCGGTGTACGCCCTCGACCTGGTGGGACACGGTGGAAGCGAGCGCCCGGCCAATCCGCGCGCTTACGCGCTGGACGCGCAGGGCGAGGCGCTGCTGGCCTTCGCGCGCTTGATCGCCGATGTCGAGGGCGTCCGTCCCGCGGTTCTCGGCTACTCGATGGGCGGCCGCGTGACGCTGGCCGCGCTGCGTCGCGACCCGCGCGCGTTCGCCGCGGTCGTCCTGGAAGCCGCCGGCTTCGGCCCTGCCACGCAGGCCGAGCGCGATGCCGCCACCGAGCGCGACGCGGCTTGCGCGGCGCGCCTGCGCGCCGACGGCCTGGAAGCCTTCATGGATTTCTGGGAGCAGCTGCCCCTGTTCGCCAGCCAGCGCGACCTGCCGCCGGACGTGCGCGAGCGCCTGCGCGCCGGGCGCATGGCGAACGACGCCGAGGCTCTTGCGCGCACGTTCGAGCAAGCCGGCCAGCACGTCATGCCCTCGCGTGCGGAAACGCTCGAAACGCTCGACGTCCTGCGCGCCGGCGACACGCCGCTGCTCTACCTGGCGGGCGAGCGCGACGAGAAGTACCGCGCCCTCGCAGCTCAAGCTGCCGAAGCGGGTGCGACGGTCCGCATCATTCCCGGCGCGGGCCATAACGCCCACCTGGAAGCCCCCGCCACCTTTGCCAAGGAAGTAGCGTCGTTTCTGAGGAAATGACGCAAGGAGCCGGATGGACGGCGCGTTGGGCTGCCGCCGATGCAAGCCGGAGCGCCGAGCGCCCGCTTCCGATTCGCGTGAGAAACGATGGCAAAGCGCGCGGAATCCGTATTGGAAAAGGAGGCAAGAAACGTGGAATGCGCGTGGGAACGGCGTTGGAACCGCGCAAGATCGGGAAGGTTTTCCATGGTGATGCGCGCCATGGAAACGTAGAACGGGCTCGCTATACTGAGAAGCACGGATTCGATCCGGCGGCTTGGTGCCTCTCCCTCTCAATATTCTAGATGATTGGAGGTGATGACCATGACCGTTTTGGGGATTGCTTCGTTGGTGATTTTGCTCTTGGAGTTCGCTACCCGCGTCATCGAGCTGTTTCTGGTGATAAGGAGCGCGCTCCTAACCCGTAGGGGAAAGGAGCGCCACAAGTAAACCCAAACCGCCGAAGCGATCCGAGAGCCGTGGGGAGTACACGCTCCCTGCGGCTCGCCCTTATTATACAAAACGGTCCACTATTCGCAAGAAGAGTTTCGGGCCGATTCGCGAGTTGCGCTGGCTGCGAAACGGTTTCGCTCCTCGCCTCTTGTCGAGGTTGCGTTACAGCCTGTCTCTGGTCGTTCCCGAACGAGTATAATGACGCGGCAAGAAACGAACGAGGCGAAATGAGACATTGGCCCGTCCCTTTGTCTCATTTTCCAGGAGCAGGAGGCATCATGGCCGATCTCGAAGGCGGAACAGCCCTTTCCCTCGACCGTCATCTGGGCGCGTCGGACACCGCCGAGGCTATCGAATCCTACACGGAGATCGAGATCCCCGAGAGCCTGCGCGACAACCTCGTGTTGTTTCTCCGCATGGAGCGAAAGGTGCTCAAGGAGTACGATCCGGCCGTCTGCGCTCTCTTCGACCGTCTGTTCAACAGCATGATCAGGGCGAACGAGGGCAACCCGGGCACCGTCGCCGCAGACGAGCCCACCGATGCCCAGGGCATCCCCACGGCCGACACCGAGGGCGCGCGGGCGTTCCGCGAGGCCGTCGAGCTCATCGACGCGTTGCCGGTCGACCAAGCGCAAGTGGTGGTGCGCGCGTTCGCGTCGTTCTTCCATCTGGCGAACCTTTCCGAGGAGAACTACCGCGTGGAAACGCTGCGCGAGTTGGAGCGCAACGTGTCGATGGAGTCGGCCGTGGACACATCGAACGAGCTGGTGGTGGCGTACGGCCACCTACTGGACGAGGTGGGCCCCGAACGCACGGCCGAGCTGCTGGGCCGCTTGGAATTCCACCCCGTGTTCACCGCGCACCCCACCGAGGCGCGCCGCAAAGCGGTGGAGGGCAAGATCCGCCGTATCGCCGCGTTGCTGGACGAGCATCCCTACCTGGGCGGATCGGCTCTCCTGGAGAACGAGCGCCACATGCTGCAGGAGATCGACGCGCTCGTGCGCACCTCGCCCACCGAGCTCAAGAAGCCCACGCCCCTGGAAGAGGCCGACACCATCATCGACATCTTCGACAACACGCTGTTCGATACAGTGCCGCAGGTGTACCGGCGTTTCGACGACTGGGTGCTGGGCGAGGACGCCGGCAGCGTGCCGCCCGTGTGCCCGGCGTTCTTCCGTCCGGGCAGCTGGATCGGGTCGGACCGCGACGGGAACCCGAACGTCACCGCGAAGGTGTCGCGCCGCGTGGCGGCGAAGTACTTCGCGCATATGGTGGCCAAGCTGGCCCAAGAATGCCGCAACATCGGGCGCAACCTCACGCTGGAGTCGCGGTACACCGCGCCCTCGGAAGAGCTTATGAACCTGTGGAGCCATCTCGTGGAGATGAGCGAGACGCTGACGGGACGGGTGGCCGACGACCTGGGCTTCGAGCCGCACCGCGCCGTCATGCTGGTGATGGCCGCACGCCTCGAGGGCACCGTGGCGCGCAACGCCGACATCATGTACCTGTCGCCCGAAGAGCTGCTGGCCGACCTGCGCACGGTGCAGGACTCGCTCGCGCGCGCCGGTGCCGCACGCGCCGCGTACGGGCCCGTGCAAACGCTGATATGGCAGGTTGAGACGTTCGGGTTCCATATGGTGGAAATGGAGTTCCGCCAGCACTCGCTCGTGCACGAACGCGCGCTGGCCGATATCCGCGCCCATGGCGTGCTGGGCAAGCTCGACCCCATGACGCGCGAGGTGCTGGACACGTTCCGCGCCATCGGCGCCATCCAGAAGCGCTACGGGCAGAAGATGGCTCGACGCTACATCGTGTCGTTCACCAAGAGCGCTCGGCACATGGCCGACGTCTACGAGCTGGCAGAGCTCGCATTCTCGCACGCGCAGGACGTGCCCGAGCTGGACGTGATTCCCTTGTTCGAGCAGCTGGAGGACTTGGAGAACTGCGTCACCGTGCTGGACGGGATGCTGCAGCTGCCGGCCGTGCAGCGCCGCCTGGCGCAGACAGGGCGGCGCATGGAGGTCATGCTGGGCTACTCGGACTCTTCGAAGGACGCCGGCCCCGTCACCGCCACGCTCGCCCTGCATTCCGCGCAGGAGCGCATCGCCCGCTGGGCCGAGGAGCGCGGCATCGACGTCGTGCTCATGCACGGTCGCGGCGGCGCGGTGGGCCGCGGGGGCGGGCCGGCGAACCGCGCGGTGCTCGCGCAGCCGAAGGGGTCGGTGAACTGCCGATTCAAGGTGACCGAGCAGGGCGAGGTCATCTTCGCACGTTACGGCAACCGCTCGCTTGCGCTACGCCATATCGAAAGCGTCGCGGCGGCCACGCTCATGAACTCGGCGCCGTCGGTCGAGCGCGTCAACACCGAGGCATCCGTACGCTTCTCCGATGTGGCCGCGCGTTTGAACGAAGCCGCCTACGAGCGCTATCTGGATCTGCTGCATACCGACGGCTTCGCGCCGTGGTTCTCCACCGTCACGCCTTTGGCCGAAGTGGGCCTGCTGCCCATCGGCAGCCGTCCTGCCAAGCGCGGCTTGGGCGCCCAATCGCTTGATGACCTGCGCACCATCCCGTGGGTGTTCTCGTGGTCGCAGGCGCGCATCAACCTGGCTGCGTGGTACGGCCTGGGAGCGGCGTGCGAACGGGTGGGTGACCTGGAGCTTCTGCAGCGCGCGTATCGCGAATGGCCTCTGTTCGCCACGTTCGTCGACAACGTGGAGATGTCCATCGCCAAAACCGACGCGCGTATTGCGAAGATGTACTTGGCGCTGGGCGACCGCGACGACCTGGCTCAGGCGGTGTTCGACGAGATGCAGCTGACGCGTTCGTGGGCGCTGGCCATCGTGGGAGACGAGTGGCCGCTGCAGCACCGCCGCGTGCTTGGTTGCGCCATCCGCGTGCGCAACCCTTACGTGGACGCGCTCTCGCTTGCCCAAGTGCGCGCGTTGCGCGTGATCCGAAACCGACAGGAAGAGCTTTCGGACGAGGTCAAGACCGAGTATCTGGGGCTCATCCTGGCCACCGTGACCGGGGTTTCCGCCGGCCTGCAGAACACGGGGTAGCGCTCGCTTCAACCATTGGCGAAGTGTACCTGATCTTTCCGGAGAAATTTTGCTTTGAGGTGCGAAAACGCGCGATACGCGCTACTATAGGGAACATCTAGTCGGAGATCCCCTTCTACACACGGCGCAGCCGCTTCTCACGGCGCGCGACGAAAGGACGGCCATGGGCGACATTGCGTGGCAGGCGGGCAAGGCGTACCGCGAGATCATCTACGAAACAGCAGGCGGCATCGCCAAGATCAGCATCAATCGGCCCGAGCGACGCAACGCGTTCACCCCGCTCACCGTCACCGAGCTGTACGACGCGTTCAGCGAGGCGCGCGACGACGCGTCCGTCGGCGTCATCATCCTGACCGGCGTCAACCACGGCGGCCGCCATGAGGACGAGGCGTTCTGCTCCGGCGGAGACCAGAAGATCCGCGGCAACGGCGGCTACGTGGGCGAGGACAACATCCCGCGCCTCAACGTGCTGGACTTGCAGCGCCTTATCCGCGTGGTGCCCAAGCCCGTCATTGCCATGGTGAACGGCTATGCCATCGGCGGCGGGCACGTGCTGCACATCTTGTGCGACCTCTCCATCGCCGCCGAGACTGCCAAGTTCGGCCAGACGGGCCCGAAGGTGGGCAGCTTCGACGCCGGGTACGGCGCGGGCTATCTGGCGAACATCGTGGGCCAGAAGAAGGCGCGCGAGATCTGGTATCTCTGCCGCCAGTACACGGCTGCCGAGGCGCTTGAGATGGGCCTGGTCAACAAAGTGGTTCCCTTCGAGGATCTGGAAGCGGAGTGCGTGAGCTGGGCGCAGGAGATGCTGGAGTTCAGCCCCACGGCGCTGCGCTTCATGAAGGCGTCGTTCAACGCGGCGACGGACGGGCTTGCGGGTATCCAGCAGCTCGCCGGCGACGCCACGCTTCTGTACTACACCACCGACGAGGCGAAGGAGGGTCGCGACGCGTTCAAGGAGAAGCGCGCTCCCGACTTCACCCAGTTCCCCAAGTTTCCGTAAGATCGCACGTCTGGCAGGCGGCAACCGAAAGGCAGGAATCCGGCAGCGATGATCGGTGCGTTCGAGAGCACGGTGCGACAGTTCCCGCAGCGCACGTGCTTCACGTACGTTGACGAAGCGGGCAACGAGACGGCGTACTCGTATCGCGAGACGCGCATGCTGTCCGCTGCGCTCGCGCGGCTCTTGCTGGACCGCGGCGTGCGTCCGGGCGATTGCGTCGCCGTGGATCTGCCGAACGATCCGGCGTACGTGCTGGTCATGCTGGCTGCCGCGTATGGCGGCTTCGCGTTGGTCGCGCTCAACAACCGCCTGACCGATGCCGAGAAGTACAGTCGGTTGCTGGACATCGACCGCAAGCCCGGTGTGTCGCTGGCTTCGTTGCGCGTCGATGCGACCAACGTGTCGCGCCTGTTGGAAGGCGCGAAGGCCATGTTGACGGGCGAGATGGCCGCACCGTCCGCCGTCCGTGCGACGGGGCGCGGCGTGCGCCCTAGCTTCGCCGCCCGCGTGAACGCGGCGTCCGCCGAGCCCCGCACTACGAAGGCGCTCGGCCGCGCCAGCTCGGGCCGCGCGTCGCTGCGCCGTCGCAGCGAAGTGGCGCAGCAGGATGCTGCCGAGAGTGTCATCCACTTCGCCGAACACGCCGCGCACGTGTTCGACTTCGACGCCCGCGCCGTGGTCATGTTCACGTCGGGCACCACGGGGCGTGCGAAGGCCGTATCGCTGACGTGGGGAAACATCTGTTTCGCATCCGAAGCGTCCAACCGGACGCTCAATCGTCGCGGCGAGGGCATGTGGCAGGCGGTGCTGCCGCTCTACCATATCGGCGGTTTCCAGGTCGTCGTGCGCAGCGTGCTGAACGGCAGCCCGTTCGTGCTGTACCGCCGCTTCGACGCCGTCCGTCTGCTGTCCGACGCGGCGAAGAAGGGCGCGACGCACGTGTCGGTGGTCGATAAGATGCTGCAGGACATGGTGGCCGCGGACAAGCCGGAAACGCTCGCGCGCTACTCCTGCATCCTGCTGGGCGGCGGCGCGCTCAACCCGCAGACGCTCGATCGCGCGTGCCGTGCGGGCGCGCGCGTGTACGCAAGCTACGGCATGACCGAGACGTCCAGCCAAATCGCCCACGCCCAGGTGACGGCTTCGTTCACCGGCGGCTTGCGCCTGCTGCCCGGCTACGAGGCGCATATCGTGGATCCCGGCGACGACGGGTTCGGCCGCCTGGCCGTGAAGGGCCCGGGCCTGTTCGGCGGCTACCTGAACGCGCGCGCCGCGTACACGGTGGACGGCTTCTTCCTGACGGGGGACACGGCGGCGCTGTACGGCGGCAAGCTGTTCGTGAAGGAGCGCACCGAGGACATGTTCGTGTCGGGCGGCGAGAACGTGTACCCGGCCGAGATCAAGGAGAAGCTGCTGCGCGTGGCCGGGGTATCCGACGCCCACGTGTTCGGCGCGCCCGACGCCCGCTGGGGAAGACGGCCTGTTGCGTTCGTCGAGCGCGAGAAAGCGCCCGCGCCGCGTCCGAGGGCGAGCCGCTACGCGCAGCGGACGCAAGCGCAGACGCAGGCGGATCAGCTCGCATCCCTGACGAACCGTCAGCTGGCGTCGTACGTTCGCACCAGCTTGGCGCCGCGCCTGTCGAAGCTGTACCTGCCGAAGCACGTGTGCGTGCTCGACGAGTTCCCGCGCACGGGCATCGGGAAAATCGACCGCGTCGCGCTCGAGCGGCGCTACGACCAGCGCATCGAGGTGGCGCGCGTCACGCTGCACCGCATCCGGCTGCCGTTCAAAACGCCGTTCAAAACAGCCAAGGCCACTCTGACGCATCGCGAGTCGATCATCGTCGAAGTGACGGATCATGCCGGTCGCACGGGGCTGGGCGAGTGCGTGGCGTTTCCGACGGATTGGTATCTGCCGGAAACGCTCGACCAGGACGCGCGCATCCTCCACGACGTTCTGGCTCCGATCGTGCTGCGCGAGGCGTTCCTGCATCCCAGCGAGGCGAGCGCCGCCTTCGCCGCCGTTCCCGAGGCGAAGGCGTTTCCGTTGGCATGCGGCGCGCTCGAGCCTGCGCTGTGGGACCTGTACGGCAAGATCGTCGGCAAGCCGCTATGGCAGCTGATCGGCGGGGCTGCGAACGCCGCGACCGCGGGCGCTTCGGCATCCGTGCCGGCCGGCGCGGCGATCGGGCTGGGCTCCGCGGTCGAGACGGCCGCGGCCGCGCGCCGCTGCGCCGAGGCAGGCTACAAGCGCGTGAAGCTGAAGGTGAAACCGGGAACCGCGCTCGCATGCGCGCAGGCCGTGCGCGCCGCGTTGCCCGACATGATGATCACGCTCGACGCCAACCAGAGCTTCTCGGAGCGTGAAGCCGAGGAGCTGCGCGGCTTGGACGGCCTGAACGTCGCCTGGATCGAGGAGCCGCTGGATCCGCGGCGCCTGCCCCCCGTGGGGCCGACCGACCTGTTCAGCCGCCTCGCGCGTCTGCAGCGCACGCTGCGCACCCCCATCTGCCTCGACGAGTCCATCGTGCGCCCCGAGGACCTGTCCCGTGCGTTGGCGCAGCCCGAGCTGCGGTGCTACGCCCTCAAGCTGGGAAAATGCGGCGGCGTGCAGCCTGCGCTCGATTTCGTGCAAATGGCGCGCAAGCGGGGCATCGAGGTGTGGATGGGCGGCATGTACGACACGGGCGTGTCCAGGCGCCTGCATGCCGCGTTCGAGACGCTGAGCGCGGTGGGTGCGCCCGGCGACATCGGAGCCACGGCTCGCTACTTCTCCTGCGACATCACCGATCCGCCCTACACGGCCGAGCGCGGCATGGTGACGCTCAACCGCGAAGGCCATGCCAGCGGCCTGGGTTGCGACCTCAACCGCTCGGCGTTGGAAAACGTCCTCGTGGAGCGCCTCGTCATTGCGTGACGTCCCGCCCCTTGCCATCTCCGTGCCATGCGCTCCGCTCGGGACGACAACCGCTCTGCATGCAAAATGTTGCATAACGGTGTGACGGAATGCAATGTTGTGGAGTATCATGCTACCAGTTGTCCATCAAGGAAACGGTGATTACATGAGCGAATCCGCATCGCACCACGCGTCCGCCACTTCGGGCATTCCCCAACCCCACGAAGGACTGGGCATCTTTCGCCTCGTCACCACGGTCATCACGCTCATCGTCGGCGGCGGCGTGTTCACGTTGGCGGGCGACCAGGCTGCAGGCGGCGCCAGCGGCGCGGCTATCCTCACTGCATGGAGCATCTCGGGAATCGGGGTGCTGTGCCTCGTCATGACGTTCTTCGCGCTCTCGCGCATCAAGCCGCAGTTGAAGGGCGGCATCTACAGCTATGCGAATGCGGGGTTCGGCGACTTTTTGGGCTTCAACAGCGCTTGGGGCTACTGGATCAGCGCGCTTCTGTGCACGGTCAGCTTCTCGGCGCTTCTGTTCGGCGCGCTTTCGTACTTCTTCCCCATCTTCGGCGGCGGCACGAACCTGCCGTCGGTCATCGGCGCCAGCCTGCTCATCTGGTTCTACGTGTTCCTCGTATCGCGCGGCATCAAAGAGGCTACCGGCGTGAACGCCGTTATCACCATCTCGAAGTTCGTGCCTATCTTCGTAGCCATCACGGCCATCATCTTTCTGCAGAAATTCGACCTCGGCATCTTTCTGGCGAACATGTCGCAGGGCGCCGATCCGGGCCTGCCGTTCTTCGACCAGGTGAGCAACACCATGATGATCACCATCTGGGTGTTCGTGGGCATCGAGGGCGCGGTCGCGATCTCCGGTCGCGCCAAGAAGGAACGCGACGTGGGCAAGGCCACCATCATCGCGTTCATCTGCGTGCTCAGCATCTACCTCATGGTCAGCGTGCTCAGCATGGGCGTCATGCCGCTGTCCGAGCTGGCCCAGCTGGAGAACCCGGCGCTTGCGGGCGTCATGGAGCACGCGGTGGGGCAGTGGGGCGCCATCCTCATCAACGGCGGCGTGGTGCTGTCGCTGGTGGGCGCCATGTTGGGCTACACCGTGCTGTCCAGCGAGTCGCCTTACGAGGCGGCTGAGCAGGGCGTGTTCATCAAGGCCTTCGCCAAGACGAACAAGAAGGGCGCCCCCATCGTCACGCTCGTGGTGACGAACGTCATCATCGAGGCGTTCCTCGTGGTCATGCTGTTCTCGGACAGCACGTACCAGTTCTTCTACGCGCTGTCGGCCGGCATGATCCTGCTGCCGTACCTGCTGTCGGCGGCGTACTTCGCGAAGCTCACGTTCACCGAGCCCGACGCGTTCAAGGGCAAGGTGGGCGGCAGCCTGGTGCTGTGGCGCATTTTCGGCGTGTTCGGCGTGGTGTACAGCTTCTTCCTGGCGTGGGCGTCGGGCGCGACGGGGCTCACCCTCATGTCGCTTCTGTACGCGCCGGGCATCCTCATGTACATCAAGGGCAAGAAGGAGCGCAACGAGCCGTACCTCAAGAGCACGGTGGACAAGGTGGTGGTGGCCATCATCCTCATCGCCGCCGTCACGTCGCTCGTGCTGCTGTTCACCGGCCAAGTGGTGCTGTAGGGACGCGAGCTGCATCGCTTGGAAACCCTTGCGAGCTGCCGTTCGATGCGTATAATATGAGGCGAGCCGCAGGGAGTTGGTGCTCCCCACGGCTCTCGGATCGCTTCGGCGGTTTGGGTTTACTTGGAGCGCTCCTTTCCCTTGTGGGACTGGAGCGCGTCTTCTATCACCAGGGCAAACTCGATGATACGAGACATCAGCTTCAACAGCAATTCGGCCAACGCAAGCAAATCCAAAGCGGTCATGGTCTTCACCTCCATCCTTCTAGAGTAATGAGAGGGAGAGGCACCAAGCCGCCGGATCGAATCCGTACCTACAAGTATAGCGGGCCCGTTCTACGTTTCCATGGCGTGCAACACCATGGAAAGTCTGCTCGATCTTGCGCGTTTCCAGCGCCGTTCCCACGCGGATTCCACATTCCTTGTCATCATTTCCCACGTGGTTTCCATGCGGGCAACCCGTCGATCTAGCGAATTCCCCGTTCCCCTGGCGGCATGCGTCCTTTACACTGTCCTGCAAAGGTTCGTTGCGTCTGCGAGATGACGCGACGCATGAAGACGGAACGACGACGGAGGCGGCACGTGGAGCTTTTGGAGGAACGCATCAGGCGCGACGGGGTGGTGAAGTCGGAGGGCGTCCTCAAGGTGGACAGCTTCCTCAACCACCAGCTGGACATCGATCTGTTCGACGCGATGGGCGAGGAGTTCAAGCGGCTGTTCGCCGACGCTCCCATCACGAAGATCCTCACGATCGAGGCGTCCGGCATCGGCATCGCCTGCGTGGTGGCGCGCCATTTCGGCGTGCCGGTGGTGTTCGCAAAGAAGGCTCAGAGCATCAACCTGGACGGCGAGATGTTCACGACACGCATCGAGTCGTTCACGCACGGTCGCGTGTACGACGTCATCGTGTCGAAGAAGTTCCTGAACGCCGACGACCATGTGCTGATCATCGACGACTTCCTGGCGAACGGATGCGCGCTGAACGGCCTCATCGAGCTCGTCGGCGAGGCGGGCGCCACGGTGGAGGGCATCGGCATCGCCATCGAGAAGGGCTTCCAGCCTGGCGGCGACGACCTGCGCGAACGCGGCTACCGCCTGGAATCGCTCGCCATCGTGGAGCGCATGGACCCCGAGACGGGGGAGATCGCGTTCCGATGAAAGCATTCGTACACGAGAACCTGTTCAAGCTCGACGGCGACATCCCCGTCGTCCGCGCCATTCCCTACGGCATCCAGCACATCCTCGCGATGTTCGTGGCGAACCTCGCGCCCATCCTCATCGTGGGCGCGGCGGCCGGCCTCGCGGACGATCAGCTGGGCATGCTGGTGCAAAGCGCCATGCTCATCGCGGGCATCGGCACGCTCATCCAGCTGTTCCCGCTGTGGCGCGTGGGGTCGGGCCTGCCCATCGTTATGGGCATCAGCTTCACGTTCGTCACCGTGCTCGTGGGCATCGCGGCCACGTACGGGTACAACGTCGCCATCGGCGCCATCATCGTGGGCGGCATCATCGAAGGCGTGCTGGGTCTGTTCGCGAAGTATTGGCGGCGCATCATATCGCCCATCGTGGCGGCCGTCGTGGTCACGTCCATCGGCTTCTCGCTTTTGGGCGTGGGTGCCTCTTCGTTCGGCGGCGGCTCCGGCGCTGCCGACTTCGGATCGCCGCAGAACCTGCTGCTGGGCACCATCTCGCTGGTTTCGTGCCTGGTGTTCCAGGTGCTGGCGAAAGGCAAGACCAAGCAGCTTTCGGTGCTGTTCGGCCTGGTCATCGGGTATGCATGCGCCGTGGTTGCGGGGGCGGTCGACTTCAGCGGCTTCCAGAGCATGGAGCTGTTCGCACTGCCGCAGCTCATGCCGTTCACGCCCGAGTTCAACCTGGGCGCCATCGTGTCGGTGACGCTGATCTTCCTCGTGTCGGCCACCGAGACTATCGGCGACACCTCCGCGCTGACCATGGTGGGCCTCAACCGCGAGGTGAAGGAGAAGGAGCTTTCGGGCTCCATCGCCTGCGACGGTTTCGTCAGCTCGCTGTCGGCGTGCTTCGGCTGCCTGCCTATCACGTCGTTCTCGCAGAACGTGGGCCTCGTGGCCATGACGAAGGTGGTGAACCGCAAAGCCATCGCCACGGGCGCGGTCATCATGATCCTGGCGGCGTTCCTGCCGGTGATCAGCGTGATCTTCGCGTCGCTGCCTGAGGCGGTGCTGGGCGGCTGCACCATCATGATGTTCGGCAACATCATCGTCAGCGGCTTCCAGATGATCGCGCGGGCGGGCTTCTCGCAGCGCAACATCCTCATCGCGGCGCTGTCGCTGGCCGTGGGCATAGGCTTCACGCAGGTGTCGGCCCTGTTCGCGAACTTCCCCGAGCTGATCCAAAGCGTGTTCGCGCAGAACTGCGTGGCCGTGGTGTTCCTGGTGGCCGTGGTGGCGAACCTCGTGCTGCCGAAGGACGCCGGCATCGAGGGCGCGACGGCGATGTCCGAACGTTCGACCGCCGAGGCGGCGCCGAGCGTCGACGAGGACGGCGACCTGGCGACGGCGTGACGCCCCGCGGTTGCCTGGGCGCGTGCGGCGACGCGCCTCGCGGATGTTCCTGAGTTTCCGGTCGCATCATCGCCCCAAAAACACGCCTCAGTCGCTGGAGCGTGTTTTTGGGGCGATGATGCGTCTTTGCGAGGCTTCTGGATTCCTGGGTCGCTCCTCCATAGGCGGATGGCTTCAACCCCACTTGTGGAAACCTGCGGGTTTCCGGTAACGGGTGTATGACCAGATGGACGGATGCCGTACGATTACATGGCGAATAGTCATATAAAGGAGGACCATCCGCAATTATGCCCATAGCACTCAGTTTGCTGCTCGTTCTGTTTTTCCTGCTCATGAATGCGTTCTTCGTCGCCGCCGAGTTCTCGCTCGTGCGCGTACGCAAGTCGCAAGTCGAAATCCTCGTGGACGAGGGTCGCAAGGGCGCCAAGTACACCAAGCTCGTCGCCGACAACGTCAACGCCTACCTGTCAGCCTGCCAGCTGGGCATCACCCTTGCCTCGCTCGCCCTCGGCTGGTTGGGCGAGCCTGCGGTGTCAGCCCTGTTCGAACCGCTGTTCAAGGCACTCAACGTGCCCGAGGCGGCCACGCACGGCATCTCCATCGTCATCGGTTTCGTCATCATCACCGCGTTGCACATCGTGGTGGGCGAGCTCATCCCGAAGTCGCTGGCCATCTTCTCCACCGAGCGCTACGCCCTGTTCACGGCCACGCCGCTCGTGTGGTTCTACCGCATCACGTACCCCGTCATGTGGCTGTTCAACAGCATTACGAACGGCGTCATGAAGATGCTGGGCCACGACGTGGCCAACGAACACGAGGTGTACACCGACGAGGAGATCAAGCTGCTCATCGACGAGAGCACCGAAAGCGGACTCATCGACCCCGAGCAGAACGAATACGTGGACAACATCTTCGACCTGGGCGACAAAGACGCCGAGGCCATCATGACGCCGCGCACCGATGTGGTGTGCATCGACCTCGACGATCCGCTGGAGGAGAGCCTCCAGACCGTGCTGCAGTACAAGTACACGCGCTACCCGGTGTGCCGCGGCAGCAAGGACCGCATCGTCGGCTTCGTGCACGTGAAGGACCTCTACACGATGCCTAAGGACGCGACGGTCGACGACCTGCGCGTGCGCATGATCCAGGCCGTACCCGAAGGCGTGCCCATCGCGAAGTTGCTGCAAACGCTGCAGGAGAAGCGCACGAAAATCGCCGTGGTCATCGACGAGCATGGCGGCACGGCCGGCATCGTTACGATGAGCGACATCATGGAGCAGATCGTCGGCCGCATCGACGACGAGTACGCGCATGGCGGCTCGGACGAGATCGTGCAGTTGGACGATGGCAGCTACCTCATCGACGGCTCGCTTCCCATCGACGAGGTGGGCGAGCTCATCGGTTTCGAGCCTCTCGAGTCCGAGGAATGCGAGACGGCGGGCGGCCTGCTGCTCACCGTGTTCGACCGTATCCCCGACGAGGGCGATTCCGTGACCATCGAGGACGGCGACGACAGGGCCACGTTCACCGTAGTCGACATGGACCGCCACCGCATCGACAAGATTCGGGTGGTGCTCGAGCACGCTCCGGAAAGCGACGAAAGCTAAACGACTTCAGGCCCCGTCAGCAATGGCGGGGCTTCTTGTTGCGTGCGCTATCCCACCTTCACGCCGGCGAAACGCTCGGCGTTGTGCCACAGCATGTTCTCCAGCTCGTCCTCCGAGAAGCCGGCGGTGACGAACTGGTCGTATTCCGCCGCAGGGCTCCACATGGGGTAGTCCGAGCCGAACATGATGCGGTCGGTGCCCCACATGCGCGCCAGCTCCACCGTGCGGCGCTGCCCCAGGAAGAACTGGGAGCTCGACGCGTCCACGAACAGGTTGTCGGCGTTATGCAGGATGTCGTAGCCCACTTCATAGCGCGACCAGCAACCGAAGTGCGCCGCGTCCACCACGAGGTCGGGGAACGTTTTCAGCACGTTCATCAGGCGGCGCGGATGCGAGTAGTCGTAACGGTAGTCGCCCGTGTGGATGACGATGGGCAGGCGCCCCTCTATCATCTCGTACACGTTCATGAGTCGCGGGTCGTCCATGTTCACGTGCTGCGTGTCGGGATGCAGCTTCATGCCCTTGAGTCCCAGGCCGATGGCGCGTTCGATTTCCTTCTCGGGCTCGGGATAGTCCTGGTGCATAGCCATGAACCCGATGAACTCGGGATGCTGCCGGCACTGCTCGGCGATGAAGTTGTTGATGGACTCCACGCTGCCCGGCGTCGTGGCCACCGAATGCACGATGAAGTGCGTGATGGGCGCATGCTGCTGCGCGGACAGCAGGTGCTCCACCGTGCCTTCGCCGAACATGTCGATGAGGTAGAAGTCGCCCACGGCGTCGACCGCTCGCGAGGCGATCTTGTTGGGATATATGTGAGCATGGGCATCGATCACTGCCATGGAGGCGCTCCTTCGCGTCGTGCTGTTTCGGCGGCGCGGTGCGAAACGGCTTCGAGTTGAACGCTCGGCCAGCATCGCGCAGCTCCTGATTGTAGAGCATCGGCGTTCGCGGCGCATTAGGCAGAAGCATGTTTCTGGGTGCCGCTTTCGAGGCTTCGGTGCTGAGCCTTCCGATTGGCAAGAGGTTCGAAGCCCTTCAAAACAGCGCTGCTTTCCATTCGTCACGAGGAAAAAGCTTGTTATGACTAGCACTCGAAGCAAAAGAGTGCTAACTTTTTCGACAGTGATTTTTATGAGCTTCCGCATGCTCGGGTCAGTGGTTTTTCAGCCGAGCGGCAGAGGCGCCTATCGTGCGCGCGGTGATGGCGAAGCGCCGCACACCGATGAGAAGGGAACCAGACTATGTCCAAAGACATTGCGTTCGACAACGAAACCCGTACGAAGATGGCTGCCGGCGTCAACAAGCTGGCCGACGCCGTGAGGGTGACGATCGGCCCGAAGGGGCGCTACGTCGCCATGCAGAAGGAGCACGAGAAGCCCAACGTTTCCAACGACGGCGCCACGGTGGCCGCCAATGTCGATCTTGAAGATCCCATCGAGAACATGGGCATGAAGATCGTGCGCGAGGCCGCCATCGCCGCGAACAACGACGCGGGCGACGGCACCACGACGGCGACCATCCTTTCCGACGCTATCGTGAGCGAGGGAGTACGCTGCGTCATCTCCGGTTCCGATCCGCTGGCGCTGCGCCGCGGCATCCAGCGCGCTGCCGACGTGGTGGCCGACGAGGTTCTCAAGAACGCCGTCGAGGTTACCACGCGTGAGCAGATCGCCGAGATCGCGACGGTTTCCGCAGGCGACCGCCAGATCGGCGAGAAGATCGCGGAGGCTATGGATGCCATCGGCCGTGACGGCGTCATCTCGGTCGAGAAGTCTCAGAACTTCGGCATCGAGGTGAAGATCCTCAAGGGCATGATGTTCGATAACGGCTTCATCTCCCCGTACATGGCCGACGACCCGGCGCGCCTGGAAGGCGAGCTCACCGAGCCCTACATCCTGTTGACCGACCAGCGTCTGGGCGACAACTTCGCAGACATCGTGCCCGTGCTGGAAGAGGTCATGCAGTCCGGTCATCCGTTGCTGATCGCCGCTGAAGACGTGCGTGGCGAGGCGCTGAACACGTTGCTGATGAACCGCCGTCGCGGCACGCTGACCAGCGTTGCGGTGAAGGCGCCGGCTCTGGGCGATCGACGCAAGGCTGAGCTCGAGGATCTGGCCATCCTCACCGGCGGCGAAGTTATCACGCCTGATCGCGGCCTGACGCTGGCCGATGCGCGCAAGAGCATGCTCGGCCGCGCCGCCAGCGTGCAGATCACCAAGGACCGTACCACCATCTTGGGCGGCAAGGGCAAGCCCGAGGCTATCGAGCAGCGTTGCGATCAGCTGCGCGCGCAGATCGAAACGGAGAAGATCGACTACGACCGCGACGTTCTGCGCGAGCGTCTGGCCAAGCTGTCCAGCGGCATCGCGGTCATGGAAGTGGGCGCCGCCACGGAGTCCGAGATGAACGAGATCCGCAGCCGTATCCAGGACGCTTTGCTGGCTACCCGCTCGGCCGCAGAGCAGGGCCTGGTGGCCGGTGGCGGCGTGGCGCTGCTGCAGGCCGCGTCCGCGCTGGACGGCCTCGTATGCGAGAACGCCGAGGAGCAGCTGGGTATCGACATTCTGCGCAAGGCGCTGGAGGTGCCGCTGCGCGCTCTGGCGGAGAATGCGGGCTATCGCGGCGACGTGGCCGTTGAGAAGGTCAAGGAGCTGCCGCTGGGCCAGGGTCTGGATTGTATGACTGGCGAGTACGGCGACATGATCGGCCGTGGCATCGCCGACCCGGCGAAGGTTACGGTCACGGCGCTTCAGGCCGCCGCTTCTGTGGCGTCGCTGATTCTGATCACGAACGCCTCCGTCAGCGAGATGGTGCCCGAGGAAGACTAACGTCCTCGTCGAAACCCGGTTCTGCCATGCGGGCCCGCGCAATCGCGCGGGCCCGCTGTCGTCCGACATGGAGTGCGCTCGTTTCCGTTTAACCGGTATGCCGCGCCGGTTATAAGAGCTTGTCCTTGAGAAGCTCCAGCATCTCGGCGATTTCAGAAACGGGTTCGGGGTTTTCGCTGCTCAGCCAGCTACAGAGGACGGCGAAGGTGCCCTGAAAGATGAACTCGCGCGTATACTGCGTCTGCGATTTCGTGCAGCTGCTGGCGATGGCGAGGTTTTTGAAGAGCCCGTTGATGCCCGGCAGGGAGAAGAGGTGCGTTGCGAATTCGTGGCTCGGGATGGCCCGCACGAGCGTGCAGAAGGTCGTGCGCTGCTCGTAGAGGTTGGCGAGCACAGACGCTACGGCGCCTTCTTGTTCGGGGATGAGTGCAAGGCTTTCGTCGAGCTGCGCAAGAAAATCGCTCTCGATCTCGTTGAGCAGGTCGGTTTGGCTTCCGTAGTACTTGTAAAAAGTAGTGCGGTTTATCTGGGCGGTCTCGCATATCTCGAGTACTGAAATCTTGTTCAAGGGCTTCTTCTGGAGCAGGTGCACGAGTGCGTTTTTCAACAGCGTCTTGCTCAGGCGTATCCTCTAGTTCTCCATCAAGCGCTCCCTCGACAAAAATGCTTCGAATGTTCATTTCAAATCAAATACTGCATAGTGCGTTGAGCATGCGACATTTGTCTATCAACAGACTGTTGACTACAAACCGTTGTGTTTACTATTGTACAAACCATAGCGAGATGTCAATACGCCAAAACTCAGTTCTCAGCAGTTGAAGGAGGCGGTTCGCATGAAGTTCTGGCAGAGGTATTGGTACTACATCGGAGGGGTCGCTTTCGTTATCCTCGCGTTCGCTATGGGGCTTTGGGGCAGCGCCGCCCTTGACTACGTGCAGGTTTTGCTCATCTTCAGCTGGATGGGCATGTTGGTGCATCAGTTCGAAGAGTATGCCTGGCCGGGCGGTTTTCCGCTCATCTCGAACATGATCGTCTTCAACGAGATCGAGCGTCCGGATCGCTATATCTTGAACCAGCGCCAGTGCTTCGTCAGCAACGTCGTCCTGTGCTATCTATGCTATATCGTTCCGATCTTCTTCCCGCAGCTCATTTGGCTTGCCGCGGCTCAGATATTCCAGGGTCTCTGGCAGATTCCGGCGCATGGCATCGTGCTCAACATGCGCTTGAAGTCCAAGTACAACCCCGGTCTTTTGCTTTTTTGCTTCCATTAAATCTTCCTTACTATATTCCATTGTTACCCTCCATAACTTCTGATTGTTGCCGTCTTGACGATTATGTATCTTTACATTACCTTCTGAAACATATGGCGCACCTTGTCCAGGCGGCTGTTTGGACGGCGGGGCTGGATGACCGGCTGACCGACAGCGGCCTGATATCCTTTCAGCTCTGTAAGGCATACGCTCCGCCCGTTGGTGTAAAAGGCCAGATCAGTACGGTATGCCTGTATACAGCGGGCGGGAATCTCGCCAGTAAAGACAACTTCATCCTTTTTTACCTGGGCCGTTTCGATGGTGGCACAGTATTTTGGTGCATCATGATAAGCCCTGGAAAGGTATTCCTGGGGCGCATAGAGGGTGAAGGAGAGATAAGGTTCCAGCAGCTGCGTCCCCGATTCCTTCAATGCCTGTTCCAATACAATCGGGGCCAATGAGCGGAAGTCCGCCG
>ERZ1673736.1098-NODE-1098-length-38033-cov-10.563089_pt1 | contig 38033 bp, 41 predicted proteins | sample MGYA00580212_ERZ1673736 | MGnify/ENA primary metagenome ERZ1673736 (study PRJEB41218, sample SAMN15661752) | gut metagenome | host: Homo sapiens | place: Canada: London | collected 2015-08-20/2019-03-30 | study: EMG produced TPA metagenomics assembly of...
TGGCGGTGGACCAGGCCGATCTCGCCCACCCGCAGGGGCAGCTCCTTATAGGAGTGGGGCTGGCTGGCATAGACCAGCATCCCGCCGGGGCAGTTCATGGGCTTGACGGCGAAGTCCACATCGTCAATGACGGTGGTGTACATATTGTTCTTATAGTGGTCCCAGTGGCCGGAGCGCTCCCACAGCTGACGGTTGAGCATGATGGGGGTGGAGATCTCCACATAGCCGTACTTCTTGTGGACCTGGCGCCAGTAGTCCAGCAGGGTGTTCTTCAGGGTCATGCCCTTGGGCAGGAAGAAGGGGAAGCCGGGGCCCTCGTCCCGGAGCATGAACAGGCCCAGCTCCTTGCCCAGCTTCCGGTGGTCCCGCTTCTTGGCCTCTTCGATCTTGGCCAGATAGGCGTCCAGCTCGTCCTTCTTGGGGAAGGCGATGCCGTAGATGCGCTGGAGGGTCTCCCGGTTGGAGTCACCGCGCCAGTAGGCGGCATTGCAGGCAGTGAGCTTCAGGGCGTTGCCCTTGATGCGGCCGGTGGAGTCCAGGTGGGGACCGGCGCACAGGTCGGTGAACTCGCCCTGCTTATAGAAGGAGATGTGGGCGTCTTCGGGCAGATCCTGGATCAGCTCCACCTTGAAGGGCTCTCCCTTCTCCTCCATAAATTTGACAGCCTCCTCCCGGGGCAGCTCGAACCGCTCCAGCTTCAGCTTCTCCTTGCAGATCTTCCGCATCTCGGCCTCGATCTGCTCCAGGTGCTCGGGCGTGAAGGCGAAGGGGGCGTCCATGTCGTAGTACCAGCCCTCGTCGATAGAGGGGCCGATGGCCAGCTTCACCTCGGGCCACAGGCGCTTGACCGCCTGGGCCATCACATGGGAGCAGGTGTGCCAGTAGGTCTGGCGGTACTCAGGGTTTTCAAAGGTAAATTCATTTTTGACTTCTTCGGACATCAAAATACCTCCTTGCGTCCGCGGGGGTGCGCAGGGCGCACCCCCAAAAGGCTCTGAGGGGCAAAACAAAAGCGCCTCGCCCCTGAATCTCCATCAGGGGTGAGGCGCAGTAAGGCGCTCCACGGTTCCACCCTGCTTGCGGTTTTACAGAAAACCGCCGCTTGTGACCGCTGTAACGGGCGGGCCCGTCCCGGTCATCCCGGGCGGCTCAGGAGTGGTACCAGCCGCGGCAATGTCGCAGGACGCTTCCAGCCTTTGCGTCCCTCTCTGGGCGAGTCCCGCGGCCTCTTCTCCATCAGTGCTCATTTGACAAACGCACTATATCACCAAACGCCCGACCTGTCAAGTGGGGAATGGAAGAAGGAAAGGAGCCGATCTCAGCCCAGCACCTCGAAGAGCGCGCCCCACACGTAGTCCAGGTCCTCAAACCGGACAGAGGGGGCAAGGCGGAACACGGCGTCCTCCCCATCCTGAAGGACGGTGACACCCCAGTCCCGCTCCAGCCGGTCCAGCACCCCGCCGGTGTCCTGGCCGGGGAAGCGGGCGGTAACGGTGCCGGACGCCTCATCCACCCCCGTCACTTGGGGCCCGCCGGGGCCGAAGTCCTCCAGCCGGGCCTTCAAGTGCCGGGTCAGGCGGGCCACCCGGGCCCGGTCACCAGAGGGGGCTCCGGGCCGGGCCAGATCCACCCGCCTCACAGCTTGGTCTCCATCGGGGTACTGACCACGTACTCCCGATAGTTCAGCTGACGAAGCAGGGCGGGGAGAACATCCGCGGTCTGCCGGCTGTCATCCAGGGTAACATAGGCGCTGTTCAGGGCAGCCCGGCCCAGCTGGCGCAGAACGCCGTAGGAGTAGGAGGCGGCGCTCTGCTCCCCGTCCAGAGGAACGGCGTCCAGGCTCTCCTGCCAGCAGACCCAGCCCTCCGCCTCCAGCCCCTCCCACAGGGCCTCTCCGCAGTAGACATAGCGGGTGCAGCTGCGGGTCTGCTCCGCCAGGGCGCGGTTCCCTGCCTCCAGCTCCGCTCGGGCCCCCTCCGGGGTGCCGGCCTGGACAAGGATGCCAACGCTGTGCCCGGTGCCCAGCAGGCGGCGGACCATGTCCCCATGGACAGAGAGCTCCTCCGGGGCGAAGAAGAAGACGCCGGATTTTCCGGATTTCTCCAAAGTGGTGAGGATGCTGTCCAACGCCTCCCCCGTCTGGCAGCGGAAGGCCAGATAGGTGGGGATGGAGGTGGGGTCCAGCTCCTGGCCCGGGGGATCGGCGGGGACCGCTGGGGTGACGTCAGGGGTCTCGGGTTCCTCCACAGGGAGCAGGCTCTTTTGGTACTCCTTCAGCTGGAGGTTCATCTGGTTGCCGGCCGAGTCGATGAAGACATCGTCGGTGAGGATGGAGCGCCGCCCGTTGGAGGCGGTGTCGTCCCGGTTCTTGATGCGGACCAGATAGCCGTAATCGGTGTGGAGATAGGAGCTCCGCAGCCCGAAAAAGTCCACCACGATGTTCAGGGGGAGGTAGATGCGGCCGTTGCGGGTGATGGCCCGGCCGCTGAGCAGCTCGCCGGTCTGCTGGTCTACGCAGATGCCGGAGTTCAGGTCAAAGACCAGGATGCCGCTGAGGCTGTAAAGGGTGATGGTGCCGCTGCTCTGGCTCTGAGTGAGGCTGACCCCCAGGGTCACGCCGTAGCTGGCGTTGGTGGCGCTGCCGTCGAACAGGGAGGCGGGCACGTAGAGGACGCCTCCGGACCAGAGGGGCATGGTGTCGGAGGCCAGGGGCAGCAGCTTGTTGTTCAGGGAGGTAAAGCACACCTCCTCCAAAGCCGAGGCGGGGGACAGCAGGGCCAGACACATGACCAGGGCGCACAGCAGGGCGCCGAGACGCTTTTTCAAGGGGCACACCTCCGTTTCCAGTTGATAAGGGGATTATAGCATAGTATAATGAGAATCACAAGCAGCCGCGGGAAAGGCGTTTTCATCCATTTTTAAGAAAGGCTAAAGGACACTTCAAGCCCGGGCGGTTATACTGACGTCAGAACAGGCAGACTGCCCGGAAAGGAGCGATTCAGGATGGAGATCACAGTGGAGATGGTAGAGCGCCTGCGGGAGAAGGCCCCCGTGTCCTACGCCCAGGCCAAGGAGGCCCTGGAGTACAGCGAGGGGAATCTGCTGGACGCCCTGATCTATCTGGAGGAGAAGGGGGCCATCCCCCAGGCGGAGGGGACCCGGTGGTCGGGCCGGGAGGAGAAGGAGTCCCAGCCCACGGCGGCCGAACTGGTGGTCCAGGAGACACCGGAGCCGGGAAAGAAAAAGAAGCACAGGAGCCCGCTGGGCGTGGTGGTGGTGTGGCCCAAGGGGGAGAAGCGGCGGGGCCGCTCCCTGCGGGAGCTGCTGTCCCGGCTCTACCGGGTGCTGGTAGATAACGAGCTGGAGGTGTGGCGCCGGGACGAGCCGGTGACCTCCCTGCCCCTGCTGATCCTGTTGATCCTGTTTGTGTTCGCCTTCTATGTGACCATTCCCCTGCTGCTGATCGGGCTGTTCTTCGGATTCCGCTACCGCTTTTCCGGCCCCGAGCTGGAGCGGGACAGCATCAACGACGTGATGGAGAACGTGGCCAGCACCGCCGCCGACATGGGACGCCAGGTAATGGATGAGCTGCACCTCCAGTATGAGAAGCGGACCCGGGACCGGGACGGCAAGGAATAGATCTCCGGGGGAGTGCCCGGATGTTGAGGTGAGAGAGGATATGGAAGAAAAGATCCTTCTGGTGGAGGACGAGGAAAAGCTGGCTCGGATGGTGGAGCTGGAGCTGCGGTATGAGGGCTATCAGGTGGACAAGAGCTTCGACGGCCGCTCCGGCCTGGAGCGGGCCCTGTCGGGGGAGTACGACCTGGTGCTGCTGGACATCATGCTGCCCCAGCTGTCCGGCATGGAGGTGCTGCGCCGCCTGCGGAAGGAGGGGGTACAGCTCCCCGTCATCATGCTCACCGCCCGGGACAGCGTGGTGGACAAGGTATCCGGCCTGGACTCCGGGGCGGACGACTATATCACCAAGCCCTTCGCCATCGAGGAGCTGCTGGCCCGCATCCGGGCGGCCCTGCGGAAGCGGGGGAGCGGAGAGCGGCCGGAGGAGCCGCTGCTGTCCGCCGGTCCCCTGACCATGGACGTGGAGCGCCACACCGTGGCAGTGTCCGGGACGCCGGTGGAGCTGACCCGCCGGGAGTTCGACCTGCTCCACCACCTGCTGGAGAACAAGGGCAGGGTGCTCAGCCGGGAGGCCCTGCTGGACAGCGTGTGGGGCTTCGACTTCGTGGGGGAGACCAACTCGGTGGACGTATATATCCGTTTCCTCCGCAGCAAGATCGACGAGGCCTTTGACATCAAGCTGATCCACACTGTACGGGGCGTGGGCTACGTCATCCGGGAGGAGTAAGGCCGGGAAGAAGGGGAGCTGATTCATATGACGATCGTTTATACCTCCAAGACCGGTTTTACCCGGGAGTACGCCCAGATGCTGGGCCGGGCCGCCGGGCTGCCGGTCTGTGCCCTGGACGAGGCTACGGGAAAGGTGGGGCCCGGGAGCGACATCCTGTACCTGGGATGGCTGATGGCCGGGCATATCAGCGGCATCGACCACGCAGTTAAGCGCTTTCATGTCCGGGCCGCCTGCGGCGTGGGCATGACGCCGCCGGGGGACAAGGTGCTGCAGGACCTGGCCCGGTCCAACTATGTGCCAAACGCCCCCATCTTCTACCTTCAGGGCGGCTGGGCACCGAAAAAGGTGGGGTGGCTCCAGCGCCGGATGGTAGGGATGGCCACCAGGGGGCTGCGGCAGTCCCTCCAGCAGAAGCGGGAGCGGACCCCTCAGGAACAGCGGCAGCTGGATCTGCTGCTCCGCGGGGGCAGCTGCGTGGCCTTCCGGAATCTGACGCCCCTGCTGGAGTGGCTGAAAAAGCAGGAGGGCTGACCGGCTGCGGCATGGAAGGAGAGGAGGGGGCCCGGTGGGAAAACGGGACATGAAGAACAAGACTCCCCCCAGCGGGGCCAAGTCCCAGTCGCTGGTCCTGCGGCTGAATACCCGGCTGTTTTTCCGGCAGCTGGGGATCTTTCTGTGTATGGACCTGCTGCTGGTGGTGCTGGCCCTGATGGGGCAGCTGATGTGGGCGGAAAAGCGCTGCGCGGACGTGGCCCAGCTGGTCCAGGAGCGGGGGGTGCCCACCGCGGAGGCCGTCCCCTGGATGGCTGCCAGCGACTACACCATCATCCCACTGGACCGGGAGCCCAAGGGAGTGGACGTAGGGGAGCTGGGGTGGTTCTCTGGCGGGGAGGCAACAGCGGACGGCCTGCGCACCTATGTGCTGTTCTCCTACTACACCGTGGAACTGCCCAACGGCGGGGAGCCCTACGCCATTACGGTGGATCTGTCCGGGATCGGGCGGATGTTGAAGTGGGCGGGCTTTATCCTCCTCACGGTGCAGATCATCTCCCTGATTGCCAACCTGTTCCGCAATGCCGGGACTATCCGCCGCACCCTGAGGCCCATCCAGGAGCTGGCGGCCACTGCCGCCCGGCTCAACTCCATGACCCACATGTCCAGGCGGGAGCTGGAGGCCCTGGCCGGCGAGCTGAGCAAGATCAACGCCACCCACCTGGACAGCCGCATCGACCTGCCCGGCACCCAGAAGGAGCTGAAGACCCTGGCCAAGGCCATCAACGACATGCTGGACCGGGTGAACGCGGCCTACTCCGCGCAGATGCAGTTCGTCTCTGACGCCAGCCACGAGCTGCGCACCCCCATCGCGGTCATTCAGGGTTACGCCGCTCTGCTGGACCGGTGGGGCAAGGACGACCCGGAGGCCCGGCAGGAGGCCATCGACGCCATCCGCTCCGAGTCGGACGCCATGGAGCGTCTGGTGGAGCAGCTGCTGTTCCTGGCCCGGGGAGACAACGACACCCAGCCCATCCGGCCGCAGCTGATGGACCTGACCGCGGTGGCGGAGGACGTGCTGCGGGAGGAGCAGATGATCCACCCGGAGCGGGCCTTCCTGGCCCGGTGGCAGGGGCCGGTGGTGGTCCGGGCCGACCCGGGGCTGGTGAAGCAGGTGATGCGCATCCTGATGGACAACAGCGTCAAGTACAGCGGCCCGGAGGGGCGGGTCTATCTCCGGGTGTCGGCCCAGAAGGACTATGCCAGGGTCACGGTCCAGGACGAGGGGATGGGCATCGTGCCCCAGGCCATCCCTCATATCTTTGACCGCTTTTACCGCACCGACAGCTCCCGGGCCCGCCAGACCGGGGGGACCGGGCTGGGGCTGTCCATCGCCCGGTGGATCGTGGACCGCCACGGCGGCTGGTTCGAGGTGGTCTCCCGGGAGGACGTGGGCACCCGCATCACCTTTGTGCTCCCCCTGGAGGGGACGGCATGAGCTGGTGGGTCTATCTTCTCCGGTGCGGGGACGGCACCCTCTACACCGGGATCACCGACGATCTGGACCGCCGTCTGGCCGCCCACAACGCGGGCCGGGGAGCGAAATATACCCGGAGCCGCCGCCCGGTGACGCTGGTGTGGCGGGAGGGGCAGCCGGACAAGTCCGCAGCCCTGCGGCGGGAATACGCCGTCAAACAGCTGACCAGGGCCAAGAAGCTGGCTCTGATCGAAGGCGGGCCGCTTGTGTAGATGGTGTTTTAAGACCTTCACTGCTTATGGCGCTGAAACCAAGGATGTCCGTTCAGCTTCCGATGAACCTCTTGATTTGCCAAAATTCTAAAGTGAAGGTGAGCTTATGGAAAAACACAATCATTTTAGTGAACGGCGCTGCTTTGACACGAAACATACTGTTCTCCAGGCTTGATTTATCAAAAGACCCCGGCCCCTTCCGAATGGAAGGGGCCGGGGTTCTCATTTCTATTTAGCTCTTCAGCCTCTGCGTGAGAGCAGGGATGCGGCCGGCGGCGGCGATCATGCCGATGCTGGTACCGTCCGTTTGGGACGACCGATTTTGCCTTCTTCTTTATATTTGGGAATAGCCCTCATAATTGGTTATTTATGATATATCATATTCTGCCCTGGATCACAAACGCATTTTCTCCCAGAGTGTGTTGAGCTTTCATCAAAAAGCGTCTGTTTCACCCCAAAAGGTGCGATTTTCCGGAGCAGGATGACAGATACAGCTGGATATGGTAAAATAGGGGAGCCGATCTTAGGAGGGCGCCATGCTGATCTATTTGACCATGATCGAGGCGGAGGAGGACCGACACCGGTTTCTGTCCCTCTACCGCCGATACAAAAAGCTGATGCTGTATATCGCCCACGACATCCTGCACGACCCCCACGACGCGGAGGACGCGGTGCACGAGGCTTTTTTGCGCCTTGCGGAAACGATCGAGAAAATTCATGAAATTGACTGTCCTGAAACCAGGTCTCTGATCGTTATGATTACAAAGAGCAAAGCCATCGACCTGTACCGGAAGAAAAAGCGGCGGGCGGGGACGGTCCCACTGGAGGACTGGACCGCCGCCGCACCACCCCAGGCCGAGGGTGTGGAGCGGGGGGACGGGGTGGCCCGGGCCATTGCGGCCCTGCCCCGGCGTGAACGGGATGTGCTGCTGCTGAAATACGACCAGGGATATGGCAATTCCGAGATCGGGAAACTTCTGGGCCTGCGGCCGGATCACATATCCCAGATCGCCCACCGGGCCAAAGAGCACCTGCGCAAAAATTTGGAGGAAATGGGGGTGGAGGTATGACCGATCAGGAGCTGGACCGCCTTTTGTACGCCCACGCTGGGGCGGCCCGGGACCTTGTGCTGGCCCAGCTGCCCCCGGAGGGCGAGCTGCCCGACATCCCCACCTCCCCCCGGTTCCAGCGGCGCATGAAGGCCCTCATCCGCCGGGCCGACCGCCCGGGCTGGGCCAAGGCCGCCCTGCGCTGTGCTCGCCAGGCGGCGGTCATCCTTCTGGTGTGCGGGACCCTCACCTTCTCCGGCCTGATGGTCACCTCCCAGGCCTTCCGGACCCAGGTCCTGGCTGTGGTCACCCAGGTGTTCCAGGAGTTCACCGAGTTCCGCTTCTCCGCCCGGGAGGAAACGGCGCGCAGGGCCGGAGACGTCGCCCTGACCTATCTGCCCGAGGGGATGGAGGAAATCCGCCGGAGCGGCAATCATATCAACCTCCACATCTTCTTTGAGGACGCGACAGGAAACACCATGCGGCTGACCCACACCGTCATCGGCGATAAAACCTCTCATGTTTCGATGCTGGACACCGAGGACGCAGAGGTGGAGCAGTTCTATATCCAGGGTGAACAGGCTACCGCTATCTCCAAGGGACTGGACCACACCATTCTCTGGACCAGCGGAAACAGCGTCTATCTGCTCACCGGGACCATCGCAATGGACGAATTGAAGCTGGTGGCCGCAGGGGTCCAATGACCCAGCAAAAAACTTTTTCAAAAATTTTTGGACTAACTGTCAAAAACAGCCTCCCTCCGTCGTTATGATATATGAACGCACGGAGGGAGGTGATTTTTATGCGTATCAAAGCAAGCAAGCTGCTGGCGGCGGTGCTGGCCCTGTGCCTGACTCTGGGGACCGCCCCCGCCGCCAGCGCCGCCGCTCTGCCCCAGTCGGCTCCCGGCAGCCAGGACATTACCCCATATTTCCTGTACATTAAGGGGCAGGACTGTATCCTGGATATCTCAGGCCGGACGGCATACATCAACGCCTGGGTCAGTGGGCAAACCAGCGTGGCCACCAAGTGCAAGGTCCGGGCGGAGCTGCAGGAAAAGTCGGGCACTTACGCCTGGACCACCGTGGATTTCTGGACTGACCAGCAGAATGGAACCTGGGCCGAGGTGGACGAGACAGCGGCTGTGACCTCCGGTAAGACCTACCGGGTCAAGGCCACCGTCACCGTCTGGGCCGGGAGCCAGTCGGAGAGCCAGACCTTCTATTCCGACGAGGTGGAGGTGTAAGGCACACAACCAAACTCAAATGAATAAATGTCAGGAGGTTCTGTATGAAAAAGCAATTCGTAAGTATCCTCGCCGCAATAACCATCTTATGTACGAGAGCAAGCAAATCCCTCTATACTGATGTTGAGACTCTGCCTTGATTAAGGTATGAATGTGCAAAATATGATCAAAAAATGCGTCTTCCCTTTGACCCTGTTTCTTCTCTTGATCTTCTGTTTGTTCACCGGAAAACAGCTTTCTCAGTTTTCTGATTTAGACAGCGCAGATTTAATTCCCAAACAATGTGAAATTGGAGTGATTTTCGAATATCAGAACGATCTCCCCGATTCCTTTAAAATCAATGACGGAAACAGCCTGGCTAGGTATTTTAACTCCCTGAGATTGGAAAAAGCTGATTCCGATTTTGATGAACCATGGGTTTTCCGTATCACGTTTTCTTCTGCGCTGGGCGGTTTTGGTGCTGTCAGTGGCGAATACGTTTCGATCCCCCACGATGCTGAGACCCTGACTGTTTTAGTCGGCGATAGCAAAATGCTGATTGGAGATGTCTCTTACAGGCTTCCTTCTCCCGATTTCCTGGATATCTTAGAAGCAAAATACAATTATTTTAGTGAACGACTCTACTTTGATACCAAACACACTGTTCTCCAAGATTGATTGATTAAGACCCCCGGGCATTTTTATTTGGCTTTTCAGGCTCTGCATCGGCGATAAAACTGCTCATGTTCTGGGGTGGACAGGTGAAGCAGTTCTTCGCCCGCGGCAAGCAGACCGCCGCTGTCTTCAAGGGACTGGACCGCACCATCCTCTGAACCACCGGAAACTCCGTCTATCTGCTCACCGGGACCATTTCAATGGATGAATTGAAGCAGGCAGCTGAAGCGATCCAATGAGCCAAAAAAACGTTTCACAAAAATTTTCGGATTTTTTCTTCCCTTTCAACTCCCTCCGCCGGTATAATAGATAGATCGATACGAAGGGGGACTTTTAGTATGGCAGGACAGATGTTCTCAAAAAACAATTTCAAAAATCTTTTTCTGCTCTTTTTTATCATCTGCCAGTTTGGCGCAATAGTTTCCGACAGCCATATCTGGGACTGGAGCGTTTATCTGGCCCTGAATATCCTGATCGTTCTGTACGTCTATCTGCGTCCAGGTGAAGCACGCACGAAGTCCTCCCAGCAAAAACTCCTGATCGCCGTGCTGATCCACACCGCAGTCATCATATCCACACTCTGGCGCGCCTATCGGGTCAGTTTTATCATGGATATCTTTTTTGATATTTTGGACTTCTGGGCAATTTTGGGATTTATTCTGATCCTGAAATTTGGCTTGTCAAAGAGATAGAACTGCTGCCGGGATGTAAGAGAACGGAACGGTCGCACAAAACCAGTATGGCAAACACATAGTCATACAAATTTTCAGAAGGTTTATCTTAACGGATCCGCTTCAATGGAATATTCAGCGGTCTATCCCAGCAAGGGCGGGCCGCTGAATATTTTAAAAATACAGAAACTATAACTGCACATCTGTTCCGCCGGGTGCAAGGTGAGTCCTATGAAATTTATTATGGAATTATTTACCCTCCTAAGTTATTGTATCCCTTTCGTCACAATACCTGTATTCGCGGTAAGTGCCATCTTGATGATACGTACTTTTTTTGCTGAGCAGGCTCCCGAGCAAAGTAAGAAAAGGAGACGGTATCTTGGTTACATGCTGGTCTCCTTTCTTTTTTTCCTGCCCTATTTTTTGGGGGGAGTTTACTTCTCATTTTACTGTATCCCTTTCTTCACAATACCTGCATTTGTAATAAGTGCCATTTTGATGATACGTACTTATTTTGTTGAGCAGACTCCCGAGGAAAGTAGAAAAAGGAGACGGTATCTTGGCTGTATGCTGGTCTCTTTTCTCCTTTTCCTGCTCTTTTTTGGGGGAGTTATCTTAATGCTGTCATGTGTGATCGATTGATTTTCAAAGGAGTTTAGTAAGCAACTTGCAATTTGCATAAAATTATGGTGAATTGTCATCTGGACAACTCACCATAATTTTTTAACCACTGATTCTTTTTATTTAGTTTTTCAGGCTCTGCATCGGCGCCGGAATTCTGCCGCCCCGGTCCACGAAGGCCTTGGCGGAGAAGGGATGGACCGGCTGTACCGGGGCGGAGCCCAGCAGGCCGCCGAACTCCACCGTGTCCCCCACCTGTTTGCCGGGGGCGGGGATGAGGCGGACGGCGGTGGTCTTGGAGTTGACCATGCCGATGGCCGCCTCGTCAGCGATGATGGCGGAGATGGTCTCGGCGGTGGTGTCCCCGGGGACGGCGATCATGTCCAGACCCACCGAGCACACGCAGGTCATGGCCTCCAGCTTGTCCAGGGTGAGGGCCCCGGAGCTGGCAGCGGCGATCATGCCCTCGTCCTCGCTGACGGGGATGAAGGCGCCGGACAGGCCGCCCACCGAGGAGGAGGCCATCACGCCCCCCTTCTTCACCGCGTCGTTGAGCAGAGCCAGGGCGGCGGTGGTGCCGTGGGTGCCGCACACCTCCAGCCCCATCTCCTCCAGGATGCGGGCCACGCTGTCCCCCACAGCGGGGGTGGGGGCCAGGGAAAGGTCCACGATGCCGAAGGGGGTGTCCAGGCGGCGGCTGGCTTCCTGGGCCACCAGCTGGCCCATGCGGGTGATGCGGAAGGCGGTCTTTTTGATGGTCTCGGCCACCACATCGAAGGGCTGGCCCTTCACGCTCTGAAGGGCGTGGTACACCACGCCGGGGCCGGAGACGCCCACGTTGATGACCCGCTCCGGCTCGCCCACGCCGTGGAAGGCGCCGGCCATGAAGGGGTTGTCCTCCACAGCGTTGCAGAACACCACCAGCTTGGCGCAGCCGAAGCCGCCCCGGTCCGCGGTGCGCTCCGCCAGCTCCTTGATGGTGCGGCCCATGAGGGCCACCGCATCCATGTCGATGCCCGCCTTGGTGGAGCCCACGTTGACGGAAGAGCACACCAGGTCGGTGGTGGAAAGAGCTTCTGGGATGGAGGCAATGAGCTTCCGGTCTGCGTCGGTCATGCCCTTCTGGACCAGGGCGGAGAAACCGCCGATGAAGTTGACGCCGGTAGCTTTGGCCGCCCGGTCCAGGGCGGCGGCAAAGGGGGCGTAGTTGTCTGTCTCCGCCGCAGCGGCCACCAGGGCGATGGGGGTGACGGAGATGCGCTTGTTGACGATGGGGATGCCGAATTCCTTCTCGATGGCCTCGCCGGTGGCCACCAGATTTTCGGCGCAGCGGGTGATCTTGTCGTAGATGGCGTCACAGGCCTGCCTGGGGTCGCTGCGGGCGCAGGACAGCAGGGAGATGCCCATGGTGATGGTGCGCACGTCCAGATGCTGCTGGTCGATCATCTGGATGGTCTGCATGATCTCGTGTTGATTGAGCATAGTTTCCTCCTGTAAAAGGCGGTGTGGCCCCGCGGGGATCGCGCTGGGCGGCCGGTCCGCGGCGGTCCTCCGCCCTCAGATTCGGTGCATGGCGTTGAAGATGTCCTCCCGCTGGATGCGGATGGACAGCCCCTGTTCCCTGCCCGCCTGCTCCAGCAGGTCGGACATCTCGCCGATGGAGGCGGTGCAGGCGGAGAGATCCACCAGCATGACCATGGTGAAGTATTCCTGGAGCACGGTCTGGCTGATGTCCAGGATGTTGATGCTGTGCTGGGCCAGCAGGGCGCAGACGGCGGCAGTGATGCCCACCTTGTCCCGGCCGATGACAGTGACGATGGCCTTCATAGAAGACTTCCTTTCCACAGTAAATTTTGAGGAATGCGGAGAGACGGGGGAGGAGAAAGCCGCTGCGCGGCGGGGCCGGAGGCAGGCGCTGCCCCTCAGCTCAGCTCGTCCAGAGTGAGCTCAAAGCCGGGGAGGAACTCCTCCATAAAGCAGCGCAGGGCGGGCAGCGGGTTCTGAAGGAGCGCGGCGTAGGTCTGCTCCTTGGCCTTGCGGAACTCGGTGTTCCCCGCCTTCAGCTCCTCCAGGCACTTGAGGTAGGCGGAGAGCTTGTCCGCCGCCTTTACCAGGTCCCGCACATGGGGGTCCGGGATGGTGATGGCCTCGTCATAGGCGGGGCGCAGGTCGGGGGGCAGCATGGACAGCAGCTTCTGCTCCGCTACGGCCTCTACCGCCTTGTAGGCGGTCTGGATGTCCGGGTTGTCGTACTTGATGGGGGTGGGCATATCGCCGGTAAGGATCTCACTGGCGTCGTGATACAGGGCCGCCACCGCCACCACGCCCGGGTCGGTCTGCCCGCTGAAGCGCTCGTTCTCAATGACGGCCAGGGCATGGGCCAGCACTGCCACCATGTGGGAGTGCTCCTGGACATTCTCAGGGTCGGTGTTGCGCATCAGGCCCCAGCGGCTGATGTAGCGCATCCGGGCGATCATGGGGAAGAAATGATAGGGCACGGGGCGCCCCTCCCTCTGTTGAGATAAAAGTTATTTTATCATAGCCCGCCCCGGATGTAAACTGTTAAAAGGGGAGGCGGGGCGGCAGTTGACGGATGGGCGGGAATCGGAGATAATAGATCAAAGGCCCAGGGTCTGCCGCTTCCGGGGCGGAGGGGGCCAGGGGCCGGAAAGGGGAGAGCCACGATGGCAAAGAAAAATTCCCGCAATACCAAGGGGCGCATCATCCAGGCGGCATGGCAGCTGTTTTACCAGCAGGGCTATGACGATACAACGGTGGAGGAGATCATCGAGGCATCCGGCACCTCCCGGGGCTCCTTTTACCACTATTTCGAGGGCAAGGACGCCCTGCTCTCCTCTGTCTCATTCCTGTTCGATGAGAAGTATGAGGAGCTGATGGCCTGCATGGACCCGGAAAAGGACCGGTTCGAGGTGCTGATGGAGCTGAACCGGGAGCTGTTTGCCATGATCGAAAACTCCATCTCCCTGGACCTGCTGGCCCGGCTGTACTCCTCCCAGCTGGTCACCCGGGGGGACAAGCATCTGCTGGACCACAACCGCACATATTACAAGCTGCTGCGGCAGATCGTCCTTCAGGGGCAGCAGCGGGGAGAGCTGAGGGGAGATGTGACGGTAAATGAGATGGTGCGGGTCTACGCCCTGTGCGAGCGGGCCCTCATCTACGACTGGTGCCTGTCCGGGGGGGACTACTCCCTGCTCCAGTACGGCAGGATCATGATGCCCATGTTTTTGGGAGGATTTCGGACAAGTCAAAAGAATTTTGTACAAAATATCTAAAGGATGATTTTAGAAAGTGTACGGCTGAAATCCCGCAGTATAAAAGAGAAAAATGGGAAATAGAGAGAACACAGTATAGAATTTATTCTATACTGTGTTCTGTATTTTGTTCTTAAGATCTCCATGCTATAATAAAAAAACGCCGTGCGCTGCCGGCGGCCGTCCTGCTCCTGCTTTGTGTGTGGGGGAGCCGGAGGGTAACAGAATATGAGGAGAGATACTATGACCATTTCGCAGATCTGCATCTGCCTGGCCATCGCGGTCTATCTGATCGCCATGCTGGGCGTAGGCGTCTGGTTCTCCAAACGCAACAACTCCGTAGACGACTTCTATCTGGGGGGGCGGAAGCTGGGCCCCTTCGTCACCGCCATGAGTGCGGAGGCCAGCGACATGTCCTCCTGGCTGCTGATGGGGCTGCCCGGCGTGGCCTACCTCTCCGGCCTGGCGGAGGCCAGCTGGACCGCCATCGGACTGGCTGTGGGCACCTATCTGAACTGGCTCATCGTGGCGCGGCGCATCCGCCGCTACTCCCACCAGATCGACGCCATCACAGTGCCCCAGTTCTTCTCCAAGCGCTGGGGGGATGAGCGAAACCTGCTCTCCGCCATCGCCGCCGTGGTCATCATGATCTTTTTCGTGCCCTATCTGGCCTCCGGCTTCTCCGCCTGCGGAAAGCTGTTCGCCTCCCTGTTCGGCATCAACTATGTTTCCGCCATGCTCATCAGCGCCGCTGTCATCGTCATCTACACGGTCATGGGCGGGTTCCTGGCGGCCAGCTTTACCGACCTGGTCCAGTCCATTATCATGACGGTGGCCCTGGTGGTGGTGCTGGGCTTCGGCGTGGCGCAGGCTGGCGGCATGGAGGCGGTGATGGACAACGCCCGCTCTCTGGCGGGCTACCTGTCCCTGGTCAACATCCACGACCCGGCCACCGGGGGCTCTGCCCCGTACAGCCTGCTCACCATCTGCTCCCTGCTGGCCTGGGGCCTGGGCTACTTCGGCATGCCCCACATCCTGCTGCGCTTCATGGCGATTGAAGAGGAGAAAAAGCTGGCCCTCTCCCGGCGGGTGGCCACTACCTGGGTAGTCATCTCCATGGGCGTGGCGGTGTTTATCGGTGTGGTAGGCAACGGCATGACAAAAGCGGGGGCCATGGAGCAGCTGTCCGACGCGGAGACAATCATCGTACAGATCGCCAACCTGATCAGCTGCTACGGTGTTCCAGCCGCTCTGCTGGCCGGCGTGATCTTGGCGGGTATCCTGGCCGCCACCATGTCCACTGCCGACTCCCAGCTGCTGGCCGCCTCCTCCTCTGTCTCCCAGAACCTGGCGGTAGAGTTCTTCCACCTGAAGATCAGCGGAAAGAAGAGCGTGCTGGTGGCCCGGAGCACCATGGTGGTCATCTCCCTGATCGCAGCATTCCTGGCCCGAGACCCGGACAGCTCTGTCTTCCGGGTGGTCTCATTCGCCTGGGCGGGCTTCGGCGCCGCCTTCGGGCCGGTGGTGCTCTTTGCTCTGTTTTGGAAGCGGTCCAACAAGTGGGGGGCACTGGCAGGGATGGTCACCGGCGGCGTGATGGTCTTCGTGTGGAAGTATCTGGTGGCTCCTATGGGCGGCGCGCTGGCCATCTATGAGCTGCTGCCCGCTTTTCTGTGCGCCTGCGTGGCCATCGTGATGGTCAGCCTGCTGACCCCCGCCCCGGAGCAGAGCATCCTAGAGGCTTTTGAGTGCTTTAAGTCCAAGCAAAAGCAGAAATAACGATAGAGGAAAAAGCCTCGCAGAGTTCGCGCCCGCAGGCGCGAATCCAGTTGTGATCTGTTTTCGCCGGCGGCATGTGCGTCGGGGAAAACACTTCTCAGGCTGCAAGTGTGGGGTTTGTCCGCTTGCGGCGGACCAATCCCGCGCGCGGCAGGCTGCTGCTTTCTCAAAAAAGTGGCAAAGCCGCTTTTTCGACAGTCTCAGGAAAAGGGCCTTTGGCCCTTTTTCTTTTTGTCCCAGCGCGGGTCTTAGAGGAGTTTTTTGGAAAAAGTAAGAGCGGATCGCCCTGGAGTGGGGAAGGACATCCGGCAGCTGAACCCAGGAAGGAGTGTGTCTGGGAAGCGAGCCCTGGAGACTGCCCTTGTAAGAGAGAGCGGCGGACCCGCTGGGCCCTGCGGGGGGGCGGACTGTAGGACCGGCTCGCCGAGTTGCAGCGCCTGGCCTGGAATGCATAGACCGTCTTACTTGCCCAGTCATGACACGTGCCCCTCTGCCCCAAACATGCCGCGGTACAAAAGCTTCAGTCAAAATATTATTGACATATGACGAAAATGGAGCTATACTAAAGAGGAAAGAGAGGGGGCGGTCCCATGGCGCGGCCGGTAAAGCGGAGAAGGGTATGCGGGCTGCCTCCTGTGGGGGCGTTCCGGCCTGAAGGAGGGCCAGGCGGCCCAGTGATCGAGGTGACAGTGGACGAATATGAGGCGGTGCGGCTCATCGACCTGCTGGGGCTGACTCAGGAGGAGTGTGCTGCCCAGATGAATGTGGCCCGGACCACGGTGCAGGCCATCTACGACTCTGCCCGGGAGAAGCTGGCCCGCATGCTGGCGGAGGGCAGGCCCCTGGCAGTCCAGGGGGGCACTTACGACCTGTGCGGTCAGGCGGAGCACTGCTGCGGCCGGCGCTGCCGCCGCCGGGGCGGGGGAGAGGGCCGGTGCGAAAACGGCCGCCTGACCTGCCGGGAGGAGGGCCGCTGCCCGGGACGGTCTGGAGTGGAACAGAACAGGATGAAACAGGAGGGACAGAACATGAAAATAGCAGTGACATATGAGAATGGACAGGTCTTTCAGCATTTTGGGCACACGGAGCGATTCAAGCTCTATGAGGTGGAAGACGGAGCGGTGACTGCCAGCCAGGTGGTGGACACCGCCGGCAGCGGCCACGGGGCGCTGGCTGGATTCCTGCGTGAGCGGGGCGTCCAGACGCTGATCTGCGGCGGCATCGGCGGCGGGGCCAGAACAGCCCTGGCCCAGGCGGAGATCCAGCTCTATCCCGGCGTATCGGGGGCGGCGGACCAGGCGGTGGCCGACCTGCTGGCAGGCCGATTGGCCTATGACCCGGATACAGTGTGTAGCCACCACCACGAGGGGGACGGAGCCCATCAGTGCGGCGGCCACGGAGAGGGGGAGGGCCACTCCTGCGGCCATTCCCACGGGGCTGGCGGCCAGGGCTGCGCCGGACATCAGGGATAAAAACGTCCCGGCATCCAATCAGGATGCCGGGACGTTTTTTACTTACAGTTTGCCAGCTGGAGCTCAGCCCAGATTCAGGGCTTCCTTCACCTTGGCGATGATGTGGGCACCGATGTCGCGGGAGGCGTCGGTGCTCTGGGCGCCCAGGTGGGGGGAGACCAGGAAGTTCTCGCACTCGAACAGGGGGGAGTCAAAGCCGGCACCCTCGGTCAGGCCGCCGCCGGCCAGCTCGTTCTCCATAACGTCGGAGGCATAGCCGCCGATCTTGCCGGCCTTCAGGGCCTCGTACATGTCCTGCTCATTGACGATGCCGCCCCGGGCCATGTTGAGGACCACGGCGTCATCCTTCATCTCGGCCAGAGACTTGGCATTGAACAGATCCTTGGTCTCGGGGGTGAGGGGCATGTGGATGGTGACGAAGTCGGAGACCTTCAGCAGCTCGTCGATGCCCATGCTGGTGGCCTGCTGCTCCTCGAACACGTGGGCGGGCAGGTAGGGGTCATAGGCCACGATGTTCATCTTGAAGGCACGGCCCAGTTCGCCCACGCGCTGGCCGATGCGGCCGAAGCCCAGGATGCCCAGGGTCTTGCCCCGCAGCTCGCGGCCCACGAATTTATACTTGTCCCAGGTCTTGTTCACCTTCACGTCGTAGTTGGCGGGGATGGTGTGGCGGGACAGATCCAGCATCTTGGAGAAGGTCAGCTCGGCCACGGCGTTGGCGTTCAGGCCGGGAGCGTTGAAGACCTGCACGCCCTTTGCCTTGCAGGCGTCCATGTCCACGTGGTTCAGGCCCACGGAGCACACGCCGATGACCTTCAGGTTGGCGGCGGCGTCAATGATCTCCTTGGTGATCTTGGGGTCCACGCGCATGATGAGCACATCGTAGTCCGGGATGAGCTTGACCAGCTCCTCCTGGGTGGGGAGCATGTGGGTGTCCACCTGCATATACTTGCCCAGCTCCTCGGCGATGGCACTGTGGACGGCATCAATGATCAGACATTTCATGGGAAATCTTCCTTTCTTCTTCATATTGGGGCTCTTTGGCGACTCAGGTCGGAAGATGCCCGTTTCCGCCCGGCATTGGTAAAATAGGCAGAAAATCTTCCAGTTATCATGATTATAGCATGACAGACTAAACAGGGACATCACATTTTTCCTGAGGGTTGCCACAGTCGTTCAACTGTGATAGAATACTTGCAGGAAGAGAATGGAACAGAGGGGCGCCCGGAACCGGAGGGCGGAAGGAGCGGCTTTTGGAGGGAGACACGTGAATTTTTTACATCTGAAGTATTTCCTCATGGTGGCGGAGGAGCTGAACATCACCCGGGCTGCCGAGCGGCTGTATATCTCCCAGCAGTCGTTGAGCAACCACATCAGCAACATGGAGCGGGAGCTGAATGTGAAGCTGTTCACCCGCTCCCCCAAGCTGGCGCTGACCTATGCCGGAGACCTGCTGGTGGACACGGCCACCCAGATCCTGGATCTGCACAGCCAGTACCTCAACAAGGTGGGGGATATCAACCGGCACTATATGGGGGTGCTGCGGGTGGGGATCTCCTACACCTGCGGCTTGGCGGTGCTGCCTGAGATCCTGCCCCAGTTCCGCAGGGAATTCCCCATGGTGGAGTTCTCCATGTTCGAAGGCAACTCCTCCGAGCTGGAGGACGAGCTGGCCCACGGCCGGGTGGATCTGGTCATCGCCTTCCACCCCATCATGCTGGAGGGGGTGGAGACCGTCCCCCTGACAGAGGACCGGCTCATCATGGTGGTGCCCAAGGTCTTCACCGACCAGGTGTTCGGTCCCCGGGCGGAGGAGATGCGGGCCCAGTACGCCCAGGGGGCGGATATCACCGCCTTCCGGCAGATGCCCTTCATCCTGCTCAAGCGGGGCAACCGGGTGCGGGGCATCGTGGACCAGTACCTGAGCCGGTGCTACTTCAAGCCCAAGATCATCCTGGAGACGGAGAACACGGTCACCACCCTGGCTATGGCCCGGGAGGGGATGGGCATCGTCATCTGTCCCCAGCTGTTCCTGCGGACCATCCACCTGCCGGGGGTCAAGCCCGCCCCGGAGGATGTGGACCTGTTCCCCCTGGCCGACCCCTCCACCCTGAGCCGGCTGGTGGTGGGCTACCGCCGGGACCGGTATCTGTCCCACTTCGCTGAGCGCTTCATCCTCATCGCCCAGGACGTGCTGAGAAAATAAGCGGCGTATTCCTGGCAGACAGCCGATCCTTTCCTGTAATAGAGATGACCAGAGGCTCCAGTCCGTACTGCACACGGGCTGGGGCCTCTGGTTTCAGATCCGTTCATTCCAATGGGAGACTGTGGGCACAGATATCCAGGAGCGGTCGACAAAGCTACTGATCCAGATAGACCCCAGTATAAGGACCCTGGAAGGAGGCCTCTAATTTTGATAAGATGTCCAAAACCCGGCCCGTATCTGCCGGAATCATAGAGGATGTCACGCCTTCAGTTACTTTATAAATTTGATATTCCATGATATCAGATAGCTCATGATAAAATGCGTTGCAGCTCCTTTGGACCCAATATCCCCCAGACAGATCCTGCGTACAGAAGAAACAGGCCCTTCTCAGGGCGGACGCCTGTTTTGCTAAGTGGCCTTTGTGACGAAATAGGGGCCCAGCTCAGGCTCATGGGTGACGATGTAGGCCCATTCAAAATCGGGGTCCACAAAGTAGAAGTCCCCTGAGCCCCGGAAAAAGGCGGCCTGGAAGGGCTGGAAGCCGTCGATCTGATAGAATTTATAGATGTCGGCAATCCCCTGATGGGGCGGGGCGGAGGGCCTAAAATCCAAGCGATAAAATTCGCTGAAACGGAGATGGTACAGACCCAGGACGCTGGGGTGGCTGCGCCGGTCAAAGGCCTGCTCCGCCGCCTCCCCCTCCAGGAATGGGCACAGGCGGCAGCTGAAGGCGTGCCACAGTTCCTCCGTGACGCAGTGGCCGCAGAACTGCTCGTCGGAGACCGCGGGCAAAAACGCGCGGCGGAATCTGGCCTCGAACTCCGGGAAGCGGACCGTGGTCAGACGCCGGACCGACGCCCCCTCTTGGGAGAGGCGGACCGTGATCCCGCTGTCGTATCCAGGGGCCTCCCAGAAGCAGTCCAGCGGCAGGGACAGCCGCAGGTCGGCCCCGCCGTCAGGCTCTGCCCAGAAATATTTTGTGGGGTTCCCATCCATCTGTTGGCCTCCTTTTTACCAAAGGCATTAAAAATTGGTTTTCCTATGCAGACAGCGGCGCGATTCGCCTGGCAAAATATCACCGGCTCCCGGCGGGGCAGTCATTCCCGGGCCTCTAAATATGCGTCATAGGTGTTCAGGCGAATGATGGTGGAGATCTCCAGCACCTCCTCTGATGTGGGGGGCCGGTGAGCCCATTCAGATAGGCGGTGATCTTCTGCATCTCCCTGGGTGGGATGGCGGTAAAGGCGATCTCATTTTCCAGCTCCACCAGCACTTCGCCCAGCTGGCCCCATGTGGGCTGCTGCGCGTGCTGAGCCGTCTCGTCAAAGCGGGCGATGGCGTCGATGGTCATGTAGTCATAAGTTCCCCGCTTCAGATGGGTAGCCAGCCGGTCTGCCGCCCCCAGACAGTCCCACCCGTTTTGAGCGGCGATGTCCTCCAGGCGGGTGTCGGCCCTCTGATACCACTGAAAGAGGGAGAGGAAGAGGAGAAGGAGCAGGAGAAAGACCGCCGCCAGCGCGGTGCGGACCTGCCGGGGGGTAATGTGTGTTCCCTTCATCTCTTCATGCTCCAAAAGCCACGCTTGGCCAGAGAAATTTCGGTCATCAGTTCGGAGAACCGATAGGAGGGACCGAGGTGGTGGTTGGCGGTGTGGGTGATGGCCTCCCGGGTGCTCTCGTCGATGCGGTCCACTTGGATGTCCCAGAGCTCCTCGACCAGGGCAATCTCCTTGGGGTAGCGGGCCAGGAGGTCAGCCTGCACCTCCGGGCTCAGGTCCCAGCGGTCCTGGTCCGCCTCTGCCAGTTGGACAGCCAGAAAGACGCCTGTGGTCAGGGAGAGGACCAGCAGGGGCAGAAGGATGCGTTTTCTCAAATGAGTACGGGCCATAAGAAGCTCCTTTCGCTGTTCAGAACGATCTGGCACGGGGGCGGAGAATGAGCGAAGAGATGCTCCGCCGGCGGCCTTTATGAGCTCTTCCCCTTGTGCTTGTCGTAAATGAGGTGAGCGCAGAGGATGACCGGGACGGCCAGCAGGATCAGGTTTTGACGCCCGTCGGGAGCGGGAGCATGGGGGCGGTGCGGGGCACAGGGGGCCGCCGTTCAGTCCTGCCGCTCCAGCGCCCCGGCCAGACAGTCCAAGACCTCCGCCGTGTCCTCCGGCTCCAGCACCGGGTCATTCTGATAGGAATAGTCGTTCAGAAAAGCGGCCAGGGTCTCCCGCTCCTGAGGGGTGAGCTGCTGAAAGGATTCCGGGCTTTGGACAAACTGACTCAGCTCGGAAAAGACCTCCAGCCAGGCGTCATCCGCTCCGAACCCGGAACTCTGAAAATAATATCCACAAGACGCAATGGTCCGCAGCTGTTCGGCCTCCCAGATCATGGAGTCATGATAGTCCGGGGAGGAGAGATTGCCGGCCAGAAAGTCCTTCGTGCTGGTGAACTCCATCTCCAGATGGTGGTCCAGCTGGGCCAGCTCGCTCTGGAGGACATGATTTTCGTGGCGTTCCCCGTTCAGCAGGAAGAAAAAGTACAGGAGAGCAATAAGAGGAGCGTATTTTTTGGCCTTTTCTCTCACCTTTGCCCAGCGCATAAGATCCAACTCCCTTGGTTAGGTCCTGGACAGCCTGCCCCGCGTCTGCCAGCCGGACAGTTTGTACTTGTCGTGAATGAAGTGGACGCAGAGGATGACCGGGAGGAGGAAGGAGCCGGCCAGCAGCATCCGGCGGTATAGGTGCGGCCCCGCCCCGCCGGATGCCTCCAAGTCCAGGGTGATAGCTCAGAAGGTCTTGCTATTATGTATCCCAGACAACGCCGTCGATGAGGGTGATATAGAGATTGCTGAGAATAGGAAGCGGCTCATTGGAGACGGTGGAAGGGACCTCCTCCTCCGCCATCATAATCAAGATACTGGCATCCTGGGAGACGCCCCGCCACTCAAACCCACCCCATTCAAAGGAAAAAGGAGGTTCTTCGCCGCCGCTCAGGCTCCGATAGGAGAACCCGCACTGCTTCAGCTGGTTGATGTAGCTGATGACGTCTGGGATACTGGCGCCCCGAATATAGATATTCCAGCAGGGCGCATCCTGATAGACGCCGGTGCCATCCGCATAGTGCTCTCTGTACTGGGTATAGACCACCTGACCGCTGCGGAAATACCCCATCTCCTTGGGAAATTTTTCATCCTGGGGCCAAACATAGGCCTCCCCATCCTGAACCCCAAAGGGAGATAAGACACCCCCCAGACAGAAGGAGCACAGGAACAACAATACCAGGAGCATAGACCGAAGGAAAGGCTTCCTATCTAACTTTTTCATTGAGGTTCTTCAGTCCCGTCATTGTAATAGATACAGTGCTCTTCTCCACGAGGACCGACATCAGATCCAAGTATTGTGGTAGAGGCAGAGATGCTGGCAACACCGTAAGAGAATGAAACACTGATATCAACTCCACCTTGATCCGAGGAAAAATATGCTCCTTGAGCACGAAGTGCTTCAAAATAATTTCCACTTATTACGGGTGTAACAGAGTAAGAGACATTACCTCTTTTAGCCCATATACGGGAATCGCCTTCATCATTGATTTTATATTTATCATAGTAGCATACGATATAATTTTGACGGACAGTAGTTGAAGGCGTTTCGTATTTATAATATGTTCCATCTTCATTATAATAATAAACAGATGAGTTTTGTGCAACCTTTTTTGTTTCAATGGATTGGCTATTTTCATTAATTCCAACCATGGTTAAGGCATATCCAGCGGTATCTTCTCCGGCAGGAATTTTGTCCCACTCCCAGCTGTAAACACATGTGTATTGTGTTGATGTATGCTTTGTACAACGAAGGTCGCTGCTCAAGCTTGCAGATGCACGCATGGCTGCTACATCAAAAGAAACACTACCAGACAGATAAGCTTTCATAAGTGAGACTTCTTCACTGCTGTAACCGTTGTTCATGAGCATGTCGGCCGGAAGTTCACATAACTTTTTGAAAGCCCGTTCATAGGCCGCAAGAGGATCTTCTCCGCTTTGTCCAGAACGTTGAAATTGTAGAGATTCTTGGACTGCAATTTCGTATTCAGACATGGTGTTTATAGTTGTAGTGTTCTGATTTTTGTTTTCATAAATAGAGGAAATACTATTAAAAGAAGCAAAAGAGTTTATAGAAAATAAAGAAATCAGGGCTGTGGCACACAAAAATAACGATAAGAGTCTTTTCTTCATCGTGATTCCTTCCTTTCAATATGAAATTTTAATCGTAAGTTGGAAAATAGCGAAAAAGTAGTGTTGTCAAATGTTACGCTGTCTGGATTTCAGAGTAAATAGTTGCGGTTTCTGAGTCACTGCCGGCCCAGACAGTGACCACCGCCTTGACCCGGTAGGTCTCGCCGGGGGTCACAGACACCGTCTCAGAGACAGATGCCCGGGTCCCGTCCTGGCGGTCGGTCCAGGAGTCCACCAGTATCCAGGCGAAGGAGCCGGATTTTTGCTGGAGCTCCACCCGTACCTCACATTCGGTGGAACGCCCGGTCTGTCCACTCACCCAGCCTTCGATAAATGCGGTCCTGTCGGAGATCATCAGGTCACATCCTTGGTTTTTGATATAGAGGGAATAAGGAACGATTTCTTCAAAAACGGGCGTGTCCTGGGGCGGCTGGGCGGCAGAGGCGGCGGGGGTGGTCACCAGGGTCAGGCACAGGGCCATCCCCGCCGCCAGCCAGCGCATGAGTTTCTTGCGCATAAAAATCACCTCCCTTCATCGGTCCTACTAATATACCGACGAAAGGAGGCGATTCCGGACAAGGAAATCAAAATTTTTTTGAAAAATTTTTAAGAAATGGGTTCCAGACCCAATGCGACCTGTTTCAGCTCTTCCATAGGAATGGTCCCGGACAACAAATAGTAGCAGTTGTCTTCGGTCCAAAAAATAGTATGATCCAGATTTTTTGAAATTGCCATGGCTTCTGAGTTATGGATTTTGAAGTACTCAACCTCTGCGTCCTCAGTGTCTACTCCCAGAATACTGGATGCATTGGCGCCCACTACGATGTGGGTTACTTCCAACATATTTCCAGCGTTGTCCTCGAAACAAATATAGTGCCTGATTCTGCTGGACTGCCGTACAGTCTCCTCCATCCCCTGCGGGAGGTAGGTAAGAACAAAATCTCCGGCTGTCCGATCTGTTTCGCCCTCGGCGGAGAAACGGAAGTTGGTGATCTCCTCATAGACCTGGACCAGCACCTCCAGCACCTGGGCCCGGAAGGCCTGGGAGGTGACCATCAGGCCGGAGAAGCCCACCGCCAGAAAGACCAGCGCCACCGCCGCCGCCCGCCGCACCTGGGCCAGGGCACGGACCCGCCGGGGGGAGCGCCCCATCCGGCGGATCAGGCGGTCCATCCGGCGCTGAAAGGCGGGGGAGGGCCGGGCCTGGGGCAGCTCCCCGTCCCCGGGCAGGGAGGAGAGCCACAGGTCCCGGGCCATGGGCGCGGCCTGGCTGAGCAGCCGGTCCAGCTCCTGATCAGTCATACCTCCACCCCCAATCCCTCAAGAGCCTCCCGCAGCCGGGCCTTGGCCCGGGACACGGTGCGCTCCACGGCGGACACGGTCATGTCCAGCACCCGGGCGATCTCCCGGTTGTCCAGTCCCCGGTCATATTTCAGCAGCAGCACCGTCCGCTGACGGGCGGGGAGCCGGGCCATGGCCTGGGCCGTCAGCTCCCGGAGGGAGGACGCCTCCTCCGGGGGGCGGCCGGCCTGCGCCGGGGCCCAGTCCTCCAGGGGCTCCGCCCCCTGCCGCCGGCGGCGGCGGTACAGATCCAGTGCCTTGCCCTCTACTATCATACCGACCAGGGCCTTCGTTTCCGGACAGACCGGGTCATGAATTTTTTCGATGATTTCCGTGATGCGGAGCAGGGCCTCCTGCACCGCGTCCTCCGCATCCTGCTGACTGCCCAGGATGCGCAGGGACAGATAGAACATCAGGTCCCGATATTCCCAGTAGAGGAGGGCGAACTTGTTGCGGCCCTCCTCTGTGGGGATCATCGCCAGGTAGACCAGCATGGACTCGCCCCCTCTCCCTCTGTCCAGTGTAACACAGGCGGGGGGAAATGTCACCCCCGGGCGGCCCCGGAGGGAACAGAAACAGGGGGCGGCAGCGGTCAGGCTGCCGCCCCCTGTGGGCGTGCAGGACAGGGGTCAGCGGTCCAGCTGGGCGGCCACTTCCTCCAGGTAATTGCGCTCCGCCCCCTCCACCTTTCCGGCGTCGCAGGCGGCGGCCAGGGCGGGGTCAATGGGCAGGCGGGCCAGGATGGGCAGGCCCAGCTCCCGGGCCACCTCCTCCAGGCGGCTCTCCCCGAAGATGGCGTGACGGGCACCGCAGTCGGGGCACTGATACCAGCTGTAATTTTCAATGAGGCCCAGCACCGGGATGGACATCATCTCCGCCATGTGCACCGCCTTGGAGACGATCATGGACACCAGATCCTGGGGGGAGGTGACCACGATGATGCCGTCCACCGGCAGGGACTGGAACACGGTGAGGGGCACGTCCCCCGTTCCAGGGGGCATGTCCACGAACATATAGTCCACCTCACCCCACACCACGTCGGACCAGAACTGCTTGACCACGTTGGCGATGACCGGGCCACGCCAGACCACGGGGTCGGTCTCGTTGGCGGTGAGCAAGTTCAGGGACATGAGCTTGATGCCGGAGGGGGTGACGGCGGGGTCGATGCCCGCGTCGGTGCCGGTGGCCCGCTGGTGGACTCCGAAAGCCATGGGGATGGAGGGGCCGGTGATGTCGGCGTCCAGCACGGCCACCTTCCGGCCCCGGCGGGCCATGGCTACGGCCAGGGAGGAGGTGACGGTGCTCTTGCCCACGCCCCCCTTGCCGCTGACCACGGCGATCACCTTCTTGATGCTGGACAGGGCGTTGGCAGGGACGCGCAGGTCCCGCTCGCTGCAGCTCTCGCCGCAGGTAGAGCAGTCATGGGTGCAGTTTTCAGGCATGATCGATTCTCTCCTTCATATGGTTGGGATCACTTGCCGTCCTGACGGCCGGCAAAGGTCTTGTTGATGCGCTCGCCGGTGGTGTGGACCAGCTGGAACATGGACTGGTAGAGCACCGGGTAGTCCCGGGCCAGGATGTCGTGGCTCAGCTCGGGCATGCGGCTCTTGTCCTTGCCCTGGCCGGCCAGGGCCTCGCACAGCTCCACCTCGCTGCACGCCATGTCAGCCTCGGGCAGGCCGGCGGCGAACTGCCGGGCCGGGACGGAGAAAAAGTCCGGGTTGTTGGACGGGTTGGCCTGATACAGGCGGCGGAACACCTTATAGACAGCGGTGGACAGGTAGTTGGAGGCGGCGCGGATGGCCTCCCGGCTGCCGGTCTTGCCCAGCAGGTCGAAGAGCATGCCCACCGAGTTCACCAGCAGCTTTTTGGACAGCAGGGCCAGTACGCTGCCCCTCATGGAGTTGTCCTTCTCATCGCTCAGGTCATAGAGCTCCTCCGGGGCAATGGTGGTGCCGTCCCGGGTGAGGGTGCGGCCCAGGAGAAAGTCGGCGGAGACCCCATAATAGTCACAGGCCCGGACCACGAAGGCCAGGCCGGGCTCCCGGATGCCGTTCTCATAGTGGGACAGCAGGGCCTGGGAGATGCCCAGGGCACCCGCTGCGGTGCGCTGGCTGACCCCCCGCTCCTGCCGCAGCAGGGAGAGGGTGCGGGAAAATTCTGCATTCAAATTTCTCACCTCGAGGGGCGGCCCGCAGGCCGCCGTTTCTGGATCTCATCTCGATCTGAAATACATACAGTATAGTATAACGGAAGCATTACGCCACGTAAAGAGAAAAATGAAAATTTTCGCGGAAATTTGACATGGGTGGACAACGGCCGCCAAAACAGGGCTGTTATTCCCGGAAGGAGCGGGGAAAACTGAAAAAAGAGGTCCCACAGGAATTTTATGCGCTTCTGCAGCGGATAAGCCTTGAAATTTCTGGCTGAAAATGCTACCATAAGGGACAGAAAAGCGGCCTTACGGCCACGAATCGAAAAGTTGGAGGGATCACCCATGCACATGTTTCAGAATCTGATCGACAAACTGAAGGCTCATCCCCGCAAGATCGTCTTTACCGAGGGCACCGACCCCCGCATCCTGGAGGCATCCGCCCGGCTGCTGTCCGGGACCTTCCTGACCCCCGTGCTGGTGGGCAACGAGGAGGAGGTCCAGGCCGCCGCCGAGAAGGCCGGCTTCAATATCCGCGGCGCCATCATCATTGACCCGGAGAACTATGACGGCATGGACGCCATGGTGGAGAAGATGGTGGAGCTGCGCAAGGGCAAGATGACCGCCGATGAGTGCCGGGCCGCCCTGAAGAAGGGCAACTACTTTGGCACCATGCTGGTGAAGATGGGCGTGGCCGACGCCCTGCTGGGCGGCGCCACCTACTCCACCGCCGACACCGTCCGCCCCGCCCTGCAGCTGGTCAAGACCAAGCCGGGCAACAAGATCGTCTCCTCCTGCTTTATTCTGGTCCGCGCCTCCGCCACCGGCGACAACGATGTGCTGGCTATGGGTGACTGCGCCATCAACATCAAGCCCGAGGAGGACGAGCTGGTGGAGATCGCCGTGGAGACCGCCAAGTGTGCCAAGATCTTCGGCATCGCCCCCAAGGTGGCTTTCCTGAGCTACTCCACCAAGGGCTCTGGCAAGGGGGAAGATGTGGACAAGATGCGCAACGCCTGCGAGAAGGCCAAGGCACTCATGCCCGATATCCCCGTGGACGGCGAGATGCAGTTTGACGCCGCCGTGTCCCCCACCGTGGGCCAGCTGAAGTTCCCCGGCTCCCCCGTGGCCGGCTACGCCAACACCTTCATCTTCCCTGACATCAACGCGGGCAACATCGGCTACAAGATCGCCCAGCGTCTGGGCGGCTTTGAGGCCTACGGCCCCATCCTGCTGGGCCTGAATGCCCCCATCAACGACCTCAGCCGCGGCTGCAACGCCCAGGAGGTCTACTCCATGGCCATCATCACCGCCGCTCTGGCGGAGTAAACGGCCAGACGACCACAGACTGCGACGGCGGGCCCCGTTGGGGCCCGTCGTTTTGCGTCTTGTGAGGGGACAGGGAAGAAACGGCAGGCACATGGGAGATGCGGTTTTATAAAATCGTTTCGGGGGCCTGTACCGCTTTTTAAGATGCCCACCTTGAAAGGACTGGGAAAAAAACGGCGGATTTTTTCCCTCTGTGTTGCATTTTCTCTGCGGGTAAGGTATGATAATAAAAGCGCATTCTCCCAGTTTTAGGAGTGTTGTCATGAGAAAAGATATCGCTTTGCCCGTGCTGGCCCTGGCGGGGGGCGGCGCCTGCCTCGCCCTGCGCCGCTGGCAGCTGGCCGCCGCGCTGGACCCAGAGACCGAACTGTTCCGCTCCGTCCCGGCCACGCCGGTGCTGATCGGTGTGCTGGCCCTGCTGGCGCTGCTGTTCCTGGTCCTGATCCAGGGGGGAGGGAAGCCGGAGGACTATCCCGCAGCCTTCCGCTGTCCCAGCTCCCTGTATATGACCCTGGTGACGGCGGGGAGCCTGCTCCTGCTGGCCGCCGCGGCGCTGGGCACCCTGGGCTTTTTCCGGGCGTTTCAGCTGTGGCGGGACGGACTGGGCCAGGGACTGCCCGTGATGGAGCTGCTGGCTGCCGTATTGTGCATCCCCTCCGCTGCAGCGCTGATGATCCTGGGGCGGGGCCATTACCGGGGAGGCCTGCCCGCCTGTTATCCCGGCCTGACCACCCTGCCCGGCTACGCCGCCCTGCCCTGGCTGGTAGGGATCTATCAGGAGTACTCCCGGGACCCGGTGGTGCTGCGGTTCGCAGATATGATCCTGGCGGTGGTGTGTGCGGTGCTGGCGCTGTACTTCGCCGCCTCCTTCGCTTTCCGCCACCCCAGGCCCAGGCTGTGCCTGTTTTTTTCCCTGATGGGGATCGTTCTGAACCTGGAGGCGCTGGCCAACGGACAGTCCCTCTTCTTTACCGCGCTGACCGCTGCTGCGGTGCTGGTCCTGCTGGCCCAGAGCTGGGCGCTGCTGCGCACCTGTTTCGGCCCGGCTTGGCCGGAGTGCCTGCTGGAGGATCGAATGCCCAGCGGGGCATTGGAACGGACAGAAGGGGACAATGCCCCGGGAGGAGCCGGGGTCGAGAATCATCATCGGGAGGACGACTGAATATGGAACGCAAGAGATTTTATATCACCACCCCTATCTACTATCCCAGCGACAAGCTGCACATCGGCCACACCTACTGCACCGTGGCCACCGACGCTATGGCCCGGTATAAGCGTCTCACCGGCTGTGAGGTCATGTTCCTGACGGGCACCGACGAGCACGGCCAGAAGATCGAGGACAAGGCCAAGGAGGCCGGCGTCACCCCCAAGGAGTATGTGGACCGCATTGTGGAGGGGGAGCGGGGCGTGCTGGATCTGTGGAAGCTGATGAACATCAGCAACGACCGGTTCATCCGCACCACCGATGGCTACCACGTGTCCGCCATCCAGAAGATATTTAAGAAGATGTATGAGAAGGGGGACATCTACAAGGGCAAGTATGTAGGGAAATACTGCAAGCCCTGTGAGTCCTTCTGGACCGAGAGCCAGCTGGTGGACGGCAAGTGCCCTGACTGCGGCCGGGATGTGGTGGACGCGGAGGAGGAGGCCTACTTCTTCCGCCTGTCCAAGTACGCCGACCGGGTACAGCATCTGCTGGAGGACACCGACTTTTTGGAGCCCCGCAGCCGGGTGAATGAGATGGTGAACAACTTCATCAAGCCCGGCCTGGAGGACCTGTGCGTCAGCCGCACCTCCTTCACCTGGGGCGTGCCGGTGGACTTTGACCCGGGCCATGTGGTCTATGTATGGGTGGACGCTCTGTTCAACTACACCACCGCCCTGGGCTTCCTCAACGACCGGTATGACGACTATGAGAAGTTCTGGCCCGCAGACGTCCACTTTGTGGGCAAGGAGATCGTCCGGTTCCACTCCATCATCTGGCCCGCCATGCTGATGAGCATGGAGATGCCCCTGCCCAAGAAGGTGTTCGGCCACGGCTGGCTGCTGCTGGACGGAGGAAAGATGTCCAAGTCCAAGGGCAACGTGGTAGATCCCTATATCCTGGCGGAGAAGTTCGGAGTGGATGCCCTGCGCTTCTTCCTGATGCGCACCTTCCCCTTCGGCTCTGACGGCAACTTCTCCAACGAGCTGCTGATCCAGACCATCAACACGGACCTGGCCAACGACCTGGGCAATCTCCTCTCACGCACCGTGTCCATGGTGGGCAAGTATTTCGGCGGCATCCTGCCTGAGGAGCAGGCGGCGGACGAGGAGAAGGATGGGGAGCTGGTGGAGCTGATCTCCTCCCTGCGCACCAGGTATGAAGAGCAGATGGAGCACTACGCCTTCCAGAACGCCCTGGCGGAGATCTTCAAGGTGATCGGCCGGGCCAACAAGTATATCGACGAGAACACCCCCTGGACCCTGGCCAAGGACATGGAGGCCAACGGAGCCCGGCTGGCCCGGGTGATGTACAACCTGCTGGAGGTGCTGCGGGTCTCCGCTATCCTGCTCACCCCCTTTATCCCCCAGTCTGCTGCCGAGGTGCTCCGGCAGATCGGCGCCTGCGAGACCTGCTCTACCTGGGAGAGCGCCGCCGGCTATGGGGCCCTGTCTCACACTGTCACCGTCTCCCGGGGCGAGAACCTGTTTCCCCGCATCGACGCAGAAAAGGCCCTGTCCGAGCTGGAGGAGGCTGCGGCGGCGGCCAAGAAGGCAGCTCTGCCCGATTTGGAGGTGGAGCCTCAGCTCACAGAGAAGGTGGACTTTGACACCTTTTGCAAGAGCGATTTCCGGGCCGTTAAAGTCAAGGCCTGCGAAACAGTGAAGAAGTCCAACAAGCTGCTGCGCTTCACCCTGGACGACGGCACCGGCACCGACCGGCAGATCCTCTCCGGCATCGCGATGTGGTACAAGCCCGAGGAACTGGTGGGCAAGACCCTGGTCGCCATCGTCAACCTGCCCCCCCGGAAGATGATGGGACTGGAGTCCAACGGTATGCTGATCTCCGCCGTCCACACCGAGAAGGGCGAGGAGCAGCTCAACCTGCTGATGATCGACGACAAGATCCCCGCTGGGGCCAAGATGTGCTGAACGGGGCTGTGGGACAGATCGAAAAAGATCTGCGTCATTTTAATGGGGCGGGCCTTTGGCCCGCCCCATTTTTGTGCTATACTGAAAGCAGACGCCGGGGGGAGAAACTGGCTCCGGCCCCGCCTCCGGGTACTGGAACGGGAAAGCATCTTTGAGAAAGGAAGGATGGACATGTACCGATATGAATATGTGACCTATCGCACCGGGGGCGGCTTCTGGATGGACAACAGCGCCTGTGAGCACCGGGAGATCATAGACGAGTACGCGGCCAAGGGTTGGCGTTACGTGGGATATCTGCCCACCATGTTTTCCGGGGAGGGCGGCACCAAGGAAGTAGACCTGATCTTTGAACGGGAGGAGCCCTGAGCCATGTGGTCCAACTGTTTGTTCGTGGCCCTGGGGGGCGGCCTGGGCGCCGTGGGGAGGTATCTGCTCAGCCTGATTGCCGCCCCATGGTCCTTTCCGGTGATGACCCTGCTCACCAATTTTCTGGGGGCGGTGGTCATCGGCGCCGTGGCCCAGGCGGCGGGACAGCTGCCCATGTCCAAAAGTGCAGTTCTGTTTTTGAAGACCGGACTTTGCGGTGGTTTTACCACCTTTTCCACTTTTTCACTGGAGACGGTGGAGCTGCTGGAGCAGGGGAGATGGGCCGCCGGGGGCGGGTACATCCTGGCCAGCGTGGGTCTGTGCCTGGCGGGGGTGCTGCTGGGGCGGGCCCTGGTGTGGAAGATTCTTTGAGGATGGAGACCCGCATCTGAGGGCGGCGCCTCTATCCAAATAATGAGGGCTGCCGCGGGGAGAAAATCGTGCGGACGGGGTTGACAGAGAAAGGATCTTCTGCTATATTAGTTAAGCAAATTTATATAAATTCGCTTAATGAAATGAGGGGAACGGATGGACCTGCGGGATAGTCTGAACCGGTATTACTACGATGTAACGGTCAGTGATCTAAGGCAGATCAGCCGCACCGGCGGCGGGGAGCTGTCTTATAATAGCATCATGTATCTGGATGTGATCTCCTACCAGCGGGCCCAGGGGGAGTGTACGGTGAGCACCCTGGCCAATACTCTGCACATCACAAAGTCGGCGGTGACCATCAAGGTCAACGAGCTGGAGCGGCTGGGGATGGTGACCAAGACCCGCAGCGAGACCGACCGGAGGGTGATCCAGTTGGACGTATCTCCGCAGATGACACAGTCGCTCCGAGCCTATGAGGGCCCGTTTGAGCGGGCGATCCGACTGGTGGAAAGGAGCTTCACACCGGAACAGATCGCGGTGTTCTGTTCCATTTTGAATACGTTTACTTCGGAATATATAAAGGATTTTTAAAATGACACAGCATGAAAAATTATTTGAGAGCCTTCCGCCCACCCGGCTGTTTTTCCGGTGCGCCTTGCCCAGCATGATAAGCATGGCGATGCTCTCCCTGTACACAGTGGCGGATGGCATCTTTGTGGGGCGCTATGTGGGCCCCAACGCTCTGGCGGCGGTCAATCTGGTGATGCCGCTGATCATGATGAGTTTCGCACTGGTGGACCTGGTGGCGGTGGGGTCCTCCGTTCAGATCTCTATCCGCCTTGGGGAAAAAAATGAGAGGGCGGCCAACCGGATCTTCAGCTTCTGCACCGGGCTGATCGTGGCGCTGTCCTGCGTCATCGGGCTGGGCGGCTTTTTCCTGGCCGGACCGATGGTGTCCCTGATGGGGGCGGAGGCGGAGGTCACCGCCATGGGGGCGGAGTATATGCAGGTATATGCCGTATTCGCGCCCGTCATTATGGTATTCTTTGCAGTGGACAACTATCTGCGCATCTGCGGCCGGGTGCGGTACAGCATGATACTCAATGTGGTTACAGCACTGTTGAACATCGTGCTGGATTTTCTATTTTTGGTAGTTTTCCGCTGGGGGGTGGCCGCGGCAGCGGCGGCCTCCTGTCTGAGCATTGCCCTGGGTACAGTGCTGGGCTTCCTGCCCTTTGGGATGGGCCGTCTCCCTCTGCGTTTTGTTCGGGGGACCATCTCTGCCCGTCAGCTGGGGAATATTTTGGCCAATGGCAGCTCGGAGTTCTTTTCCAGTATTGCGGGATCTGTGATGATGGTCATTCTCAACAGCGTACTGCTGAGGCTGTCCGGGTCTATGGCGGTGGCGGCTTTCTCTATCGTGATGTATGTGGACAGCATCGTGGGCTCTCTGCTGTTTGGTATGGCAGATTCCATTCAGCCCGCCATCAGCTACAACTACGGTGCCCGGCGCCGGGACAGGATGCTGGCCCTGGAAAAGAGGGTGCTTTTGACAGGCGCGGCGGTGTCGCTGGCGGCTTTGCTGTGGATGCAGCTGGGGGGAAAGTATGTCATCCCTCTCTTTATCCAGGGGGATGACCCCGCCCTGCTGGAGATGAGCTTGCGGGCCATGAGGCTGTTCTCCCTGTCTTATCTGCTGGGCTGGGCAGGGACCTGTCTGAGCTCCTTCTTCACCGCATTGAACCGGCCGGGACGCTCCCTGATCCTGGCCTTCAGCAAGACGCTGGTCTTTCCGCTGGCCTGTCTGGCGGTGCTGCCAGCCGCGCTGGGGCTGGACGGCGTGTGGCTGACGGCGCCGGCGGCCGGAGTGCTGACCGCCGCTCTGGCAGTCTGGTTTTTGATCGCAGTGCTGCGGCAGGAGAGAGCCCAGGACCGGCAGGAGGGGGAGGGCACACCCCAGGCGTGAGACCCGGTCCCATCATCAGGAAAAACAGGTCCTGCGCTCAGAGGAGCGCAGGACCTGTTTTAATGAATCACGGCGGTTCACGCCTCCTGGGCCATGACGGCCAGGGCCTCATCCACGGCGGAGAGGAGGTACTGGATGTCCTCCTCTGTGTGGGCGGGGGAGAAGCAGAGGCGGCTGTTGTGCAGGATGCCGCGGTCCTTCAGCAGGGCCATAAAGCGGCTGTGCTTGGGGAAGCTGGCGTTGGCCAGGGCGTCCCGGTGGTTGATGATCTTCTCCTTCTTGGTGAACACGGGAAAGAGCGCCCCCGGCATCCCCTGGACAATCATGTCCACGCCGTGCTTTCTGGCCAGAGCCTCCATGCCATCCTTGGCCATCTGGGTGTACCGGCGGATCAGGCGGAACGCCTCTCCGTCGTTGGCCTCCAGCTGCCGGATAGTCTCCAGCACAGCCGCGGCGGCCAGGGGATGGCCATTGTAGGTGCCCACGGCCAGGACGCGGTTGTCCTCGATGACCTGCATGACCTCCCGCCGGCCGGCGAAGGCGGCCACAGGGAAGCCGCCGCCGATGGCCTTAGCAAAGGTGCACAGGTCGGGGGTGACGCCGAAGTACTCCTGGGCGCCTCCCAGCGCCAGGCGGAAGCCGGTGAGGGTCTCGTCAAAGACCATCAGCACGCCATACCGGGTACACAGCTCCCGCAGTCCCTCCAGAAAGCCGGGCTCAGGCATGCAGCCGGTCATATTCAGGGTCACGGGCTCCATGATGACGCAGGCGATCTGATCCCCCTGCTCCTGGAACAGGGCGGCCAGCCCCTCCAGATCGTTGTATTCTGCCAGGAGGCAGTCATCCAGGGCGTGGGGGGCGCGGCCCTCGGTGTAGCACATGGCGGAGTAGAAGTCATCCGGGTCCACGCCGTCCCGGGCCTGGAGATCGCCGCGGTCGGTGCGGCCGCCCAGAACGAAGTCCATGCCCCCGTTGTACTGCCCCTTGAACTTTACATACAGGGGGCGTCCTGTATAAGCCCGGGCCACCCGGATGGCGTTGAAGACTGCGTCCACGCCGGAGACGGCGAAGCGGACCAGCTCGGCGCAGGGGACCACCTGCTGGATCTTTTCCGCGGCTTCGATGGCCGCCAGGCAGTCCCGGTTCGTGTAGGCCTGGTCCAGCTGCTCCCTGAGGGCCCGGCGCAGCCCCTCGTTGCTGTGGCCCAGAATGGCGGGCCCGGCGGAGAGGGAGAAGTCGTAGTACACATTGCCGTCATAGTCGGTCATGCGGCAGCCCTCGGCGCTTTTGACATAGACCGGAGCGACGCCTTTGGCCTTCTTGAAATTGGACAGGACACCGCCGGCCAAGCAGCGGCTGGCGCGCTGGAACAGAGCTTCATTTTCCGTATGGACAGTCATGTGGGTGGCCTCCTTGTGGATCGTTGTGCTCTGAGTATAACAGATGCATACATCTTGGTCAATAGAAAAATTCTAAATTAAAAAAGAAAATTATAAGATGCATACAATAAGAGATCCCCCGGCAGTGTCGGGGGATCTCCAAATCAATATTGAATGTGGTTCTCCAGCAGCTCTGTCAGCCGCGCCAGATCCCGGCGGCGGATGCAGTCCAGGATGGCCAGGTGCTCCGTAAGGCTCTCCTCCACCCGGGAGAGCAGGCGGACCGACAGGTACTGATACCGGCGCAGCACGGCCCGCAGGTCGTTGGTGGCTTTCTGGGCATAGCGGTTGCCGCTCTTTTGCAGGATCTGGTCGTGGAGGGCCCAGTCCGCGTCGGCAAACTCCTCCACGCGGACAGTCTCCCCCTGTTCCAGCCGTACCTGGAGGGAGCGGAAGCGGGCCTCCAGGGCGTCCAGCTCCTCTGAGGAGAAAGCGCCAATGGCGGTCCGGGCGGCCAGCACCTCCAGGGCCTGGCGCACCGCGTAGGCGTCCTCGATGTCCTTCTGGGTGGCAGATTTGACGAAGGTGCCCACGCCGTCCCGGATCTCCACCAGGTCGTCCCGCATCAGCATCTTCAGGGCCTCCCGGATGGGGGTGCGGCTCATGTTCAGCTTCTGGGCCAGGGCCACCTCGCTGAGCATGGCGCCGGGGGGAAGCTGATTGTCCAGGATACGGCGCTTCAGGGTGTCATAGGCGAACTCTGCGCGGCTGGTCTTTTTCTCTTTGACGGGCAAAGGGCCACCTCCTTCAAGACGGAATGACTGATTATAACACGGAAGGGGAGAGGGAACAAGAGGGGGATTCATAGGGAGAGGGGGGCGGGCTCTCCCATCCGGGCCACCACCTGGGCCAGCTCCGGGATGCTGGGGATGCCGCCGGGGTGCTGAGTGGAGAGGCTGGCGGCGGTGACGGCAAAGCGGGCGATCTCCTCCAGGCCGCCCCGGTCCAGCTCCTCCGGGGGGACGCGGAAGTCCAGCAGGCGGTGGAGGGCGCTCCCGCCGAAGATGTCGCCCGCGCCGGTGGTATCCACAGGGGAGACCTGGGGAGCGGTCAGGGCACAGCTCCCCCTCCGGTTCTGGAGGTAGCAGCCCCGGGGACCCAGGGTGACCATGGCCAGGGAGACGCCGCACTCCTCCAGCAGGCGGCGGGCCCCCTCCTGGGGGGAGCAGCCCCAGAGGAAGTCCACCTCCTCGTCGCTGAGCTTGACCACATCCGCCTGGCACAGGCTCCACAGGATCTGGGCCCGGGCCTCCGCGGGGGAGGGCCAGAGGGGGAGACGCAGGTTGGGATCAAAGGTGACGGTCCGGCCCAGCTCCCGGGCGTAGGCCACCGCGGCCCGGGTGGCGGATCGGGCGGGCTCGTCAGTGAGGCTGAGGGAGCCGAAGTGGAAGAGACGACAGCGCTGGATGAGGGAGCGGTCCACCTCCTCCCACCGGAGCTGGGTGTCCGCCCCCGGCTTGCGTGCAAAGCTGAAGGAGCGGTCCCCCGCGGCATCCAGGGTGACAAAGGCCAGAGTGGTGAAGGCGGAGGAGGTGAGGCGGATGCCCCGGGTCTGGACTCCAGCCCGGCGCAGGGACTCCAGAAGGAGGCGGCCGAAGGCATCCTCTCCCACCTTGCCCAGAAAGGCGGTGCGCCGGCCATATCTGCTCAGGGCGGCCAGAAGATTGCCCGGCGCGCCCCCGGGATTGGCCTTGAGCGTGGGACAGCCCGCCCCATCGGTGGACACGGGGGTAAAATCAATGAGCAGCTCGCCCAGGGCCACAACGTCATAGACAGCTTCCTCACACATAAAAACACCTCCACAGCGGCCGTGGGGCCCACGGCCGGGATCGTATTTCCATTATATCCGAGAGTAAGAAGAAAATCCAGAAAAAGCGGGGGCGCGCACGATGCGCCCCTCAAAAATGCCCATGGGTCCTGTGGAGGCGGGACAGAAATGGGCATAGTCCTGCTTAATTTCCATAATTTGTATTGAAACGTCTCACAAAAAGCTCTTTCCCTCCGGTTTTGAGCGGGTCCGGATCTGCCGGGCCCAGTCAGGACAGGAGGGATTTTTTATGGCAAGCGGACAGACTCAGTATTATGGACTGAATCAATGGGAGGCTGCGGACCAGGTGCTCCGGACGGAGT
>ERZ1673736.1141-NODE-1141-length-37109-cov-9.221218_pt1 | contig 37109 bp, 32 predicted proteins | sample MGYA00580212_ERZ1673736 | MGnify/ENA primary metagenome ERZ1673736 (study PRJEB41218, sample SAMN15661752) | gut metagenome | host: Homo sapiens | place: Canada: London | collected 2015-08-20/2019-03-30 | study: EMG produced TPA metagenomics assembly of...
GGTTCGACCTCCTTTGTATATGAACCTATTATAGCAATTGCGAAAAATAGTTCTAAGAGATATAATATAAACAAATATAAACAAGTATTTTTTTAACACCTTTGACCCTTTAAGGGAGGGATTTGTCTGTTCACAAAAAAAGTCTTAGCTGTATTGGAGGAGCTACGAGATATAAGACATGACAATAAATATGTAGTATTATCTCAATTAAAAGATGCGGCTGAAAAAGCATCCAACGAGCAAGATAAAGCTGCCCTTACAATCATCGGAGGCGCTCTTTCACTGGGGTATAATCACTCTGAATGCAATTACCGTCCGCTGATTCAATTATCTGATGGTCATCGTTCGTATGCAATGGAGGACATTGATTCGGGGGCCATTGAGATACTTAAAGAGGCAGTTAATGTGATATCTCCAGATTGGATGCGGGCGCAATTATCAGATATCATATGGATTCAAACATCTGACCACAGCTATGCAGAATGTGCCACAAGAGAATACATCTCAGTGTTTGAAAATGTTTTTGATGCAGAGAATTGGGTGGGTTGCTTTGAGGCTATTCAACATGCTTATGATATTTCCATTAGGTTAGGGAAAAAATCTACTTCGTTTTTGCAAGTGCGAGAAACCATTAATTCTGCGCTTAAAAAAATGGACGGAAATGATCCGTTGTTTCTGTCCATAAAGCTCATTGAGCTTTCGTACAATGATGCCGAATCAGACGAGCAAACATTATATCTGTTTCTTGCTCAGAAGATATATCAGCACAACAAATCTTACGCAGACGAAAAACATATCCATATTACAGAGGCATCTTTCCAATTATTATGCCGACTTCTAAAAAGAACGAAGCGCACAACGGAACTTCAATTGGCGTCTACTGAAATGGCACAATATTATGCGATGCGCGGCAAACAACTGGCAAACGGAGATCCTTCCAGAATACACCGCGCAATAGATTTGCTCCAAAAAGCCTGTAGGCTATACAACAAATCCACAGACAGACAAACAGTTTTGGATTTAAGGGCCTGTATTAGTGAGTATCAGCATAGAGCTTTGTCAAATATGGCATCAATTCCCTTTGAATTTGATGCAAAACCAATTAATACCCGTATTTCTCAATTATTTGAGGAGCTGTCATTAAGGGAAACAATTGTTCAATTTGGTTTGGTATCCATGATCCATAGAAAAGAGGATGTGAAAAAGCAGATCTTGGATAATCAACATAAGTTTTTATCAACATCCCTCTTTACAAATAAGAAACTAAATGATGAAGGGCATACCATCGAAGTGATTCCGCCGCTTGATTTACAAAACCCAGAAGGTGATCCAGAGACACTATTCAAACACATGGTAAAATATGTGTCAGAGAGCAGAAACTTGGATGAAACTATTTGCCTTCAATTTGCATATGGTTTCGTCAAAAATGCAGGGCAAGTATCTCTTGATGATCTTTCCTTTTTAACAGAAAAGAATGCAGTAATACCCAGCGGAAGAAATGAGATCATAAAATTCGGACTTTATTGGGGGTTGAGCGGAAAACTTTATGCGGCAATGCATATTTTGCTTCCGCAAATGGAACATATTATCCGCAATCTGGTTGCATTATGTGGCGATACTGTTTCGTTTATAAAAGATGGCTGTGAGGAATATAAGCCTCTTTCACAATTATTTAAGTCAGATAAATTGCATGAATGCTATGATGAAGATATAATTTTTACTTTTCAGTCCATTATGGACGAACGTGCTGGTGCAAATCTTCGAAATATAAATGCACATGGGCTTATGGGGCCAAGCATTGGTAATGGTGGTGCTACCTTGTGCTTCTTGAGCCTTATAATAAAATTTCTCTCACTGTATTCAGTCGAGGCTAACAGAATAATGAAAAAACTTAGCAGTAAGCGAAAAGAAATAGAAACTCAAGAGCAATAAAACCCTTGATTCTTCTCATTCTTTATTCCGTTCTTTAGAGTTTGAATGCTCAGGATTGGCAGGGCTGTCCATGTGTAACCTTTCGCCGCAATACAGCAGGAAAAATCATGGCGCATAAGTGACACCAACCAGCAAGTCAGTTGTATGTGGTCACGGAAGAGCTAAAATGCTTGAGAGGTTTGGAATTGTTACCCCTGCCAGAAATCCGCTGGAATCACCTGATTCCAGCGGATTATTTTTGTTTTCTGTAACTTTTTCGTGAGGTTTATTTGTGGCTTTTAAATCTGACCCAGATTCTGACCCATACGGGAATTTTTCCGGACTGGAGAGGGCTATAAACTGCCGGAGAGGACATGTTCCATGGCTTTCGCCGCCTGCCGCTGGGCCGAGGTGGTCACATGGGCGTAGGTGTCCGGGGTAAACCCGGCGCTGTAGTGGCCCAGCATGCCGGAGACGGTTTTCACATCCACTCCGTTTTGTAGGGCCAGGGTTGCGAAAGTGTGCCTCAAATCGTGGAACCTGACCCCTGGCAGTCCCGCCCGCTTCAGCACCCGGTGGAGCATGTGAAGCACGCTGTCTGGGGACATGGGGCCGCCTGTGGGACCTGGGAATACCCAAGGACTTGACCCGACTTTCTTTTTTTGCTGATCCAGAACGTCTATTGTATCCTTTGCCAGAGGCAGGGTGCGGTAGGCGTTTTTTGTTTTCGGGGGGGCCTCTACCACCTCGCCGTTGATGCGGGCGATCTGCCGCCGTACCCGGAGGTCACCTCGGTCCAAATCAAGGTCCTCCCACTTGAGGCCCAGCAGCTCTCCCCGCCGCAGGCCGGTGGCCAGCTCCACGTAGTAGAGCTCGAATACACCGCTCTCTTTCGCCTCCCGCAGGAAGGAGGCCAACTGCTCCACCGGCAGGGTTTTCATCTCTCTGTGCTCCACCTTAGGCAGGGCGCAGCCTTCCGTTGGGTCGGAGAGAATCAGTTTCTGTTCCTTGGCCAGCTTCATCGCCGAGGCGATGATCTGGTGGAGATTCCGTACGGTCTTTGGACTCAGGCCCTTGCTCTGTTTTTTGCTTTCAATCCGTTCTACTCTGCCGCTGCTGAGCAGTTTCTTATAGAATTTCTGTAAATCCAGAGAGGGGAGTTTACTCAGCGGGATCTTGCCGATGTCGGGCTTGATGTGATTGTCAATGTAGCCCCGGTAGGTTTGGTGGGACGAGGGACGGACTTTCACTTTGGCGTAATTCTCGAACCAGACGTCCATCCACTCCCCCACGGTGTATTTCTTGGCTTTTGTCTGATCTACGATCTTTGCTTCCTCAATAGCCTGCTTCAGTTTGGCTCTGGCCTCCGCCTGGGTCCGACCTAGGACGTTCCGGTAGATAGCCTTGCCCGTCTCCGGGTCGTGACCGGCGGTATACCGGCCCTCCCAGCGGCCATCCTTGCGTTTTCGGAGATTGCCCTCCCCGTTGGCTCTGCGTTTTGCCATGTTATGCCGCCTCCTTTGCAACGACATACAATACCACAGAAACAGAAAATGGCCAGGCGCACAGCGCAGAGTTATCAAACAATTCACATTTCCCGGTTTCTGTCCTTTTCTTTGTTAAGCGTCGCATTTTCCGATTTGGGGAAGAGCCTCTATCTTTGTTTCATGCGGTGCAATTCCTGAGGTGGGTGGGATCCCATCCAAAAGTAAGCTCATCATGGAGGAGGAGACTTGATTGACCCCTGTTTTTTGTTGCGGCAGTATGAGTTCGGGAATCGTGACCCCAGAAATGACAGCACTGCCCGGATTTTGACCCCACTTTTGATACACCGGAAACTGCCCGTAACTGCCCGCACTGCGGGCAGACGTGATCGACCGGAGGCGCCAACGGCGACCCCGGCCTTTATCCTGCTTTTCTTTTCGTCCTCCGAAAAGTGGCCGGAAGACGAGAATCCCCTCTCCGCATTCTCGGGAACAGCGGCCAAAATCCGGTCTGGAGACTTTGGGAGGGGTAGGAATCCTGCCTCTTCCGTGATTGGGCCACACAGGGGCTCACACGGCCCAGACAGGGGCTGTTCTTGTATTTGTTCTCACTCCATTTGACGCAGAGCGGTTCCTCTTTGTCAACGGCATCTCAATCCCGGCAATCGCAGAACCGATTTTCTTCTCTCTGTCATTCGGCCTCTGGTCGCAAAGTGGGTCCGGGCTTCTGCCCGCAACAAGGCGTCCGGCTGCCGCTCGCGGCAAGCCAGACGCTCTGCTTGCCCCACCCAAGGGTGGGTAAAATCGTTCTCCCGACCCGCTCCTGAAAACGGTTTCAAGTGGTGTTCCACACTGCGGTGAGTTGTGGATACGGATTTATCCTTGCGCTAAATTTGACTGCCCCTACACGCAGTTGCCTCATATCGGCCAGCGCAGTGGGATTTCATTTCGAACCGGAGAACTGCATTTTAGAGATGAGTATTTTCGGCACAAAACTATAAATCTATAGCCTTAACTCTCTTAAAACTCTCTAAGTTCTCCCGGAAAAAGAAAATTTATAAAAAGGATATCAACTTATGACAGCTTTGAATTCAAGGGCGACGAATACCAAACGCTTGCATTCTGCGGTACAATGTGCTGGGACTGATGCCCAATTCCTTGGCTGTCTTTGCCTGGTTCCAGCTGTTGCGCTCCAATGCCTCTCGGATGAGTTCCTCCTGGAGGCTTGCCATGGAGGCACGAGCTGGATGGCCCTGCTGCTCTGCCGCTGCACCGGTTGTTATGCTCTCGGACATACGTACTGCGTGGACGGCAGCGCCTAAATCCAGCACGGGACCCTTGCACAGTACCATGGCGCGCTCTACCAGGTTGGAGAGTTGCCGGATGTTCCCCGGGTAGGGGAGTGAGGCGAGGTATTGGATTGCCGCCGGCTCTGCATCCTGAACCTGGAGTCCTAGTTCCCGGCTTTTTTCCCGGAGAAAATGCTGAATCAGAAGGTGAATATCATCCCCACGTTCCTTCAGCGAGGGAAGACGCATGGTAAGTACGCTGATTCGATAGTAGAGGTCCTCTCGGAATTTTTTCTGCTCCACCATGGCTTTCAAGTCCTTGTTGGTCGCTGCGATGACGCGGATATCCACCGGAATCACTTTGAGACTGCCCACGGGCATGACTTCATGTTCCTGCAGGACGCGGAGAAACCGCGCCTGTACGGAGAGAGGCATCTCGCTGACCTCATCCAAAAAGACGGTCCCCTGGTGCCCTTGTACGAATAGCCCCTGTTTCCCGTTGCTCAGTGCCCCGGTGAAGGCGCCTTTCTCATAGCCGAACAGCTCGCTCTCGATCAAATTTTCCGGCAGAGCGGCGCAGTTGATGACGACAAAGGGGCCGTTTTTGCGTTGACTTGCGTTGTGAATACTCTGGACGAACATCTCCTTGCCTGTTCCCGATTGGCCGTAAATCAGAATAGGGCTATCCACGCGGGCATACTGCTGGGCTGTGCGGATACAGTCTGTCAGGGCAGGGCTCTCCCCCACAATGTCCCGAAAGGAGATGGCGGCAGTACGGTGGTGCTTCAGCAGTTGGCGGCGCACCTGCTGCTCTGTGTCCTGCAGCTTTTCCACTGGCGTCAGAGTTAAAATAGCAGATTTAAAGATGGCGTGGACAAAGACCGGGCGCCCCTCCAGGACAAAAAGTTTTCCATTAATTTCTAGCGTTTTGGCATAAAATGCCTCGAAAGACTGGAGAAGGCGCTGGAGCTCTGGGCAGTACAGGGCAGTTTCCTGGACGGACATACTGCTGATGGTCCGGGGATCAATGGAGAGGATATCCGAGGCTGGCCGGTTCATCCTCTGAATTTTTCCGTCCCGGTCCAGGGCCACGATGCCCTCGGCAATATTGTCCTGAATGGTGTTCAAAATTTCCGCATGTTCCTGCCGCTCTTCCAAGGCGTGGAGGTTGTGCTCAGCCAGCCGTACCGCGGAGAGAATGTCCGACTCGTCATAGGGGACATTTTCCACGCGGATCCCATATTTTTCGGCATATGGATTTACAACACCGGCGCCGATGACCGTGCGGAACCCCTCTGCATCTACCTTCTGCAGGACTGCCTCCAGCTCCTCCTGCCGTTGATACGGAAAATAGGAGACAGCATTTCCATAGCTTCTGCACAGCCTCTGAATGGTGGGACTGTCTGTCTCACGCCAAACGATGGCTGTCCGGTCTGAAAAGCGGAGTGTGTTTTGGATCACCTCCGCAAACGGAATTTTACTGCGGCGGATGGTGACCACAGAGAGGTCCAGACAGTTCAGGAGTTTTCCTGCATATACATCCCCGGTAATCAAAATTTCAGTTCCTTGCTGAACGGCGCGGTCCAGAAAAGAGAAAAATTCCTCTTCCTCTCCAATCTCGTATACGGGATAGAAGAGTGCATTCTGCCGTAGCACCTTCCTGGTTTGTACACAGTGATAATTTCTTCGCAGGGCAAACAGTATTTTATCGTTCATATTTCCTCCATATGGTCAAAAATGAATTAGAAAATTTCAATTATTTCATTCTTGCGAGCCCTGTTTCTAGTTTACCCCGGCAATGCCTGTGAGGCAAGATATTTTTTCCCTTGATTTATCAGTGTTTTTTCATGCTGATGTTTTTTCTATGCGGTTTGACAGGTTGGCACGGAATTTGCTTTTCATATGGGACAACAGCCCGTGACCGGGGTTTTCTGGGTGCGGTCTCGGGAAAAACGGAAAGGAGAAAATTTTATGAGCTATGCAATCCTAGGGTATCTGATGATTGCGCTGATCGTGGTGCTGCTTCTGACCAACAAGGCGACGCCGATTACCGCCTTCGTCATAATCCCCCCCATCGTCGCGTTGGTGGCGGGGTACTCCATTGAGGAGGTCAATGGCTTTATTCAAGCTGGCGTATCCTCCTCCATGGGCACCGCGCTACTGGCCCTATTGTCCATCATTTTCTTCAGTATTATGACGGAACAGGGCCTGTTTGACCCATTTGTAAATTTCCTGGTCTCCAAGGCGGGAAACAACGTGGCCGTGATTACCGTCATCTCCGCCATTGTGGCCCACTTCTCCCATCTGGATACCGGCACTACCAGCACATTGCTGGTTACAATTCCCTCCATGCTGCCCATTTACCGGCGCTTAGGGATTGACCGGAAGTACCTGTACCTGGTCATTGTTCAGGCCATCGGCGTGATGAACCTGCTTCCCTGGGGCGGGGCGATCACCCGCTCCTGCGCGGTGACCGGTATGGATCCGGCCACCATCACGGTGGCTGTGGCGCCCTGTCTGGTGGCTGGATTTGCCTATAACATGGTCACCGCCTGGATTTACGGCAAGCGGGCCCAGAAGAAAATCGCCGCTGGCATTCTGGATACCGGCGAGGGCGCGGACAGCGGCGATGTGGGCCTGGTGGTGGAGGAGAACCGGGACACCAAGCTGAACCTGAAGTATTGGATCAACCTGGCCTGGACCCTGATCATCGTCGCTATGCTGTTCTTGGCCACCGAAATTTCTGGCTACATCACCTTCTTCATTGCGGTGGTGGGTGCCCTAGTCATCAACTATCGCTCGGTAAAAGAGTGGAATGCGATCATTGACAAGTATGCCAAAAACGCCCTGCGCACCTCCCTGGTGATGTTTGCCGCCGGCTTCTTCGCCGGGATTCTGAATAACAGCGACATGCTCTCCAATATGTCCAATGTAGTCACCAGCCTGATTCCCGCCGGTATGGCGCCCCTGTTTGCGATTATCTGTGGTGTTATCGCTTTCGTGTTCTCCATCCTGCTGGGTGCAGATGGCTTCCACTACGGCATGATGCCCCTGCTGATCAGTGCAGGTGCCACCTTCGGCTTTGCTCCTGCCGGCCTGGTGTACGTAATGTGTATGGGTGCCGACGTGGTCTCTCAGCTCCGTCCGGTTCAGGCCACTTCTTGGATGACTGCCGGTATGTGCGGTGTGGAGTTTAAAAACGGAATCGCAATGGCTTTCCCGGTAGTTTTGGGCCTGTTCCTTGTAGAGATGGTAGTCGGCGTGCTCTGCGGCGTTGTCCCCATTGGATGACCCGTTCCCATCCCTTGTGCAGACCAGACGGAGTTCAGATTGTGAGTCAAAAGGAGAATTTTTATGATTATTGATAAGCTGGAAAATGCATCCCGCTACTATGCCATTCATCCTAAGCTGGAGCATGTGCTCCGCTTCCTGCAGGAGCATAAGGAAGAGCTAACCGCGCATCCCCTGGGGCCGGTCCAACTCACAGATGAGATCTCTATGAAGTATCTGTCCTACCGCACGGTGGTAGGCTCCCGGAAGTGGGAATCCCATGTGAAGTATACAGATGTACAGTACATGAGCCGCGGTTCAGAGCGCATTGGCTTTAACAATGCCGAGCACATGGTCAGTGCTGTAAAGCAGGAGGGCAAGGACCAGATCCTTCACGACGGTGACGGGGACCGCATTCTGGTACCTGAGGGGTACTTTATCATTCTGTTCCCCGGCGAGGCCCACATGTCGAAGTTGGCTGCCGCTGGATGTGCAGAAGAAGTCCAGAAGGTGTCGTTTAAGGTCCCCCTGTAAGTTGGTCAGTCCGATATCAAAAGAAGGAGAAAGTTTGTATGAGTCAGAAACCGTTATTTGTCTATATCGGTACCTATACCACTGAGAATTCAAAGGGCAATCGGAACGCCCACGGTGTAGGCATCTATGTGTATCAGATTGACCGGGAGAGCGGCAGGTGGACACTGGTACAGGAGGTTCCCACCCTGAACCCTGCTGTTCTCCAGTATGGCAAGGAACAGCGGTACATCTACTGCGTCAACAGCAACAGCGGCGGCGTGACCGCCTATGCCAGAGATCCAGAGCGGGGAACCCTCACCGAAATCAACCAGGCCATGACCGATGGGAAAAACATCATGATCATGTCTGTGGACCCAGCTGGGGAGTTTATGGTCACTGGGGACCACAAGGGGATTGTCAATGTATTTCGCCTGAATGGGGACGGGTCTATTGGGGAGAAGACGGACAGCTTTGTACTCCCCGGGGAGAAGGGGCCTTTGAATGAGAAGATCCAGCCCTGGTCCCGGCCCCACCACCTCCCCTTTTCCCCAGACGGCCGATTTGTGCTGATTGCGGATAAGGGATTAGACCTGGTACACAGCTACCGCCTGGACCGAGAGACCGGGAAGCTGTCCCTGGTGCAGCAGCTTAAATGCCACGGTGCCTCCTGCCCCCGCCACCTGTGGTTCCACCCCAACGGGAAGTGGGCCTATATCAACACGGAGTACACCTCCACCATCATAGCCTGCCGCTATGATGAAGAACAGGGGACTCTGGAGCCCTTCCAGGTGGTCTCCGCCCTGCCGGATGACTACTTTGACGTGAACACCATGACCTCAGAGTTGGTGGTCCACCCCGATGGCAAGTATCTTTACATCTCCAACCGCCGGGTCAACAACCTGGGGGCCTTCTCCATCGACCAGGAAACCGGTCGCCTCACCCCGGTGGGCTGGGTGCCCTGCGGCGGGAAGAAGCCCCGGTTCTTCGCCATCGAGCCGGGCGGAAACTACCTGTTCAACGGAAACCAGTCCAGCGACACCATCACCCTCTTCCGAATCGATGCGGAGACCGGCGCCCTGGTGGATACTGGGAAGGTACTGGACACCCCCACACCCGTTTGGATGCTGTTTACCGATTCTGTCCCCAGCGTGGAGCAGTTCGGCTCCGAGAGGTAGGTGCAGAAACGTATGAAAACGATCCTTTGCGACCGGGAGCGCCCCGCTGAGATCGGGGACCAGGTGCGGGACGGAGACTTCTCCTACCGGCTGGAATTCGGCTGGGCCAAGTGGCCCGCCGAACTGGAGGGGGTCCATACCCTGAATGGCAGCTTTGACCAGGACGGGAATTTGTATGTGGCCACGGAGAATAAAGAACACCCGGTGGTGGTGCTGTCTCCCGATGGGACATTTCAAAGGAGTATCGGCGGGGGCCTTTTCGAAAAGGCACACAGTATTTTCCTGACGCCGTCTCACACGATCCTGGTGGCAGACTCCAGCAAGAACTGCCATGTCATCCGGGAAATTTCACTGGACGGAGTGCTGGTGCGGGACTTTGGGACCATGGGACAGCCGGGGGACTCCGGCTATGACTTCAACTATCTGGAGGTGCTGGAGCGGGAGGGCCGGGTGCCTGCTGATCCGGTCTGGAACAAGCGGGCGGAGGCCAACGCCCGTCTGGACAGCGTGAAAAAAATGGGCACCCCCTTCTGCCGACCCTGCAGCATGGTCATGAACCAGGCGGGAGAGTACTTTGCCGCCGACGGCTATGGAAACGCCGCTGTCCACCGCTTCCACCCTGACGGCTCCTACGACATGTCCTGGGGCGGCCCCGGGAGCGAGCCGGGAAAGTTTCGGCTGGTCCACGACGTGCGGGTGGATCCCCTGGGACGGATCTGGGTGTCCGACCGGGAGAACTGCCGGGTGCAGATCTTTACCCGGGATGGGGAGCTGCTGGCTGTGATAGGCGGAGATCTGATGCGCATCGGCTCTGTCTGGCTGGACGGGCAGTATGCCTACATTGGAGAGCTGGACGGCGGCGTCACTATTTTAGACATGGAGCTGCAGGTGAAGGCACAGCTGGGCTGCAGAGGGTCTGTCATCCACGCCCATGGCCTGACGGCGGACAAGAACGGCGATCTCTATGTCTTTACTAACCGAAAAAATGACAATTCGATCCTGCGCCTGATTCGGCAGTGAGGAGGGAAACTATGCCTGTAAAATTCACTTTCTTTGGCGCCATGTGTGTGCTGGTAGAGCGGAGCGACGGGAAGAAGCTGCTGTTCGACCCCTATATTTCCGGGAATCCCCAGACCACAGTCCCGCTGGAGACCTTCTATGACATTGACTATCTGTTCGTCACCCACAACGCCGGGGACCACTTTGGGGATGCGGATGTGATCATGCAAAATGCGCCCAAAGCAGTTCTAATCAGCGGCAAGGATGTGAACCGCCATGTGCAGAAACTGGGAAAGCTCCCAAGAGAGCGCTGGTATGGCACGATCTATGGGGATCGCAGGGCTCTGGACGACCAGACAGTGTTCCACACCGTTCAAGCCATCCACCGCTCGAAGGAGAGCACCGATGGGGTGGAGGCCTCCCACCCGGCCTTCGGGTTTATTGTGGAGGTGGAGCCAGGGGTCACCTATTACCATGTTGGGGACACCTGCCTGTTCAGCGATATGCGAATGTACCGGGAACTGTACCACCCCAATGTGATGACGGTGGGGATCTCCCGCTTCAAGGAGCCCTACCCGCCCTGTGAGATGCCACCGCGGGAGGCCGCTTATGCGGTCTCCTATGTGGGGCCGGATGTGGTGATCCCAACCCATTACCCTACGGGCAGCAGCGCCCTAGAGGAGTTTCGGGGGCACATGGAGACCTTGGCGCCCCGGGTCATCATCAAGGAGGAGATGGAGAAGCCGTTTTACTTCCTCCCTGCCCGGGTGGAGGGTGTGCTATGATGCCGCCCCAGTCGATCAGTGCCAGAGCAGACGCGGGGCTCGATAGCTTTGGACTGGCTGTGGTCCTGCCCTGTCCTTCGGTCGTGGAACTGGCGGCCTTGGCGGGCTATGACTTTATCCGCATCGACTGTGAGCACGCGATGATGGATGCGTCGGAACTGCGTACCATGCTGCAGACAGCGCGGCTGCTGGGGATCCCCTGCCAGGTGCGGGTGCCGGATCTGGCGTCCATAACGCCGCTGCTGGGACAGGAGCCCGCCGGGATCATGCTTCCCCATGTGGAAGGGGTGTCCGACGCCCGCTTTTTAACGGAGGCCTGCCGCTTTGCTCCCCTGGGCCGGCGGGGAATGGATGGAAATACCCGCCGTATGCGCTGTGAAGGGATGACTAGGGAGGCGTATATGTCCTACGCTCAGACAAATTTAAATCTAATCGTTCAGCTGGAGAGCCGGGCTGCCCTGGAAAATATTGACGAAATACTCTCTGTTCCCGGCATTGATATGGTGGCCACCGGCCGGGCGGACCTCTCTCAGGAGTTGGGAGTGCCTGGACAGAAAGAGCATCCGGACGTCATCGAGGCGGAAAATTTTATCATCCGCAGAGCTTTGGAGCACCACAAGGTTCCGGTTATTACAGCCAGCACTCCAGAGCGAATCCATGCGCTGAAACAAATGGGGGTGCACTGCTTTGTCATCGGCAAAGATGAGGAGCTCCTGAATACAGGGATTCGAACCCGGATTCAGTGCAATCGATAAACACATACAATGAGGAGGAGATACCTATGCCCGTGGGAAAACGCATCTATTCCAATTTTACCCGTCCAAGTCGGGAGCTGGTCGAACAGTTTCGCGGTCTGCCCACCGCCAACATTGCCGACTGTATGGGGCGGATTTCCTGTATTGATACTGAAATTTGTCCGCTGAACCACACGCCCCTGTTGGGAGCTGCCCTGACAGTCAAGGTGCCTGGCGGAGACAACCTGATGTTTCATAAGGCGCTGGAAATGGCCCAGGAAGGAGATATTTTGGTCATCAATGGTTTTGGCGACATGACCCGCTCTCTGTGTGGGGAGCTGATGGCCACCATGGCCCGTCAAAAGGGAATCCGCGGTTTTGTGATCGACGGCTGCGTCCGAGACCTGGAGAGTTTTGCCGGGATGACGGATTTTGCCTGTTATGCCCGGGGAATTACCCCCAATGGCCCATATAAAAACGGCCCGGGTGAGATTGGGCTCCCTGTTGCAGTGGGCCATCAGGTTATCTTTTCTGGGGATATTCTGGTTGGCGATGAGGATGGTGTTGTGGTGATTCGGCCTGATGACGCCTCTGCCATTGCCCGGGAGGCCCGGGCCATCCTGGAGGCGGAGCAGCAAAAGCGGGTCAACTATCAAAATGGAAAATGCAGCTTGGATTGGGTGAATGAGAAACTGCGGGCGCTCAATTTGGAAGAAGTAGACGGCTGAATGATTCTCTCACGTGTAGCCTGGCGGCCTGGCCGCAGTGCCGCGCGAATACTGGCAGAAGAAGTGAGGCCCAGATGGATACATCCGGGAAGGTGCGGAGGATTATCGTGTTCTTATCCCTCTGCAGAACGAGGATCTCTGGGGTACTCCCACACAGGTCATGGAGTTGTCGGGACCGAAGACACCCCCGGGCCCCAGCCTCTGCCTAAAAATTGTGGTGGCGGCTGTCTGCGGCAAGGCAAACGATCCACTTACTCCACTCAAACGGCTACAAAGAAACTACTTAGTAATGGGAATTGTAAGGGAAAATGTGCCTTCCAGTATCCCGTTTTTCTCACCCTTTCTGACCCAAAATCTGACCCAGAACCGGAAAAACTGGGGCGGAGCAGAAAGCACACAACCTCCAGGGTTTGGCCTATTTCAGGTCACAAAACCCCCGGAAAACGTTGAACCGCAGCAGATGGACAAACCCACAGCAGCTCATAACCCGGAGGTCGGAGGTTCGAGTCCTCCTCCCGCAACCAACAAGCCGCTGAAATCGCATGGTTTCAGCGGCTTTCTTCATTTTTTATCACTTTTCGGATGGTTTTATTTCTCCTCTCTTGTTTTGACCCAGATTGTGACCCATACGGGAAATTTTAGCGGAAAGGGCTGGATCACTTTAGAGAGGCTCGGAGACTGCAGGAGAGTACATTCCCCATGGTTTGGGCCGCTTGTCGCTGAGCGGCGCTGGTCACATGAGCGTAGGTATCCAGGGTGAACCCCGCCGAGAAGTGACCCAGCATACCGGACACCGTCTTGATGTCCACCCCGTTTTGCAGGGCCAGGGTAGCGAAGGTATGTCGGAGGTCATGAAACCTGACCTTGGGCGGCCCCGCCCGCTTCAGCACCCGGTGGAGCATGTGGAGGACGCTGTCCGGTGAGATTGGCCCACCGTTGGGTGACGGGAACACCCATGGGCTGCTGCCCGCTTTTTTCTTCTGCTCTTTCAAAACGCTTACCGTATCTTCTGCCAACGGAAGGGTACGGTAGGCGTTTTTTGTTTTCAGGGGTGCTTCGGTAACCACTCCGTTAATTCTCACCACTTGCCGTTTAACCCGGAGGTCACCCCGTTCCAAATCAATGTCTTCCCACTTGAGGCCGAGGAGTTCTCCCCTTCTCAGCCCGGTGGCCAGCTCCAGGTAGTAGAGCTCAAAGACGCCACTTTCCCCGGCTTCCCGCAGAAATGATTGAAGCTGTTCCACTGGAAGGGTTTTCATTTCTCTGTGTTCTACCTTTGGCAGGACGCAGCTCTCTGCCGGATTGGCGAGGAGGATTCGCTGCTCCTGGGCCAGTTTTAAGGCAGAGGACAGAAATTTGGTGGATGTTCCGCACCGTCTTGGCGCTCAGTCCTTTGGGCTGCTCTTTGGCCTCCAGCCGATCTACCCGGCCTTTGGTCAGCAGTTTCTTGTAGAGCTTCTGCAATTCCAGAGAGGTGAGCTTTTCCAGCGGGATGTCCCCGATATTTGGATTGATGTAGTTGTCGATGTAGCCCCGGTAAGTCTGGTGGGAGGAGGGTCGGACTTTGAGCTTGTCGTAGTCCTCAAACCATACCTCCATCCACTCCTCTACAGTATACTTCTCAACTTTACTCTGATCCAGAGATTGGGTTTCCTTAATGGCAGTCTTCAGCTTCTCCTTGACCTCTGCCTGAGTTCTGCCCAGCACATTCTTGTAGATGGCCTTACCCGTCTCCGGGTCGTGCCCTGCTGTGTACCGGCCCTCCCAGCGACCATCCTTTCGTTTTCGAATGCTGCCCTCGCCGTTGGCTCGCTTTTTAGCCATCCCTGTTCACCTCCTGTTCCACAGTCTCGCAGGCTCGCTGCTCTTCCTCCTTTTGGAAGGAGTACAGGCCATCTCCCTCCAGTTCCCTGGCAATCCCCCAGGCCAACTTGAATCCAGCGGTGAAGCTGGCCTGGGAGGTTTTCTCCCGCAGCAGGTTTTGAACGTCCACCAGGTACATCAGTCTGCGCCACTGCATCTTGTCCAGGTAATCCCGCACCTCTTGTCGGGCCTCCTCAATTTCCTCCTCCAGTTCTGAGAAGTCTGGCTCTCGGTAGAACCGCTGGTGCAGAGCGGTCATGTAATCGTTCATTGTGTGTCGCCTCCTTTTCAGCAACACACAATACCCTAACTGACAGACAATAGCCTGGGCAAACGGGCAGAGTTATCAGAACCTTAACAATTCGCTCTTGAACTGATCTCGGCCTTATCATTGTTAACACCGTACTATTTTCTACGGCCCTTTTATTTTGTTTTGCGGCGCAATTTTTGAGGTCTCTCCGCACCAACCCCGGAGCAAATCCCCCTGACACTAAGGACGCAGGGAATCACGACCCCGGAAGAGCAAAATTTTGTCCTTTACGACCCCGCCCCGCAGGGCCTGGAACTGCCCGCACTGCGGGCAGAAGTGGACGAGCTGGGGCGTTTACGACCCCGGCTCTTTCTCCTGCTTTTCTTTCGTCTCCGCCTTGCGCCCTTATCTAGGCCCGACACCGACCCCAATTAGCCTCGTGGGGCGGCTACTCCACCCAGGCCTCAAAGCGGCCGCCCAACGGCTCACAAGGGCAAATAGCGAGGATACTGCGGTTGTGCCCTTTTCTCTGTATTGCGTACTAGTTTTTGATATGCCACTCTCCCGTTATATTTTAAATAAATATGGAACCTCATTTACTGAGATGTGAGACCATGTTGCATCGAGAAATATAATTATCTATGCGTGTTCTCCAACAGCCACCGGAAGAGTACAGACATATTGGCTTTGGGGTCCTCCAACATCCGTTCCGGATGCCACTGAACGCCCAAAATCGGCAGCGACGGATGTTCATACCCCTCCACAATTTTTTGCTCATTTGACTCCCAGAACGCGCTCAACCGCAGCGGCGGCGCAAGCTCCTCCACTCGGATTCCCTGGTGGTGATAGCTGTTGACCTCGATTTCTGTTCCAAACCAGCTGCTCAGTTTACTGCCCGGTATCAGTTCCACCGAGTGTCTGAGTCCCCCGCTGTGGTCTGCACCGCACCAAGTCGGAATATCCTGGAGCAGCACCCCACCCAGGGCCACATTTATCATCTGAAATCCCCGGCAAATTGCGAGAATTGGCTTTCCCAACTGGATAAACTCTTTGGCAAGCTCCAATTCAACATCGTCTCGGGGCTGGTCATAGTGCTCCGGCGGGTCGATGGGACTCTGTCCGTAGCAGTGAGGATCGATGTCAACCCCTCCAGTGAGCAAAAGTCCATCGGCAATCTGGATATACTCCTTCAGACAGGAGGGTTCCGCTACAACGACGGGAAGCCCGCCTGCCTGTGCCACCCCCTGGAGGTAGTTGCAATTCACTGACCGGGCAGGGAATCCGCCCTTGGATACCACGTCCGAGGGTGTGACTAAAACCAGTGGTCGCTGTGACATTTCTTTTCTCTCCCTCACTTACATACTTTCTGCCTTGTTGCAAGCGGCAAAGTGTCCAGGCGATACTTCTCTCCACTCCGGCGTGACATTCTTGCAGTGCTCGTCCGCATAGGGGCAGCGGCGTGCAAAACGGCAGCCCTCGGGAGGATCAATGGGAGATGTGATCTCCCCCTTGAGTAAGATGCGTTTTTTCTGGTGCAATGTGGGCGTGGGAATGGCCGACAGCAGCGCCTGGGTATAGGGATGATATTGGTGTTCAAAGAGATCGTCTCCGCTGCACAGCTCTACCATCTGCCCCAAATACATGACCATAATTCGATTGGCCATATGGTGCACCACGGACAGGTCGTGCGTGATAAACAAATAAGCAAGTTTCCGCTCCTCCTGAACGTCCTGCATAAGATTCAGAATCTGTGCCTGAATAGAGACGTCCAAGGCAGATACCGGTTCATCACATACGATGAACTCAGGCTGAAGCGCCAATGCCCGGGCAATTCCAATACGCTGTCGACGTCCGCCGTCCAGCTCGTGGGGATAGGAATATGCCAGACGCTGCGCCAGTCCCACCGTATCCATTAGCTCGTTGACCCGCTCCTCCATCTCTACCGCGGAGTGGCGGCCGTTAAGTCTCAGCGGCTCCAGAATGCTTTCCCGTACCGTCTTTCTGGGATTCAGAGAAGAAAACGGGTCCTGAAAGATCATCTGGATATGAGTACGCAGATCCTTCAGCTGGCTGCCTTTGATGCCGCTGATATCGGTACCCTTGAACCGGATCTCACCGCTGGTAGGATCCAGCAACCGCACCAGCGTACGGCCCAAGGTGGACTTTCCACAGCCAGACTCACCTACCACGCCCAGAGTCTCTCCAGGCTGTAGGACAAAGGACACATCGTCCACCGCATGCAGCATTCCAGAGCGGGTTTTAAAGTATTTTTTCAAGTGGTTGACTTCCAGCAAGGGACTACTCACAGGACTCCCCCCATTCTTTCCAGCATTTCACCATGTGTCCGTTTTCCAAGTCCTTTATCGGGGGCCGCTTCTCCTGGCAGCGCTGTGTGCAGTGGGGGCATCTGGGTGCAAAGGGGCACCCTTCTCCCAGTGCGGTGGGGTCAGGCATCAGCCCTGCAATAGGTTGCAGCCGCCGTACCCGGTGGGTAACAGAAGGGATAGATTGGAACAGACCCACTGTATAGGGATGTGTCGGAAGGGTGAAAATCTGCTCCGTGGTCCCGCACTCCACAATTTCGCCGGCATACATAATGGCCACCCGCTTGCAGACTTCCGCTACCACGCCCAAGTCATGGGTGATCAGCAAAACTGCCGTTCCCAGTTTTTCCTGCAGCTTGGAGATCAAATCCAGCACCTGGGCCTGAATGGTCACATCCAGAGCGGTTGTAGGCTCGTCGGCGATCAGCAGTTCGGGCATACAAGCCAGAGCAATCGCGATTACCACGCGCTGCTTCATGCCTCCCGAAAACTGATGGGGATACTCTCGAAAACGCTCAGCAGGAATTCCTACCATTTCCAGCATTTCACTGGCTCTTACTTCCGCCTCTGCCCGGGAGCACTTCTCATGCAGCCGGATCACTTCCGCAATCTGGTTGCCCACGGTAATGACAGGGTTCAGCGCTGTCATGGGATCTTGGAAGATCATGGACAGGCGCTTACCGCGGATCTTCTGCATCTCCTTATCCGAGCAGACAGTCAGCTCCTGGTCTCCCAGGAAGATCTTTCCGCTTTTAATTCGCCCCGGAGGGGACTGGATCAGTTTAAGGATAGACAGGGCCGTGGTGGTCTTTCCGGCTCCGGTTTCGCCCACCAGTCCCAGGGTCTCTCCGCGGCCGATGGTCAGGGAGACTCCGTTTACCGCCTGTACCAGACCGTGGTCGGTAGCATATTCTGTATAGAGATTTTGGATTGTCAAAAGATTTTCCATGCTTGCATCCTCCCTATCTTCTCAGGCGGGGATCCAATACATCCCGCAGACCGTCTCCGAACAGATTCAGGGCAAAAATCGTAAGCATGATCGCCAATCCGGGGAACGTGACTATGGGCCAGAAGTCACGGATATATACCCGGCCGGCAGAGAGCATGGCGCCCCACTCTGGAGAGGGCGGCTGAATGCCCAGCCCAATAAAGCTCAGCGCCGCAGCGGACAAAATGGCGGACGCTACGCCCAGAGTGGCCTGGACGATAATGGGCGAGAGCGCATTGGGCAGGATCTCGCGGATGATGATGTATAGATCTCCTGCACCCACACAGCGGGCCGACTCCACAAACTCCTGTTCCTTGACCGTCAGTACCGAGGCACGTACAATACGGGCATAGTTCGGGGCGCTGCCAATACCAATCGCGATCATAGCATTGGTGAGGCCAGGGCCCAGAGCCGCGGAGATGGAGATGGCCAGCAGGGTACTGGGAATGGCCAACACAATATCCACGCAGCGCATGATGATATTATCCACTGCTTTGCCGTAAAATGCGGCAAATGCACCCAAAAGGCCTCCCACTACCGCACCGATGCCTACGGCGATAAAGCCGATCTGCAAGGAGACCCGGGATCCGTAGATCAGACGGCTGAGGATATCACGCCCCAGGTTATCTGTGCCAAAGGGATGGGCAAAACTGGGATACTGATTGGCAATTTGATAGTTCTGCTCGTCATAGTGATAGGGCGCAATAATTGGCGCAAAAATGGCTACGATAAACAGCATCAGCAGGATAGCCAGCCCCACCATAGCGGCTTTGTTCCGGTACAACCGAACCCAAGCTTCTTTGCGTTGGGCACGACGGCGGCTGCGCATCATCTCTTTGGGTGTCATGCTGCTTTCCCTGCCTTTCCTGCGGACTTTTTCTTCCGCTTACTGTGTCCTTGATACTGAGACTTAATTCTAGGATCTGCATAAGCATACAGAATATCTACCAGCAGATTGATCAGACTGAAGGCGATGGCAATAAACAGCACGCCGCCCTGAACCACCGGATAGTTTCTGGACTTGATGGAATCTACCATCAGCTTGCCCAGACCGGGAATGGAGAAGATAGACTCTGTCAAAATTGCTCCGCCCAGGCCACGGCCAAACTGCAGGCCGACGACGGTAATAATGGGAATCAGCGCATTCTTCAGGGCGTGGCGGGTAATGGTCACCCGTTCGGAGAGGCCTTTGGCTCTGGCTGTACGGATATAGTCCTGGCGAATGACATCCAGCATAGAAGAGCGGGTCATACGGGTGATTGTAGCCGCCGTGCTGGTGCCGATGGTTACGGCAGGCAGAATCCAGTACATGGGACCATAGAAGCCGGAAGGAGGCAGGATACCCAGGTAGACGGAAAATACCAAAATCAACACCAAACCCTGCCAGAAGTTTGGCATGGACACGCCCACAAGAGCCAAAACCATGGCCAAATTATCAAAGATTGAATATTGTTTTGTTGCTGATATGATTCCCGTAGGAACCCCAATCGCTGTTGCCAACAAAACGCTGAGTACTGCCAGGAGCATTGTGGTGGGCCACCGGTCAAAAATTTCTTCACTGACGGAACGGCCAGTGGTATAGGACACACCCAAATCTCCTTCTGTGACAATTCCCTTGATGTAGTTCACATATCGGGTCAAAAATGGATCGTTAAGGCCAAGTTCTTCTCTCAGAGCTTCAACTTCGGCCTCTTGCGCACCTTCGCCCAGGATCATCCGTGCGGGATCCCCCTCTGATATGTACATCATGGAGAAAATAACAAACGTAACCCCCAGCATGACGGGGATCATCATCAGGATTCGCTTAATGACATACCGATACATGTTGGCCCCCCCTCTCTCTTAACGGGCAATAATCTCCTCAATCAGCTTTTCAAAATAGTCCAGGGCGATTTGAGTCATTTCTTCCCCGATCTCCCGGCTGGACCGTCTTGCATCTCCCAATGCACCGTTTTCAGAGGCGTCCTTCTTCCAGTTCCAGGCTCCCGCTCCGTCACTGAGCACTTTGCGGAAATACATACTCTCCGTGTGCAGCTGGCCTGGCTGCAAATTCTCATGGACTACCCAGGGGCACAGATACATGCACTGAGAGGTCTCTACCTCACAGGCATGGCCGATCATGGAGGGAATCTCCATCTTCTTGCTGATCTGCGCTCTGGCCAAATTGGTACCCATAGTGGACCAATAGGCATCGATTCCGTACTCATACTGTAGTTTGGTTACAGCGGAGGTCAGAACCGGGCGGTTGCCTCCGTGTCCGTTTACGAACAGGATCTTTTTGATCCCATGCTTAGAAAAGGACTCGGCAATGTCGCACAAGAGGTGAATCATTGTTTCAATCCGCAGGGTGACGGTGGTCGGGAAGGGCATATGGTGCGTGCTAATGCCGTAAGTCACTGGGGGCGCAATGAGGATCTTATTTCCCACCCGGTCTCCCAGCATTTTGCAGAACGCATAGGCCCGCTCACTGTCGGTGATGAAGGTAGTGTTGGGGCCGTGCTGCTCGCAGGAACCCACTGGAATTACTGCTACCTTAATGTTGGGCAGTTCTTTTTCTACCTCTGGCCACACCATTTCTCCCAACACAAGACGCTGCTTCTTTTCTTCCATTTTCTTACACCTCATTATAGAAGGATGGGCGCCATACAGGCGCCCACCTTTTGGATGATTAGATCATTCAGGACGCAAAGGTTACCTTTGCCAAGTTTGGAGTATTGCCGGGGTGACACTCGAAGTTCTCAACATCCGCGCCAGTGCCGTAGATGGCGTTGGTGAAGCAAATGGGGATCAGGTTATACTGCTGCCACATATACTCCATTGCTTCCTTATAGATTGCGGCACGCTCAGTCTCATCATAAGCGGCTTTGCCGGCAGCCAGATACTCGTCAATCTTGGTGTTGTTGTTGCGCAGGAAGCTATCATACGTGGTGGGCCAAATCATCAACGCGTGATCGGGGTCACCGGTGGTCGGCGTGGAGTTGGTCACCCCCATGGAGACGGTACCCTCTGCCGCCTTGGACAGCAAGGTGGCCTGATCCATGATCTCGATATTGGTGGTGATACCCACCTCTTTCCACATATTCTGGGCGATTTCTACTACGTTGATAAAATCGCGGTCCTCGTTAAGCATGACTGTGATCTCAAGACCGTCAGCATAACCAGCCTCTGCCAGCAGTTCCTTGGCCTTCTCGGGGTCATAGGGGTAGGGACCAATCTTGCTGTATCCAAATACGGTGGGGGCCATGAGAGAGTCGGCCAGCTCAGCGCTGTCACCATAGACCGTCTTAACGATGGAAGCCATATCCAGAGAGAGCACCAGGGCCTCACGCACACGGATATCGTCGTAGGGGGCCATCTCCATGTTCATGGTAATATAGGAGAACTTATAACCGGGGCCGGAAACTATCTTTACATTGGGATTCTCTTCCAGTCTGGGTACGTCACTGGAGGACACATCATAGATGATGTCCACGCCGCCGGTCTCCAGTTCGATGGTGCGGTTGGCCGCCTCAGTGATAATGCGGAACGTCAGCTTGTCATAGGCAGGCGCGTCGCCCCAATAATTCTCGTTGCGGGTCAGCACCAGGCTGTCGCCGGTATTCCACTCGCTCAGCACAAAGGGACCAGTGCCGACAGGCTGACGGCCATAAGCCTCGCCGCCCATCTCTTCCATAGCGCTCTTGCAGATGATATCGCCGCGGGAAGAAGCCAGATAGTTATAAATGGCAGCGAAGGGCTGCTTGACGCAAATATCAACGGTATAAGGATCCACTGCCTTGGTGTTTTCTCCGTCGAAGGAAGAGAACATGGAGGCACTGCCCGGCTCAGTGGTTGCCCGCTGGAGGGAGTAAACCACGTCTTCCGACGTCAGTTCCTGCCCGTTGGAGAACTTTACGCCCTCCCGCAGGTGGAAACGAACGGTCAAATCATCAATGACTTCCCAGCTTTCAGCCAGACCGGGAACGATTTCTCCATTTTCATTCTGCACGACAAGGGTGTCATATACCACTCGCTGCACGGCGAAGTTTGCCAGAGCAGTCGAATTGTGGGGATCCAGAGTAGACGGTTCTGCGCGGATAGCCACTTTGAGTTCATTCTTGGTACCCGATTCGGACTGAGCGCTGCCCGACGTCCCGCCTGATGTTCCGCCGCAAGAAGACAGAAGCATTACCAGGCATAACAGTGGGATGATTACTTTTACCAGTCGTTTCATTCTTTGGTTCCTCCTTATACATATTTGCCGTGGATTTAGGTGCATTATATCACACACTTCTTCGCCAGTAAATAAAATTATATAAATTAATTTTATTTTTATATAATTTACTATATTTCGCAGTTTATCTTTGTTCTATCTGTACAGATAATTTTCTTGAAAAACCATACTAAAAAGTATAAAATATATAAAAACAAGAGAATACTTTGTAAAGTGAGTGACGCTATGAGCACACCAATTGAGCGGATTCGGGATGCCTACCCCAATCTCAGCCGGACACAGCGCCGTATCGCCGACTATATTCTAGATGCAGGAGATACCTGCTGCTTTATGTCTCTTCAGGAACTGAGCGAAGCGGCAGGGGTTACCCCGGTCACCCTATTAAACTTCTGCAAGAAAATTGAGTATTTCAGTTTTTCTGACTTCAAAAAAGATCTGCAAGTTTATATTCAGTCGGTCATTTCCCCACGCCATGTAGTGAAAACCGACCTTGGACACTACCAGTCCCACTCCGACGCAACCTTTTTGACCCAGGCCATGGAACATGAAGTAAGTCTACTGACCGACACCTTTTCCTGCTTAAATATGGATGCTCTCATCCATGCCGTTAATATGTTGTGCCAGGCCAGGGAAATTTATCTGGTCGGAAAAGGCCTGAGTATTCCTGTCATTGAGTTATTTTTGGCTCGTCTCGATTTTCTATCCATCCCAGCCAAGCGGATTCCTCTCGATAACCTGAATTTGCTCCCCAACCGCTTGGTCAAGGCTGGCCCGGAAGATGTATTCGTGGTATTCTCCTTTCCCAACTACTCTCCGGTTCTGGGGAAGATCGCAAAAAATGTCAAGACCGTACTGAACAGCAGCTTAATTTGCATTACAGATAAGCCTACGGCTCCTCCTGCCTGCTATGCTGACGCACTTCTTCTCTGTCAGACTTCCAGTCTGGTCTTTTATAACTCTATGACGGTTCCTATTTCCGTTGTTACCCTGTTGACCTCCCTGATGGCCATCAAGACGTCCGGCCAGCGTGCCTGCTTGGAGGAAAAGTTGAAACAGCTGGAAAATCTACGTCAGCGCACCGTCCCCCCAGAATGAGACCGTCTCATGCTGTCTGCTATTTTTCCTGTATCACCGGTGCCTACGAAGTTCAAAAGGGAACAACGGACAGCCATATTGTCTGCTGGAAAACTCTAAGTGGTCGTTTACTAATAAAAGTGAGGCAAAACGGTTGTGGTATAGAATTTTCGCCTCCATGTGTAAAAGATCGTTATCTCTTGGTCAAAAGCCATTTCAACGTAGGAGGTACTTTATAGTAGAGATCGTTCATGTGAACTGTAAGAGTAACCAAGAGAGAAATTCAGTTCCTGCCATTTCGAAGATTTTTGAGAAGGCAGCTTCCATCCGACCCAAACCGTGACCCATACGGGATCTGGGGCCTACGGAATCACCGGAGCAAACAGTCCCAAATCATATTTCAGTCCCCAGCAGAAATGACACAAAAGTCCTCAACGGCGCCAAACCCACATCCAGGCCGCAGCTCATAACCCGGAGGTCGCAGGTTCAAATCCTGTCCCCGCAACCAATAAATCGCTGAAATCGTATGATTTCAGCGATTTATATTTTTGTATAAAGAAAACCACCGGCTGAGCCGGTAGTTCCAAAAAGCTTTAGCTATGCCCAGAAAAAATATCCGAGCGAAGCGAGGAATTAGTAAAAAACGATGGATAGAAAGGGGGAGAAGTTTTAGAGATGAATATTAGGAGCACCCCACCGCTATTTAAATAGCGGCAGGGCGCTCCGTGCAAGGGTAATTCAGTTATGAGCCTATAGGCTCTACTGGTAATAGGCCCCAAGGGGGCCTGTGCAAACCACCGGCACGGCCGGTGGTTATGATTACAACTTTTTTGGCGGTTTATTTTTGGCCATTGAGAACTGATCCAGATTTTGACCCTCATCGGTACAAGCTCAGGATCCTCCGCTGTGCCTTCTCTCCAAACGGCCCTCTTCGCTGGGCTCATATCTGATTTCAGCTTTTTAGTATGTTGATAATTTTTTCCGTCGTCTTCTGGGCTGCTGTCGTGACATAGGGGTAGGTGTCCAGAGTAAACCCCGCTGAGTAGCGCCCCAATATCCCAGAGGCGGTTTTCATATCCACCCCGCTCTGGAGTGTCAGAGTTACAAATGTGCGATGGAGATTATAGAACCGGACCTTACAAACCTCCAGCAGCATTAGCACCCGGCGGAGTATGTGAAGCACACCGTTGTGGGACATGAAGCCGCTGGTAAGACTGGGGAGCCCCCAGAGAGTACTCCCCCACTTTTTTCTTCTGCTGATTTGACCTGTCTGATGTGATCGTTGATGTATCCCCGTCAGGTCTAATGGGAGGATGGGAGAACTCACCTTGGGCATAGTTCCCGAACCAGACACCCATTCACTCGCTCACTGTATGCTTCTTCGTGCTTACTTAATCTACAGTTTTCTCCTGCTCAATGACCTGTTTCAGTTCCACCTTGGTTTCCTCCTGGATGCGCCCCAGCACATCTCGGTAAATGGCTTTGTCCGTCCCTGGGGCGTGTTCGGTGGTGTACCGGCCCTCCCAGCGGCCGTCCCGTTTTCGGAGCTTTCCCTCCCCGTTGGCTCTGCGTTTTGCCATACCGCTCACTCCTTTTGCAGCAACACACGATATTGCAGAAGGAGAAAGATAGCCGGGAAAACGGGGCAGAGCTATCAAAACAATAACAAGCAGCCTCACCAACATGCTTCAGCAATGTTCTGTCTGGGATTGAGTAGAAATCAGCGGATGTATTGCCGGAAAACGACTAAACATCGTATGGTTCGCTCCAGACCGGTGATGGATATTTTGCTGGCATTGGGCAGGGCACTGCACTGCCTGCGGAAACAGTGGCCATATCTGATCTGTTTTCTGGAGGACGGACGGTTGAATCGAGCAACAACCGGGCGGAGCGCAGTGTAAAGCTCTTTGCAGTGAGGTGAAAAAACTGGCTGTTCTCCAACACGGAGGGCTGTGCCCAGAACCGCACAATTGCTGACAGCCCTATTGAGACGACCAAGAAAACCGGCCTTGTCCCAGATCAGTATCTGATCTGACTGTTGAGCGGGGCTCCAAAACTCGCATCAGCTGAAAAGAATTGGGCGAAGAAATTACTGCCAGAGAATACCTCTAAAGCAGCTGCGGTATCCTCGTAAAAATTTAACTGTACACCTAAAGAGGTCCTGCTGATATGCAGGTCCTTTTTTTCTTTAGAGCTTCTGATTTTCCAGTATTTCTTTTTTCTAAAATTGGTAAAAACATTTTTCAGATGGCTGGGCACAATTGCCGTAGTGGCGCTTTTTCCCAAAGAAATACGCAATCAGCTGTTTTGCGGCCTTCCCAGCTTTTGTGAAATTGTATCAGCGGTGCGGAGCAGCATCGCAACCAAGGTCTCTCCTGATTCGCCGCAATAATCCTGGATCCCCCCTGTGACTCCAATCGCTGCTACACAGCGCAGCTCATGATTGAACACCGGTGCCGCCAGACAGCCGATGCCAAGTGCGAATTCCTCGTTGTCCTCTGCGTAGCCCATTTGACGCACTTTATCCAAGTAGCTGATGAATTTGCCCACGTCATCAATCGTTTTGGAAGTCATTTTTTGAAACTGTACTTGGCTCAATAACTGGGGCAAGGTATTTTGGGAAGAAAATGCGGCGAGAACTTTTCCGGCGGCGCTGATATTTAGGGGCAATTCTGCATAAGGGGTAGTATAAATCAGCACTGGGTTTGGAGGAAGGATCTGCTCGATGTAGGTGACGTGATTGCCCTTCAAAATTCCCATTTGGACCGCCTGATGGCTCTCAATGGCCAGATGGTCCAGTTCAGCATGGCAGACCTGCCGCAGGTTATTGATATAGGTCATTCCGTTGGATAATGTCAGAAGCTGAAGCCCCAGATGATAGCAGCCAGGCTGGGATTCAGACTCTTCCAAATATCCCCGTATGGATAATTGCTTAACGATGCGAAAAGCCGTTGTATTTGGCAGCTCCAAACTTTGTGCGACTTGCTTAATGCTGACCGGCTCCCTGGCTTTTGCTACAAATTCCAAAATATTCAAGGCACGATTTACCGCAGGCACTACAGGATTTTCTAAATTTTCCATTTCTATCATCCTTACATATTCCGAATTCTATATGGAAATTCCGCTTAAAACTTGGACGTATATTTCTTATTGTTACATAAGCGGTCTCTTTTTGTCAACAGGCATAACAAAAATAGCCTCCTTCATTTTGTAATAAAAATCAATTTTTGAAAGACACAAAAAAATCTTTCGTAAATTATTGACAAACAGGATAACAGTAATATAATTAAATAAATCAAATATGATAATAGCATTTCATATTTGAAATATAGAGGCGGACGGAGGTAATGGTTATGTTGAGAAAACCTATTGTCGGAATTATTGGATTCTCTGACGGTGACCCAGAGGTCCATGAGGAACTCAAGGATATTGTTCAAAAACAGGTGGATGTCATAGAGGAGGCGTTGCGCGGGAGCGGCCAGGTAGAGGTCATCGTAGCGGACAAACTTGTGGCCTCAGAGCGGGATGCCAAAGAACAGGCCGAGCTGCTGCGCAGCCGTGGTGTGGATATTACGGTATTCTCCTATGGCGTGTTCGCCTTCCCCAATTTTTCGGCCATTGCGGCCCGAAACGGGAAAGGCCCCTTTGTCCTTGCCGCAAATTTGAATCCCGATTGGCCCGGGATGGTCGCAATGCTTGCGGCCGGCGGTGCACTCAACCATCTTGGCATAAAGCATTATCGTGTGGCCGGAGACTTCCACGAACCCGCGGTCCTGAACAAGCTGCTGGCGTATGCCAGGTGCGGAGCCGTTGTGACCCAGCTCAACGGACAGAAATACGGACTGATCGGTGGACGGAGCCTTGGGATGTACAGCGCAGTGGTCAGTATGCAGGACTGGCAGAAACAATTCGGCGTCGATATTGAGCATTTGGATCAATCCGAAATTCTGCGCATTGGCGAGACGATCCCTCAGGAACAGGTGGATAAAGCCATGGCCTGGCTGGAAGAGCATGTGAAAAAAATTCATTATGACGGCCGGCAGCTTACGCCTGAAAAGCTCCAGCTTCAAATTCGGCATTATGAGGCCATAAAGCAGATCATACGAGAGCATCACTATGATTTTGTCGGGGTCAAATGTCACTATGAGATGAGCCGGCACTATTGCACTCAGTGTATCAGCGCTGCGTTCTGCAACGACCCTTACGATTGGGACGGCCCGAAGGAGCCGGTGGTATATGCCTGTGAGGCGGACTGTGACGCAGCCCTTACCATGCAGATCCTGAAGCTGCTGACCCACGATCCGGTCATTTTCATGGATGTGCGCCACTATGACGCAGACCATGATGTCATGGTTTTCTGCAACTGCGGCTCTCAGTCCACCTACTATGCAGGAGCCAGTGATGATTACAGGGAGAATCTCAAGCAAGTGTCCCTCTATCCGGCGCTTAACATATATGCCGGGGGCGGCTGCCATGTGAACTGCATGACCCATCCTGGAAAGGCCACAATCGCCCGTCTGAACCGCAAAGAAGGAAAATACCGCATGACCTTGATCCCCGCGGAATTCGTTACACTTCCGGAAGAAAAAATGGCCGAGACGACCATGGAGTGGCCCCATGTGTTTGCCAAGCTGCCCTTTGACCACAACATTTTCCTGGAGGACTTTGATGCCAATCACTGCCATGCCGTATATGGGGATCACATAGAAGATTTGAAAACGATCTGCAGTATGCTGAATATTGACTGCGAAGTCATGGGCGAGTGATCGGACCTGCTGAAATTGAGGAGGGAATTTTCATGAGAGTGACGGAACATCCAATTATTAATGAATTCCCAAAGGGACGGCTGGTGACCTTTGAGTACGACGGAAAGCCCATGGAGGGATATGAGGGAGAGCCCATTGCCATGGCGCTGAAATCCAACGGTGTAGAGATACATCGCTATACCACCAAGCTGCATAAGCCCCGCGGCCTGTACTGCTCCATCGGCCGATGCACCGATTGCGTCATGGTTGTGGACGGAGTTCCCAATGTCCGTACCTGCATGACTGCGCTGAAGGAAGGAATGAAAGTTCAGACTCAGTACGGCGTCTCCGCAAAAAAGGAGGAAGATGAATGAAGCGATATGATCTTGTGGTCATTGGCGCAGGTCCGGCCGGACTGTCCGCTGCCATTGAGGCGGCCTCAAAGGGACTGGACACCATCGTCTTTGATGAGAATGCCAGGCCCGGTGGTCAGCTGTTTAAGCAGATCCATAAATTCTTTGGATCAAAGGAGCATAAGGCCCGCATCCGCGGGGTCGACATCGGCGCTCAACTGGTAAAGCAGGCGGAGGAAGTGGGCGCGAAGGTCGTTCTGGACGCCGCAGTAATGGGAATTTTCCCCCATAAAGACATCTCCATTATGAAAGGAGACGAGGTCTACACCTGTAAGGCGGATAACATTATTATCGCCACGGGAGCATCCGAAAACACCTTGGCTTTCCCTGGCTGGACACTGCCGGGAGTCATGGGGGCTGGTTCCGCGCAGACACAGATGAACCTTCACGGAGTCATGCCTGGCAAGCGTGTGCTGATGATGGGGTCCGGAAATGTTGGACTGGTGGTGGGCCTGCAGCTGATGCAGGCGGGCTGTGAACTGGTTGCTGTGGTCGATGCGGCGCCTCGGGTCGGCGGATACGGCGTCCACGCGGCAAAATTAGCCCGCACCGGCGTCCCGTTCTACCTCGGACATACCATTCTGCGTGCCGAAGGAGAGGACCACGTCAGAAAAGCAGTGATCGCGCAGGTCGACAAGACGTGGAAGCCGGTCCCTGGAACAGAAAAGGAGTTTGATGTAGACACCATCTGTGTGGCGGTAGGCCTGTCTCCGATGTATCAGCTGGCCATGACAGCTGGATGCCGATTGTCAGATGACCCCAAAAAAGGCGGCGTTCATCCTGTAGTGAATCAATTTGGAGAGACCAGTGTTTCCGGCATTTTTGCCGCAGGAGATGTGACGGGTATCGAGGAGGCCAGCTCGGCCATGATTTCCGGGCGCATCGCCGGGGCTGCCGCTGCCCTCCGGGCCGGCTACATCAGCCAGGAGGAGCACGACAGGCTTTACACATTATACCAATCCTCGCTGGATCAGCTGCGTCAGGGAATGTTTGCAGGGGCCAATAAGGGGAACCCCAAGATCACGGCGACTGACGAAGGGATCCCTCTGTCGGCCAGCCTGCTGGCTAAGGGGTATTTAGAGGAAGATGAGATCTCAAACTTCCCGGGCTGCGAGGCCGGGGGGAGCGGCTTCCATCCGGTCGTAGAGTGTACACAGAATATCCCGTGCAACCCATGCCAGGATGTTTGCCCCAAGCGTTGTATCACGGTGGGCGACCGGATCACGAACCTGCCTGTTGTGCATCCGGAAGTTGAATGTATCAATTGCGGCCTGTGTGTCAGTGCATGTCCCGGCCAAGCTATTTTCCTTGTAAACGAGGACTTGGAGCCAGGATACGGGGCCGTTTCGCTGCCTTACGAATTCCGCCCGCTGCCGGCAAAGGGAGAAAAGGGCACCGCATTGGACCGAAGCGGCAAGCCGGTCTGTCCGGCCGAGATAGTGGATGTGAAAATTACGGCTCCCTATGACCGCACCCCGATCTTGACGATGAAGGTGCCGGCCAACATGACAGGAAAGGCACGATTTTTTGCCAGGGAAAGCGGAAGCGCCAGATGATACCGGAAACGCATTTGAGGAGGGAAAATAATTCTATGAGTTCCATTTCTGATGAGACCTATCATCTGGGAGAATTTGAGCCTCGTCCCGATGATGATGTCGTTATTTGCCGCTGTGAAGAGATCACAAGAGGCGAAATTCGCCGGGCGGTCCACGCCGGCATGTACACGATGAATGAAGTCAAGCGCTTCCTTCGGGCCGGCATGGGGTTGTGCCAGGGACAGAGCTGCAACAAGACCGTTCGGGCCATCATTGCACAGGAACTGGGCATTTCTCCCACTGAAACGGATGTGATCACTGCCCGGTCGCCTGTGCGTCCGGTCCCCATGGGTGTCTATGGAAACGATACATTTTATCCAAAATTTCTGGGAGGTGGCAGAGATGAATAAGGCCAGTGATGTCATTGTCATTGGAGCCGGCGTCGTCGGATGCGCCGCCGCCTATTATCTGGCAAAGCGAGGGGTAAAGGTAACAGTTCTGGAGCGCAGGGAAGTTGCCTGCGGTGCATCCGGGCGCAATGGCAGCGGAGCCAGACAGTCCGGGCGTGACAACCGTGAGCTTCCTTTGGCCATGTTTGGGGTAAAACATATCTGGCCCACTCTGGGTGAAGAACTGGGAGAGGATATTGAGTATATCCAGAACGGCAATATGCGCCTTGGCAAAACAGAGAAGGATCGGGAGGCGCTGGAAGAGCTGGTGCGGCAGAACAGCTCCTTGGGGCTGGATGTAAGGATGGTCTACGGCCAGGATATCCGGGAGTTGATCCCTGATGTATCGCCGGAGGTCCAATATGCCACCTATTGTCCCACAGACGGTCATGCAAACCCGATGCGCACCACCCTTGCTCTGTATAAGCGGGCAAGGGAATTGGGCGCACAGTTTATCACCAATATCAAGGTCCTCAAGCTGGAAAAGGTGGCTGGAAGGATCCGCAGGGTACATACAGACGACGGGATCTATGAGGCAGACAGCGTCATCCTGTGTGCGGGATTTGGCTCCAGAAAGATCATGCGCACCGTGGGGCTGGATGTCCCTATGCTGCCTCAGCTGACCGAGGCGTTCGTCACAGAGCCCATTCCAGCCGTGACCGACAAGTTTATCTCCGCCGCGGATGGCTGCTTCTATGCCCAGCAGCAGCGCAACGGAACTTGGGTGATCGGCGGCGACAGCAACTACGAGATATATGACGCCACTTACCCGAGGGAGGTTACATTCTCCTTTTCAGCACCACGGATCGCACGCTTTTTCCTGGAATATATGCCCACTTTGAAGGGCGTGAAAGTGATTCGCTCCTGGAGCGGACAGCTGGATATGTGCTGGGACGGCTCCCCTGTCATTTCGCCGGTGGAAGAGGTCGAGGGCCTCTATGTGGGCTGTGCATTCACCGGACATGGCTTCGGGATCGGCCCTGCGGCGGGATATGTGCTGGCCCAGATGGCTGTGGGAGAGGCGCCTGCCGTCGATTTGTCCGGCCTGCGGTATGACCGCTTCCGGCTGCCCAGCCACTAGCGATTGAAAGTGCCGCATCTTCTCGGCCTGAAGTACACAGAAAAGGGATGGATCTATAAAAAATTATTGATCGAAAGGGAGGGACTACTGTGGATTTTTACTCAGTAATTATGGACTTCTTTTGGGTATCCGTTATTCTCTTCGTGGCAAAGATCATTCGCGAGCATGTTAAAATACTCCAGAACTTCTTTATCCCGGTCAGCCTGATCGCTGGTTTTATTGCCTGGGTAGTTGGACCTTATGGCCTGAAGATCGTTCCCCTGACCAGTCTGTGCGGGGACTATGCCGGTGCACTGATCACAGTCCTTTTTGCCACCATTGGCCTCCAGGGACTGGGGATCAAAAAGGGCGAAGGGAAAAAACGGGCCAAGGATATTGCCGGTTACTGTGTCTATCGCCAGATCAACTGGGCTGTACAGTTTTCCGTTCCCATGATCCTTTCCATACTCCTTCTCTCCCGTCTGCATACCGGCGGTGACCTGCATCCTGCATTTGGGTGGCTGATCCCCGTCTCCTTCCTTGGCGGTACCGGCCCAGCCATTGCGGCCGGCCAGGTGCTGGATAAGTATGGATTCTCTGATTTTACTGGACTGGGTATCACAGCGGCTGCCTACGGCATGCTTTTGGGGCTGATCGGCGGCATTATCATGACCAAGCTGGCGACAAAAAGGGGATATACATCTTATATCGAGAATACAGATACGATCAGCCGGGAGCTCCTTACCGGAATTATCCCCAAGGGCAAGCGCGGCTCCATTGGTGAGGAGACGATCGCCTCCATTACGTTGGAGCCCTTGGCGTGGCACTTGGCCCTTATTATGATCCCCACCGGGCTGGCGCATATCATTACGATTTACGGCAGCAAAGCGCTGGGGATCGAGCTCCCTGAATTTTCGATCGCATTTTTTGTGTCCTTGATTTTGTACTATGTTTTCCAGGCGACGAAGGTCAACGACTCGGTGGACCCAAAGGTGATCAACGGATTCGGCAATCTGATCTCTGACTATGTGGTGGTATTCAGCCTGGCGATGGTCCAGGTGGACGTCATCATCAAATATGCGGCCCCCTTCCTGCTGCTGATGCTGGCCTTTACTGTTTGGATGGTAGTGTGGTTCTGGTTCTGCGGCCCCCATCTGATCGGCAAGGATTGGTTTGAACGCGGATTGTTCAACTGGGGTTATGCCACGGGCACGTTTGCTACGGGCTTCTGTCTGCTGCGCGTAGTCGATCCGAATAACCGGAGCACCGCTCTGAGCGATACTGCGATCTTGACTCCCTTTGAACATGTGGTGGAAATTACCGCGCTTTCCTTGGGACCTGTACTGTTGTCGACCGGTGCGGAATGGTCTTACCTGGGCGTGGTTGTGGTTTACGGTCTCCTCTGGGTCGCTTCTATCTTTTTCCTGAAAGTGTGGAAGAGAAAGGTCTGCAAGGTCAGTCCCACAAATCCTATGTATTGTCCGTCGGAAGCACAGAAGGATTCACAACATAGCTCTTGTGTGTGATCCTTTGGCTGTGCCTGTCGGAAGCGCAGATATCCCGCTCCGGCAGGTACAGTCATTCCCAATCTCTATGCTGTTTCCGCAGGGACAGCTCACAAACGGTGCTGGTCTGATACAAGGAGGTAGAGAAAATGGACCGTAAGGAACGGACCCTTCGGGCATTGCAGGGTTTGCCGGTGGACCGTCCGCCTATGGTGTTCTGGCACCACTTTGTGGGGGCCGATATGGAAAAGGAAAACTTTGTGGATTCACATGTCCGTTTTTATCGGGAGACTGGCGAAGACTTTATAAAAATGATGTGTGATGGCTTTGTAGCTCTTCCCAACCTGAATGTCCAGCGCCCATGTGACTGGAGGCACATTGCGCTGCCGAGCATGGACGATCCGTTTGTACAGGATCAGCTTACCCATATCAAGCGGCTTCGGGAAGCAATTCAGGATGAAACGGCTGTTTTTTACAATGTTTTCAATCCGGTGTCCACACTGAGGAGTTCTACGAGCGATGAACTGGTCTATGACCATTTGGAACGGCGCGAGCCCGCCCTGTTTGAGGCGATAACCAGGGTGAACGAGTTCAAAATGGAGTTTATGCACCGGCTGATCTCAGACGCTGGTGTGACCGGCATGTTTCTGCCGATGCAGAATAATGATTTGAACGGCTTTACCGGAGCGTGCTATCATGAACTGCTCCGGCCCTATGACCTGTCACTGGTGCAGGAGGCAAATCGTCTCTCTCCGTATAACATCATTCATCTGTGCGGATATTGGGGAGTGCCCAATAGGCTGGAAAATTGGAAGGACTTTCCCTGTGCGGCAATGCATTGGGATGTCCATACCGATAAATTATCCCTGCAGGATGGACGCAAATATTTCACAAAGAAAAAGGCGGTCATGGGCGGTTTCAATAACAAAGAAGGCAGCCCGATCTATCTGGCAGATCGTAAGGCCGTTATAGAGCACACAAAGGAGATCGTCCGGGAGGCGGGGGCCGACGGATTGATCGTAGCCGCGGACTGCTCATTGCTGGAAACCGTGGATCATGCCCGTGTCCGCTGGGTGCAAGAGGCGCTTGATTCTATGGTGAAGATGTAATCTGCTGCGATTTTTGCCGCGGGGCAATGACTGTGCACGGGGACAGACTTCCTGCTGATGATTGAACACAAGGGGAGGATAAATTATGCAACGAATCATGAACAATCCGGACGATATTGTTGATGAAATGCTTGCCGGCTTCGTAAAATGCCATAGTGATATCGTAAAATTGGTCAAAACCGGAGAAGAAAATCCAAGAGGCGTTGTAGCTGCAGTGGATGCGCCCATCGCGGATAAGGTTGGGATCGTTACGGGGGGCGGCTCTGGGCATAAACCGGCCTTTATCGGTTATGTCGGAAAAAATATGTGTGATGCTGCTGCGGTGGGGGAGATATGTTCCTCCCCGGCAGCGCTGGCTTTCCTGGAGGCTTTCCGCGCCGCTGACGGCGGCCGGGGTATCGCCTGCCTGTACGGAAACTACTCCGGCGACAACATGAATGTAAAAATGGCGGTCAAGATGGCCAAACGTGAAGGGCTGACTGTAAAGACTGTGGTCGCAAACGATGATGTGGCATCTGCGCCAAAAGATCAGCGGGAAAAGCGCCGTGGCGTTGCGGGCGAGATTTTTATGTGGAAATGCGCAGGAGCTAAGGCGGCAAAGGGCGGTACATTAGATGAGGTCATCTCCGCGGCACAGAAGGCGATCGACCACTGCAGAAGCGTTGGGATCGGCCTGACCCCATGTACTCTTCCTGCAGTGGGGCATCCGAATTTCGAGATCAAAGAGGGCACCATGGAGGTCGGGATCGGGCACCATGGGGAACCGGGCATTGAAGTTTGTCCGATCGAAAGCGCGAAGCAGATGGCCAAGCGCATGCTCGACATCGTGCTGCCTGATTATCCCTTCCAGAGTGGGGACGAGGTTGCCGTACTGGTGTCCGGCTTAGGGGCTACACCTTTGATGGAGGTCTATGTCCTCTATCATGAGATCGAATCCATCCTGGAGGAGAAGGGGATTCGGATCTATCGCCATTATGCTGGGAATTTCTTTACCTCACTGGACATGATGGGAGCTACGGTGACTGTTATGAAGCTGGATGAGGAGCTGAAAGAATTGATGGATATGGATGCCTGGACGATGGGTTTCAAACAGAATTGAGGGAACAGAAATGTCGGTGGTAAAAAACAAAAACGGTCGTGGTATTTTATTGGCAATGGTCCACGCTATACAGCAAAACAAGCAGCTGCTGGGAGATGTGGACGGACTAATCGGCGACGGCGACCACGGCATGAACATGAACAAGGGATTTACCTTGTACGAAGAACAGCTGGGGGATCAAGACACTTCGCTTTCAGACGGACTGTTCGATCTGGGATCTGTTCTGCTGAATAAAATCGGCGGGTCCATGGGGCCGATATACGGCACCATTTTCATGGAAATGTCCTCTGTCATAGAAGATGTTGAGGATATTACGCTGGAAACATTCAGTGAAATGCTCCGCTCCGGCCTGGATGGGCTTTATGAGATTGTTGACGCCCGTCCCGGTGACAAGACTCTCGTCGATACGCTTTATCCTGTCTGCCAATATGTCCGTGAAGCAGCAAATGTCCAAACGGATTTTTCTGCAGCATTGGAGGAGATGAAGCAGGTCGCGGAGCAGGGAAAGCAGTCTACGAAAGACCTGACGGCGAAGTATGGGAGGGCGGCACGGCTGGGAGAGCGTTCCCGCGGTGTACTGGACGCCGGAGCCACCTCCTGCTGCATTCTCCTGCAGGCCATGGCAGATGGAATGAAGTCCGTACTGGAGAACTGACATACAGGAAAGGAATATGGCGATGCTGAAAATTGCGGTTGGCTGTGACCCAAATGCGGCGTCTGCGAAAGCCGCCCTGATGCAATACTTGGGGCAAAAAGGATTTTTGCTTACTGACTTTGGGAGCGATGATCCGATTTATGCAAATGTTGCAATAAAAGTTGCCGAAGCTGTTTCCAGAAAAGAGTATGACCGCGGAATTCTGATTTGTGGTACGGGGCTTGGTGTGTCTATTGCGGCAAATAAAGTAAAAGGCGCCTATGCCGCGCTGATCACCGACGTGTACTCCGCCGAGCGTGCCAGGAAGAGCAACAACGCAAATATTGCCTGCTTTGGTGCCTTTACCATTGGAATCCGGCTGATGGAAAGACTGGCCGAGACCTTTCTCTCCTCCGAGTTTACTCCCGGGTGCGCATCTCAGCCAAAGATAGATCGAATTGCCGCCTATGAGCGGTGATGAAACAGGCTTGGCCTCCTGCCTCTCATAAGGTCATGAGTTTTGATGATAAGTCTCTCATTGCAGCCTGTGGGCAGATGTAGAAAGCCGCTTCGGAGATTAGTCCAGAAATTTTCCGCTGAGTTTTTGTGCGGAGGCCTGCCGGGAACGGTCTGGCACTGCGCATTAAAAAAATACCGGCTGCCCTGAGCTTTACCAGGACAGCCGGTATTTTTATATTTGGTACAAGAGATGCTTGGAGGAAAGCCGGAGATGAAGCTCTCGTTTACTTACAGTCTGGTACTTTGCGTATGATGCAGACTGCATGATGAGGTCTTGAGGTATAATAAGTCTTCGGTAAAAACCATCTCGAAAAGCATTGGGCGTCTGTCCAACCAGTGCTGGGACATCCGGATCGGTGATCAAGCACATCGGCGCTGAGATCGGTGACATCCACGCACCCAGGGATATCATCATCTATCTGGCCTTTTACAGCCATCTCG
>ERZ1673736.1150-NODE-1150-length-36959-cov-41.903371_pt1 | contig 36959 bp, 30 predicted proteins | sample MGYA00580212_ERZ1673736 | MGnify/ENA primary metagenome ERZ1673736 (study PRJEB41218, sample SAMN15661752) | gut metagenome | host: Homo sapiens | place: Canada: London | collected 2015-08-20/2019-03-30 | study: EMG produced TPA metagenomics assembly of...
CACGCTGATGTTTACCAACGCGGGTATGAACCAGTTTAAAGATATTATTTTGGGTAATCACCCGGCGAAATATAAAAGAGTGGCGGACTCGCAAAAATGTCTTCGTGTCAGCGGAAAACACAATGACTTGGAAGAAGTGGGTCATGACACTTATCACCACACCATGTTCGAGATGTTGGGTAACTGGTCTTTTGGCGATTACTTCAAGAAAGAAGCTATCTCCTGGGCATGGGAGTATCTGGTAGACGTGCTGAAGCTGGATCCGAAAGACCTCTATGCAACCGTGTTCGAAGGCAGTCCCGAAGAAGGTCTGGAGCGTGACAACGAGGCCGCTTCTTACTGGGAACAATTCTTGCCGAAAGACCATATCCTCAATGGAAATAAGCATGATAACTTCTGGGAAATGGGTGATACAGGCCCTTGCGGTCCGTGTTCCGAAATCCATGTGGATTCACGTTCGGAAGAAGAGAAAGCCAAAGTTCCCGGATCGCAATTGGTGAACAAAGACCATCCGCAAGTTATCGAAATCTGGAACCTCGTATTCATGCAGTTCAACCGTAAAGCGGACGGCAGCCTTGAAGGACTTCCCGCCAAGGTTATCGATACCGGTATGGGCTTCGAGCGTCTGGTACGTACATTGCAAGGCAAGACTTCCAACTACGACACCGATGTTTTCCAACCGATGTTGAAAGCAATCGGCGACATGTCAGGAACCGCATACGGCAAAAATGAGCAACAGGATATCGCCATGCGCGTAATCGCCGACCATATCCGTACGATTGCCTTTTCTATTACTGACGGCCAATTGCCGAGCAATGCCAAGGCCGGTTATGTAATCCGACGTATTCTTCGCCGTGCGGTGCGTTACGGTTACACATTCCTCGGACAGAAACAGGCGTTCATGTACAAGTTATTGCCTGTACTGATTGAAAATATGGGTGGTGCATATCCTGAACTGAACGCACAAAAAGAACTGATAGCCAAAGTTATCAAAGAAGAAGAAGATTCTTTCCTTCGTACTTTGGAAACCGGCATACGTCTGCTGGATAAGACCATGGCGGATGCCAAAGCAGCCGGTAAGACTGAAATCAGCGGTAAAGACGCCTTTACGCTTTATGATACATTCGGTTTCCCGCTCGACCTTACGGAGCTTATTCTCCGCGAAAACGGTATGACAGCCGACATCAAAGAATTTGACGCCGAGATGCAGCAGCAAAAGCAACGCGCACGTAATGCAGCAGCCGTGGAAACCGGAGACTGGATTACATTGCAGGAAGGTACAACCGAATTCGTAGGCTACGACTATACGGAATACGAAACATCCATTCTGCGTTACCGACAGATAAAGCAGAAAAACCAGACATTGTACCAGATTGTACTGGACAAAACCCCGTTCTATGCCGAAAGCGGCGGTCAGGTAGGTGATACCGGTGTATTGGTGAACGAATTCGAAACAATCGAAGTCATTGACACAAAGAAGGAAAACAATCTTCCTATCCATATCACCAAGAAGCTTCCCGAACATTTGGAAGCTCCGCTCATGGCATGTGTAGACACGGACAAACGCGCCGCTTGCGCCGCCAACCACTCTGCCACTCACTTGCTGGATGCAGCGTTGCGCGAAGTGCTGGGCGAGCACGTTGAACAGAAAGGTTCTTTGGTCAGCCCGGAATCCTTACGTTTCGACTTCTCTCACTTCCAGAAAGTAACGGACGAAGAAATCCGCCGGGTAGAGCATATTGTAAATGCCAAGATACGCGCCAATATTCCTTTGAAAGAATATCGCAACATTCCTATTGAAGAAGCCAAGGAACTGGGAGCTATCGCTTTATTCGGTGAGAAGTACGGTGACCATGTACGCGTTATCCAATTCGGTTCTTCCATCGAATTCTGTGGCGGTACGCACGTAGCCGCTACCGGAAACATCGGAATGATAAAGATCGTATCCGAAAGTTCCGTTGCAGCCGGTGTCCGCCGTATCGAAGCCTATACCGGAGCCCGTGTAGAAGAAATGCTCGATACGTTCCAGGATACCATGCGCGATTTGAAAGCGCTCTTCAACAACGCTCCCGACTTGTCCGGCGCAATCCGCAAATACATCGAGGAAAATGCAGGTTTGAAGAAACAGGTGGAAGACTTTATGAAAGAGAAAGAAGCGCAACTGAAAGAGAAACTTTTACAGAACATTCAGGAAATAAACGGTGTGAAAGTAATCAAATTCTGTGCAGCCATGATACCTGCCGATGCAGTCAAGAATATCGCTTTCCAACTGCGCGGGGAAATTACAGAAAACCTCTTCTTCGTTGCAGGAACAGTATTTGAAGGGAAACCGATGTTGACAGTAATGCTGAGCGACAATTTGGTGGCCGGTGGCCTGAAAGCCGGTAATCTGGTGAAAGAAGCAGCCAAACTGATACAAGGCGGCGGTGGCGGTCAACCTCACTTTGCAACTGCCGGCGGTAAGAACCCCGACGGGCTGAATGCAGCAGTTGAGAAAGTGATAGAACTGGCAAATATCTAAACGATTATTCCAATCACCATAAAGTAGAAACCCCGTCTCGGCTTCCTTTGCCAAGACGGGGTTTCTTTTATTTATCCAATCTGTTCCTGCGGATAATTTACTAAATATAACGTCCCCGTAGCACGGGTAAAGGCTGTATACAGCCAACGGAAATAATCGGGTGTCAGATACTCGTCCGTCATATATCCCTGATCGAGAAAAACGTTCTTCCACTGCCCGCCCTGCGCTTTATGGCAAGTCACGGCATAAGCGTACTTCACCTGCAAAGCGTTATAGTAAGGATCGGCTTTCATCTTTTTCATCCGTTCACGTTTCGTCGTTATATCAGCATAGTCCTCCAGAACAGTATAGAAAAGCCTGTCGTTATCTGCTTTAGGCAACGCGGGGGCATCGCTATGTAAAGTATCCAGCAAGAGATTCACCTCTAACTCAAAATCATTATAATCAGGAAATGCCAAAGTCACATCGGCAAAGCGAAAACCATACAACTCACGGGTGCGGCGTACCCGGCGTACTATGGCGGTTTCACCATTGGCTATGAAATCGGGAATTTGCGCAACAGCTTCTTTCTTCTCGCCATTGCGCAACATATCCGTTTGAAGCTGTTCCGTCCAAAAATAATTATTTTTCGCAACCATCAGCAAGTCTCCCGTATTCAGTTCATCCTCCCTCCAAAGAATCTGGGCACGAATACCGTTATTATAAATATTCGCCCGTTTATTGGAACGGCATATCACAATGGTTTCATCCAATCCGTCATGGTCATAGCATGTTTCAAGCCTATCTATCAACTCATTACCGGGTAATGCCTTTATGTCCGCAAAGCCCGTTATCTTTATTTTCGGTAACGCTTCACAAGTATCTTCGGCTATCAGTTGCCGTAAACGGGTTGCATTCCACAATATACCCGATTGCTGTTCCTGACGGACGACTTGAGTTAAATCCACTTCCTGTACTTCCAGCCCATATCCTTTCAAAGCATCGGCAAAAAGTGCAGGACTTTGTTCCTCTCCTACCGGCGGAAGCTGCGCCGTATCGCCCATCAGTAAAAGACGGCACCCCGTACCGGAATAAACAAACTGTACCAAATCATCCAGCAAACGCCCCGTTCCGAACGAAGTTCCCGACAGGCCTTCATTGGAAATCATCGACGCCTCATCCACAATATATAACGTGTGAATTGTCAAATTATCGTTCACAGAAAAATTACTTGTCTCGTTAGAGAATGATTGCTGTCTATATATTTTTTTATGAATTGTAAACGCCGGATGTCCCGCATAAGCAGAAAATACTTTCGCCGCCCGCCCCGTCGGAGCCAGCAATATCACCTTTTGCTGCAACTTATCCAACGTCTTGACCAAAGCACCTACCAACGACGTTTTACCCGTTCCGGCATAACCACGAAGCAGAAAAACCGCCTCGCTGCGTGGCGACAAAAGGAACTCCGACAAAGATTTTATTGCAATTTCCTGCTCCGAAGTTGGTTGATAAGGAAAATTTTCCTTAATTTGCCTTTCTAAATAGTTATTTATCATTTTTGTAAGAGAAAAAAGTAACGGGAACTGTCGTTTTTAAATTTATTTCTTTTATTTTTGCGGTGCGAATATAACAACTAAAAAACATATTTATCATGAAAACAGTATTTAATATCGTTTTAGGCTTATGTGCTCTGGTCTTAGTTTATATCTGCTATGCCAGTATCATGGGTCCTATAAACTTTGAAGAAGCCAAAAAGCACAGAGACGCAGCAGTTATCGCACGTCTGATCGACATCCGTAAAGCACAGTTGGAATATCGTGGTTTGCACGACCAACAATATACCGCCAGCTTCGATACGCTGATTGACTTCGTAAAGAATCAGAAACTTCCGTTCATCTTCAAACAAGGAGAATTGGATGACAAACAGTTGGAAGACGGTTTGACTGAAAAGAAAGCTATCAACATCATCAATAAAGCCAAGAAGACCGGTAACTATTCAGAAGTAAAGAAATGGGGATTGGAAAACTTCAAACGTGATACCATGTGGGTAGCCGTATTGGATACTATCTTCCCGAAAGGCTTCAACGCAGATTCTATGAGATATGTTCCTTTCGGAAACGGTGCGCAGTTTGAAATGGCTATCCGCAACGATACAGCCAAATCAGGTGCTCCTTTCTGTCTGCTCGAGGTTAAGACTCCGTACGATGTATATCTGAATGGTTTGGACAAGCAGGAAATCGCTAACTTGAAAGACCTTCAAACTAAGTTGGGTAAATATTCAGGTTTGATGATCGGTAGCTTGGAAACAGCTAACAACAACGCCGGTAACTGGGAATAATCCACCGACAATACGTATGATAGAAACAACTGATTTTAATAAATCGGAACAATATACCTTATCCATCCGTCTCAGTACGGATGGATTTTCTTTTTCTATATTCAACCCTCTCGGCGACGGTGAAGTTTCTTTCTATGAGCGTGAGGTAGATGATTCTTTATCTCTCACCGCCAACCTGAAACAAATTTTCCGGGAAGTGGAATGGCTGAACTTCGCTTTCCGCCGTGTCAATGTGCTCATGGCAAACAAGCGCTTCACATTCATTCCTTTAGAGTTTTTTGAGGATGAACAGGTAGAAACCGTATTCTATCATAATCACCCCAAGCAGGAAAACGAACTGGTACAATATAATATTCTGCACAAAAACAATATAGTCGTACTGTTCGGTATGGATAAAAGTACTTGTTCACTGTTACGGGAACAATATCCGAACATCCGTTTCTATTCTCAAGCAAGTCCGTTTATAGAATACTTTGCGACTAAAAGCCGGCTGGGTAACTGCCGGAAAATGTATGTACATCTACGTAAAGAAGCAGTAGACATATACACCTACGAACGTGGCCGGTTGACATTCGCCAACGCTTTTGCGTGCAAGGAAGCCAACGACCGTATCTACTACATCCTCTATATATGGAAACAACTCGGCATGGAACAGGAACGCGACGAACTTCACCTTACCGGCGAACTGTCCGACAAAGAGCAACTGCTGCCCGAACTGAGAAAATTCATCCGACAGGTATTCATCATGAACCCTGCCACTAATCTTGACCTACAAGCCATTAACCTATGCGAGTAATCAGCGGAATATATAAAAGAAGACGCTTTGATGTGCCTCATACATTCAAAGCACGCCCGACTACGGATTTTGCCAAAGAAAACCTGTTCAACGTACTATCCAACTATCTCGACTTCGAGGAGGGTGTGCGTGCCCTTGACCTGTTTGCCGGTACAGGCAGTATCAGCATAGAACTTGTGTCCAGAGGTTGCGACCAGGTTATCAGTATAGAAAGAGACCGTGACCATTACGCCTTTATCTGTAAAGTGATGCAAGAACTGAAAACCGACAAATGTCTACCCGTCCGCGGTGATGTATTCAAATACATACGAGGCGGCCGAGAGCAGTTCGACTTCATCTTTGCCGACCCGCCTTACGAGCTAAAAGGACTTGAAACTCTACCTGACCTGATTTTTGAAAATAACCTTTTAAAAGAAGACGGTCTGTTTGTTCTGGAACATGGAAAAAGCAATAATTTTGAAAGCCATCCTCATTTTGTAGAAAGAAGAGTATACGGTAGCGTAAACTTCTCCTTTTTTAAATTGAAAGTTGAAAGGTGATAGCTGAAAGGTGAAAGTTTCACTGTGTGGCAAACTCTCAACTTTCAACTATAAAAGTGGTGCCAGCAAACGCACCACACTCTCTGCCGCCTTACGATACCACGGTCGTTTTTCCCAGTTCTTGGAGAATACTTGTACACACTCCCGTTGATCCTGCAGAAATATCTCACGCATCTGGAGAGCCGTTTCAGTATCGTATATAAATGCATTCACTTCAAAGTTATGTTCAAAACTACGGAAGTCCACATTTGTAGAGCCTACAGTAGATAATTCATCATCCGAAACCATCAATTTGGAGTGCAGAAATCCTTTTTTATAGAAATAAACTTTCACTCCCGCCCGTAATGCTTCTGCCAAATAAGAACAAGAGCCTAAATGCGTCAGCCTGTTATCTGCACGGTAAGGGAGCATCAAACGCACATCAACTCCTGCTAAAGCCGCTGTCTGCATTGCTACGGCAACGGCCTCCGTCGGCAGGAAATAAGGAGTTTGTATGTAGAAATATTTTCGTGCACCGGTTATCGCCATGACAAGTCCCTGCATAATCTCTTTCCAAGGGCCTATCGGTTCACTTGTTACAATCTGCGCCAACGAGGTTCCGCAATTATCGACTTTCGGAAAATAGCGGGCGGACGTTATCAAAGTACGATCTACAAAATACCAGTCGAGCAAAAATGCCGTCTGCAAGCCGTGCACAGCTTTACCATCCAGCAAAATATGAGTATCACGCCAGATACCCCAAGAGAATCCGCGCATATAACGCTCTGCCAAATTCATTCCGCCGACAAATCCGATACGTCCGTCAATAACCGCAATCTTACGGTGATTACGATAGTTCACCTTACTGGTAAACAATGGAAAACGAACCTTCAAAAAGCTACGCACTTCCACGCCCGCCTCACGCATCTGATCATAAAAACGGTGGGGAACATGCCAGCATCCCACATCATCATAAATAACACGTACCTCTACCCCCTGTCTTGCCTTATCTACCAATACATCTCGCACCATACGCCCGATGGCATCATCCTCAAAAATATAGAACTCCATGTGGATATGTTTCGTAGCCTTCTGCAACTCGCGCAATAAGGATTGGAGCATGGAAAGCCCTCTCGTATAGACTTCCACACGGTTTCCGTCAAAAGGAAATGCTTGGTTAGTATTACGGAACAGGGAGATGAGACGGCTGTAATTCATCGGAAGTACACACGAATTCTGGGCAAGATATTCCGCCATCGGCTTCTTCAGCAAACGGTTGTAGCTCTTCTTCCCGATGACACGTACACGCCGTTGACTACGACCGAAGAAGAAGTAAAGCACAAGCCCCGCTAATGGCAGAAACATTAATATCAATATCCACGCCATCGTCTTTACCGGATTTCGGTTGTCGAGGATGATGACCGTAATTGTTCCGATAATTGCACCAAAATAGATTATATCAAATGCTACTGTGGCAATCAGGCTGGCTATGAGGTTCCAATCAAACATACATTTGTCATAAAGAGTAAAACAAATGTATAAAAAACAAAGGGATTTTTACGACCTATTACATTGATTAACATTAAAACGGACGACGCCCACTGCCAAATCCGCCCCGATGTCCTCCCGGATGGCCGCCAGGGCCGCCAAACCCTCTGCGCCCCTGCATGCTTTCGCGAGCAGCCTTACTGCCAAAGATATTCAAGCGATAAATAAAGTGCAGCATACAATAGCTGTTGATACCGTTATAAGAAGATACCGAACGTGCATCTGCCGTCAACGAACGACTGATATTACTCTGCTGTTTCAGTATATCGTACATCTCAAAACTCACAGTAGCCGCACCTTTCAGGAAAGACTGCGAAAGTTGGGCATTCCAAATCAATTCGTTACGGTTCATGCTGCTATCCGTATAGCCGCGACGGCTCTGATTGGTAATATTGGTAGAAAGCGTCATCTTCCAGGGCATCGTTATATTAGTCAAAGCACCGTAAGAGGAGGTATAAGGTTCCTGATTATTCTCCGGACGCAATTTGCTGCGCTCGGCCGTATAAGAAATAGAACCGTTCAGTCCAAATTCAAACCAATCGTTACGATAAGCTCCGTTCAACCGTTCACTCAGCGTTAATCCGGTAGTGGTATTCTTATCATCCACCTTTGTATCCTTATTGTATAGGAAAGCTACATTATTGGCATAATTGATATTCGAGAAAGAATTTATCGTAAACTTCTTATTCTTCAATGCCGTATTGAATCCAAACATGCCGAAAGCGTTCCAATTACCGTTGATATTCTTCGGAGTGGTAGTTCGCCCACCGGTTTGCTCATTATATATCGTACTGTTGCTGATACTATTCTGAGTCGTCGAGAAGCTGACATGCGTCATCATACCACGCTGCAGTCCTGCGTTATATGTATTATAAAACAAACGCATATTATGCGTAAACGCAGGTTTCAGGCCGGGATTACCCACTTTGATGTTCAGTGGATTTGAATTATCGGCAATCGGCAATAAGTTCTCCATACTCGGCTGACTGCTACGCCCACGATACATGAAACGTAACTGGCTCACTTTGGAGAAACGGTAGCGAAAATCAATATTCGGAGCAAAGTTAAATACGTTACGTGTCGTATCAATCATATAATCACCACGTTTGTAGGACAGTACCGAATGTTGCGGCTGGAAAGACATTCCCGCGCTCAACTGATACTTTTCACGGATGAAACGCAACGATACAGACGCATCATGATTATAGTACCTATACTCTGCATATTTGCCCAAACTATCCACCGGATGCGTTTCATATCCTGCAGGTAATGGTCCGTTGATATCCCATTCGGGAAAGCTCAACATATCAAACGTAGTCTTATCGCTCTCACTATACTTATACTGGAACTGATAACTGAACTGTAAAAAAGTAGCCCGTGCAATCGGCTCGCTGTATGTAATTTGGGCGCTATAATTATAATTGCGGGTGGGAGTCGTAATGTATTGGTTACGATACAGGATGGAGTCACCTCCCAATGCATTCAATATCTGATAGTAACGAGTTTCTGACTGCGTATATTGGTCATTATCATTATCCCCGTAACCAAAACGTCCGCGAAAAGTAACATTACGTCCTCTGTCATTAAGTTTCCTGTTCAGCTGCAAAGTAGCCGCTGTAGAGATACTCTTACTTTTACTTAAAGAAGCGTCGTTCGTAGCATTGACACGAATATCTTCCAAAGGATCATCTGTCATCTGGTCGAAATTGAGGAAATCGTTCGGGTTGGCAACCAAACTGTACGGATCGATATTGAATGTTCCCGATTCCGATCCGGAAGCATTATTCGTTTTACCATAAGAGAAGTTCGGACGGAAAATAATATTGGTCATTGAGTCCGGCTTCCACTCCAAACGGAAATCAGCATTAAAGTCTATATTTTTGTTCCTATTGACGGAATTGGAGTTTGAATACGAGTTTCCGTTCTGCAGGAAACGTTCGGAAGAGTTAGTACTGATAATATCCGCGCCTCTATAATTATATCGGGCGCTGCCGCCAACTTCCAGTTTGGATGTTTCCGTAGCGAAATTCGCACCCAACGTTTTAGTAGCCACCAAACCGTTATTTCTGCGCCAACGCGGACCACCGCCACCGCCCGAGAAGCCTTGGTCATTGACATTATTCGCCGAACCGATCAAGGAGAACTGCGTTTTATCCACAAAATGATTCACCATCATACGAGCCATATAGCGGTCTTCCGTACCATAAGCAACATCCGCATTACCAAACCAGCCCCTGTTCATGCCTTTCTTCACAGTGAGGTCAAGCACCGTTTCCTCTTCACCGTCGTCTATACCGGTGATACGTGCCAGGTCTGATTTCTTATCGTAGGTTTTCAGTTTATCAATCATATCGACGGGCAAATTCTTCAATCCGGTTTTGACATCACCGCCAAAGAATTCTTTGCCATCTACCATAATTTTCTTCAACTCCTTACCATTAATCTTCACGTTACCGTCGTCATCAATTTCGGCACCGGGAAGTTTCTTCACCAATTCTTCCAGCATCGCGCCTTCCGGAGTACGGTAAGCGGTAGAATTATACATTAATGTATCTTCCACCACTTGTACTTGCGGCGCTTCGGCGGTTATCACGGCTTCAGCGAGCATAATGGCATCCGTTTCGAGCGTTACCGTACCGACATTCTTATTCAGTACATTGGCATACAGATGCAAAGGGATAAATTTATTCTTAAAACCGATATAGGAAACTTTCAATACATACTTCCCGGCATTCACCTTCGGCAAGGTAAAATAGCCATTTCCTGTAGTAGCGACACCGGCAGCATAGGCGCTGTCCGGCAATGAAAGTAACTGAATAGTAGCTTGTACCGCAGGTTCGTTCGTATCCTCAACCACACGACCGGAGACGGTAATGTTTTTTGTTTGTGAAAAAGCGGATAATGCCGTTGCCAGCAACAACATTGCTCCGGTGATAATTCTTTTCATGCCCTGTCTTCTAAATGATCAACAATGTTTATTTGTAACTGCTTCATTTGACAAACTTACGGACAAAAGGTTTAATGCCTAACAGATTGATTTTATTTAATTATCGATTATTCCGCTTAAATAACCGGTCAACAGTCGCTTTCTTTATACCAAATTCAAGACAAAGAACATTTATAATCAGGAATATCAAGAAAGAAGAGGAGTCTACAGACATCAAATCACCTTGTGCCACACGATAGAGGATGTTACCAAAGATGAAAAACACCGTCAAGAACATAGCGTTCCGCGTAGCTTTATTACGTATTGCCTCCACCTCTTTACATTCATTTTTTGTCAAAGCGAATATTATCATCAATGCCCCCAACATCATCAAAAGTTTGGAACATTCCTTATAAAACAACAAATTAGCATCCGTTACCCTGCCCATCATCACCATTAAGAACGGCAGAAACAAAGCGAGCGCAATTATACAATATCCAAGCGGACGACAATATACGGGAAGTAAAGCTTTCATTTGGATTTCAAAATTATGGTTTCAGATTTATTTTCGTGAGACAAAGGTAGCATTTATTGTCGAAAGAATTATCTTTGTCCCGCAATAAATCATAAATCAGCAATTTTCTCATGAGTAAACAAGAAGTAATCCTTTGCGAAAAACTCGAAAGCAGTCTGACGCATGCCATTGAGAAGTGTCCTCACGATAAGCTCTTCATCCTTACCGACGAACATACCCACCGTCTTTGTTTGCCGCAACTGCAAAGTATTCCCGCACTACAAGATGCTGCCGAAATCATTATCGGAGCAGAAGATATGCATAAGAATCTGGAAACGCTGGCTTCGGTGTGGCAGGCTTTAAGCGAGCAAGGAGCTACTCGCCACTCACTATTAATAAATTTGGGCGGCGGTATGGTAACCGACCTCGGCGGTTTTGCCGCTTCCACCTTTAAACGAGGAATAGCTTATATCAATATCCCCACGACCTTGCTTGCTATGGTAGATGCATCGGTAGGCGGAAAAACAGGTATTAATTTCAACGGATTGAAAAACGAAATCGGAGTTTTTGCACCTGCCGCCAGCGTATTGTTGGAAACCGAATTCTTACGCAGCCTCGATTCCCATAATTTCTTCTCCGGTTACGCCGAAATGCTGAAACATGGTCTAATCAGCACTCCCGAACATTTAACAGAATTATTATCTTTCGATACGGAAAACATAAACTATACTGCTCTCAAAGCAATGGTAGGCCGTTCTGTTCAAGTGAAAGAAGATATTGTAGAACAAGACCCCCAAGAACATGGTATACGTAAGGCGCTTAACCTCGGCCATACCGTAGGGCATGCTTTCGAGAGCCTTGCCTTGGCAGAGAACCGTCCGGTACTCCATGGTTATGCCGTAGCGTGGGGAATAGTATGTGAACTTTATCTTTCGCATATACAAACGGGCTTCCCTAAAGAAAAGATGCGTCAAACCATTCAGTTTATCAAGGAGAATTACGGAGCCTTTGCTTTTAACTGCAAACAATATGACCGCTTGTATGAACTGATGCAGCATGACAAGAAAAATACCGCCGGCATCATTAACTTCACACTGCTTAAAGAAGTCGGGGATATTTGTTTGAATCAAACGGCAGACAAAGAAACAATATTCGAGGTATTCGACTTTTATCGGGAATGTATGGGTGTATAAGCTCCTTATTAGCATAAAGAATATAAAGAAGTTACAAAATAAAGGAGCAAAAAGTTAAGGAATTATTTGCTATTTCAAAATAAAGCCGTACTTTTGCATCCGCAATTCGGGGTGTAGCTCAGCCCGGTTAGAGTACGCGTCTGGGGGAACCAAAGAGCTAATTTTCAAGAACTTAATATTACTTTCAGATATACAAGGAGTTAGAACAATCAGTTCAACTCCTTTTTCTTTTTTCAGTACAACTCTCCTAAAACAATCTCTACAATTTAACTCAAACTGATACAAATCAACATCTAAAACATCCATAACTTTATAGCATTTAATTTCACTATAAAGGTCCGACATACTTTAACCACGGACAACAAAACAGACCATTATTTACAACACAGTTCTTTAATGTCAATCCCCATATATTCAGAACACACAATATTATCTTCCTTATAGTGGCAAAACATATATAAAAAGAATGCCATTCAACAAAATAGTCAAACGGCATTCTATTTTTCGTAATTAAATCCAATATCTATTGAGAAGCTATTTTCTTTTCCAATATAAACAGCACCCTCTTCGTCTCAATTAGAGATTTAATATCTTCAATATCATTGGCAATCATTTCTGTGATTTCCTCTAAAATAGATTTTCTCATCTTTATATCTATCAAAGTAGGCAGAATTCTCTTTATATATTCAACTCTGTCTGCCACCTCATAATTTTCAAGCAAGTCAATCCCATAATCTCTAAACATATAGAACATATACTGTTCTACCATATCAAAATTACCTTCTTCTATATATTTATCTAAGACACTAATTATATGTTGCTCTGCCAAAGACAACTCTATTTCATGCCCAATTTCCATATATTCTTTTGACAATTTCTCTCTGTACTTTTTCATCCCAAGAGAAATTTTCCGTTGAAGTTCCTTTTCTTCTTGCAAATAATCTTTCTGACAACTCTTCAAGTCTTTTATATTTTGCTTATTCCTATCAGCATGAAATTTTTCAATATTCCTAACAGCATTATCAACCATTTCTTTAACCGCTTCTTTTCTCTCCTCTTCAGTAGCACGGTGAATTATCTTCACACTACTTGCATCATTCCAACGAGGATGCGTAAACTGTTTATCTTTCATATATTTAAAGTTTGATTCAACCATACAATAATGTTCTCTATTCATCCATTTATCAAATCATTTAATAATCAATATTATATATTTATCATTAACTCAAAACTCCAATCAAAATCATAAAAGCTAAAAAAGCAATCACAAAAATTAGCGTAATAAACCCTGTATTTTGATTTTCCTTACTTTTAGACCCTACCGTTGAAGATTCCATTTCATTACTTTCTATAAAATCTTCATTAGTAGTACTTTCTTTATCATTACTTATAGACATTATCCATTTTCGTTCTTGAACAAGCCTTTCTTTACGATGTTCATCAGTCTCACCCTTAAGCCACAATGCAAGAGCACCTAACAAAGGAGAAAAAAGAAGAGAGAAAAGTACCCATATTCCACCCTCTCGCCCTAATCTATTAGCATAAGTGTATATACACGATAACAAAACCACATAAGCAACAATAAATCCCAAAATAAAAAATCCACTCATGGCAGACAATAGTCCTAAATACTCATTCGAATTGTACATAACCAATACATCATTAAAGTTAAAATCATATTTATAGAAAATTCCGTATCAGTCTACTTTTATAACTTAGTTGTTAATTATTAGATCAACCACCCTATTTATAATTGATAACTATCACCTTTTTTTCAATAAATCCCAACAATTAATATAGTCCTTTATACCCTTTTTAAAAATATTAAAACGCTCTCCACCATCTTTTAAGTCATATTTTGTTCTATTCTCTACCACATATTTACTTGGAACAATATAACTATCTATTATAGTGTCATTTACATAACCACAAAACAAATATATTTAATTAATTTTGACTATCAAAATATTTATTACATAATTTTTTATAAAACAAGAAAAAGGACTTACTATACAGGAAATCAGTAATATAGGAATTATTATCCCACTAATTTAGTACTAATATAAACCTCGTTTTTCCATACTAATAGGGAAAATTTCACGGAATTTCTACGAGAAAATCAGTAATTTCGTCACTATTTTATTGCACAACATTCATATAATTTATATCTTTAGGCAGTGAAAAGGAAGGTGAAGAGTAAGCAACTAAAGGTGCATCCTTCTTCCTTTGGATAGACAAGGAATGACTGTCTATTACTTCCTTTTCATTTAAAGAGTTTTCAGAGCTAAAAACAGTTAACGGCTGATCCTTGTCTGTCTCAGAATTACCAGGAAGTGTGTAATCGAAACTCTTTTTAAATTTTTAGGCTACAGAGATAGTCTTGAATATCATTGTACTGCAAGGAATCGGGCCGTGCTGAGGACAATAATTCAAGACTATCTTTAGGCAGTGAAAGAGAACATTGAGAATAGTCAACAAAGGGTTGATCCCTCTCAAGATGGTTCTTACGAGAATTCACAGAAGAGTTGTTGGGAATGAAGACAACTTGGTCTCTTTCTAAAGCAGTTTCTTCGGAGACTGCTTTTCTTATTTTTATATCCTATCTACAATATAGGCATACATCTCTTAATCAAACACCACTCATCCTAATAGGTGAAAACATGCAGCAATCAAGACAAAACAACCCTATTCTAACAACCCTATTCTAATACAGATATAATACTTAGTTCAAATAGGTCTTTTTTCGTGTTATATTTCATTTTTTAGAGCTTTCTTGATTAATTACACATCTACCATATCAAAAAACGAATAAAAACGATATTTACACGATATATTCACTATCAATAATTTTATTATAAATCTCCATACGAGCAGGAGCAACACTATATCGCCTTTTCAACATAACATAGGCACTCTCTATCTTACCCGTCAGCTCATCTACTAAAGATACTTTATCATAATCACAATAAGCAGCCTCTATTCTTCGCAACTCTTGTAAGACAGCAAACTTAATAGCGCTGTTTATCTCTTTTTTTACAAAAGCCTCTTCAACTTTCTCGAACATATTTATTTCAGACATACATAAGGCAACACAAGATTCTTTCATACTCTTTATACCAGTAAACTTTATACCAACTTCCTCCACCTGCTTATCAATATCCATATAACACCTATACCATTTATTCAATAACAACAAACAAAAATCAGGATTATACAAATAGCTACCTCTTACTTCACCCAGCACTTTCGTCACCCTCTTAAATCTGAACTCATATCTTAACACATTCAAATGTGCCAATTCTTCCAATTCTTCTACACCACAACTTTTTAATTCACTCATCTTGTCATAAAACACTTGTTGAACATCATACCTATCCAAATAGAGGGTCTCTTTTTCTATATTTGAACGATGATAACCATCAGAATAAAGCAGCTTCTTCATATATAACCAAGGCACATATTCCACACTAAAATTAAAAGCTATATCAAGCCTTACTACTTTAGCCATTTCCAATGGAACACCAAGAGCAGAACTTAAACTCTTTATCGCAACCCTAATATCCCATAAGGATAAACTTTTTTCATAATTATTACCTAAAAGCCATTTAGTAAGACTACCCTCAACAACTAAAGTGGTATCACGCACTTCCACCCTCATATTTCTAATATGACCTACCACCTTATTATTATAGTACTTCACATCAATCAGTCTACAAGAGACTTCTTCCATAAAACTAACTTTATTATTTAGTTCTTCTTCTTTTAATATTAATTTTAAGGTATCGTACATAATACTATATTCTTAAATTACTAATATTATATTACTTATTATACACACCATCTTGTTGCTCCAAGAATTCATCAACCGTCCCTATCCGATGTCTCAACATCCAAGTTCTAATCTCAGGACGGAGAAAACGCAAGACACTACGTTTACTCAAAGTTGACTTATAAAAAGGTATTTCCTTGTTAGATGTCTTCTTATAAACAGTATACTTCGACAGACCCGTCATTTCACAGACTTCATCTATACCGATTATATCAGAAGGTGGTGTCTCACTTACGTGCATGTGCCCTTTTAACAAATCACATATATTTTTCAAAACTTCTTCTTTGTTATCCATTGTCCCTAACTCCTTTTTCTTCTTAGGAGTATCAGGGCATTTCTCTGACCACAACCTTAATTCACCAAGATAAATATTCAAATTATAGTTCTCAATTTCGTTCAAATCTCCTAACAGACAAGGCAGATTATTCCAATCTTTCTCTACCTCAGACCAAAAGGTCAAATCGTCAGCAAAGTTCTGTCTATATTTGTTAATCTCTTCACGAATATAAGCAAGAGACTGTTTGTCCCCCTCTATCAGCTCAAATCCGTTACCAGTTCTTAAACATTGAATATTATCTTCCATTGTTAGTATTCCATGCCTTTCATAGCGTGCTTCTATCACTTGTTCAACATCAGCAATTTCTTGTTCTGTCATTTCTTTCGAAACAAATATTTCACGTATATACCTACGAATCATATTATTATCAACTCTATAATTAGGATTGATAAGTTTTTGTTTAAAATCTATTTTTCTCATAATTTATAAGTTTCATTATATTATATATTATTATAAATTAACACTGTTTTTATACAAAGCACCTATTGTAACTCTCTCTATTTCAGCATCACCAAAGCTGTCCAAGTAAGTATTAGTCGTTTCCAAATCCTTATGTCCCATTACTTGACTTATCATTTCACGGGAAACACCGTCAGCTTGTAAAGTCATAGCCATGGAATGCCTACTTACATAACTCGTCAACTTTTCTGTAAACCCAAGTTCTTCACCTATTTCTTTCAAACGGTCATTATAGCGTGCCAATCTTCTACGTAAGTGATCATATAACTGTTCACCTTTATAATCTTTCGAAACCAAAGGAAGAAGACAGTCACCAATAAGGATAGTATTCTCTTTAAACCATAATAGGAGATTTCTTAATTCATCAGTCATGGGTATTCTAATAAATTTGGCATTCTTACTATGTTCTGTTTTGTGCCTCTTATATATAATATGTTCTTTTCCTCCCTCCACCTTGATATTTTCTTTTTTTAGGTTTGCCATATCAATGAAGCTCATCCCGTAACAAAAATAGGAGAACAGAAACAAGCGTCTCGCCACTTCACGAGGCTTGTTTTCAAACTTACAATTCATCAAAGCTGACAAATACTGCTGTGGCAAATATCTTTTACGGGTTTCTTCTTCCAAAGCGGAAATACAGAAACCACCTTTTCCAAAAGGATAAGTTGCAGGTGAACATTCTTTTAGAGAAATAGCCTTGTTCAACATAGCCCGTAACGTCTTCAATTCATGCTTGCGAGTATTACCACACCAACCTCTTTTTTCCATAAACTGATTGTAGCCGTTCACATACTTCAAGTCTATTTCTTGAAAATAACGTGCAGGCAGTTTCTTATCAAATAAGCGCAGGTTATAGACCACTCGTTCCCATACCTTGGCATTCCCAATATGTCCCGTCTCTTTCATTTCATTAATACGCAGACATACAAAATCAAGAAATTTCCCTTGTTTACTTTTATAGAGGAAAGCGCTTTCAAACTGATTTAAAGTCCAGTCTATTTTATCATATTCAAAATCACGCTCAACAGTTTGCGCACGAGCCAATAGTTGCAATATTCGTGCATTATATTCCTTATAGTTAGGACAGACACGTTTATCACATTTGAAACGTTCACATTCACTATCCCACTCTTCCTTCCTTGCATAAAGTCCAAGTGAAATATACTTAGATTTCATATTCTTTATTATCCTCAAAGAGACGGGATAAGTCCCGTCTTTTCTTCTATTAGAAGCGTGAAGGAGCACTTTAAAAGTTGCCATATAATATTTATTTTTAGGTTTGACAATTTTATCGTGCCACAAAAATATACGATTATTTTCCAAAAAAAGAACGAGTGATATATAAAAAAATCAACGATTTAACACCCGTTAGGAAAATATATATACCTCTTTTTGCGCACATCTTTTCCCTAAAACATTCCTAAAATATTAGAGATAACTTTGTACAAACAGATACAAATAAAATTAGCTCCAATAAACAGAATAAATATTTAATAATCAACATATTACAACAACAGAGAGAAGAAATATCACCACTAAAGCAAAAAAAGAGAGGAGAAAATTTGCACAATCCCCGTAAATACGTACCTTTGCACACGCAAAACAAAAGTGCGGGGTGTAGCTCAGCCCGGTTAGAGTACGCGTCTGGGGGGCGTGTGGTCGCTGGTTCGAATCCAGTCACCCCGACTGGTAATTATCAAGGAGTTAAGTCAATGGCTTAGCTCCTTTTTCTTTATAGCGATTACATTTTTATTAAATTTTTCGGCTTCAAAAAGAAATATAAGCAATACCAATCCATAAATTCCTATCTTTACTTTCAAATTCACCTTTAATAGTTTCAATACAATCCTTAACATTAGCCTATGTTCGAATTTATAAAGAAATACAGCAACGGTTCCTTCTCTTTCGGCATTGAAGATAATCTGAAAGCAAAGTGCATGGAAATCCAATATGAAAATATAGACAAGTGTTGCGGCGTATATATCGTATATGGCTATCCCAAAGATAAAGGCGACAAAGAAATCGTTTACATAGGCAGTTCCGGCCATTTTGAAGACAACCGTCCCATCCCTCGCAAGGGCGGACTGCGAAGGAGACTTTACGGGCGGCAGAAGGATGATTTATCGGGCGAACTTGTCTTTAGAAGTATATTATGGCCTCGATTGATGAAAAGAGACTCTATCCATAAATTAGAAATATGCTGGTACGATACGGGGAAAGAGCACAATCCCTTAATTGTTGAGTTCTGTCTGATACTAACACATATTATCTGCCGCAAAAGGCTGCCTGTTTGGAATAATGAATTAAAGCTGGACGGACGTTCAAAGAACGACTTCGAACAATTTGTAAAAGAACAAAATATAACATCTTTGATTACGGCAATAAACCAATAAGTTAAATCCTTTTTTATAATACTCCGAAATCTAAATCAATGTAAACGAAAAAAGATAAACCGGGCTCCATATAGCCAATCTATAATCTCTATCCGCATTATTCCGTATTTCTTGGTATCGCCCTTCTTTGTATTTAGGCAAGAATAGTTACTTTTGCAAAATCAAAGAACAAAATTATGGGAGCAGGAAAATGGATTGGCGGTGTCATCGGCTTTATGGCAGGCGGACCGCTCGGCGCATTGGCAGGATATGCACTTGGTTCGTTGATGGACCTCGGCGGTAATACAACAAGCTATACGGCAACCTACGGCAACGGACAGACAACGGAAGACGTGTTTGCCGGACAGCGGAACAGTTTTCTCTTTTCAATGCTGGTAATGGCCTCGTACATTATACGGGCGGACGGGCGTATCATGCACAGTGAAATGGAATACGTCCGCAATTTCTTACGAACGAATTTCGGCGTGGCCGCAGTCAGCGAAGGAGAACGGATACTACTCAACCTCTTTGAGCAGCGCAAGCGTATGGATATGCAAAACCCTCTTGCATTCAAGAATACCATCCGTGACTGCGGTATGCAAATTGCCGCCAACCTGACATACGAAGAACGCTTGCAGTTGTTGGGCTTCCTCGCCAACATAGCCCGAAGCGACAACAACGTTTGTCGTGAAGAAATAGAAGCGTTGAAAGAAGTGGCGACTTATATGGGACTATCCGAAAACGAAGTGGAATCCATGCTCAATTTGGGTGGCAATTCATTGGACGCGGCTTACAAAGTATTGGAAATACTCCCCACGGCAACCGATGAAGAAGTGCGTGCCGCATACCGCAAATTGGTATTAAAGCACCATCCCGACCGGGTAGCTACGCTGGGAGAAGACATCAAGCGTGCCGCCGAAGAAAAGTTGCAGAACATCAACAATGCCAAAGAGATTGTGTACAAGGCAAGGGGAATGAAATAATAACCAAAGCCCACTTCATCAAAACAATACTCTTACTATAAATCCCTAATCCAATAGAAATACATTCATTATGAAAAAGATACTCGCTTACTTCGCGTTGAGTTTCACTACTCTCGCCACCTATGCAACAACTCCTCTCTGGATGCGTGACATACAAATTTCACCTGACGGGACAGAAATCGCTTTCTGTTACAAAGGAGATATCTACAAAGTTCCTGCAAAAGGCGGCACAGCCATACAACTCACTACGCAGGAGTCCTACGAATCGACCCCTGTCTGGTCACCGGACGGCAAGCAAATAGCATTTGCCAGTGACAGATACGGTGACTTCGACGTATTCGTAATGCCAGCCAACGGTGGAACAGCCCAACGCCTGACCACCCACTCGGCCGGAGAAATCCCATCCGCATTTACCCCCGATGGTAAATACATCCTCTTCTCGGCCGCCATTCAAGACCCAGCCGAAAGCGCCCTCTTTCCCCGTTCTGCCATGACTGAGCTTTATAAAGTACCCGTAACCGGCGGACGTACCGAACAGGTATTGGGTACACCTGCCGAAGCAGTCTGTTTCGACAAATCGGGCGAACTGTTTTTCTATCAAGACCAAAAAGGGTTTGAAGACCAATGGCGGAAGCATCACACTTCATCCGTCACACGTGATATATGGATGTACGATGCCCGCACAGGCAAACATGCCAACCTCACCCAACGTGCCGGTGAAGACCGTAACCCCGTCCTTTCTCCGGACGGACAGGAGTTGTATTTCCTAAGCGAACGCGATGGCGGTTCATTCAACGTATACGCCTTCCCGCTGAACCGACCGGAGGCAGTGAAAGCAATAACTTCCTTTAAAACCCACCCCGTACGTTTCCTTTCCATAAGCAACAACGGAACATTGTGCTACGGTTACGACGGCGAAATATACACACAACAGAACAACTCGGAACCACAAAAAGTCCGAATAGAAATCACCCGTGACAACCGTCCGCAGATAGCCCGCTTGAATTATACCAGCGGAGCAACCTCGGCCACCGTCTCACCGGATGGCAAGCAAATAGCCTTCATAGCCCGTGGCGAGGTCTTTGTAACTTCGGCAGACTACGCTACCACCAAGCAAATCACCCACACCCCTGCCAACGAAAGCAGTCTGTCCTTTGCCCCCGACAATCGTACGTTGGCCTACGCCAGCGAACGTAACGGCAACTGGCAGCTCTATCTCGCCAAGATTGCCCGCAAGGAAGAGCCCAACTTCCCCAATGCCACTCTTATAAAAGAGGAAGCGCTACTGCCTTCCGCCACTGTCGAGCGCACTTGCCCGCAATTCTCACCGGACGGTAAGGAATTGGCATTCATAGAAGACCGCATCCGCCTGATGGTACTCAACCTCGACACGAAGAAAGTACGCCGGATTACCGACGGTTCCACCTGGTACAGTACAGATGGCGAATTCAGTTATGCCTGGTCACCGGACTGCAAATGGTTTACCCTCGAATTTATCGGCAACAGACACGATCCGTATTCCGACATAGGTCTTGTCAGCGCGCAAGGCAATAGTCCCATCGTCAATCTGACCAATAGCGGTTACATGAGCGGTTCGCCCCGTTTTGCCCTCGACGGTAACGCGATTCTGTTCAAGACAGAACGTTACGGTATGCGCGCCCACGCCTCATGGGGCTCGCAAGACGACGCCATGCTTATTTTCCTCAATCAGGACGCTTACGACAAATACTGCCTGAGCAAAGAAGATTACGAGTTGCGCAAAGAATTGGAAGCCGAACAGAAGAAAACGCAAGACAAGGATACCGCCAAAGATAAAAAGCGCAGCAAGAAAGAAACAGAACAAGAAAAGACCGGCAATGACAAGTCTCAAGTGAAAGACATTGTCGTTGAACTGAAAAACATTGAAGACCGCATTGTACGTCTCACCCCGAATTCTTCGGATATGGGCAGCGTCATCATCTCCAAAGACGGTGAAAGCCTTTATTACTTCGCAGCCTTTGAAGACGGTTACGACCTTTGGAAAATGGATCTCCGCAAGAAAGATACCCGGCTCCTTCACAAAATGGATGCCGGCTGGGCTTCCATGGAAATGGACAAAGACGGCAAGAACCTCTTCCTGCTGGGTGGCAAAACCATGCAGAAAATGGATATGGCGTCCAATACGTTGAAACCCGTCACTTATCAGGCGCAGGTTAAAATGGATTTGGCGGCAGAACGCGAATATATGTTCGGGCATGTGTACAAACAACAGCAGAAACGTTTCTACAACACCAATATGCACGGCGTAGACTGGGATGCCATGAGCGCCGCCTACCGTAAGTTCCTGCCACACATCAACAACAACTACGACTTTGCCGAACTCTTGAGCGAATGGTTGGGCGAACTGAACGTATCGCACACCGGCGGTCGCTACTTCCCTTCCGGACAGAGCGAACCGACAGCCAGCCTGGGACTGCTTTTTGACTGGAAATACCGGGACAAAGGCATGCGTATAGCCGAAGTAATAGAAAAAGGCCCGTTTGATAACGCCACTACCAAGGTGAAACCAGGCAGTATTATCGAAAAGATTGACGGTATGGAGATTACCCCCGAGACAGATTACTATACATTAGTAAACAATAAGGCCAAAAAGAAAACCCTCGTCTCGCTCTACAACCCGCAGACCAAAGAGCGTTGGGAAGAAGTGGTAATCCCGATAAGCGGCAGTGCGCTAAACACTCTGCTCTACACCCGTTGGGTAAAACAACGCGCGGCAGATGTAGCCAAATGGTCTGGCGGCCGTTTGGGCTATGTGCATATCGAGTCGATGGGCGATGACAGCTTCCGTTCCGTTTACTCGGATATTTTGGGTAAATACAACAATTGCGAAGGCATCGTCATCGACACCCGCTTCAATGGCGGTGGCCGTCTGCACGAAGATATCGAGATTCTGTTCAGCGGCAAGAAGTACTTTACGCAGGTAATCCGCGGTCGTGAAGCTTGCGATATGCCCAGCCGCCGCTGGAACAAGCCGTCTGTTATGCTGACGTGCGAAGCCAACTATTCCAATGCGCACGGTACGCCGTGGGTATACCGCCACCGGAATATCGGTAAGCTCGTAGGCATGCCCGTTCCGGGAACTATGACCAGCGTATCGTGGGAACGCCTGCAAGACCCTTCCCTCGTTTTCGGCATTCCCGTTGTAGGCTACCGTCTGCCCGACGGCAGTTATTTGGAGAACTCCCAATTGGAACCGGATATCAAAGTCGCCAACTCGCCCGAAACCATTGTGAAAGGCGAAGACACCCAGCTCAAAGTAGCCGTAGAAGAGCTGCTGAAAGAGCTGGAATCCGTCTTATGAGACAAAAAGATTCGTCCTGCGGGACAAAAAGATTCATCTCACGAGATAAAAAAAATCATCCCACGAGACAAAAACAACCGTCTCGCGGGATGAAATAAACTGTTCCGTAAGCAGGAAAAAACGCTCTCTCTAATCATCCATATCGTTCAGATGTATCTCCAGCGCTTTCACCGAGATATAAATTTCGTATACTGAAATAGTCAGCGAGATAATCAGCAGTACCAAAGCAAGGCCGAAAATATAAACCGAGGCCAGATAAAGCCGGATATAAATAAAGAACATACTGACTACGCACAGCAGCAAACTCGCTATGCCCGTTACCTGCATGGCACGTGTCAGATACAGACGTTTACGCAGGTTGGCAATCTGCGCGGCGGTTACAGACGAATGGCTCTTCTGGTGCTGTTCCTTCAAAGCGCGCACAAGACCGGCATACGACAAAAAACGGTTGGTATACGCCAACATAATCAAGGATATTGCCGAAAACAGCAAAGCGGGGGTAGTCAAATCTATTTCCATAAGACGGATTTCTTTAAATCTTTAGCGGCTGCAAAGATAAATAATACTTTCTCTATCTAACTTTTTTCCTTTACCTTTGTTCCCACGAAAAGACTAATTCACCGAGCCTATGTTCACTGACCTGCTTAATTCCTCTTACTTCGCGCTTTTCCTTATCGTAGCCTTAGGCTTCATGCTGGGAAGAATCAAAATCAAAGGATTGTCGCTCGACGTTTCCGCAGTAATCTTCATCGCCCTGCTCTTCGGACATTTCGGGGTGATTATCCCTAAAGAGCTGGGAAACTTCGGGCTTGTACTATTCATATTCACCATCGGCATACAGGCCGGTCCGGGCTTCTTCGATTCCTTCCGGAGCAAAGGGAAGACACTCATTATCATCACCCTGCTGATTATTTGTTCCGCCGCTTTGACGGCGACAGGGCTGAAATATGCGTTCGACATCGACACGCCAAGCGTGGTAGGGCTGATAGCCGGCGCACTGACCAGTACTCCGGGACTTGCCGTTGCCATCGACAGCACGCATTCACCGCTGGCATCCATAGCCTACGGTATCGCCTATCCGTTCGGAGTAATCGGCGTTATCCTGTTCGTGAAGCTGCTGCCCCGCATCATGCATATCGACCTCGACCGGGAAGCCCGCCGCTTGGAAAAAGAACGCCGCGGACAATACCCCGAACTGATTACCTGCATTTACCGCATTACGAACCCTATCGTTTTCGGACGCACCCTGATGCAAATCAATGCCCGTGCCATGACCGGCGCGGTAATCTCCCGCCACAAGCATGACGAGCAAATCTCTATCCCGACCGCACATACCGTACTCCACGAAAACGACTACATACAAGCCGTCGGCAGTGACGAAGCCCTGAATCAACTTGCCACTCTGGTAGGCGAACGCGAAGAGGGCGAGCTCCCGCTGAGCCACACCCAGGAAATAGAGTCTCTGCTGCTCACCAAAAAGGATATGATAAACAAACAGCTGGGAGACTTGAACCTGATGAAGAACTTCGGCTGCACCGTAACGCGTGTCCGCCGAAGCGGTATCGACCTCTCCCCCTCACCCGACCTCGCACTTAAGTTCGGCGATAAGCTGACGGTAGTCGGCGAGAAAGAAGGGCTGAAGGGTTTGGCGCGTTTGTTGGGCAATAATGCCAAGAAGCTGTCCGATACGGACTTCTTTCCAATCGCAATGGGTATCGTGCTCGGAGTGCTATTTGGCAAACTGAATATATCCTTCCCAGGAGGTTTGTCGTTCTCACCGGGATTGACAGGCGGTATACTGATAGTGGCCTTGTTCCTTAGCGCCGTAGGCAAGACAGGCCCCATCATTTGGTCTATGTCGGGTCCAGCCAACCAACTGCTGCGACAATTGGGACTGCTGCTATTCCTCGCCGAAGTAGGGACATCGGCCGGAAAGAATTTAGTAGCTACCTTTCAGGAAAGCGGCTGGCTACTGTTCGGCGTGGGCGCAGCCATTACGTTAGTGCCCATGCTGATAGCCGTAATCGCAGGCAGGCTGTTTTTTAAAATCAGCATCCTCGATTTATTGGGAACCCTTACCGGAGGCATGACGAGTACTCCCGGCCTGGCAGCCGCCGACTCCATGACGGACAGCAATATTCCGAGTGTGGCCTATGCTACGGTGTATCCTATTGCGATGGTGTTCCTCATATTATCCATCCAAATTATTGCAACGGTGATTTAAGACGATGAGAGCCTTGGACAAAGAAACAGCCATCGCCCGCATGAACACATTCGGGCGTAAAAACACACCTTTTCTGTTCATCATCGACTATACGCAAGAGCAGTCGTACGTTGAAGCCCTCGATGAGGTAGATACGTCCGTCTGCCTCTACCGGTTCGGAGAAACCGGTAATGCCCCCGATGCAGATGCCCGGTATACCGGAACAATAGATTGGGACTTTACTCCCCCGTCTCCAGCCGATTACCGCCGTTCTTTCGATATCGTGAAACGTAATCTGCTGGGCGGAAACAGTTATCTGACCAATCTGACGTGCAAAGTTCCGCTTCGCACTAACCTGACGCTAAAGGATGTATTTCTGCATGCTCACGCTTTGTATAAGCTTTGGCTGAAAGACCGTTTCGTCTGTTTCTCGCCCGAAATCTTTGTCCGCATGGAAGAAGGCAGGATAAAGTCCTTTCCGATGAAAGGAACGATTGATGCCGCTCTGCCCCATGCCGAATCAATATTGCTGGACGATGCCAAAGAAGCGGCGGAACACGCCACCATTGTCGATTTGATACGCAATGATATCAGTATGGTTTCCGAACACGTCACCGTAACGTCCTATCGCTATATAGACCGCCTGCAAACCAACAAAGGAGCGATTCTGCAGACAAGCTCTGAAATATGCGGCACGCTGCCCGATGATTATACCGAGCGGCTCGGCGATATCCTTTTCCGGTTATTGCCTGCCGGCTCCATTACCGGCGCTCCCAAGCCGCGTACTATGCAAATCATCGCCGAAGCGGAAGGCTATGAACGGGGATTCTACACCGGAGTTATGGGCTGCTACGCCAACGGCCGACTGGACAGCGCCGTCATGATACGCTTCATCGAACAAGAAAACGGGCAACTCTATTTCAAAGCCGGCGGCGGTATCACCGCCCAAAGCCGATGGGAAAGCGAATACAACGAGGTAAAACAAAAGATATATGTGCCGATTTATTGAAACCATACGTATTGACGGCGGAGTGGTTCGCAATTTAGCCTACCATGAACGGAGGCTGAATGATACCCGCACACACTTCTGGCCGGAAAGTACCGGCCTGCAATTGACCGATTTTCTGCCCCCGATTCCCGAAAACGGCAGACACAAATTGCGTATAGTCTACGGACGATGCGGTATCGAGGAAGTGACTTGTACCCCTTACATCCTACGTCCCGTCCGTTCACTGGCATTGATATCGGCAAACGACATCGGTTACACCTACAAAAGCGCCGACCGTGAAGCGCTCAACCAACTGTTTGCGCAACGCGGTTCTTGTGATGACATTCTCATTGTCCGCCAGCGCCTGCTCACCGACACCAGCATTGCCAACATCGCTCTCTTCGACGGCAAGCGGTGGTACACTCCGCAACATCCTCTGCTGAAAGGAACCAAACGAGCCGAGCTATTGGACAAAGGCATTCTTACGGAAAAGAATATACGCATGGAAGATTTGCCTTCCTATTCCACCGTCCGCCTTTTCAATGCGATGACAGACTGGGGTGAACTGGAACTTTCCGTCCGTCACCTGCAACCAATATTCTGAAAATTTCTGAAACCGGTTGCGGCATCGCAGGTTTCAAGCCCATCCGGATAACTCCGTTATTCAAAGAAACGGCAGACACTCAATATTTATCTGCCTCAACATTTCGGAGACGTACCGAATGCGAAGTAAAGCCTAGCCCGCCTTTTGCCCAAAGCCAGCAGGATGCAACTTAACGAGCAGCCGGCACTGATGACAAAGATAATTCCCGTGGATACCAGGATATCACCGAGCCCCACCAAAGGAGAGACAATTCCGCCGGAAGCGAAACAGACAGCTCCCAATAGCGCGGAAGCCGTACCCGCATTGTCACGCTGACACTCCATCGCCAATGTTGTGGTAGACGTAAAAGTCAGCCCCATCATAAACAACAAAACCAGCAGAAGCGCTTCGTACATCCAAAAACCACATCCTGTCATAAGCGCCGTACACTCTCCGAGTGCAGCCACCGCCATGCCCACACAGCCTATCAACGTACTACTGACAGGACGCCTGAACTTCACGGATGTCGCAGCCGCAACCCCTATCGCCACCGCATTAACAGCAAAGCAGAAACTGAATACCAACGGCGAATATCCGTAATGCTGCTGCACTATAAAAGGTGAAGAGGAAATATAGGCAAACAGCACTCCTTGCGCAAACGCCATTTGCAACACATAAAACACATATTGCCTATCTTGCAGCACCACTTTAAAACTGCGGAATGTATCTCCCCACCGGCTTACCGAACGGTGCTCCTTGGGCAATGACTCCCGAAAGCAGTAACTGCCGACAAGCAACACAACGCCCAATCCCAACAGAATACCGAAGATACCCTGCCAGCCGATAGCTTCCGTAAATACTCCTCCGATAATAGGAGCCACCACCGGAGCCACTCCGTTGATAGCGCCAATAACCGCAAGCATCTTCGCCAGTTCCTTACCCGAATATTTATCCGCAGCCACCGAACGGGCGATTACAATACCGCCTGCCCCGGCTATGCCTTGTACCAGACGAAAAGCCACAAACTGATGAATATCCCGTGCAAACAGACAAAGAATGGTAGAGACGATAAACAGCCACATGGCTGTCAGTAACGGTATGCGCCTCCCGTAGCGGTCGCTCAGCGGACCAAACAAGATTTGTCCTGCCGCCAACCCTATCATGCTCGTGGTAAGTCCCAACTGTACCATTGAAGAAGCGGTTTGAAAATAATCTCCCATAGCCGGAAGGCTGGGCAGATACATATCGGTGACGAATGGGCCGAAAGCAGTCAGCATACCCAGCAATACAAGTAGAAACAACTTAGAATTATCTTTTACCATACAACATATTAATTTGAGCCACAAAAGTAGTGTATTTCCATAAGTCCGGCGAGACATATTATTAAGCAATCCTGTTCATTTTAGGAACATGCTTCCATTTCCCAAAGATTTGTCTTACTTTTGCATCGGAATATAAAGCTCTCCACTACCGTAACTTAACAAATACAACTATGCGTTATACCGTTTCCGCCCCCGGCACCCCGATACATGCCGCTATTCAATTGCCGGCATCCAAGAGTATCAGTAACCGTGCGCTTATCCTGCACGCCCTTGCTCACGGCAAGCAAACGCCCTGCAATCTGAGCGATTGCGACGATACCCGTGTCATGGTGCGCGCGCTGCAAGGCAATCCCGAACATATAGACATTATGGCAGCGGGGACGGCCATGCGTTTCCTCACCGCCTATCTCAGCGTGACACCCGGCAGCCGTATCATCACCGGAACGCAACGCATGCAGCAACGTCCCATCCGTATTCTCGTAGATTCGCTGCGTTTGCTCGGAGCAAAAATCGATTACGCCGGACAAGAAGGATTCCCACCTCTGCGCATCACGGGGACGGAGTTGCAAGGCGATGAAATATCCCTTGCCGGAAACGTCAGTTCGCAATATATCTCCGCCTTGCTGATGATGGGAGCGGTGCTTCCCAACGGACTGCGCCTGCACCTTACGGGCTGTATCATCTCCCGCCCCTACATCAACCTCACGCTTCAGCTTATACACGACTTCGGCGGACGTGCCGAATGGAGTTCCGAAAACAGCATCACCGTATATCCCGGCGGTTACCGGGATGTCCCGTTCACCGTGGAGAGCGACTGGAGCGCGGCATCCTACTGGTATCAGATATTGGCGCTGAGGGGAAATGAAGAACGAAGAATGAAGGATGAAGAATCTCCGAAGGGCGATGAGCATGAAGCGGTGGAGCTGCTCGGGCTGTTTCCCCGCAGTTATCAAGGTGACAGTCGCGGCGCGGAGATTTTCTCCCGACTGGGCGTACATACCGAATATACCGACCGGGGCGTACGACTGACATTGGCGGGTACACCCGTCTCGCGCTTGGAAGAGGATATGGTAGACATTCCCGACCTGGCACAAACCTTTGTCGTAACTTGCTGCCTGATGAACATTCCTTTCCGCTTTACCGGTTTGCAAAGCCTCAAAATTAAGGAAACCGACCGTATCGCCGCCCTTATCACCGAGCTGCGAAAGTTAGGTTATTTGGTACGTTCCGAACAGGACAGCATTCTGTTATGGGACGGAGAACGTTGTCCTGCTGAAAACACCCCGATTATCTCCACGTACGAAGACCATCGTATGGCAATGGCATTTGCTCCTGCCTGCATCGTATTACCGCAGATAGTGATTGATGAACCTCAAGTAGTTTCCAAATCCTACCCGGCCTATTGGGAAGATTTAAAGAAAGCGGGGTTCACAATCTCCAACGAACAAGGGTAAAAGGCAATGTTTCTTTTTGCTATCCGCCAGTTTCTCCGAAGAGAATCAACCTTTTTGCCCGTTCAAAAGAAGTCAGATACGAAAACAATGTGTATCTTTGTCCGTTCTATTTTATAAGGACACTTTTTTCAAGGAAAGAGAACGTATGTGGATACTGATTATTAGCCTGATTGCCCTCGCCGTCGTAGCTGCCATAGCGGGAATAGTACGCAACCGCAGACTTCAAAAGAAAATTGACAACGGCGAGTTGGACGCCATGCCCGAAGTGCAGGAAGCAGATATGGAATGCTGCGGACAGCACGAAGTATGCGAGAAAGACAGCCTGCTGGCCGCCGTCAGCAAGAAAATAGAATATTATGACGACGAGGAACTGGACAAATACATCGGGACTGCTCCCGACCGGTATACTCCTGAACAAGAAGAAGAATTTCGTGACGTATTCTATACCATGCAGTCGGAAGATGTGGCCGGATGGGTGCGTAGCCTGCAACTACGAGGCATCGCGCTACCGGACAACATAAAAGACGAAGTGTTCCTGATTGTAGGAGAAAGGAGAATTAATCACTAATCACCGCCACATGGAACTTTTACAATATACTTTTTTTCAACATGCCCTTATCGGCAGCTTGCTGGCAAGTATTGTCTGCGGAATTATCGGTACATACATCGTTACCCGGAGACTGGTATTCATCAGCGGCGGACTGACGCATGCTTCTTTTGGTGGTATAGGAATGGGGCTGTACACGGGAATTTCACCGATTCTTTCGGCAGCTATCTTTTCAGTACTGTCGGCATTCGGTGTAGAATGGCTCAGCAAACGGAAAGATATGCGTGAAGACTCTGCTATTGCGGTATTCTGGACGTTAGGAATGGCATTGGGCATCATCTTTACATTCCTGTCTCCCGGATTTGCCCCCGACCTTTCCGCTTATCTGTTCGGGAATATCCTGACAATAACATTTGGCGACATCGCCTTGCTGGGCGGGCTGGCGATATTACTTATCTTGTTTTTTTCGTATTTCCTGCATCCGATAATCTATGTAGCATTCGACCGCGAATTTGCCCGTTCACAAGGCATTCCTGTACAGGCTTTTGAATATGTATTGATGATGTTCATCGCATTGACTATCGTAGCCTGCCTCCGTATGGTGGGTATCGTGCTGGTTATCTCATTACTGACAATTCCGCAAATGACAGCCAATCTCTTCTCGCACAGGTTTCACCGTATTATATGGCTATCCATCGGCATCGGCTATCTTAGCTGCTTGGGGGGACTGCTTATTTCATACTATCTCAATGTTCCTTCGGGAGCAGCCATAATCTTCTTCTCCATTATTATTTACGCAATCTGTAAAGGAGGAAAAAGTTTTTGGTTATCTTTGCATCAAAATACAAGATAATGGAAATCAAGATTCAGTCATTAGACCAGATTCATGAAGCTGCCCGCCAATTCATCGAAGCGATGGGTGACAATACGGTATTTGCTCTTTACGGCAAGATGGGAGCCGGTAAAACAACCTTTATCAAGGCGGTTTGCGAAGAACTCGGCGTGTCCGATGTCATCACCTCTCCTACTTTCGCTATCGTCAACGAATATCGTTCCGATATTGCCGGAGAGTTAATCTATCATTTCGACTTCTACCGCATCAAGAAACTGGAAGAAGTGTACGACATGGGATATGAAGACTATCTGTACAGCGGTGCGCTTTGCTTTATCGAATGGCCGGAATTGATTGAAGAGCTTCTGCCGGGAAATACCGTAAAAGTTACTATTGAAGAGGTGGAAAGCGGTGAACGAAAAGTAACGCTGGAACCATTGGATTAATATAGATTACTAAATTAACAGCTAATCACTTTACAATGAGCCAATACATTGTTCAAGGTATCTTTGTTGCCGCGGGAATTATCTCCCTGCTGGCTGCTATTTTGGATTGGAATTGGTTCTTTACCGCCCAAAATACGCAGTTTGTTGTGCGAAACGTAGGCCGCCGGCAAGCGCGCTGGTTTTATGGCGTATTAGGAGCGATACTTATCGGAATGTCAGTATTCTTTTTTCTGAATACCCCGCCAATGGCATAATAAAGAAAGAACAATACAGTTTAATTAATAAAAGGAAAGGCGCAGATTGTAAAACCTGCGCCTTTCCTTTTATTAATTAAACTGTAATTTACTCATCTTCCAAAGATTCCGTATATTCCATTTCACCTTGTACAATGAAAAGGATTTCATCCGGATCATAATCACCCATTTCATCCTTATGAGCTTCTTTGATGATGTAATCTACGATTTTCTCCAAATCGACTTCGATATATCCGTCACCGTCGGGCTGCACATCAAGGATGCCGCTCTCGGAATAATACTCGTCAATCAAATCGAGGAAATAATAGAACTCGTCATCAGAGAACTTCTCTTTTAACTCCTGCGGCAAATAGTTTTTGATGTACTCAATGGTCTTTTCATCATCGAGATCATTCTTCAAAAAATCGTCTTCCAGTCCCATAGCTTTATATTTTAAATTTGTCAAATAGTACCTTATAACAACGCTTCAATCTTCGTTACATAAACCGGTTTGGGGGCAGAACCTACCTGTTTATCCACCAATTCCCCGTTCTTGAAGAACAGTACGGTAGGAATGTTACGAATACCATACTCGGCAGCTACATCACCGTTCTCGTCTACATCACATTTACCGATAAGTACTTTACCTTCATATTCACCTGCCAATTCATCGATGATAGGACCTACCATTTTACAGGGTCCGCACCACGGTGCCCAAAAATCAATTACTACAGGTTTACCCTCTGCCAAGATTTCCTTGAAATTGTTGTCTGTAATTTCTAAAGCCATTTCTTCTAAATATTAAGTTTAAATATTAATTCAATAATACAATAGCAAACATTATCTTCTTACTGTTATCAGTGAAGCAAAGATAATTAATTTATCCGAAACTCAAGCTCCGGACGCTCTTTTAAATAAGAGATAAGTTCACGGCCTACGGAAAGCTTCACCGGACGAGACACCAAATCAACAGTCATCTTACTATCCGGATCGGTCACTCTGAAATAGAGTTCCGTAGTACCGGGACAGTCTTTCGTAAGTTCTGCCAATTCCGTCACCAATGCTTTGTTCAGTACACTGAGCGGGATAAGAATCGTAATCTTCTCTATCAGTTTCTCTTTTACGTCGGGAAGCAATTCCATAGAGGTAATCTTCAGTTCCAATTCATCCTGCCGCCACTGTTTAGGTTGGCAACGCGCCTTAATATAAAGGAAAGTACGCTCACCCAAATAGCCTTGATAAGTTACCCAATCGTTCCCGAAGAAAGGTAACTCTGCCGAACCGGAATAGTCTTCTATCTTGGCTATACCGTAAGGATTGCCGTTCTTACTGATGCCTCGGCGGACGGTAGTGACTATACCGCCCATGGTAATTTCACGTCCCACCAGGAGTGTCTTATCCTCCAACTCCGCCATGTGTGTATTACAAACATGTTCCAGCACTACGGAGTACTCATCCAAAGGATGAGCGGAAAGATAAATACCGACTAAATCACGTTCCTTATTCAATCTGTCAAGGTCGCTCCAACGCTCTGCGGGAAGAATTTCGGGAGTAGCGATATCTACCACATTTTCACCGCCGAACAAAGAGTTGACCGCTGCCGCTTTATCCGCCTGATAACGGTTACCATAGCGTACCAATGTCTCGATAAAGACTTCATTCTTGGCATTAACGGCAAAATATTGTTCACGCTTCAACTCGGGGAAACTGTCAAAGCCGCCGGCAAGAGCAAGGCATTCCAGGTTCTTCTTGTTACAAGCATTCAAATTGACACGCTGTACGAAATCGAAGATACCTGTATACGGACCATTCTTCTCACGCTCCTCCATGATGCTTTGCACAGCACCCTCACCTACTCCTTTCACCGCACCCAATCCGAAACGGATATTACCTTCCGGATTGACGGTAAACTTCAAGTTCGATTCGTTCACATCAGGACCAAGTACTTTAATACCCATCGACTTACATTCGTCCATGAGTTTGGTTATGGTAGTTATATCAGATAAACTTCGGCTCATGACGGCAGCCATATATTCCGCCGGATAATTCGCTTTCAAGAAAGCCGTCTGATAAGCCACCCATGAATAGCAGGTGGCATGAGATTTATTGAAAGCATAAGACGCGAACTTTTCCCAGTCAGTCCAAATCTTTTCGAGCACCTTCGCATCGTGCCCGTTTTTCTGTCCGCCCGCAATGAATTTCGGCTTCATGTGATCCAGCTTGTCCCGCAACTTTTTACCCATCGCCTTACGCAAAGCATCAGATTCGCCACGGGTAAAGTCCGCCAACAAACGGGACAGAAGCATGACCTGCTCCTGATAGACAGTAATACCGTATGTATCCTTCAAGTATTTCTCCATAATAGGAATATCATACTCGATAGGCTTGCGTCCCCACTTACGGTCGATGAAATCCGGGATATAGTCCATAGGACCCGGACGATAGAGGGCATTCATGGCAATCAAGTCCTCAAACGTACCGGGTTGCAACTCACGCAGATATTTCTGCATACCGGCAGATTCAAATTGGAATGTACCGATAGTCCGTCCGTCACAGTATAATTTATAGGTAGCGGGATCATTGATGGAAATCTTGTCGATATCCAATGCCAATCCCCGATGTAAACGTACATTCTCAACAGCTTCCTTAATGATTGAAAGAGTCTTCAATCCCAGGAAGTCCATTTTAATCAACCCCGTATCTTCAATGACCGAACCTTCGTACTGGGTAACGAGCATCTTTTCACCGGTCTCCTTGTCATCCGCCGTGCTGACAGGAACCCAGTCGGTGATATCGTCACGGCAGATAATCGTACCGCAAGCGTGTACACCTGTACCTCTCACATTACCTTCCAGCATTTTGGCATACTTCAACGTATCGCGTACCAACGGGTCGGGCGATGCCTCTGCCGCCTGCAATTCCGGTACGTAAGCAATAGCATTGGGAAGATTCAGTTTCTTATCAGGGATTTTGTCGGGAACCAGTTTGGCCAAACGGTCGGATTCCGACAAGGGCAACTTCTGTACACGGGCAACGTCCTTGATAGCCAATTTGGTTGCCATGGTACCATACGTGATGATATGCGCTACCTTCTCCTGTCCGTACTTTTCCGTTACCCAACGCAACACTTCACCACGTCCGTCATCATCGAAGTCCACATCAATATCAGGCAACGAGATACGGTCCGGATTAAGGAAACGCTCAAACAGCAAGTCGTACTGGATAGGGTCTATCTTGGTAATACCCAAACAATAAGCCACAGCCGAACCGGCAGCCGAACCACGTCCCGGCCCCACCGAAACTCCCAGTTGCGTACGGGCGGCATTGATAAAGTCCTGTACAATCAGGAAGTAACCGGGGAAACCCATCGTCTTCATGATGTACAACTCAAACACCAAACGCTCTTTTACTTCATCCGACAACGGATCACCGTAAATCCGTTTGGCGCCGTCAAATGCCAGTTTGGCGAGATAGTCGGCTTCCAGCTTGATACGATAAAGCTTATCGTAACCGCCCAAACGCTTTATTTTGGCTTTAGCGGCTTCCTCGTCCAAGACTACTTTCCCATTTTCATCTTGCGTAAATTCATCGAACAAATCTTTTTCCGTATATTTCTGCCTGTATCCTTCTTCTGTTCCGAAATCCTCGGGAATGGCGAAAGTAGGCATGATAGGAGCATGGTCTATGGAGTAGTATTCCACCTTGTCCAAAATCTCCAACGTATTGGAAAGCGCTTCAGGAACATCGGCAAAAAGCTCGTTCATCTCCGCCTTGGTTTTCATCCACTCCTGCTTGGTATAAAGCATACGGCTCGGATCGTCCAAATCCTTGCCCGTACTCAAACAGATAAGGCGGTCGTGCGCCTCGGCATTCTCCTCGTCCACAAAGTGAACGTCATTGGAGCAGATTACTTTTATATTGTACTTCCTGGCATATTCCAGCAGTTTGGCATTGGCTTTTTGCTGTAAAGGATAAGCTTCGTGATTGGCACGGGGAACGGTCGCCTTATGGCGCTGCAATTCCAGGTAATAATCATCTCCGAAAAGATTCTTATACCAGCGGATGGCTTCTTCTGCCTCCTCTAATTGGTCATTGATAATCTTTTTAGGAACCTCTCCACCGATACAGGCGGAGCAGACAATCAGGCCTTCGTGATACTTCTCCAGCTCATTGCGATCGGTACGCGGACGCATATAGTATCCCATAGTCCATGCGCGGGACACCAATTTTATAAGATTATGATAACCTGTTTCATTCTTCGCCAATACAATCAGGTGGTAACCGCTTTGGTCGGGCTTACCCTCTTTCTTATCCATTGTACGGCGGGCCACATACATTTCGCAACCGATGATAGGCTTGAACAGTTTATTTTCGGCTTCCGTTATCTTCGCTTTGCAAGCCGCTATCTCCGCTTCCTTATCCTCACATGCTATTTCACCGCTCTCTATACCGGCAATCCGTTTTTTCAGGTCTTTTATTTCCCCTTTCGGACCACCGTTCTTTTTATTAACATAGTTGGTGAATTCCTTGATACCGAACATATTGCCATGATCGGTAACGGCAATACCTTTCATACCATCCTTCATCGCCTTGTCTACCAAACGGCTCACACTGGCCTGGCCGTCAAGGAGCGAATACTGGGTATGTACGTGCAAATGAACAAAATCCTGCATAAATTTATCCTTTCTATAAGTGAGC
>ERZ1673736.1157-NODE-1157-length-36766-cov-48.329384_pt1 | contig 36766 bp, 35 predicted proteins | sample MGYA00580212_ERZ1673736 | MGnify/ENA primary metagenome ERZ1673736 (study PRJEB41218, sample SAMN15661752) | gut metagenome | host: Homo sapiens | place: Canada: London | collected 2015-08-20/2019-03-30 | study: EMG produced TPA metagenomics assembly of...
AGTTTTTCCAAAGCGTCCTTGTTGGCTCGCTGCATGGTCTTGCTGACTGAGATGGACGAAAGTAATCTGTGCGACATCCTGCGGCTTGTCGGCGGAGACCCACAGCATAAAGTCTCGCTGCTGATGGCGCATACAGATCATCCCCGTGAAGTGGCAGACCCATGGTTCACGGGAGATTTTGAAGCCACATGGCAGGATATACTGGAAGGATGCACGGCATTGCTTGAGGAACTGCGCTAAATTGGCGTAAATTTTGGCGTATGCCAAATCAGGAGTGTTTGACACTTGCCAACGACAAATTGATTTAACCACAGGAGAAGTTGCCTGTCAGCATAAAATCTCTATACGAAAAAACGGCAGCTACGTTGTATTTTCACAACATAGCTGCCGCATTTTTGCATTTGGGGTTCGGTGTGCCTACTACACCAATCCGTCTATTCACTTGTTACACCACACCGCTTTGTAAGGCTCCTTTTCGGGAAAACATCCCAAAATTGGTGTAGTTGTGGTGTAGTACCGCAGATGCCGTCTGAAATCCGATCAAAATTTCATCGTATATTCGACTCATTTTCACGAGTGTCTGCTTTTTGGCATCTTCATAGTTAAAGGTAATAAGTACCTTATCATCGTAGAGATAGATGGCATTGATGAAGGTATCCACCAGTGCCTGCCGCTGCTCCGGCTGGGTCATATCCAGCTTGCGGAAGCGGAGCAGCCAGAACCGGACGAACTCTTCTTTCATCTTCGGCTTGGCAAGCCGTTCCTCGGCAATGCGGGCTTGCAGTTCTTTTCGCTGATCTTCCAGAGCTTCCAGCCGTTCCTTGGTAGAGCTGGTCAGAATGCCCATCTGGATGGCATTCAGCATATTGGTGATGCCAACTTCCGTTTCTTTCAACTGCTTTTCATAGATGGGCAAATCCGTGCTTTCCTGATTTTGCAATTCCATAACTTTGGCAATGATGGCATTCATGGAAGCGTCATCTTCCACCAGCTTCATGGTTTCGTTGACCACCAGATCTTCCAGCCACTGTTTCCGCACGGCCTTTTTATCGCAGGTCTTTTTCTTCTTGGCAGCAGCACATTTATAGTAGGTATACATTTTCCCGGTGTGGCTGACACCGCTTTCGCCAAACATCAGCGCTCCGCACTTACCGCAGTACAGCTTGGTGGTAAGCAGATAGCTTTCCTCTGCCTTATGACGGGCAGGGGCCTTTTTATTTTTCGCCAGCTTTTCCTGCACTTTGTTGAACAGGTTCGCGTTTGCGCAGCGAAGCGGAGCAATGAAAGCCCCAGTGGGGCTTTTAAGCGACAGAACGGTCTTGCGTAGCAAGATGGAGGGGCCTTACCCCGACAAGTTCACCTGATACCAGTGCCGGAATTGCATTGGGCTGTACTACATTGAGATCATTCTCCCATCCCGGAGCCGTAGCTCCACGCAGCCGGTATCCATGTTGACTTTACAGGTTCTTTCATCGTACTTCATGTTTGTGTCCTTTCTGCCTTACGGCACTCTTACCGTGGTCTGTCGTGCTTTTTTGTGATAAGGTCTAGGACGTTTTTCGATGGAAGCAAGGGATTCGTTCTGTTTTCCGAAGAACACAAAAAATCCGAACCCTTCTCCTATCGGAAAAAAGTTCGGATTTTGTTGTCGTGGTGCACCAAATTTAGAACGTCAAATCGTAATATTTGACGTTCTTTCTTTATGTAGGAAAGCGGCTGCACACTTTCTGCACACCGTTTGCACATTTGCCCGAATCAGGGGCTTTTCTGCGCAAGGTTTGCACAGCCTGCTTTCCTTTGCATAAAAAGAAGAAATTTTAGGCGAACAAGGCTCTCGTCAATTCTCTGCGTTCGTCTGCGTCCATCAGCCGGATGGCTTCAAGGATCTCCCTGCCGGAGATTTTTGTTGCCGCCGGCTTTTCATTTTGCCGGGGCTGAGGTGCTGCCGGGGTCAGGTCTTGGGAATAGGAGTTCGCTTCGATCTTCTCGGTCAGCTCCAACCGGGGCTTGTCCTGCGTGTGGGCATGCAGAAGGCCTGCGCCGCCAGCTTCTGCCGGAGCAGGAACAGCAGCTGCAGATCATACAGCTGCGCAGCGGCAGCTGTACCAATGCGCAGATCACAGCGGCCTGTCCGGATGCGGAGGTGCTGATCGCAGAGCCGAACAACCGTCTGGATGCGCAGCTGATCGCATTGCTGCCAAAACTGAAGCTGATCCATGGCGTGGGCGTTGGGTATAATCTGTTTGATCTGGAAGAAGCCAGGCAGGCGGGCATGAAGGACGGTGCATTCATCGTCAACACTGCCCGCGGCGACCTTGTGGACAGCGCCGCCCTTGCCAAAGCCCTGTGCAGCGGCAAGATCGCCGGAGCCGGACTGGACACCATTGCGCCGGAACCGGTCACAACGGAAAATCCGCTGCTCAGCCTGCCGCATGATCGCCGCGGCGATCATGGCGGTGCAAAGCGGACAGCGGCCGGAAAATATCGTGAACGGGTTATAATAAAAAGCAAAACAAAAACACCCTTACAGCTGAAATGGAAAAGCTGTGGGGGTGTTTTTGCTTGTACGGCAACCGCACATATGGGAGGTTGTTATTGTCTGTTTTTGGCGGGCGGGTCCGGCTTCATGGCTTCCAGTGCAGTGCCCAGCTCCTTCGGCTGAAGAGGGCCGGTGCAGTCCGCGGAAGAGCTTTGCAGCTTTTCCAGCAGGGAAACGGAAGTGAAGCAGTTCAGGCCGCTGCAGTTGATCAGCTGCACGCCCGGTGTGGTAAAAACGGAAAAGACCTCGACCTGAGATGCATTCAGCTGGGGCAGAAGAGACGCAAGAGCTGCCTGCTGCGCGGTCTGATCCGGCAGGGGAGAATGGATCGCCTTGGTCGTCTTATCCAGCTTCTGTGTCCAGTCGGCGGCTTTTCCGTTATTGGTAAGGGCACCGCCATAACCATAACATTTCAGGCCGATGACACGATGCTGCGTGATGAGCACGAGCGAAAGATTGGTTTTGGTCTTGCCGTCCGAAAGCTGGCCGGGCATGACGATGTACCAGTGATTTTTGCGCACCAGCTTCATCAGAGAGGAAACGAACTGCAGAATGTCCTTCTGGGAGCCGTTGCGGGAAGAGGAAGACACCGCTGCACAAGCAGCTTCTTCCGAGGGCAGCTGCCCCAGAATGTTGCGTCCCTTACCCCACAGGGTCAGATCACCGCTTTTCTTTTTTCGGTACAAAGCCGGCAGGGAAAAAACAACAAGGACAGCCAGAACGATCAGTGTAATTGTATTTTGTGTCATTTGGATACCTCATAAGGGGGATTGAAATAGAGAGCATGGTCGCCCATGTTGGGGCCTTGCATGACCACGTTCACGTTGTTCAGGTGGGTAAAGATCGCATTTTGCAGGCGCTCACGGTCGTTGGCGCGGATCGCTTCCAGAATATCCGTGTGCTGCTCAATGATCGTTTCTTTTGCCTCATGATGGATGGAGAGCAGACGTGCCCGGCGATAATGTACATTCTGCGGACCGGTATGCTCCAGCACGAACTCCCGGTGGGCCAGCGAATAGAAGATATGGTGGAAATCTTCATCCAGACGGAACACGGTTGCAATGTCATCCATTGCGCGGGCGGTCCGCTGCTGTTCCACAATGGAGCACAGATAAGGATAGATCGCAGTAAGTGCGCCGGAATCGAACGCTTCCAGACAGACATGGGTTTCCAGAACTTCGCGCAGGTAGCGGGTCTGCTCCACCTGCTGGCGGTCGATCAGGCTGACAAAGCTTCCCCTTTTGGGGAACACATCCACAGCACCATCGGCAGCCAGGCGATGCAGTGCTTCACGCACGGGAACACGGCTGCATTCAAACTCGGCAGCAAGGCGCACCTCGCTGAGCTTTTCGCCGGGGAGCAGATCCAGACTGCAGATCTGGTTCCACAGGCTCAGATAGATCTGGTCGGTAGCGGTGAGCATATCGGCAGGGAGAGAATTTGACATAAATCAGTGTCCTTTCAAAGAAGGTTAAAGCAGGTTTCGATATCTCTTGAAACTAGTATACTTTAAAATCTGAGAAATAACAATATATAAAATATCAAGATTTCAGAATAAATACTAGTCAAAAAGTGGAAAAAGCTGTAAATGGCAGAAAGAATACAAGATTTCGATGATGTATACTAGATTGTATAGAGAACTAAATCGCGAGAAATGGATGGAAAGACTGTAGAATGTGCATAAAATAACCATAAAAATTTGTAGAATCGGTAAAATTGTATGAAAAGTATTGTTTTTGAGATGAGGATGTGCTATGATGATGACACAGAAAACTAGTATACAATTTGCGAGAATCGCAAAGATTGAACGGATAAACAAGTATAAAACATGGAGGACTTTACAAAATGGATACCTTGCAAAAAAAGATCCTTTGTCCGTCGATCCTCAATCTTTCCACGGACAACATGCGGGAAGAGATCGAAAAGCTGGATGCAACGGACATGGACATCTACCATGTGGACATCATGGATGGCACCTTTGTACCGAACTTTGGCATGTCGGTGCGTGAGCTGGAAATGATCCGCCGCATCACCGACGCGGGCCATCACAAGCTGATCGACTGCCACATGATGATCATGAACCCGCACCGCTACATCAAGAGGATCGCAGAAGCCGGTGCCGACATCATCTACATTCATCCTGAATCTGAGCTGATCCCCTCCGCTACGCTGGAGCTGATTCAGCTGGAAGGCAAAAAGACGGGCCTGATCCTGAACCCCTGCACCAGCCTTGAGACGGTGAAGGACATGCTGCCCATCACCGATTACGTCATGATCATGGCTGTGAACCCAGGCTTTGCAGGCCGTGAATTCATGCCTTACACGCGCCAGAAATTCATTGAGCTGGATAACTACCGCAAGGAAAAAGGCCTGAACTACCACCTGATGCTGGATGGCGGTGCTACCCGCGAGGTGATCGCCGACCTGTACCACAACTGCAATGTGGAAGGCTTCGTGCTCGGCAAGCAGGAACTGTTCTTCCAGCAGGATGATTACGCAACCTGCATCGACCGCATCCGCACTTTCTGATAAGACCGATTTTTGTGCCGGGGAAAGGCACCTAAAATAAAAAGAACGAGAACACACGAATCAAGGAGGAAATTTACCATGAAAAAGATTTCTCGCCGTAGCTTTCTGACCGTTGTTGGCGCAGCAGCTGCTACCGCAGCCCTGACCGCATGCGGCGGCTCCAGCAGCTCCACTGCAGCTTCCACCTCTTCCGCAGCTTCCACTGCTGCTCCCGCAGCAACCGCAAGCAACGCTTCTGTGGTGCTCAAGTTCGACCTGACCGTTTCTCTGGAGCATCCCTGGGGCCTTGCAGCTACCGAGTTCAAGAACCGCATCGAGGAGAAGTCCGGCGGCAGCATGACCGTTGAGATCTACCCCTCCAGCACCTCCGGTTCCGAGGCGGACTCTCTGGCCGGTATGCTGGTCGGCACCACTTCCATGACCATGTCCGGCGGCTCCTTCAACGGCTACGCACCCAGCGCCACCCTGCTGGAGGCTCCCTGGGCTTACAACTCTGAGGAAGACGTTCAGGCCATGTGCGAGAGCGACATCGGCAAGGGCATCATGCAGGACTTCGAAGATGCAGGCTTCAAGGTGCTGTGGTATCAGCTGCGTGGTCCCCGTGAGCTGACCTCCAATGTGCCCATCAACAAGGCTTCTGATCTGCAGGGCCGCAAGATGCGTATGAGCGGCAATGTTCTGCACAACAGCATGTGGACTGCCGCAGGTGCCATCACCTCCGCCATCGCACTGAGCGAGACCTTCAACGCACTGAGCCAGGGCGTTGTGGAAATGCAGGAAAACCCCTACGATATGATCTACGATAACAGCTTCTACGAAGTGCAGAAGTACGTGAACCAGACCAACCACGTGTACTCCACTATCTTCAACCTGCTCAGCGTGGATATCTGGAACGGCCTGTCCGAGGATCAGCAGAACATCATCACTGAGACCTCCAACGAGATGCAGGATTGGACCAACGAGTACTACTTCGCTCACAAGGACGAGTACCTCGACAAGCTGAAGGAAGCCGGTATGCAGGTGAACGAGGACGTTGACCGCGACGACATCAAGAACGCCATGATGCCCGCCATCGAGGAGTTCCTGAAGAGCCAGCCGGGCGATTTGTGGACCACCTATCAGGCAATCTGCGATCTGTCCAACAGCTAAGCAGACCCTTTAAAAAAGTACATTTTCATCTGACCGTTCTCCAATAGTGGCCGCGCCGTTCTTGATGGGCGGCGCGGCCTGATTTGGAAAATACACACCTGAGTACGGAGGAATATCCAGAATGAAGAAAGTTTTGGACGTGCTGGATAAGCTGTTTCACTATCTGGCAGCCATCGGCTTTGGGTGCGTCACAGTCTGCGTGTTGGTGCAGATCCTTGCCCGCTATATTCCGGGAGTCACCGCTCCCTGGACAGACGAGATGACACGCCTGTTTTTCCAGTATACGATCATGATTGCCTGCCCCATGGCCATCAAGTACCATGAGTACGCATCCATCGATGTGATCGCAGCCAAAACACATGGCACCGGCCGTCACATCCTGAACCTTGTTTCGGATGCGGTCATCCTGATCGTGTGCCTCTTTGGCATCCCGCAGGCACGGACCTATTTCCGTGTTGGCACAAAGTCGCTTTCCACCTCTCTGCAGATCAACCTGGGCATCTTCTATGTGGTGCCGCTGGTCATTTTTATCCTGACTGCAGTTTACGTAGTGCTGGATGCGATCAATGAAGTAAATCTGATCAGAAAGGGGGACGAAGCACAATGATCGGTGGCATGTTTATTCTGTTTCTGGTCCTGCTGCTGCTGAACGTGCCCATTGCGTTCTCTCTGGGTGCTTCTTCGCTGTTCTACCTGCTGACCTCCAATATGAACGTGGCGGTCCTGGCACAGAAATTCTATGCAGGCATCGACTCGTTCACCCTGCTGTGCATCCCCGGCTTCATGCTGGCTGGTGCTTTGATGAACGGCGGCGGCATCACCCGCCGCATCCTGAACTTCTGCAACGCCTTCTTGGGCCACTTCACTGGCAGCCTTGCGCTGGTGAACATCGTAGCATCCATGGTCTTTGCCGGCATTTCCGGTACGGCCATTGCGGACGTGTGCTCTCTGGGCAGTATGCTGATCCCCGCCATGGTGGAGGACGGCTACGACGACGACTTCTCGGTTGCAGTTACGGCTGCTTCCTCTGTGGTCGGCCCCATCATCCCGCCCAGTGTGCCCATGGTCATTGCCGGTTCCTGCGTGAGCATCTCGGTTGGCAAGATGTTCCAGGCAGGCATCATCCCCGGTGTCCTGCTGGGTCTGGCACTGTGTGTACCCACCTACATCATCTCGGTCAAGCGCCACTACCCCAGGCACGAGCGTTCCAGCTGGAAGAAGCGCTGGGAAGTTACCAAAGATGCCATCTGGGCGCTGCTGATGCCCGTTATCCTGCTGGGCGGCATCCTGTCCGGTATCTTTACCCCCACCGAAGCTTCCATCGTGACCTGTGTTTACTCCCTGATCGTGGGCGTGTTCGTCTATAAAGAGATCAAGCTCTCGGATGTGCCCCGCATCGTTTACACCAACATGCGCTCCTGCTCTTCCATTATCATCCTGATTGGCCTGGCAAACGTGTTCGCATTCATCCTGACCAACGAGCGCATCCCGCAGAAGGTTGCTACCGCGATCCTGAGCATGACCACGAACCGCATCCTCGTTATCCTGCTGATCAACCTCGTGCTGATCTTTGTGGGCATGTTCATGGAAAGTCTGGCGGCGATCCTGATCACCTTCCCTGTGCTGCTGCCGGTGGCAACGGCTGTTGGCATGAACCCGGTCCACTTTGCTCTGATGGCCATTCTGAACCTGATGATCGGCCTGACCACGCCTCCCGTTGGCATGTGCATCTGCACCGGTGCCCAGATCGGCGGCGTTTCCAGCTGGAAAGCCTTCAAGGCAAATATGCCGTTCCTGATCACCAGCCTGATCGTGCTGATGCTGGTCTCCTTCTGTGAGCCGATCACCCTGTGGATCCCCAGCCTGTTTGCCTGATAACTGTATGATTGAGATAACTGTATGATTGATTGGAGGAACTTATAATGAGCCGTACTGTAGTGATTACCGGTGCCGGAGGCGGCCTCGGCAGCATTTTTGCCAAGGAGTTTGCAAAGACCGGATACCGGGTAGCGATTCTTGATTTTAACATTCAGGCAGGCCAGAAGGTGGCCTGCGAGATCGAACAGGCTGGTGGCGATGCCGCAGCATTCCAGGTGGATGTTACGGACAAAGCTTCGCTGGAAAAGGCCCGCGATGCTGTGGTGCAGCACTTTGGCAGCTATGAAGTGCTGATCAACTGCGCAGGCATTCAGGACCCGCTGGCAAAAACCACCTCGGAAGCTTATGCCGCAGGCGACGAAAAGGCAACAGAGGTCGTCAAGGTAGATCCGCAGGCAGCAGATCTGGCCGCGGAAAAGGCCCGCGTTCTGGCTTCGTCCCGTACCCTGTTCAACATCGACAGCGATAAGCTGCTGCGCGTCATGGATGTGAACTGGCTGGGCACCGTGATGGCATGTCAGGTGTTTGCAGTGAACATGGTGGGCCGCGATGGCTGCTCCATCATTAACATTACCTCCATGGCGGCCTACGATGCACTGAGCATGGTGCCTGCATACGCAAGCAGCAAGGCCGCTGTGGATATGTTTACCAAGTGGCTGTCCAACTACCTGTCCAACACGGCAGGCAAGGTGCGTGTGAATGCGGTCGCACCCGGCTACTTCCTCACGCCGCTGAACCATGACATGTATGTGAACCCGGATGGTTCCTACACCCAGCGCTACTGGAACGTGATCCACCGCACCCCGATGGGCCGCCTTGGCGACCCGAAGGAACTGGTGGGTGCACTGCGGTTCTTTGCTGATCCGGAAATGTCTGGTTACATCACAGGCCAGGTCATTGCCGTGGATGGCGGTTTCCTGTCCTGCCCGGGTATCTGAAGCTTTGGAAAGGGGAACATGATTATGAAAGCAATTGTTGTAAATGGCCCTGGTGATATGCAGCTGGTGGAGCGTCCCATGCCTGAGATCAAGGAGCCGAATCAGGTGCTCGTCAAGGTGCACGCTGCCGGCATCTGCGGCTCGGATGTGCATGTCTATCACGGCAGCAACCCGTATGCAAAGTATCCTGTGGTGCTTGGCCACGAGGGTTCCGGTGAGGTGATCGCAGTGGGCGAGGGTGTTACCGACCTGAAGCCCGGCGCAAGTGTTGTGTTTGAGCCGATCACCTACTGCGGCAAGTGCTATGCCTGCCGCTGCGGCCACCACAATGTCTGCCGTGAACTGAAGGTTCTGGGCTGCATCGTGGACGGCATTTTTCAGGAATATGTGGTCATGCCGCGCAGCCAGGTGTATGAGTATGATGCTTCCAAGATGACTTATCAGCAGGCTGCTCTGTGCGAGCCGTTCACGATTGGCCTGCAGGCAAACTGGCGCGGCGATGTGCGCCCCGGCGATGTGGTGCTGGTGCACGGCGGCGGCCCCATCGGCCTGATCGTTGCCAACATTGCAAAATCGCGCGGCGCTACCGTGATCGTGTCTGAGCCGAACGAGAGCCGCCTTGCCATGGCAAAGGACTTTGGCGCAGATTACAGCATCAACCCGATGAAGGAAGATCTGGATGCGTTCATAAACAAACTGACCGACGGCGAGGGTGTCAACGTGATCTTTGAGGCCGCAGGCGTTCCCGCACTGCTGGCACATGCAACCAGCCAGCTTTCTCCCGCAGGCCGTCTGGTGGCTATGACCTTTGGCAAGGAGCCGATCCCCGTGAACTTCAAGGAGATCAATGCAAAGGAACTGACCATTCTGGGGACCCGTCATCAGTACCAGAAGTTCCCCGAGGTGGTCAAGATCCTGCCTGACCACCTGAAAGAGGTCGATGAGATCACCACGCATGTGTTCAAGGCAGAGGACTTCCAGAAGGCATTCGATACCCTTGCAGACCGCAACAGCGGCGCTGGCAAGGTGGTGCTGACCTTCGCCTGAGAGCAAGTGCCCCTTACATTATAAAAAGAGAAACAAAAAGGAGCTGCTGCACAGTGTTTGTGCGGCGGCTCTTTTTTTGCCTGCGGAGGACTTGACAAGAATGATATAAAGTGATATGATTTTGATATCACAAAGAAACGCTTCCGCACCCTGTGAAGGAGGGAACTGTTATGGAAGAGAAAATTCTGCAGACCAAAAAGAACGGCATGGTCATGCTGCTGCTCACCCTGCTGGTCTATGCTGTTACCGTCCTGCTGTTTTTCTACAGCATCATTCTGCTGGACGAAAGCCTGTTTCCGGGCATCCTGCTCACGATTCTGTCCATCGCATACTGGGTGGCGGGCATCTTCCTGCTCTGCGGCCTGAAGGTGTTAAAGCCCCAGGAAGCACTGGTGCTCACCCTGTTCGGCGATTACATCGGCACCCTGAAGGGACAGGGGTTTTACTGGGTGAACCCCTTCTGCACCGCGGTGAACCCGGCAGCTGGCACCAAACTGAGCCAGAGCGGCGATGTGAACAGCGGCGAGACCGGCATGGCGGCCCTGCTTAAGGCAGGCAACAGCAGTCCCCAGACCGCAGAATCGACCAGCAAGAAGATCTCGCTCAAAATGATGACCCTCAACAACTCCCGCCAGAAGATCAACGATTGTCTGGGCAACCCGGTGGAGATCGGCATTGCGGTCATCTGGCGCGTGACCGATACCGCAAAGGCCGTATTCAATGTGGACAACTACAAGGAGTACCTCTCCCTGCAGTGCGACAGCGCTCTGCGCAATGTGGTGCGCATTTACCCCTATGATGTGGCTCCCAATGTGGATACCACCGGCGACGGCGTAGCCGATGAGGGCAGTCTGCGCGGCTCCTCGGAGGTGGTAGCCGCCCGCATCCGGGACGAGATCCAGAAGAATGTAGCCGAGGCCGGCATCGAGGTAGTGGAAGCCCGCATCACCTATCTGGCCTATGCGCCGGAGATCGCAGCCGTGATGCTGCAGCGCCAGCAGGCAAGCGCCATCATCGATGCCCGCAAGATGATCGTGGACGGTGCTGTGGGCATGGTGGAAATGGCCCTTGAACGCCTGAATGAGAACAAGGTAGTGGAGCTGGACGACGAGCGCAAGGCGGCAATGGTCTCCAACCTGCTGGTGGTGCTGTGCGGCAACCGTGATGCCCAGCCCATCGTGAACAGCGGCAGCCTGTACTGATGGCAGAACCAAAAAAGCAGGTGCCCCTGCGCCTGAACGCGAAGCTCTACGATGCCCTTGCCGCCTGGGCCGAAGATGACTTCCGCTCGGTGAACGGGCAGATCGAATATCTGCTGACGGAGTGCGTGCGGCAGCGCAAAAAGAACGGCAAGTATGTCTCGGACCAGATCGATGTGCCGCCTGAACTGGATATCAAATAAAATACCAATTGGCCCCGGCTGTGCGGATGAACTTTGCATGGCCGGGGGTTTGTGTTTATCTGTAGCTCCCTAAAGGCTGAAAATGCGAAATTTCCTGCCGGAAAATAACGAAAATGCATTGACAGTTGCACACCTGTGACGCTATAATAAGCCAAGGAATATCTTTCTGTGGCAATGGAAAGACCTTCCCGCAGAAAACTATATTCCGAAGAAAAGAGGGAAGCTTACCCGCTTGAACAGACAAAAACAACATCGTGGTGCCGCTGCTGCGCTGGCTGTGCTGGTGCTGGCAGCTGTACTGCTTTTTGTGGGCGGAAGCTGGCTGGAAAAGCGCAGCCAAAAGCCGGAGACCCGGACGGAGCTACCGCAGGAGACCGCTGAGACCATGGAAGTGGACGGCGTGACCTACCGCAGGCGCACAGACCTGACCACCATCCTTGTTATGGGCATCGACCATGACAGCGAGATCGAGGCAGAAGGCTCCTATCAGGGCGGTCAGGCGGATTTCCAGCGGCTGATCGTGATAGACAGCAAAAACAAGACTGTCCGTCAGCTCAAGATCGACCGCGACACCATGGCAGAGGTTACGGTGCTGGGTATGCTGGGCAACCCGGTAGGCACCACCCAAATGCAGATCAGCCTTGCCCATGGCTTTGGCGATGGCAGGGAAGAAAGCTGCGGTTACGCCCGCGACGCAGTCTCGCGCCTGCTGCAGGGCGAGAGCATCGATTTTTACCTTGCCATGAGTCTGGACGGCATCTCGGTGCTGAACGACCTTGCAGGCGGTGTGACCGTGACGCTGGAGGACGACTTCTCCGCAGCAGACCCGGCCATGACCAAGGGAGCTACCCTGACGCTGCAGGGCGATCAGGCTGAGATCTTTGTGCGCAGGCGCATGGATATCGGCGAGGGCACCAACGAAGCCCGCATGGTGCGGCAGGAAGAATACCTGACCCAGCTTTCCGCACAGCTGGAAAGCAGGGTGCAGCAGGACCAGCAGTTCACTGCACAGGTGTACGATGCGCTGCAGCCGTATCTGGTCACAGACCTTGCAAAGGGCCGGCTGGTGAACGAGGTGTGGGCCGCAAAGGACGATACTGTGGAGCCTGCCATTGCACTGGAAGGCGAACACAAGGTGGCAGAGGATGGATTTACCGAGTTCTATCCCACTGAGGAATCCATCCAGAAAGCGGTTCTGGAGCTTTTCTGGGAACCGGCAGAAGAATGAAGTGAATGTTGAAGAACATTTGCGATAGAAAGCAGCATCTGGGGGTGCGGCTTGAAGTGAAAGGAGATTTTCATTATGAAGAAAGTTATCAGCGCTGTTCTGACCGCTGCTATGGTCGTGGGCATGGGTGTGTCTGTTCTGGCAGCAACGCCCAGCAAGACTGTGGCAGATGAGGTCAAGGCCAGCGGTTCTGCTACCGTCACCGGTGTTCTGGGCATTGTCAGCGATGTGAAGGTCACTGCCAAGGAGGATACCGCTCAGGTCGAGGAAGTCCTGCAGGACATCACTTCTGATGCAGAGCTGCAGAAGACTGCGGGCGCTTCGGAAGATAAGAAGGTGGATATCACCGTAACCCAGTCCTTTGAGATGCAGACCTCTAACCTGCTCGACGCTGCAAATGTTAAGCTGACCATTGAGTCCAAGGTCATTAAGGCTGCTTACGAGGACAACGAGCAAGTTACCGTTCTGGTGGCTGTGCCCAAGACGAAGGCAGACGGCACTGTGACCTATACCTACTATACTGTGCCCGGTAAGGTCGTGGATGGCAAGATCGTGGTGAACCTGAAGGGCCGTCAGGTCAAGCTCTATGGCTCCAACTTCGTTCTGGTGGCCGTGAAGACCATTGAGGGCTAAGAACTAGAAATGTTCTGCGGCGCTCCCTGATGAAAAAAAGGGGAACGCCGCATTTTTGGCGTATGGAATTCAGAAAAACAGAGGAAAGGGCGCAACGCCCGGGCCGCATGGGCGGCAGTATTATAAGGAGTGAAATCGTGCAGCAAGATACTACGATGCAGGAGCGCATTGCCCCTGCGGCGCAGCGGGCCGCAGAGCAGGACGAAGATACCATTGATCTGCTGGAGCTGGCATTGGGCCTGCTGGAGCACTGGAAGCTGATCGCCGTCACGGCAGTGACAGGCGCAGTGCTGATGGCGCTTTATACGTTTTTTCTGGTAACGCCGATGTACAAGGCAACGGCCACCATTTATGTGGTCAGCCGCAATGATTCGGTGTTGAACTTCTCCGATCTGCAGGTCGGCAGCGAGCTGACCAGCGATTACATCAAGGTCTTTGAAATGTGGGAAGTCCACGAAAAGGTCATCAGCAACCTGGATCTGGATTACACCTACACCAATATGGCCAGTATGCTGTCTGTCACCAACACCAGCGACACCCGTATGCTGGATATCACGGTCACGAACCCGGACCCAGAAGAAGCGGCGGCAATCGCAAACGAGTATGCGGATGTGGGCGCAAAGTACATCTCGGAAAAGATGAAGACGGACGAGCCCACCCTGATGTCTTCTGCGCGTGTGCCGGAGAACCCGTTCAGCCCCAACAAGGCCAAGAACATCCTGCTGGGCTTTGTGGTGGGCTTTGTGCTGGCCTGCGGCGTGGTTGTGGTGCGCATCCTGCTGGATGATACCTACAAGACGGCAGAGGACATCCGTAAGTACGCCGGTCTGGTGGTGCTGGCATCGGTGCCCATGGCCGAAAATGCCCAGCCCAAGGAAAAGAATGTGCTCAAACGTAAGACGCAGCGCTTTATGAAGGATGTCCGCCGCCGTATGGGCACAGGTTCCGGGAGGTAAGGGATGAAACAGCTCAAGATCACAAAATTTGCACCGCTGGACTACGCTGGCAGTGAGGCTTTGAACACCCTCAGCACCAACCTGTCCTTTGTGGGCGAAAATGTCAAAAAAATCATGATCACCAGCTGCCATGCTTCAGAGGGCAAAAGCTACCTGAGCATGAACCTGATGCGCACGCTGGCACAGCGCGGCATCAAGGTGGCGCTGGTGGACGCAGACCTGCGCCGCAGCATGATCAATACCGATTATGGTGTGCGGTTTGAGGATGGCCGCAACGATGGCAAAGGCCTTTCCCATTTTCTGGCCGGTATGGTGAGCATGGATGAGGTCATCTACCAGACCGACATCCCCAACGCGATCATGGTGCCGGTGGGCCGCGATGTGCCCAACCCGCTGGCGCTGCTGTCCAACAGCCATTTTGCCGAACTGCTGGATATGCTGGCCAGAATGGCAGATTATGTCATTGTGGACGCACCCCCGGTGGGCGTGGTCATCGATGCGGCGGAGATCGCCAAGGCATGTGACGGCACCCTGATCGCAGTGAACTACAACGATGTGAGCCGTCAGGAGCTGCTGGACGTGAAGCAGCAGATCGAGCAGACCGGCTGCCCTATTCTGGGTACCGTGCTCAATCAGGTGGACTACGACAACTATATGGGCCGCAAGTACTACAAATTCTACTCAAAGTATGGAAAGTATGGATATTACAAAAAGTATTATAAGCGGAGCCACGAAGCAGAAAAGAAATGAGCGGATTTACGGATTATCATGCGCACTTCGTCTATGGTGTGGACGACGGCGCGCAGACGCGGGAAGAAATGTATGCCATGCTGGATGCGGCGGCAGCGGACGGTGTGCGGCACCTGTTTGCTACCTCGCACAGCACGCCGGGCATGGAGCGCTTTCCGCAGGAAATCTACGACCGGCATCTGGCCTTTGCCCGGGATTACTGTGCGCAGAAGGGCTACGACCTGAAACTGGAGCACGGCTCAGAGCTTTTGTATACCCCTGCGGCGGGGTATGCGGCGGCGCAGCATCAGCTGCTGACGCTGGGCGATACGGACTGGGTGCTGCTGGAGTTCGTGCCGAACATAACGGCAAAGGAGCTGGAAACGGCTCTGCAGGAGATCACCGGTGCAGGCTACCACGTTCTGGTGGCCCACATTGAGCGGTATCCCTGCCTTGCGCAGAACGGCCTGCTGGCCCGCCTGCATGAGCAGTACCGGCTGCGCTGCCAGATCAACTGTTCGGCTGTGCTGGACAGCGGCTTCTGGCAGCGGATGCGGCTGGAGCACTGGATCAAGGCGGGGCTTGTGGATGCGATCTCTTCGGATGCGCACAACTGCACCTCGCGCCCTACCCGGATGCGGCAGGCGTATGAGCGGCTCTGCACCCGTGTGGGACAAACGACAGCACAAAAACTGACCGGACTGGATGGCACAGAGTATCTTGTATAGTTGCTTTGACTGCCGGAAATGAAAATGGGAAAGATGCCTCTTTCAGCCAGCTGCTTTATGAGGAAACTGATGGGGAAGGAACGTCCTTTTGTAAAGAAGTGTGGAGCTTCTGTCTTTTTGTGCAAAAAAACTTGCGAATCAAAGGACAAAGTGTTAAACTGAAACAGAGAACATGTATGGTAAACTTGCGGGGGTGTACGAATGAAGATACTGGTCGTCGATGATGGACAGCTTGCAATCAACTCGCTGATCCGCATCCTGTGCCGCGTTGCACCCGACTGTGACTATATCAGCGCCATGACGACCGAGGATGCACTGAGCTGGATGCGTCAGGGGCCGATGGACGCGGCTTTCCTCAACCTGGAAATGCCCGGCATGAACGGGCTTGCTTTGACGCGCATGATCCAGAAGCTGCAGCCGCGCTGCAACATCATTGTGGTAACAGAGCACCCGGAGTATGCGCTGGAAGCGCTGCAGATCTTCGTGAGCGGCTTTTTACTCAAGCCTGCAAACGAGGCAGATGTGCGCAATGTGCTGGAGCATCTGCGCTACCCGCCGGAGAATGCCCCTGTCGGCATCAAGATCCAGTGCTTTGGCAATTTTGAGATCTTCGTGGGCGGGCGCGCTTTGGCCTTCAAGCGCAGCAAGAGCAAGGAGCTGCTGGCCTATCTGGTGGATCGCAATGGTGCCACCTGCACCAACGGCGAAATGCTGGCCGTGCTGTGGGAGGATAAGCCCGACACCGCATCGCTGCACAGCCATCTCCGCAATCTGATCTTTGACCTGAGCCATACGCTGGAGGATGCAGGTGTTACAGGCCTGCTCATCCGCGGCCGCAGCACACTGGCGCTGGACACCAGCAAGGTGGATTGCGATTATTACAATTTCCTGCGGGGCAACCACTCAGCCACCAATTCCTATCGCGGCGAGTATATGACCCAGTATTCTTGGGCAGAGGTGACCCGTTCAGCGCTGCGCCAGCAGGCAAATGTGCAGAAAACAGCCTCGATCCCCAGTTACTATGTGCCGCCTACCGGCTTTTAAACCAGAAAGAACACCTCAGAAAATCGCTCGATTTTCTGAGGTGTTTTTTCTTGACATGAAAATACCCCAAGAGTACTCAGAGTTTTGTTTTTACTCTGTCTACTCTAGGGGTAGCATATCAAAAGTAAAGGGGCTTTGTGTGCAATTATTTACTGCTGCGCAAAAATTTTGATCTCATCCTTATCCATAAAGGCGGCACCGGAAAAACCGGAAGCTTCCAGCTGGCCCAACTGTTTGCCCAGCTTCTTGGCCTGCTGCAGAACGGTGACATTGTAGCTGCTGCGCAGGTCTGCAGCCTTGGCAAGAACGGCGGTGAAGTTGGCATCCTTGCCGTACAGCAGGGCGATCTTCTGCTTTGCGCCGGGGATCTGGTAGCCCTGCTCCAGCAGGATGCCGCACACCCGCTCGAAGCCGATGGAGAAACCCACGGCGGGCACCTGAGTGCCCAGGAACTTGCCCACCATGTTGTCGTAGCGGCCGCCGCCGGCCACGGCACCGCTGAACTGCGGGCAGGTGATCTCAAACACCATGCCAGTGTAGTAGCCCTGACCGCGTACCAGACTGGGGCAGTAGGCTACCTGATAGCGGCCTGCAGCCATGGCGTTGGCGGTAGCAAGGACATACTTGAGGTCGTCGGCAATGGCGGGGTCTGCGCAGCGGGCAGCCACGGCATCCAGCGTGACTTCGCCTGCGGCAATGAAGTCGGCCAGTGCGTTGATGGCATTTTCCGGCAGCTGCTTTTCGGTCAGCTCAGCCTTCACACCATCTGCGCCGATCTTGTCCATCTTATCAAAGGTGATGCAGACGGAATCCAGCGTATCAGCGGAAAAACCCATGCTCTCCAGCATCCCGCGCAGGATGCGGCGGTCATTGATGTTGACGGTGAAGCCGGTGAAGCCGATGTTCAGCAGGGCACGGGTGGTCACGTCGATCAGTTCCACCTCGGCATTGGGGGAAGAATCGCCCAGAATGTCGATATCGCACTGTACGAACTCGCGCAGACGGCCCTTCTGCGGGCGCTCGGCGCGGAACACACGGTCGGTCTGGATCACCTTGAAGGGGCTGGGCAGCTTATCCTTGTTGGCGGCATAGTAGCGACTCAGCGGCAGGGTCAGGTCATAGCGCAGGCCCATATCGGAAAGCTGCTTGGGGTCGCCGGTGTTCAGGGCAGCGGTGAGCTTATCGCCGCGCTTGAGCACCTTGAAGATCAGGTTCAGGTTGTCGCCGCCGTCGGATTTGTCCAGATTTTCCATATCCTCCAGCATGGGGGTGGAAATGCGCTCGAAGCCGGACGCGCGGTAGGTCTCCAGAATTTTGCCCTGAATGTAATCGCGCAGGGTCTGCTCTGCGGGCAGCAGGTCGCGCATGCCCTTCAATGCCTGTGTTTTCATAAGATGGTTCCTCTCTATATAAATCATAAATCAATGTAAATACTTTTACCCTATTCATTATAAAGAAATCTGCCGTTTTGTCAATTGAAATGGGCACACTGTAAAGGAAAAAACATTCGGAGGACAGACGATGAAACAGCAATTTACTGCAAAACATCCGTGGACCATCCTTGCGGCGGGCGCAGCCATTCAGGTGCTCACGGGCATCCCGGCGGCGTGGGGCGTATTCCAGCAGCCGGTCATGGACGAGTATGGCCTGAGCGAGCAGGGGGCAGGCTATGCCTTCGGCATCCTCATTGCGGCGTTCGGCGTGGGGTGCGTCCTCGGCGGCTTTCTGCAGGACAGCCGAGGCCCGCGGTGTGCGGCTCTGTGGGGAACAGCACTGCTGTGCGGCGGATTTTTTGCAGCGGCCATGCTGCCGGGCGGCAGTGCGGGCAGCTTTTTTCTGGCATTCAGTATCCCGGCGGGGCTGGGCACGGCGTTTCTGTACCCATCCATCCAGTCCTGCGCACAGAAGTGGTATGCCGGGCGCAAGGGCCTTGCCACCGGCGTGATCGGCGGGGCGGTGGGCCTTTCCGGTGCGTTCCTCACCGTGTTCGTGCGCACGGCGGTCAGCGGCTTTGGAATCGTGCAGGGCATCCGGGGTGCGTTCTGGGCACTGGGAGCCGTCACGCTGCCCGTCTGCCTTGCGGGCAGCCTGCTTTTGCAGGACCCGCCGCAGGATGCCGAAAAACAGCAGCAAAACGACAAAAATACCATTGACCTTTCCCCGTGGCAGATGCTGAAAACAAAGCAGTACTGGCTGTGCGCAGGCGCGGTGTGTTTTTCCACCCCGGCGGTGCTTCTGTTCAGCCCCATCATCCTGAAGCTGGGCGTGGAGCGGGGGCTGGACGAAAGCGCTGCATTGTGGAGCGTGGTGCTGGGCAGCGTGGGCAGTGCGGCGGGCCGCCTGCTGATGCCCATGCTCAGCGATAAAATTGGCCGCAGGCCCACCGATCTGCTGCTGTTTGCAGTGTCGCTGGGGCTTTCGGCAGGGTTTGCGTTTGCGCAGGGCTGGTGGGTGATCGCCTGTTATGCGGGGCTTACCTTCTGCTATTCCGGCCTTGCAGCAGTGCTGCCCGCTCTTTCCACCGATCTGTTCGGCCTGCCGCACGCAGGGGTGAACTACGGTTTTCTGGCACTGGGGCAGAGCGTGGGCAGTCTGGCCTTTCCGTTTGCAGCAAATCTCTGGGGGTTGGAAGCCGGGCGGCACTGGCTTGCCGTGGGCGGCGCAGCGGCGGGCTTTGCGGCCATGTGGGTACTGAAGCCTGCCGGGCAGACACTGCGCAGGCAGGACACAGGAGCGTGAAATTTGCCCTCTTGACATAGTTGACAAAAACTTGACGAATGAAATGACAAAAGCATCCGAATTGACAGTTAGCGGAAGGCAACTGCAAATAGTTTTGATGTTTTTTACCGGAAATGTATTGCAAAATCCGTCAGCTTTCTCTATAATAAAATCATGCGTGGTAGTACCGGTTAAGGCGCTGAAAGAGAGCGGCGCGCCCGGTCAGATGCAAGCAGCAAAGGGCAGCGGCTGTGCCGGCAGGGCGCGGCGGCGGCTTTGTGCTGCAAAGCAACATTTGTCAAAAGGAGAGTATGATTATGACCTATTCGCAGCAAGTACAGAATATGTGCCCGATCACCAAAGGTCCTAAGCATGGTCCGGCTCCCATCCCCGAAGAGGGCGCATGGGTCAAGGCCTATGAGATCAAGGACATCAGCGGCTACACCCACGGTGTGGGCTGGTGCGCACCTCAGCAGGGCACCTGCAAGCTGTCCCTGAACATCAAGAACGGTGTCATCGAGGAGGCTCTGGTGGAGACCATCGGCTGCTCCGGTATGACCCACTCTGCTGCTATGGCAGGCGAGATCCTGCCCGGCAAGACCATTCTGGAAGCTCTGAACACCGACCTGGTGTGCGATGCCATCAACGTTGCTATGCGTGAGCTGTTCCTGCAGATCGTCTACGGCCGCAGCCAGACCGCTTTCTCTGAGGACGGTCTGCCCATCGGCGCAGGTCTGGATGACTTGGGCAAGGGCCTGCGCTCCATGACCGGTACCATCTTCTCCACCAAGGAGAAGGGTGTCCGTTATCTGGAGCTGACCGAGGGCTATATCAACAAGCTGGCTGTGGATGCCAACGATGAGGTCATCGGATATCAGTTCGTCAAGCTGGGCAAGATGATGGAGGATATCCGTCACGGCAAGACCCCCAACGAGGCTTATGAGAAGAACGTGGGTACTTACGGCCGCTTCAGCAAGGAGCAGGGTGCTGTGAAGTACATTGACCCGCGTGAGGAATAAGAGAGGAGGAACAACTCATGGCAACTTTTGAATCTATGGATCGCCGCATGCCGAAAATCGAGGCATGCCTGAAGGCTAACGGCCTGGAGTCTCTGGACGCTTGCAACGAGATGCTCCTCGCTAAGGGCATCGACTGCGACAAGATCGTGCGCGGCGTTCAGCCCATCTGCTTTGATAACGCTGTCTGGGCATACACCCTGGGCACCGCTATCGCCGTCAAGCGCGGCCTGACCGATGCTGCCGAGTGCGCTGCTGCCATCGGCGAAGGTCTGGAAGCTTTCACCATCCCCGGCTCTGTCGCTGAGCAGCGTCAGGTCGGTCTGGGCCACGGCAATCTGGGCGCTCGTCTGCTGAGCGAGGACACCACCTGCTTCGCTTTCCTGGCAGGTCACGAGTCCTTTGCTGCTGCTGAGGGTGCTATCGGCATCGCCCGCACTGCAAACAAGGTCCGCAAGACCCCCCTGCGTGTCATCCTGAACGGCCTGGGCAAGGATGCAGCTTACATCATTTCCCGTATCAACGGCTTCACCTATGTTCAGACTGAGTACGACATCCCCACTCAGACCCTGACCGTCGTCAAGGAGATCCCCTTCTCTGAGGGCGAGCGCGCAGCTGTCAAGTGCTACGGTGCAAACGACGTTATGGAAGGCGTTGCCATCATGAAGAAGGAGGACGTTCAGTGCTCCATCACCGGCAACTCCACCAACCCCGTCCGCTTCCAGCATCTGGTTGCCGGCACCTACAAGAAGTGGGCCATCGAGAACGGCAAGAAGTACTTCTCCGTCGCTTCCGGCGGCGGCACGGGCCGTACCCTGCACCCCGATAACGTGGCCGCAGGCCCCGCAAGCTACGGTCTGACCGACTCTCTGGGCCGTGTGCACGGTGATGCTCAGTTTGCAGGTTCTTCTTCTGTGCCTGCACACGTTGAGATGATGGGCCTGATCGGCATGGGCAACAACCCCATGGTCGGCGCTACCGTCGCATGCGCTGTTGCTGCAGCTCAGGCTAACGCCTAAGTCTTTTCTAAGTTTCAGCGAGGGGGAGCTGCTTTCCGAATGAGCAGCTCCCCCTTTTTTGCTGATAGATGTCCGAACACAAGCAACCCGAATATGAGAAGGAAGAAACAATGAAAAAGAATCAGATCCGCAAGAGCGTGGCTGCGCTGGCCATGGCGGTTGTTGTGGGTGTCAGTCTGCTGGGCTACGGCTGCGGCAGCAAGTCCGCTTCCACCGCAGGCGGCGTGTCCGGCGATTTCACCGGCACTGCCAAGGGTATGGGCGGCGACGTTACCGTTACCCTGACGCTGGAAGACGGCAAGATCACCGGCTGCACCGCTGAGGGTAAGGACGAGACCCCCGGCATCGGTACGCTGGCACTGGAGCAGCTGCCCGCTCAGATCGCTGAGACCGGCAGCATCGCCGTGGACGGCGTGTCCACCGCGACCATCACCTCCAACGCCATCAAGGAGGCAGCAGCCGCTGCCCTGACCGCCGCCGGCCTGAATGCTGACGACTATAAGATCGAGGTCAAGGCCGACGCGACCAAGGCCGAGGATTCCACCGTTGACGCTGACGTTGTCATCGTGGGTGCAGGCGGCGCAGGCATGACCGCTGCCATCACCGCTGCTGCCGAGGGCAAGAGCGTTGTGATCGTGGAGAGCCAGGCCATGGTGGGCGGCAACTCTGTGCGCGCTACCGGCGGCATGAACGCCGGCAAGACCGTGTATCAGGATGAGAACGAGTTCGGCGAGTCTGCCGGTGTCGAAAAGACCCTGAAGACCGCTGCTGAAAAGTACGCTGACAACGAGACCATCACCGCTCTGGCAAAGACCGTCTCTGAGCAGTGGGCAGAGTACCAGAAGAACCCCACCGGCTACTTCGACTCTGTTGAACTGATGGAGCTGGACACCATGATCGGCGGCAAGGGCATCAACGACCCTGCTCTGGTGGAGACCCTGTGCTCCAACTCTGCTGATGCCATCGATTGGCTGGACGAGCACGGCATCACCCTGCACAGCGTTTCCAGCTTTGGCGGTGCATCCGTCAAGCGCATCCATCGCCCTGTGGACGCAGAGGGCAAGACCGTTTCTGTCGGTTCCTACATGATCCCCCTGCTGGAGGAGAACTGTGAGAAGGCTGGCGTTCAGATCCTGCTGAACACCACCGCCAACGAGATCCTGACCGATGCGAGCGGCGCTGCTGTGGGCATCAAGGCCACCGGTTCTACCGGCGAGACCGTCACCGTGAACGCCAAGGCTGTGGTGCTGACCACCGGCGGCTTCGGCGCAAATCTGGACATGGTTGTCGAGTACAAGCCTGAGCTGAAGGGCTTCATGACCACCAACGCTGCCGGCGCTCAGGGTCAGGGCATTGAGATGGCCACCGCCATCGGCGCTGGCACCGTGGATATGGACCAGATCCAGATCCACCCCACCGTTGAGGCCAACACCGCTGCCCTGATCACCGAGGGTCTGCGCGGCGACGGCGCTGTGCTGATCAACGCCGAGGGCAAGCGCTTCATCGACGAAGTGGGCACCCGTGACGTGGTCTCTGCTGCTGAGATCGCTCAGACCGGCAGCTACAGCTGGCTGGTAGTCGATCAGGCTATGGTCGATGCTTCCAGCGTCATTCAGGGCTACATCAAGAAGGGCTATACCGTGACCGGCGAGACCTACGAGGAGCTGGGCAAGGCAATGGGCGTTGATGAGGCTGCTTTTGCCGAGACCATGAAGACTTGGAACGGCTATGTTGAGGCCAAGAATGACCCCGACTTTGGCCGCACCAGCTTTGCAAACCCGCTGGATACTGCTCCGTACTATGCAATCAAGGTCACTGCTGGTGTGCACCACACCATGGGCGGCCTGACCATCAACACCAACACCGAAGTCCTCAAGGAGGACGGCACTGTGATCCCCGGCCTGTTTGCAGCAGGTGAGGTCACTGGCGGTGTGCACGGTGCAAACCGTCTGGGCGGCAACGCTGTTGCAGACTTCACCGTGTTTGGCCGCATTGCAGGTAAGGCTGCCAGCGACTACGCTGCATGAGTACCCGCAAAGCACCTGATAACGCTTCCGGCTCCAAAGGCCTGAAGCCATGGATGAAGAACCTGATCTTTGCTGCAGTGATCCTTGTGCTGGCAGCAGCGCTGTATTTCGGCGTGCGCGCAGCACACAGCAGCAAGGGCAGCGGCCTGCAGGCCACCGTCGATTTTGGCGATGGCATCACCGAGACTCTGCCGCTGGATACAGACCACGATTACCTGTATGATGTGGGCAATTATGTCGTGCATCTGCAGGTAAAGGATGGTGCCATCGCCTTCTTGGACAGTCAGTGCCCGGACCATGTGTGCGAGCAATTCGGCTGGCTGGACAAGGACGGTGCATGGGCTGCATGCGTCCCTGCCGGGGTGTATGTGGTAGTGGAAACTACAGCTGAATAAAGATCGTGCTTCAAAAAAGAGGCAGTACCCTGCAAGAGCGGGGCACTGTCTCTTTTGTTTTGTCTGGAAGGCAAAAGAGGGCACGGTGTGAAAGTTGGGTAAAACTTTGACACAAATGCGTCAAAACAAAATTTAGACGCTTGTGTAATAGACGAAAATGCGATAAACTAACAATAAACTCTTTATCGCGCGCTTTTGCAAAGCCTGCGCCCGATACCGAAACCAGGGCATGCCCTGAAAGATACAGGAGGAAACAGCAAGCATGATCTTTAAAAAGAAGCAGGATGCTGCGGTACAGCAGACGGCTGCGGGTGAGGCAAAGCCCGCAGCGAAGGGCGGCAAAGCAGCAGCCTTTTTCCGCAAGAACTGGAAATGGATGGTGCCGGTGGTGTGCGTGGCCGTGCTGGGCGGATGGTTCATCCTGCGCCCGGACAAGGCACAGAACGCCAATAAGGACATCAACTATGTGCAGGTCTCGCCGTCCAAGCGGGATGTGTCCAACACCCTCAGCGGAACCGGCACTCTGAACCCTGCCAATACATATAATGTTAAGTCGCTGGTAGCGGGCAAGGTGTTGACCAGCAGCTTTGAGGAAGGGGACATCGTGGAGGAAGGCACCGTGCTGTACACGGTGGACTCCTCCGATGCCACCACCAAGGCGGAGCAGGCGTCCATTGCTCTGCAGCAGGCACAGCGCAGCTACGACAAGACGGCAGACCGCCAGTATGTCCGCGCCGAGGTGGCAGGTGTTGTGAGTGCCCTCAAGGTGGCCAAGGGCGACGAAGTGACCAGCGGTCAGGAAGTGGCGGTCATCCGTGACAGCTCCAAAATGGTGCTGCGGCTGGAGTTCCCGGCAGCAGATGCCGCCACCTTCTCGGTGGGCCAGAGCGCAGAGGTGACGCTGGACGGCACCTTTGAAATGCTGACCGGCACCGTGACCGCTGTGACCGGCACCGATGCTCTGAGCACCGGCAACCTGCTCACCCGCACCGTGACCATTGCTGTGCGCAATGCAGGCGGCCTGACCACTGCGCAGGCAGCAACGGCAACCATCAATGGCGTGAACTGCATTGCCGCCAAGTGCTTTGAGTATCAGGCAGAGCGCACCCTGACTGCCCTTGCCGCCGGTACCGTGACGGCCATCAATGTGCCGGAAGGCGGAGCCGTGAACAAGGACGATATCGTGCTGCAGATCAGCGGCGAGGACCTGACCGAGGCCATCCAGTCTGCCGCCGAGAGCCTGCGCAGCGCCGAGCTGAACATGGACAATCTGCAGGAGGCCATGAACAACTACACCATCACCTCGCCCATCAGCGGCACCATTATTGAAAAGAATGCCAAGGCCGGGGACGCGCTGTCCGCCGGCTCGGACCTGTGCACGATCTTTGACCTGAGCTATCTGGAGATGACCCTGAACGTGGACGAGCTGCAGGTCAGCAGCCTGTCGGTGGGTCAGAGCGTGCAGGTCACGGCGGATGCCGTGCCGGACAAAACCTATACCGGCGTTGTGACCCGTGTTTCCTTGAAGGGTACCTCCAATGGCGGCACCACCACCTACCCGGTCAAGGTGCGCATTGATGAGACCGATGGCCTGCGCCCGGGCATGAACGCCAATGCTGAGATCGTGGTGGCACAGGCAAAGAATACCCTTACCGTGCCCAACGCTGCCATCGTGCGCGGCGGCTATGTGCTGGTCACGCAGGACTCCCCCAGCGCAGTCAACGCAGACCCGGGCATGATCGCGCCGGACGGCTATGTGTATGTGCCGGTCAAGACCGGCGTCAGCGATGACAACTACACCCAGATCGTCAGCGGGTTGACCGGCAATGACACGGTGGCTTACGACTCTGCCGCAGCAAGTACCGATACGTACTATGACGACGGCGGCTATTACGAGGCGGATGCAGAGGGCACCGAGGGCGAGGAAGGCGCCGATGCTGCGAACAGCATGGTCGATGAAGAAGAACCGGAAAACGGGACCGTACCGGCGGAAGAGCCTGTGGAAGCCGAGGAAAAGCAGGGCTCCGCAGGGGATGACGTGAATCCGTCTCAGGCAGACGGCGTGGTCTATCTGGGCTGACACAGGAGGAATGCATGAGCGCTCTGATCGAGTTTGATGAGGTGTGCAAGTATTACCAGATGGGTGACACCACGGTAAAGGCTGCAGACCACATCACCATGAAAATCGAAAAAGGCGAGTTCGTGGCCATCGTGGGCCAGTCCGGCTCCGGCAAATCCACCTGCATGAACATCATCGGATGTCTGGATGTGCCCACCCACGGCACCTACCGCCTGAACGGAAAAGACGTTGGCCGGATGAGCCGCAACGAGCTGGCATCCGTCCGCAACGAGATGCTGGGTTTCATCTTCCAGCAGTACAACCTTTTGCCAAGGCTCAACCTGATGGAGAACGTGGAGGTGCCGCTGGTGTATGCGGGCATCGGCCGCGCCGAGCGCCACGCCCGGGCCAAAGAGGTGCTGGAGCAGGTGGGTCTGGGCGATAAGCTCAGGAACCGCCCCAACCAGCTTTCCGGTGGCCAGCAGCAACGTGTTTCCATCGCTCGGGCACTGGTGCGGAACCCGGCGGTCATTCTGGCCGACGAGCCTACCGGCGCACTGGACAGCCACACCGGCCGCGAAGTGCTGGGAATGCTGCAGCAGATGCACGATGAGGGCCACACCGTGGTGCTCATCACCCACGATAATTCCATTGCGGTGCAGGCAGACCGCATCATCCGTCTGGAGGACGGGCGGGTGGTCTACGATGGCGATGCCCATGCACCGGAAGCCGTGGTGCAGCCCACGCTGCTGCCGGAAACGCCGGATGAGGAGGAGAAAGCATGATTATTGAAACCTTCCGTCAGGCCATCCAGAACGTGTGGAGCAACAAACTGCGCACCTTCCTTACCATGCTGGGCATCATCATCGGCGTTATGGCAGTCATCGTCATCGTGGGCTTGGGCAACGGCATGACCAAAAGCATGCGCGACAGCTTTTCGGCACTGGGTACCAACACCCTTTCGGTGCAGGTGTGGGGCAACGGCTCCCGCACCGTTTCGGTGGAGGAAATGTACAAGCTGCCCACGGAGTACCCGGAGCTGATCCAGTCCATTTCGCCGCAGATCGATTTCAGCGGCAGCGGCACGCTGAAGATCGGCACTACCAGCTACCGCTGGTCCAACATCAGCGGCGTGGACGAGAACTATTCCGCCATGAAAAATTACCAGATCGCGCAGGGACGCGGCCTGCAGTACATGGATATGAAGGATAACAAGCATGTGTGTGTCATCGGCGATTACCTCAACCGTGTGGCCTTTGGTGGCAACGGCCTTGGCCAGACGCTCAAGATCGGTGCCAACAAGTTCCGCATCGTGGGCGTGCTGGCGGCCAAAGTCAGCGATCCGGACATGCAGCAGGGCAGCGATGACGACTGCGTTTACCTGCCCTATACCACGGCCATGCGCCTTTCCAGCCAGAGCACGGTGAACAACTATGCCGCGGTCATGGAGGATGAGAGCCGCGCCAACGAAGCAAAGTCTGCGGTGGAAAGCGAACTGCAGCGCCTGCTTGGCTCGGATAACGGCTACTATGTCTACAGCGCCAGCGAGTGGCTGGAGGAAATGAACAACATGATCAACATGGTCATTGTGATCCTGACCGGCATTGCCAGCATTTCGCTGCTGGTGGGCGGCATTGGCATCATGAACATCATGTTGGTGTCGGTGACTGAGCGCACCCGCGAGATCGGCATTCGCAAGGCACTGGGTGCCAAGGAACGCACCATTCTGTCGCAGTTCGTGGTGGAAGCAGCCACCACCTCGGCCCTCGGCGGCGCACTGGGCATTGCACTGGGCTACATCGTATCCATGGGAGCAAACAAGGTGCTGCCCATGTTCACCAGCGGCACAACGGTCACGGTCAGCCCGTCCTTCAATTCCATCGCAGTGGCCTTTGGCATCTCGGTGGGGATTGGCGTGCTGTTCGGCTACCTGCCCGCAAAGCGCGCAGCGCGGCTCAACCCCATTGAAGCATTGCGCTATGACTGAACTCTTCTCTGCCGGCGTTGCGCCGGACTGCAAAACACCAAGGAAGGGGAATATACCTATGAAAAAACGTCTTTTCGCATGTCTGCTTGCAGCATGCCTGGCTGTGTCCGTGCTGGTGCTTCCGGCATCGGCGGCCAGCCTGAACAACTCGGCCATCCAGACGGCCATTACACTGGGCGCTATGGATACCAGCCAGACCGGCAGTCTGGATGCTGCCGTCACCCGCGGTGCATTTGCCAAGATGCTGGTCTCCTTTTCGGCCTACCGCGAAAGCGCCAGCCAGCAGGGCAATCTGGGCACACTGTATAAGGATGTGCCCGGCAGCTCTCAGTGGGCACCCTATGTGCGCATTGCGGTGCAGCAGGGCTGGATAAACGGCTATACTGATGGTACATTCCGCCCGGATAATACGGTCACGCTGGAAGAAGCCTGCACCGCAGCGCTCAAGCTGCTGGGCTATAAAATGACCGACCTCAACGGCGTGTTCCCGACGGCACAGCTGAACAAGGCGCAGGAACTGGGCCTGCGTAACCAGCTGAACCGCAGCCAGAGCGAGGCCATGAACTATGAGGACTGTGCTTTGCTGTTGTATAACACCCTCACGGCAAACACCGCCTCTGGCAGCGCCTATGGTACCAGCCTGGGCTTTACGGTTTCGAACGGTCAGGTGGACACCTCCACGGTAATGCTCAAGAGCCTGAAGGGACCCTTTGTGGCAGCGGAAGGCACCCAGCTGCCTTTTACGCCGGTGAGCATCTACCGCAACGATAAGGTCTCGGCTTCTGCAGAACTGAACCGCTACGATGTGTATTATTACAGCGAAAGTCTGCAGACTGTATGGATCTACACCCGCAAAGCAGCAGGCCGCATCACTGCCGTTTCGCCCAGCGCCAGCGCACCCACGGCCATTACCGTGGCGGGCACCAGCTATCAGCTGGGCAGCACAGCAGTGGCTTCCAAGGTGTCCAGCCTGAACGGCGGCGGCGTGGGCGAAGTGGTCACTCTGCTGCTGGGCATGAACAATGAGGCGGCGGATGTTATTACCGGCGCAGAGGCCGACGAGGTGTTCTACGGCGTGGTGCAGGGCGCAGCCCGCAGCCTTGTGGAAGATAACGGCGCGGATGTGCTGCAGCGCGTGGCTGTCATGTGCACCGATGGTGTTCAGCGCACTGTGAATGTGGACAAAAGCCTGAACTACCCCAAGGGCTGGCTGGTAGAGATCCGCGTAACGCCGGAAGGCGAGTCCGTGAGCGGCATCGAGAACAAGGTCGTTACCGGCAAGGTCAATGCAGATGCAACGGCACTGGGCAGCTATGCCCTTGCCGACGATGTACAGATTCTGGATACAACTGCGGAGGGTGTGGCTGGGACGGTTCGTCCCAGCCGCCTAGCGGGGACAGACCTGAATCTTCTGAACGTCCGCTACTATACGCTGAATGAGAAGGGCGAGATCGACCGCCTGATCCTGAATGATGTCACCGGCGACCTGTGGACCTACGGCGTGCTGGATGATATCAAGAATGTGGCAGTCAACTACTCGGAACTGCAGACGCTGGCCAAGATCATTTCCACCGGCAAGAGCGACAGCACGGATACGCAGGATAAGATCGTGGACGACCTGAAGGATGTTCTGGTGCCCACCACCAGCGAAGTGCTGTGGGGTGTGATCAACGGCGACATCCTCTCCACTCTGTGGCAGAAGATCACAGCCAACACGGATAGCCTGCTCAGCCTTGGTCTGCGGCAGGTGGGCAGCCTTGTAGGCGAACCGTATGCGTCCATCTTCCGCTATATTGGCGGCGGTGCTACCTATGTGTGCTATGTCAATGGTTCGCAGGTAGCTTTCACCACCAACGTCAAATATCCGGTGCTGGTAGGTGGTGTTGCAGCCCGCAGAGAGACGACCGGCAGCGTGCGGACGATGGTCCAGCTCATGCCCATGAAGATCGATCAGGTGGGTGCAGCGTCGGTCATGAGCAACGGCACTCGCTTTGAGATGGCGGACGACGCACAGGTGTATCTGTGGTACAAGGGTCAGTACTACGCCACCAAGTTGACCGAGGTCAACTCGGAGGGCTACTACCTGACCGGCTGGTACGATAACTTTGGCTGTGCTGCGGGCAAGCGCGTGCGTGTGATCGTGGCCGTCAAAAAGGACTGATGGATTATTACAGCGTCCCGCGCCGCATTCTGCGCGGGGCAAGACAGCTGGTGTATCCGCGCCGCTGCCCGTTTTGTGATCGGGTGCTGGGCAGTGTGCCCATCTGCCCGGATTGTGCCGCGGAGCTGGAAGAGCTGCGCAGGAAGCCGGGAATGCGGCTGGACGCTTCTCAGCATTATTTAGGGGAACTGACCGGTGCAGCAGCACCGTTCCGGTATGAGGGCTGTGTGCGGCGCGGCATCCTGCATACAAAATACCATGCTGCACCGTGGGCGGCGGTGGAGCTGGGCCTCTGGCTGGCAAAGCTGGCCTTTGGCAGCGAGATGCATATGGCCGGTGCAGAACCGGTGCCGGAGCTTGTGGAAGGCATGTCCCTTGGGTACGACTGCATCGTTCCCGTACCGGCATCCGGCAGAGCGCGCGGCTACAATGTGCCGCAGCTCATGGCGGTGCCGCTGGCCCGCGCACTGGGGATACCGCTGTACCCGAAAGCACTGGGCCGCACTCGTGCAAAGCGGCATCAGGCGGGCCTGCCCTTTGAGCAGCGCCTTGCCAATGTGGCGGGTGCCTTCCGGGTGACGGACACGGAACTTGTGGAGGGCAGAAAGGTGCTTTTGGTAGACGATGTGATCACCACCGGTGCCACGGCAGCAGCCTGCACACAGGCGCTGCTGGCAGCCGGTGCCGAGAGTGTGTTTGCAATTGCACTTGCCACTGTTGAATTTGAAATGTTTCCCGCAAGGGATCAGCCGCTGCAGGAAAACGAGCCGGAGTTTTGAAAATTTATTTGCAAAAACTTGGCAGAAAAAGCTTGACAAAACACCCTGAATCAAGTATACTAATTGAGCTGTGAGCGATAACCGCTTACAGATATCCGGGTGTAGCGCAGTTTTGGTAGCGCGCTTGAATGGGGTTCAAGAGGCCGTGAGTTCGATTCTCGCCACTCGGACCAAACAAAAATAATCCGAACTTGTTTCCGATAGGAGATGGGTTCGGATTATTTGTTTTCTTCGGAAAGTTCAATGCAGGTATCCGTGGAAGATAAAATCCGAAATCATAGATTGACCGACATAAGCTACGACATGATTTCAGGAGGACACAAACATGAAGTACGATGCAAGAGCTTGCTATTTCAACATGGACACCGGCTGCGTGGAGCTGCTGCTCCGGGATGGGAGAATGATCTCCATCGACTGCACCGGGGTCGAGAATGCACTGGATGTGACTATGGCACAGAGGTCGGAGTTGGATTATCTCATCTACAATGACCCACTGGGCTATGCAGATTTGATCTTGAACGGTGATTTAGAAGAGTATTTAGGAACAGTGATATCTGTTCATGGATTTGGAGATTGAAAAAGGGTGCCACTTTGCTGGCTTGCAAAGTGGCACCCTTTTTCTGTCAAGTAAGGATTGCGAGAAAAAATTAACAATCAACTTAAAGATAAACGCACAGCCTAAAAATATTAACGAATTGTAAAGAATATTTTGGAATTTGACAAAGCACCTGAATGGTGATATATTGTTAAATGAAAGTAGCACTCTGACACGACGAGTGCTAGAACTGCAAGGATATAAGGAGGCCTTTTATGCCAAATGTACTTGAACGCCAGCAGGATATTCTATCAATAATTTCAGAATTAGACATCTCGCCTACGATGTACTCTAATGCAGTTGAAAAGTATAAGGCAATCACGGCTTATCTTGAAAGCTATGGAATAGAGGCAGAAATGTATCCTCAGGGTTCTTTCGCATTTGGAACTGTAGTTAGACCGACTAGCAAGAGCGCGGATGCAAATTATGATTTGGACTTTATCTGTCAGATCAAAGGCGACAGGAGTAGTCACACGCCTAGTGAATTAAGAAAAATTCTTCTTGACGCACTAAAAGCCAGTGGAATATATGAAGGAAAACTAGAAATTTGGGATGAGTGCTTCACAATCGAGTATGCTGATGTGGGAAAGATCGGCTTTACAATTGATATTGTTCCTGCAACAGATGAGAGTGAGGAGAAAAAACAGTCGCTTTTGGCTAAAAGCTCTTACCCGAATTTGATAAATACAGCTGTTGCAATTCCAAAACATAATGGAAACCATAATTACACATGGATTACTAATAACCCTAGAGGTTTTCGACAGTGGTTTGATGAAATTAACAAACCGTTTTTGGAGGCGGGACGAAATAATTACAGAAATGAATTGTTCAAAAGACATTCGAGATTCTACGCTTCTGTTGAGGAAATCCCACATGCACTAGACAGATCGGCACTTCAACGGGTTATTCAACTTCTGAAATATCATCGAAATGTATACTACGATAAACTGCCGGGTGGCGATGATATTAAACCGATTTCTGCAATCATAAATGTTTTGGTTACAGAAATTTCTAAAGCATACAATCCAGAATGTTCTGTTTTTGAATTATTAGAGTATGTCCTTAAAGAACTTGAGATTTACGCACAGCATCTGGCGAAGAATCAAAAAGAATTCGTAGCATTATACGGAGCCAGAAATGTAATCTCACATAATAATGGGGTTTGGTATATTGCAAATCCAGCAAATCCTGAGGATAACTTAGCGAATAAGTGGAATGAAAACCCTCGAATTCCTAAAACCTTTTTTATGTGGATAAAAGTTGTAACAAGTGATTTGATTGATTCCTTGCAGCAGGATGATAAACATTTTAGAACTACTCTTGATAATGGGTTTGGCTCAAAAGCTGTTACTGCGGCATTAGGGGAAAAATATATGACGACAGAAGCTCCCAGACTGATTATTAAAGAATCGGCTCCTAAGCCATACTGTAAAATATGATTTTTTCTCAAGCAGTTGCGCTGCAACAAGTCCAAAGCCTTTTGCAGTGTTATAAAGAATTAAAAGTTGTGACAGTTGAAGATTCGCAAATTAAACTTTCTGGAAATATTGAGATAAACAGAGAGTGGAATGACGTTCGACTTAATAAGGACTATTCAATAACAATTATTATTCCGATTGAGTCAAATCAAGTACCATATGTTATTGATGCAGGTAATCAGATTGATTCTTCGTATCCACATCGTTATAAAGATGGAGGCTTGTGTCTTGAAATTGATACTGTAATAAAACTGAAATTCTTGAATGGCATGACATTGTCTGAATGGATGCTTAATTATGTAGAAACTTACTTTTTTTCATATGAGTATTTCAAACGCTATGGAGTGTTTCCATTTGGAGAAAGAGCCCATGGAATAATCGGCCTGCTCGATTACTATGGAGAAAAGCTAAATGAGACAGATTTGACTAAAACATATTATCTTATGCGTTATATAGCTACGAAGCCATATAGAGGTCATTTTAAATGCCCCTGCGGTTCTCAGAAACATCTTAGGGATTGCCATGGAAAGTACGTGATAGCCTACTATAATAACTTTGACGCATATGAATTTTTAAAGCAGGATTTATCTTTGATTGAATACACACTCTATAAAGTGCGGAAAGGCAAAGAATGAGTAGCAAAGAAATTCAAGTTAGACAAAATCAAGAACTTCAATTAAAAATACAGTATGCGGCCCGTGAATGTTATAACACAGCTGAAAAATTGAATTACTGGGTATGGGGACTGTGTATACTTTCGTTTGTGATCGGCTTTCTTCCCAATGAGTCAGGCTCAGTCCTTTTGAGTGTTGGCTCTATATTGTGTGATGTCTTGGCATTTTTATTGAATATTGCTCTTGTTAAAAAGAATTCTAATGCTGCTATGTTGAGAAAGCATTTTGATGATTGTGTTCTTAAAATTGGATGTGAAGAATGCTCTACTTCAAGAGAAACATTTGAACTGGTAGAAAAAATATGCGCGAAACACCCTCAAAAATTTGCTACTCAAATAAAAAACAGTGGAAATGATTCGCCTCCGGGTGTTAAAGATTGGTATTCATTTTCAAAAAAGTATGAGGGATCTGAGGCTCAGTTTGAATGTCAGCGAATGAATGCTTGGTGGGATAGCAAACTGAGCCAATGGCGGCTTGGATTAGCAATTACTTCGACAGTGATTCTCATGGGAGCGGTGTTTTATCTTGTCCCAATTAAGGGAATCTGGACAATAATAGTATGTTTGGTAGGCATAATGTTAAAGCTTATTGAACGAGCAAGAGAATATATTTTGTATTATCAACTCTCATATAAGATTTCAGGTGTAATGGAAATTATACGACTAAATCAACCTCCGGACGAGAAAGCGTTAGTGGTACTTCAAGATTTGATTAATCAGAGACGATCTACCAGTGTATTTGGTGTGAATTTTGTTTATGAAAAACTAGCAAAACCGCTGACAGATTTATATAGGCGTATAAGTGAGCAAGCGTAAAAGTTAATAGAGCCATTCAGAAATAAAAACAGGGTGCGCCCCTGAATAGGACGCACCCTGCCAAAGACCACAGACGATAACGATATGTACAACAGGGCGTTCCCCGTCGGGAACGCTCTGTTTTTCTTTGCTGGGGGTATGATGAACTTGTTCCGCCTGCCACGCGGCAAACTCCCTCTGGCCTTCCTCGCTGTTCCAGCAGGCAAGGATGGCCGGGTAGAATGCCCGTGCCAGACGGTCGATGACTTCATCGGGATAGGGGGAAGTGTTTGTGGACTTTTTCTTTTTGTTCAAACGCACGCTCCTTTGATCGTCCCACCGTGGCAAAGCCGGGCGAGAAAATCAAAGTTCCAATTTCATATCAGGCGCAAGGGCGCGGATAGTTTCCGCCCTGCACTTGCGGCTGGTGGCTCGTTGATGGCTTACAAGTGCCTGTCGTTATGCCGTTTTAGAGGATTCACCGCTGGATTCTGCAAGAACTTCGTCCAGCGTTTTCAAAAATTCAAGATGAGGTTTCAAGGCAAAGCGAAGAACTTTGACCTGTTCCGGATGCGTAAGAAGTTTCGGGTTCAAGTCGAACGTAACTTCCCAACTCTTTCGCATGAGAGATTCAGCATTGTGGAGCCGGTAGTACAGTTCGAGAAACTTTTGGGGAACATCATAGTTTTCATCAATGGTGATGCTGGCGGCTTTCTCTGCCTGCTTCACCGTTACTTTGTTAGGCTTGACTTTCTTCGGCTTCGGCACATAATTCTTGATTTCCTCAAAAATTTCAGCCTGTTCTTCGGGCTTGGCCTTGCCGAGATTTTCGAGAAGATAATCGGGAATGTGCAGTTCCTCGCGGAAGAACCGATCACGGAAACCGGGAGACAGTTCATCCGCAACATCAACGCCGTGGGCATAGTATTCTGCACGGCGGACTGAACTTGCGCTGCTGTGATTTTCCTGTGCAATGCGCTCACAGGTTTTCATGGGCTTCTGGTAGTGTTCAGATTGAACACTACCAGATTTCTTTGCAGTATGCTGATTGCCGCGAAATGCTTCGGTGCGCTTTTCAGAGGAATACTGCTTACCCATAAGGAACTTCTTCTGCTCCGGTGTGAGGTTGCGCCGCCCCAGCTGATTCTTGCAGATCCATGCGAGGACTTCTTCTCTGCTTTCAAACGGGAGCGGCATGGTGGAGAAATAAATCTCCGGATGTTTCTGAAGAATCGCATAACGGTTGTGGCCGTCAACAAGGGTGTTGTTCCACACGATCAAAGGAGAGAGCAACTTGCCCTCTTTGAGGATGTTTTCTTCAAGCTGTTTAAATTCATCATCGGTCAGAGGAGGAATCTGGGACTGGAACTCTGGGTCAATTTTCAGATTGATCATACGCGCACTCCTTTATCTCTCCTGCTGCGTCGGTTCTTCCTCCCGGAAATAGGACGCAACATTCTGCTTTGCGGTTTTCAGCTTGAGCAGTTCTTCTTTGGCTTCCTTGTACTGCTCGTAGAACTTCGCCTTTTCGGATGCCAGCTGCGCGTACTCGGCTTCCAGCTTTTTCGGGCTGGGCAGCTTTGTGATGTTGTTTGCCTTGAAATAGGCTGCTGCCGCCCGATACGCTGTCAGCTCTGCACGGTGCTGCTCCTCAAAGACTGCGGGTCGCTTGGCGGTCTTTAACTGCTGTGCGACGCTCTTTGTGCTGGTATAGGCTGCGACATGATAGCGCAGCTCTTTGTTGGCTTTCATGCGACCTTCGAGGTCTTTCACCACCGCCAGCGAGTCGTGATACTTGGTTTCCAGTTCGGTGATGCGCTGGTTCAGGGCGTCCTCGTCGGTCAAGCCCTTTTCCTGCAGAAGCTTCACGGTCTGTGCCATAACTTTGAGATTGTGTTTCGTGAGCCAACGCTTATAGCCGATGCCTTTGCCCTCGGTCATCCTCGACTGGATGTCGATCAGTTTCCCGATGGTATCTTGCTTGAACTGCGCCATGGGCTTGCGTTCGGCGTTTGCCTGCAACGTGGCAAGCACTGCTGCCTTATCGAACTTGTCCCCGAGATGTTTCGCGCGGATGAACTTTGTTCTGCCAGAGGGCAGATAGCTGAGCTGTCCACGACTTTCCTTGACGGCAATGCCGTACTGCTGCATGAGCCTGTCAGAAAAATCTTCAAGGCTCACAGCGCGATACAGCACCGAAGAAATCTGCTTCCGCAGGGTATCTTTTACGGTTTCAAACTTCTTCTGCTTGGGCTGTTGTCCAG
>ERZ1673736.1167-NODE-1167-length-36656-cov-10.299336_pt1 | contig 36656 bp, 34 predicted proteins | sample MGYA00580212_ERZ1673736 | MGnify/ENA primary metagenome ERZ1673736 (study PRJEB41218, sample SAMN15661752) | gut metagenome | host: Homo sapiens | place: Canada: London | collected 2015-08-20/2019-03-30 | study: EMG produced TPA metagenomics assembly of...
CCGGTGGAAGGACGCCCCCTCATCCGTCACAGCTTCGCCGTGCCACCTTCCCCCCCCAGAGGGGGGAAGGCTTGAGGTGGGGACACGGCATATGCCGCGGCACCTTTCCTCTAAGGGAAGGTGTGTGGGAGCTTCTATGGGGCCCCTCAAGGGCTTCCAGCGGGCGGAAGCTGTTCCCCCTGCCGGACGGAGAACACGATGTGGAGCATATCCATCCCATAGTAGTGCTTTATGAAAGAGCCCCGCTCCTCCATCCCGATGCACCGAGCTACTCTTTGGGATGCAAGGTTGCTGTCCCGGATGATGGAGAATACCTCCTCAAATTTCAGGGCTGAAAAGGCATGGTCCCGGCAGGCCCGGGCCGCCTCAACGGCGTAGCCCTTGTGCCAGGCCGTCCGCTCCAGAAGATAGCCAACCTCGGGTATCCGTGTGCCATCTCCCAGCCCCTGCCAAGTGAGTCCGCACTGGCCCACCATCTCTCCGGATGTTCTCTCCACTGCTGCCCACAGGCCGAAGCCATCCTTTCGATACCGCGCCTGCTGGCGGCGAAGCCATTCCCAAGCCTCCTGGTCTGAAAAGGCATGCTCATAGGCGTACATTACTGACCGATCCTGAAGCATCCGGCACAGGGCAGGAAAATCTCTGTCCGTCATTTCCCGCAGTATCAGTCGGTCAGTCTCTAAAATAGTCTCAGCCATCTCCCAGCACCGCCTTTACCAGCTCCTCCGGCGTCCGGGCCAGACAGTCGGCCCCCTCCGCCTCCAGCTCCGCCCGTCCGCGGAAGCCCCACAGCACGCCGCAGCTGGTCAGGCCGCCGTTCCTGGCGGTGCGGATGTCCACATCGCTGTCCCCCACGAACAGAGTATCCTCCGGGGAGGCCCCCATCTGCTCCATCAGCCGGTGCAGCAGAGTGGGGTCCGGCTTGGTGGGCAGGCCGGGCAGGGCCCCCTGCACCCAGGGGAACTGCCCCGGGTAGTAGTCCTCCACCACCGGGCCCGCCAGCGCGTGGGCCTTGTTGGACAGCACCGCCGTCCGCACCCCCGCCGCCCTCAGCCGCTCCACCGCCTCCGGCATCCCGGCGTAGGGGGCGGTCTTGTCCGCCCTGTGGGCGCCATAGCGCTCCGAGAACTCCTCCAGGGCCCGGGCCAGCCCCTCCGGCGTCCGCTCCGGGGCCGGAGCAAAGCGCTCCACCAGCCGGGGTATCCCGTTGCCCACGAAGCGCTTGTACTCCTCCACCGTGTGGAGGGGCCACCCGTGCCGGGCGCACACCCAGTTGGCCGCATCCGCCAGGTCGTCTATGGTATTGAGCAGAGTGCCGTCCAGATCAAAGATCACATTTTGGAACATAGCGGCCCGGCCTCACTCGTAGACCCCGATCTCCATGCCCCCCAGCTCCACCCGGGTATCCCGGGGAAACTGGGCCCGCTGGAGATAGGCCTTCACCGCCATCTGGGCGAATTTGGGGTTCACCTTCTCGTCCTCCAGCTCCAGATCCAGCCGTCCGCCGGGGCCGTCCGTCTGGCCGCCGCACACCGCGCCGCCGTCCTCCAGCACCTCGTTCAGCTCGCCCACCACGTCCGCCAGGCTCTTCCCCTGGGGCAGGGCGGTATAGTGAATATAAAAATCCATGTCGGTCCCTCCCGATCCTTTCGTCGTCGTTTACTGGGTCTGCTTCAGCCGCTCCGCCTGGTCGGCGGCGGCCAGGGCGTCCATCAGCTCGTCCAGGTCCCCGTCCATCACGCTCTCGATCTTGTACAGGGTCAGCCCGATGCGGTGGTCCGTGACCCGCCCCTGGGGAAAGTTATAAGTCCGGATGCGCTCGTTGCGCATCCCCGAGCCCACCTGGCTGCGGCGCTCGGCGGTGAACTCGCTGCTGCGCTTCTCCTGCTCCGCCTCGTACAGCCGGGAAGCCAGGATGCGCATGGCCCTGTCCCGGTTCTGGAACTGGCTGCGCTCCTGCTGGCACTCCACCACCATGCCTGTGGGCCTGTGGATGAGCCGCACCGCTGAGGAGGTCTTGTTCACATGCTGGCCCCCCGCCCCGGAGGCGCGGAACACCTGCATCTCCACGTCCGCCGGGTCCAGGTCCACCTCCACCTCCTCCATCTCGGGCAGGACGGCCACCGTGGCGGTGGAGGTGTGGATACGCCCGCCGGACTCGGTCTCCGGTACCCGCTGGACCCGGTGGACGCCGCTCTCAAACTTCATCCGGGACCAGGCCCCGTCCCCCTCGATAGTGAAGGAGATCTCCTTTACCCCTCCCAGTTCCGTCATGTTCAGGCTGGCCACTTCCGTCTTCCAGCGGCGGCTCTCGGCGTACATGGAGTACATGCGGTGGAGGGAGTGGGCGAAGAGGGCGGCCTCCTCCCCCCCCACCCCGGCCCGGATCTCCACGATGACGTTCTTCCCATCGTTGGGGTCCCTGGGGAGCAGCAGGACCTGGAGCTCCCGCTCCAGCCGCTCCAGCTCCTGCCTGGCCTGCTGCTGCTCCTCCTGGGCCAGCTCCCGCAGCTCCGGGTCGGAGAGCAGGGCCCCGGCCTCTTGCTCCCGCTCCCGGGCCCGGAGGTAGGCCCGGTATGTCTCCACCACCGGGGACAGCTCGTTCTGCTCCTTGTTCAGCCGGGCCACCTGGGCGGGGTCGTCATAGGTCTCCGGCGCGGCCAGCCTGGCCTCGATCTGGCTGTATCGGGCCTCCACGGCCGCCAGCTTGTCCAGCATGGGCATGCTCCTTTCCGCTTGATGCCCGCCCCAGGCGGTCCACCATGATATATTCCTCTTCTGTCTCCCGTATTATGCGGAATCCCACTCTCCGATACAGGCGGACCGCCGGGTTCCCCTTCTGCACGGACAGGGAGACCTGACGGACCCCCTCCCGCTCCAAAGCATCCATCATGGCGCGCAGCAACTCTGTTCCGATGCCCTGGCCCCGGTACTCCGGATACAGCGCCGCCGCAAGGGAGGGCGTCTCATCGTCGATATGTCCGTAGTCATCCATAAGCCGGCACCATACACTGCCCACCACCCGGCTTCCGTCCACCGCTGCCAGAGCCCGGTCCAGCGGTCCACTTCCAAATCCTTGGAAATAGACCCGCAGCTCCGGCCGGTCTGCCACCGACCTGGGCGGCGGAGCGTCCCCCGGCGGGACGTAGATCGCCTCATAGAGGAGGTCCTTCAGTGTCGCATACTCCTCCACCCGCATATTCCGAATGGTGATCTGATCCACAGCTGCCTCCTCTCCCCCGGCCCCTCACCGGTCCAGGAAAAATGACTTGACCAGGGCCAGCGGCTCCCGCACATACATGTGCAGCCGGGAGGGCAGGTGGCTGGAGGGGGCCGCCAGGGTGGAGACACTGTCATATCCGGCCCGTTCCGCCAGCATCCGGGCCCGGGTCAGGTGGAAGCCGTTGGAGACCACCACCACCCCCTGGGACAGATCACAGCCCTCTGCCTCCAGCAGCTCCCGGGAATAGCGCAGGTTCTGGTCGGTGTTGTGGGACCGCTCCTCCAGAAGCAGCTGGTCCTCCTCCACCCCCCGCTCCATCAGGTAGTCCGCCATGCACCGGGCCTCGGTGACGGGCTCGTTGTCCCCCTGGCCCCCGGAGACCACCACCATCAGGTCCGGGTGGTCCTCCAGGTAGTCCAGCGCCCGGTCCAGCCGGTCCCGCAGAAGGATGGAGGGCTCCCCGTCGGGCATCACCTGGCAGCCCAGCACCACCATCGCCCGGGGGTCCCCCTGGATATGGTCGTAGGAGCCGTAGAGCACCGCGCCGAACAGCCCGGCAAAGGTCACGGCCCCGGCCAGCACCGCCGAGAGCAGCAGCTTCTGCCAGAGACAGAGCTTCCTTCCTTTATAACTGCTGATCTGCCGCTTCATCCTCTGGCCTCCTCCAGCTCCGCCGACAGGCGCTCCCAAGTCCCGTACAGCTTCAGGATCTCCTCCTCCAGCGCCTCCCGCTGCTCATACAGCTCCTGGAGCTTCAGATAGTCGGAGGCGGCCTCCTCGATCTGGAGCCCAAGCTCGTACATTTGTTCCTCTGCCTTAGCCACCGCCCGCTCGGCGGCGGCCACCTCCTTCTCCAGGTTCTTGGTGCCGCCGGGCCGCCGGGGCTTCTCCTTCTTCTCCGCCGGCGCCGCCGCGGGGGCGGGGACGGCCTGGGCCTGCTTCCTCTCCCGGGCTGCCCGGTACTCGCCGTAGCTGCCCCGGAAGTCGGTGACCTGCCCGTCCTCCAGCACCCACACCCGGGTGGCGAAGCGGTCGATGAAGTAGCGGTCGTGGGAGACGAAGAGCAGGTTGCCCTCGTACTCCTCCACCGCCTCCTCGATCCACTCCCGGCTCTGGATGTCCAGGTGGTTGGTGGGCTCGTCCAGAATCAGGAGGTTGATCTTCTCGTCCATGAGCATGCACAGCCGCAGCCGGGACTGCTCCCCGCCGGACAGGGCGGAGACCGGCTTGAATACGTCCTCCCCCCGGAACTTGAAGGAGGCCAGCCGGTTGCGGGCGGTCTGGGCGGTGCAGTCCAGCTCATAGAGCATGGTGTCCAGCAGGCTGCGCTCCGGGTGGTCGAAGTGGATGATCTGGGGCAGGTAGCCGATCTTCACCGTGGGGCCCATGCGGATCTTCCCCTCGTCGGGCCCCTCCTCCCCCATCAGGATCTTGATGAGGGTGGATTTGCCGGTGCCGTTGTCCCCCAGCAGGGCGATGCGCTCGCCCCCCACCACCTCCAGGTCCACCCCGGAGAACAGGGCGCGCTGGCCGAAGGATTTGGACAGCCCCTTGATGGTGAGCACCTCATCCCCCCGGAACTCCCGCTCCCCGAAGCGGACCTCCATCTTCCGCTCCCGGGTGGGCCTGTCGGTGGTCCGCATCCGCTCGATGCGCTTCTCCATGGACTGGGCCCGCTTGAAGATCTTGTCGTTGCCCGAATAGGCCCAGATCCGCAGCTGCTCGGCGGCCTTCTCCAGCTGCTGGATCTTGGCCTGCTCCTTCTCATACTGCTTCAGCTTCTCCTGGTAGCGGCGCTCCTTCTCCACCACATAGAAGCTGTAATTGCCGGAGTAGAACTCCGCCTTCCCCTCCTGGATCTCGATGACCCGGTCCACCACCCGGTCCAGGAACCAGCGGTCGTGGGAGACCGCCAGCACGGTGCCCTTGAACTTGTCCAGATACTCCTCCAGCCACTCGGTGGCCTTCAGGTCCAGGTGGTTGGTGGGCTCGTCCAGCAGCAGGATGTCGGTGTCCTCCAGGATCAGCCGGCCCAGATTCACCCGGGTCTTCTCCCCGCCGGAGAGCCGGTCGAAAAGCTGTTCCCGCATCCCCGGGCCGATCTGAAGGCCGCTGCACACCTTGTTCTTCCGGGTGTCGGTGTCATAGCCGCCCCCGGCCTCGAAGGCGGCGGTGAGCTGGTCGTACCGGCGCAGCAGGGCGGGGTCCTCCCCCCGCTCCATCCGGGCGGCCAGCTGCTCCATCTCCTCCTCCATCTCCCGCAGGGGGCGGAAGGCGGTGTCCAATACATCCTCCACCGTGTAGCCGGCGGGGTAGACCGGGATCTGGGAGATCAGGCCCACCCGCTTGTCCGGGGCCAGGACCACCTCCCCCTCGTCCCAGTCCAGCTGGCCGGTGAGGATGCGCAGCAGGGTGGTCTTGCCGCAGCCGTTCTTGCCCAGCAGTCCCACCCGCTCGCCGGAGTCCACCTGAAAGGTGAGCCCGTCCAGTATTTTTTTGCCGACCTCAAATTCCTTGACCAGGCCGGAAATGGCGATATCGATCATAACGGTCCTCTGTCTCTCCTGTGTTGGCCTCTGGGAAGGGCCCTCCCGCAGGCGGGCCTTCCAAACGGTCCGTCCGCGGGAGGGCCCTGGGGGTCACTCCGCCTCCGGGGTGATGGAGAGCAGGTAAGCGGTCAGCTCCTCCAGCTCCATCCCGCGGGACGCCTTCACTAAAATGGTGCTGCCCGGCCGGACCAGCTGGTCCAGGACAGGCTTGGCCTCCGCCTTGTCTTTGCAGTGGTACACCAGGGGCACGCCGGAGTTCCGGGCCCCCTGGGCGATGTGCTCCGCCAGCTCCCCCACCGCCACCAGGCAGTCGATGCGGGCCTTGCCCAGGCACTCCCCCACCCCCGTGTGCAGGGCGGGGGCGAAGGGCCCCAGCTCGAACATGTCCCCCAGCACGGCGATGCTCCACTGGCTGCGCCGGTCGGACAGCACGCTGATGGCCGCCCGCATGGACTGGGGGTTGGCGTTGTAGGTGTCGTCCAGGATCACGATCCCATCCCCCCGGTAGAGGATATTCATCCGCATCCGGGTGGGGACGAAGCGGAGGATGCCCTCCACGATCTGGTCCTGGGTGAGCCCGAACCGCTCCCCGATGGCGGCGGCGATGAGGGCGGGGTAGATCATGTGCTCCCCCAGGGCAGGGATCTCCACCTGCCGGTCCATCCGGGGGGTGGTCATCTGGCAGAGGATGCGGCTGTCCCCGTCCCCCTCCAGCCGGCGGGCCCGGTACTCCAGGCCCTCCTCCCGGCCGCAGAAGACGGCGGGCACCGGGGTGCGGCCCCGGAGGGATGCCAGCATGGGATCATCCCCGTTGAGCACCACCAGCCCGCCGGGCCGGATGTGGGGCAGCAGCTCGCACTTGGCCCGGAAGATGTTCTCCCGGCTGCCCAGGCGCTCGATGTGGGCGTCCCCGATGTTGGTGATGACTCCCACGTCCGGCTGGACGATCTCCCCCAGGTAGTCGATCTCCCCCGGGCGGTCCATCCCCATCTCCAGCACGCAGATCTCACAGCTCCTGTCCAGCCGCAGCAGGGTCAGGGGCAGGCCGATGTTGTTGTTGTAATTGCCCTCGGTCTTGAGCACCCGGTACCGGGTGCTCAGCACGGCGGCGATCATGTCCTTGGTGGTGGTCTTGCCCACGCTGCCCGTCACGGCGATGAAGGGGATGGGGAATCGGGCCTTGTACCATGCGGCCAGGTCCCGCAGGGCCCGCTGGGTGCTGGCCACCTTGATATAGAATCTGTCGGGGCGGTAGCTCTCCCGTTCCCGGGCGGTGAGGCAGCCCAGAGCGCCCCCCTCCAGGGCGGCGTTGATGTAGGCGTGCCCGTCGAACCGCTCTCCCACCAGGGGGATGAACAGGGAGCCGGGGTGGATGGTCCGGCTGTCGGTGTCCACCCGCTGGACGATCACGTTCTCATCCCGGAAGTCGCCCAGCAGCGTGCCGTGGACGGCCTCCAGAAGCTGGGCCAGAGTGATGGCTTCCATCTGGTCAGGCTCCTCCTTTTCTGGCTTTCAGAGACGCCTCCACGATGGTCTGGCACAGGGCGCCGTAGCCGATGCCCACCGCGGCCGCCTCCTGGGGCACCAGACTGGTGGGGGTCATGCCGGGCAGGGTGTTGATCTCCAGGAAATAGGGGGTCCCGTCCGGCGTCACGATAAAGTCCGCCCGGGCGTACACGGACAGCCCGATGGTCCGAAAGACGGCCAGCGCCGCCTCCCCCAGCCGCTGCTCCCACTCCGGGGGGATCTGGGCCGGGCAGACCTCCAGGGCCGCGCCGGGCTGGTACTTGTTCTCGTAGTCGTAGAAGCCCTCCTTGGGGATGATCTCGATGGAGGGCAGGGCCCGGTCCTCCAGCACCGCCACCTGGATCTCCCTGCCCTGGATATACTCCTCCAGCACGGTGCGGCCCCCCAGCTTCCGGCTCTCCTCCAGGGCCCGGCGCAGCTCCTGTCCGTCCCTGGCGATGAAGACCCCGATGGAGGAGCCGCTGTCCACCGGCTTGACCACCACAGGCAGGCGGGTCTGCCGGGCAAGCTCCTCCAGGTTCTCCTCCGTCACGGTGACGGAGCGCCAGGCCGGGGTGGTGACCTGACCCGCCACCAGGCGCTTGGTCAGGTCCTTATCCATGGCGATGGCGCTGGCCAGGCAGCCGGAGCCGGTGTAGGGCACTCCCAGCAGATCCAGGGCCGCCTGGATGCGGCCGTCCTCGCCGCAGGCGCCGTGAAGGGCCAGATAGACCACGTCCGCGCCGGCGCACAGCTCCAGCACCCCGGGGCCGATGGCCGAGGGGCTCCTGTCCCGGCGGGCGGCGCGCACCTGGGCCAGGTCGGGGGCCTGCCGGCCGATCCGCTTGAACGCTTGGGGCACCGGGGCGTCGTAGAGGGCCTCTGCCGGGCCCTCCACCCCCTCTGTCCCGAAAAACAGGTCCACCAGCGCCACCTGATGGCCCTGCTCCCGCAGGGCCTCGCTCACCATAGCGCCGGAGGACAGGGAGACGTTGCGCTCCGGGCTGAGCCCGCCCGCCAATACCACGATCTTCATCCTATTCAACACCTCATCAGGTCTGTCTTATAATAATATGCCAGCCAAATATTTTAGCACATATCCCTGGAATACTCAATGGCCTTTTCTCATTTTGCCTCCTTCCACGGGAATTTTATCCCTTTTCCCCCGCTTTTGCGCTCTGTCCCGCCCTCCTTGCCGTTGAACTCACCCAAATCTTATGATATGATGGCCCGTGTGGTGACAAAAACAGAGGCCGGATCTGCATCTTTTCCGCAGAGCCCCGGGAAATTCCCTCAGCCGTCACCGCACGCGCCAAGAAAGAACGCTCCGCCCGGCGGGCGGGGCATCCCTTTGGAAAGACGAGGTGGGACCTGTGTCCGATCAATTCTCCCGTTCCCGCATGCTCCTGGGCGACGGCCCCCAGGAGCGGCTCTTCCACGCCTCTGTGGCCCTCTTCGGGGTGGGCGGCGTGGGGGGCTTCTGCGCTGAGGCCCTGGCCCGGGCCGGCATCGGCGCCCTGGATCTGTACGACGACGACACCGTCTCCGAGAGCAACCTGAACCGGCAGCTCATCGCCCTCCACTCCACCCTGGGCCGCCCCAAGGCGGAGGTGATGGCGGAGCGGGTCCGGGACATCAACCCCGCCTGCCGGGTGCGGGCCCTGCGGATGTTCTACCTGCCGGAAAACGCCGGGGAGGTGGACCTGTCCCGGTACGACTATGTGGTGGACGCGGTGGACACCGTCTCCGCCAAGCTGGAGCTGGCCGTCCGCTGCCAGGCCCTGGGGGTCCCGCTCATCAGCGCCATGGGCTCGGGCAACAAGCTGGACCCCTCCGCCTTCTCCGTCTCCGACCTGTCCAAAACGGAGGGCTGCCCCCTGGCCCGGGTGATGCGGAAGGAGCTGCGGAAGCGGGGCATCCACCATCTGAAGGTGGTCTGGTCCCGGGAGGAGCCCCGCGCCCCCCTGGCCCCCCCGGAGGCGGAGCTCCCCCCCGGCGGGGACACCCGCCCCGCCTCCTCCCCCCGCCGGGCCGTCCCGGGCTCGGTCTCCTTTGTCCCCGGCGCCGCCGGGCTGGTGCTGGCCGGGGCGGTCATCCGGGATCTGGCCGGTCTCTGACCGCCTCAAAAAAGCTGCCCCCTGTATAGGAACAGACCTATACAGGGGGCTTTTTTCACTCTTTTTCAGTCCCGCCGGGCTCAGCCCAGGATCAGGGGGCCGATGAAGGAGTACGCCACCACGAAGACGCAGGCAAAGGCAACGCTGATCCAGCAGGCCTGGAGGGCCTCCTTGGTGTTGCTGCACTGGGCGGTGCCCAGCTGGCCGGCAAAGTTGGTGGTGGGATAGGCGGAGCCGGTGAGCCGGGTGGCCGCCAGGATGGAGACGGCGAAGCAGCCCATGGGCAGGCCCACCTGGGCGGCCAGACCGCCGAACATGTCGGTGATGATCTGGATCTCCGCCACGGCGGCCGCCTCGATGCCGAAGCCGCCCACCACAGAGGCCACCAGCATGACGGCGGTGGGGCTGTTGCCCGCCAGGCCGCCCAGCAGGTTGGAGAGGGCGTCAAAGCCGCCGCCCAGGGTGACCAGGTTGAGCAGCACGTCGATGCTCACAAAGATCAGGAACATGTTGGCCTGGGAGGCCACGCCCTTGGTGATGCAGTCCACGGAGCGGTCGATCTCGATGCCGCCGAAGATGGCCACCACGGCAGCCAGGACGATCATGACCATCAGGGCGTAGTTGGTGCCCTGCTTGGTGGCGATGCCGTAGCCCACCAGAAGGACAAAGGAGATCAGGAAAGCGACCGTGGTCCGCTTCTGACGGGGGGTGATGACCACCTGATCCAGGTGCTGCACGTCCTCCCCCAGGGCATAGCCCTCCTTGCCGAAGGTGCGCTTCTGGGCGCGGTTCGCGCCCACCCAGGCGCCAGCCAGCCAGAACACGGCGAAGGGGATGGCTGCCTGGATCATCAGCTCGCCGTAGGACAGGCCGGTGACCTCCATAGTGATGAGGGTCACGCCGGTGAGGGGGCCCAGGATCAGGCCGATCTCACCCGCCACCTTGAACAGGGTGGCCACCACGGTGGGGGTGACCCCCAGGGAGGCCATGATGGGCAGCATGATGGGGGCGATGACGGCGTTGCCGCCGCCCAGGGTGCCCAGCAGGCCGCAGACGATGATGGACACCACCACCAGGGCGATCTTGCCTTTGGTCTGGGTGTTCACGCCGATGCGCTTGACGATCCAGTAGACCAGGGTGTGGGTGACCCCCGCCTCGCTCATCAGCACGCCCAGGCCGGCGCCCATCATGATGATGAGGCCGATCAGGGCCGTGGAGGAGCCCAGCGAGGTGGCGAAAGCCTTGGCCATGGCCCCCAGGTCCTGCCCCAGCAGCAGAGCGCCCACCAGCACGCCCACCATGATGGCGGACACGTTGCTCTTCCCCCGGAAGATCAGCACGATCATGACCACCAGGGGGATCAGAGCCAGCAGAGAGGGCGCCTGAATGATAGACCAACTACCTAATTCCATATCTGTTTCTCCCTTCTGTCCGCCCCGGTCCAGACAGGCAGGCCGGGACGGCTCACACATATTGTTTTCTCCCTGTCCTCAGACAGGTCCTCCGCTCTCGCGCCGGATGACCGCCCCCTTTCTCCCTCCGGCAGACCTGCCCTGGCGCAGGGCGAATTCGCCCCCCACCAGCACATGGCAGATGCCCTCCGGCTTCCGCACGGAATCGGTGAACTCCGAGGTGTCCCGGACCCGCTCCGCGTCAAAGACTGTGATATCGGCGATCCGGCCCTCCGCCAGGGTGCCCCGGTCCCTCAGGCCCAGGATGTCCGCCGGCAGGCCGGTCAGCTTGTACACCGCGTCCTCCAGCGGCATCAGCTGGTGCTCCCGCACCAGCCGCAGGAAGCGGGGGAAGGTGCCGAAGCTGCGGGGGTGGGGGTCGGTGATGGTAATGGAGCGGTCAAAGGACAGGCCGTATCCGTCGCTGCCCACCGCAATGTCCATGTCCTTCATGATGTTGAGCATGTCGCCCTCATCGATGGAGAAGTAGATGCAGGCCACCCGGCCGCCGCAGCAGTCCAGGGCGTGGACCACCGTGTCCGCCGGGGACAGCTTCAGCTCCTCCGCCAGCTCCGCCACGGTCCTGCCCTCCCACTCCGGGCGGCAGCCGTGAGTGCCGGCGATCATCACCCGGTCCGCTCCGCCGCGGTCCTCCATCTCGGCGGCGATCTCCGCCTTCAGCTGCCGGGAGGGGTCCCGCAACCGCTCCAGCAGGGCGGCGCGGCCTCCGTCGTGGGCCCACTTGGGCACCAGGGCGGTCATAGAGGTGGAGGTGGCGGTATAGGGGTACTGGTCGCAGGTGACGTTCAGCCCCTCCCGCCGGGCGGCCGCCAGCTTGTCCAGCAGCTCCCGGGAGCGCCCCCACTGGGGCCTGCCCATCAGCTTCAGGTGGGAGATCTGCAGGTGCACACCAGAGCGGCGGGTGATGTCCAGCATCTCGTCCACTGCCTGGAAGATGCGGGGCCCCTCGTTGCGCATATGGACGGTGAGCAGGGCGTCGTACTTCTTCAGCACCTTGGCCAGCTCCACCAGCTCCTCCCGCTTGCAGAAGGCGCTGGGGGGATAGATCAGCCCCAGGGACATGCCGAAGGCGCCCGCCCTCAGCTCCCGCTCCAGCAGGTCCTTCAGCCGCTCCATCTCCTCCGGTTCAGGGTCCCGGTCTACGAAGCCCATCACCGCCCCCCGCAGGGTGCCGTGGCCCACCAGCTGGCCGTAGTTGGCGGTGCAGCCGTGGGCCGCCACCGCCCGGGCATACTCCTCCACCCCGTACAGGCCGTCCAGGCTCCGGTCCTTCTCGTTGAGGACCACCTGACTGAACATGCTGGTGTCATCAAAAAAGTATTGGACGATCTCCCGGCTGTTCTCCGGCAGGCTGGGCAGGATGGAGGTGCCGCAGTTGCCAGTGATCTCGGTGGTGATGCCCTGGAAGAGCTTGCTCTCCGGCTGGAAGCTGAGCAGGGGGCAGGCATCGGAGTGGCTGTGGATGTCGATGAAGCCCGGGGCCACCGTCAGCCCGGACACGTCCACCACCTCCCGTGCCTCCTCCCCCGCATCCGGGGCGATGCGGGCGATGCGCCCGTCCCGGATGCATACGTCGGCGGCATAGGGCCGGGAACGCGTTCCGTCCACCACCGTGCCGCCCCGCAGGATCAGATCATACAAGGCTCCTTCCCTCCTTTTTTCTCCAGAGGCCCGCCGGGGGAGCCCTCAACTCCCCTTGCCATCTCTCCCCGGAACGGGGAGGGATGACCGCCGCGGCGGTCCCTCTATATTGGCAGGCCAGATTGTCTCAGACCTTCTTCAGCACCGTGCCCGTTCTGGAGCCGGTGGCCGCGCCGTCCTTCAGGGCGAAGGTGCCCCCCACCAGCACGTGGCGGATGCCCGCCGGCTTTTTCACCGAGTCGGTGTACTCCGACAGGTCCCGCACCTGCTCCGGGTCAAAGACCGTGATGTCGGCGATCCGGCCCTCCTCCAGGGTGCCCCGGTCCTTCAGGCCCAGGATGTCCGCCGGCAGGCCGGTGATCTTGTACACCGCGTCCTCCAGGGGCATCAGCCTGTGGTCCCGGGCCAGCTCCAGGAAGCGGGGGAAGGTGCCGAAGCTGCGGGGATGGGGGTTGGTCCGGGTGATGGACCGGTCATAGGAGAAGCCGTATCCGTCGCTGCCCAGTGCGATGCGCATGTCCCTCATGATGTTCAGCATGTCGTCCTCGTTGATGCAGAAGTAGATGCAGGCCACCGAGCCCTCGCAGGCGGACAGCACATGCATCACTGTGTCCACCGGGGACAGCCCCAGCTCCTCCGCCAGCTCCGCCACGGTCCTGCCCTCCCACTCCGGGTGGTAGCCGTGGGTGCCGGAGACCATCACATGGGCCGGGCCGCCCCGGTCCTCCATCTCCGCCGCCGTCTCGTCCTTCAGCCGCTGGTCGGGGGCCTTGACCCGGGCCACCAGGGCGGACACGCCGCCGTCGTGGGCCCACTTGGGCAGCAGGGCGGTCATGGAGGTGGAGGTGGCAGTGTAGGGGTACTGGTCGCAGGTGATGGTCATCCCCTCCTGCCGGGCCGCCTCGATCTTGTCCAGCAGCTCCTGGGAGCGGCCCCACTGGGGCTTGCCCATCAGCTTCAGGTGGGAGATCTGCAGGTGCACCCCGGAGCGGCGGGTGATGTCCAGCATCTCATCCACTGCCTGGAAGATGCGGGGCCCCTCGTTGCGCATGTGGACGGTGAGCAGGGCGTCGTACTTCTTCAGCACTTTGGCCAGCTCCACCAGCTCCTCGCTCTTGCAGAAGGCGCTGGGGGGATAGATCAGCCCCAGGGACATACCGAAGGCGCCCGCCTTCAGCTCCCGCTCCAGCAGGTCCTTCAGCTGCTCCATCTCCTCCGGTTCAGGGTCCCGGTCCACAAAGCCCATCACCGCTCCCCGCAGGGTGCCGTGGCCCACCAGCTGGCCGTAGTTGGCGGCGCAGCCGTGGTCCGCCACCATCCGGGCGTACTCCTCCAGGCCGGACACTCCCAGCTGGGGCAGGCTCCCGGCGGGCAGCTCCAGCTGGCTGAAGAAGTAGCGGCCGATCTCGTCCCGGCTCTCCGGCGTGCTGGGCAGGATGGAGATGCCGCAGTTGCCGGTGATCTCGGTGGTGATGCCCTGGTGCAGCTTGCTCTCCGGCTCATAGTCCACCAGGGGGCAGGCGTCAGAGTGAGTGTGGATGTCGATGAAGCCGGGGGCCACCGCCAGTCCGGACACGTCCACCACCTCCCGGGCCTCCTCGCCGCCCTCCGGGGCGATGCGGGCGATGCGCCCCTCCCGGATGCAGATGTCAGCGGCATAGGGCTGGGAACGCTTCCCGTCCACCACCGTGCCGCCCCGCAGGATCAGATCATACATAGGGATACCTCCATTCTTTCTGCTGTCTCGCTTGTCTGTTGGGATGCAAAAGGACGCACCTGCCCGGCGGGGCGTTCCGTCCCGCTGCGGTTCAGTGCGTCCTGCTACTGGATGGCAGAAAGGACAAGTCCACTTCCCGCCGCATAGCAAAATGCTGACTATTCACGCGCCTGACTGGTGCTGTCCAGGAACTTCATCCGGGCGGACCGGGCGGCGGCGTACAGCACCCGCTTGGAGTCCCCCAGATAGTTGTCCAAAAGGCTGTTCCGGATCTCCTCCAGGTCGTCCACCAGGCTGTGCCCCACAAAGACGGAGCGGAGGAAGCGCCGGGTCAGCTCGCAGACCATATTGGTGTCTGCGTCCACGATCAGGCCGGTGGCCCGTTCCACCACCAGGATGAGGATCACCTTCTCGTGGGCCAGGTAGATGGGGTTGGTCTTCTCCGGGCGGGCGTCCCCCACCACGCAGATATGCTCCCCCGGGTTGAAATCCAACATAAAAAACATCCCTAAGTTTGTTGCTGTTATCAAATTACCACAAAAGCGGGACCTTGTCAACCGCCCCGCTCCAACATCCCAGGAAAATCACTGTGTCAGCCACAGCTTTTTCGTTGTGGCTGAGGCGCGGTTTGGATGGAAAGATGTTCTTGACAGCGCTCCCGTCCCCCCGCGGGGGAAAAACGGTCCTCTCCCCCCTCTCTCCTCCGCCGCCCGGCGCGGCACCGTGACCATCGCTCTTCCTATCACTATAACAGAGATAACAATGACATTTTCTATTTCTCTGACTGTTACTGTTACGGGGCCCTAATTGCACGGAAATGTGCCACTTTCTCCCCCCTTTTCCGTTAGGAGTAAGGAGGGATGCGGATTGGAGAACGCGAAACGGGGTTTTGTTTTCTACTTTGACAACTACTTTGTGGTGGAGGACCTCCCCCCGGACCAGCGGGGGTGGCTGCTGTCCGCCCTGTGCGTCTACGCCGAGCGGGTGTGGCGGGACCCGTCGGTGACCATGGAGGAGATCCTGGACCACTACCCCCAGATGTCCGGCCAGACCAGGATCGCCTGCGGCTTTCTGGGGGCGGCCGTCCTGCGGGACACCCAGCGGTGGCTCAGCCAGCGGCAGGCCCGGGCCCTGCGCCGCCAGCAGGGGGACCGTCCGGGCAGGCCCCCGGCTCCCGCCCGGGAGCGCTCCTGGAGCCGGGAGCAGGACATGGAGCTGACCCGGAAGCTGGCCGCCCGCCTGCGGGAGGAGGCGGCCATGGCGGAGGCAGGGGGAGCAGAGGGACAGGACTGACAGGACCGCATGGGCGCGCCCATGCGGTCTGTTATCCCGGGCGGTGAAGGTGAACTGGCTGCCGCCGGCGTGGGTCCTGTCCCTGGCGGCCGCGATGGCCCGCCGGCAGGTGCCTGCTCTTCCAACGCCGGTCCTGTGATGCCGGAGAACGCGGAGATCCACTTAAAAAGAGCATGGCCAACACACAAAAAAAGAGTGAAGGATCTCCCTCCACTCTTTTTTCTGAAGATGCAAGTAAGCCTGTAAGCCGGGTTCTGTCTTTTAAGACAGCCATCTATCTCGACGCACCGTTGCCGGTGCGCTCCAGCCGCCTCCCTGGGACGGTCGGGCCGACCTGTGTGTCCCTCCACGGCGTTGCTCCGGATAGAGTTTACAGCGACGGACAGTTCCCAGCCGTCGGGTGAGCTCTTACCTCACCTTTCCACCCTTACCTCACCGGCGCAAGTTTCATATCCCTCGCTTCCCCCAAAGGAAAGCTCGCTCATTCCACCGCGCCTCCTCCCCCGCTCACAGGGGATCGAGGCGGTATATCTCTGTTGCACTTTTCCTAGGGTCGCCCCCGGCGGGTGTTACCCGTTATCCTTGCCCTGCGGAGCCCGGACTTTCCTCACAGGCGGGCCTTTCACCCCGCCCGCGCGGCTGTCCAGCTTACTTGCCCGTCTATGATACAGGAAAACCGGCGGATTGTCAAATCCATCTGCGGATGACCCGCCGCTCAGTCTCCCAAGGCCTCCCGCTGGGCCACGATGACGGGCTTGTTGTAGCAGGAGAAGGCGTCCTCCACCAGCACCGGGTCGGGCTTGCGGGTGAAGAGGCTCACCACCGGCACGATCACCAGTCCGGCCAGCATGCAGAAAGCGCCGGCGTTGATGGGCGACTGGAGCAGAGCTGGAAAGCGGGAGCCCACGAAGATGTTGGACAGCATCACCACAGTGGAGAAGAGAAAGCTGGCCCAGCAGGCGGCGGAGGTGGCCTTCTTCCAGTACAGGCCGTAGAGGAAGGGGGCCAGGAAGGCGCCCGCCAGCGCACCCCAGGACACGCCCATGAGCTGGGCGATGAAGGTGACGCTGGACCTGTACTGGATGATGGCCAGCACCACGGAGATGGCGATGAAAACCACGATCAGGCCCCGGATGATGCGGATCTGGCGCTTCTCATCCATATCTTTGATGAAGTGGTCCTTCAGGAAGTCCAGGGTGAGGGTGGAGCTGGAGGCCAGCACCAGGGAGGACAGGGTGGACATGGAGGCGGAGAGCACCAGGATGACCACCACGGCGATGAGCACATCGGACAGTCCGGAGAGCATGGTGGGGATGATGGAGTCATATCCGTTGGCCGCCACGTCGATCTGGTCGGAGAAGAGCCGCCCGAAGCCGCCCAGGAAGTAGCAGCCGCCGGCCACCAGCAGGGCGAATACGCTTGAAATGACGGTGCCCGTCTCGATGGCCTTCTCGTCCCGGATGGCGTAGAACTTCTGGACCATCTGGGGCAGGCCCCAGGTGCCCAGCGAGGTGAGCAGCACCACGCCCAGCAGGTTCAGGGGGTCGGGGCCGAAGAAGGAGGCGAAGACGCCGGGGATGTCAGAGACGGCGGGGTCGCTCACCTGGGCCAGTCCCTCCAGGGCGGCCATAAAGCCTCCCTGGCTGTTGAGGACGGCGGCGATGACGGCGCAGATGCCCACGATCATGATGATGCCCTGGATGAAGTCGTTGATGGCGGTGGCCATGTAGCCGCCGGCGATGACATACACCCCGGTGAGGACCGCCATGACGATGACACACACGGAATAGTCGATGTTAAAGGCCATGCCGAACAGGCGGGACAGTCCGTTGTACAGCGAGGCGGTGTAGGGGATGAGGAAGATGAAGATGATGACTGAGGCGGCGATCTTCAGCTTGTCGCTGCCGAAGCGCTTGCCGAAGAACTCCGGCATGGTGGCGGAGCTGAGGTGCTGGGTCATGATGCGGGTCCGGCGGCCCAGCACCGCCCAGGCCAGCAGCGAGCCCAGCAGGGCGTTGCCGATGCCCGCCCAGGTGGCCGCAATGCCGTACTTCCATCCAAACTGTCCGGCGTAGCCCACGAAGACCACGGCGGAGAAATAAGAAGTGCCGTAGGCGAAAGCGGTGAGCCAGGGGCCCACAGAGCGCCCGCCCAGCACAAACCCGTTCACATCCGTGGCGTGGCGGCGGCAGTACAGGCCGATGCCCACCATCACGCCGAAGAACACGATCAGCATACCCAGTTTGACGATCATAGCGATCACACTCCCAAAAAACTTTCTCGCGTTAAACTGTAACGCACAAAAGTAATAAAGTCAAGAGTTTTTTTCAGCTGATCCTCCCACGCCTCCGGGGCGGCTGGAAGCCGCCCGAAAAGCCTTCCCCCCTGAGGGGGGAAGGTGGCGCGGCGTATGCCGCAACGGATGAGGGGCCTTCCCTCCCTCGACCCCATATCAATCCTTAGGATCTGTTAAAGAGGTTCCGCCCTGTGGGGCGGGTTTCTTTCTGAGCGATCAGAAAGAAACCAAAGAATCGCCGGGTGACGCTCCCGGCGGGACCACGGCTCCACATCCGTTCCGCCTAGGTCCCGCAGTCCGCTTTCCCCCGGACCCCCGATGCCGGGGACACGGGCCTTGGGTATGGCGCCGGCGTCCGGCGCGGGTGGGGGACGACACCCGCTTCCCCCGTTTGTGCTGCCGCCGTTGGTGGGTCCAATGGGCGCGCAGACCCCACGGTGGTGTCGCGCCTACCCTGGCAGAATAGGGACAGCCGGTGTAAAACCGGCGGGCGCATGATATGCGCCCCTACGCAAAGACCGAAGGGAATCCCGTATTTCGTCAATTCGCCTGAAATCTTTCTCCCCGGCCCCCGATGGGGCAGACTGTCCCCATCCAGGGGTTGCAAAGGACAGGGAGAAGTGATATAATACCATCGCTTTTTAATGAACTCAGAGAAGGGAACGAGAGATATGTCCGGACATTCCAAGTGGCACAATATCCAGAAGACCAAGGGCGCGGCGGACGCCAAGCGGTCCCAGATCTTTACCAAGATCGCCCGTGAGATGATCGTGGCGGTCAAGACCGGCGGCAGCGGCGACCCCGCCAACAACTCCCGCCTGGCCACCGTCATCGCCAAAGCCAAGGCCGCCAACATGCCCAACGACAACATCAAGCGCACCATCGACAAGGCGCTGGGCTCCGGCAACACCGACGACTTTGAGAACGTGGTGTATGAGGGCTACGGCCCCAACGGCGTGGCCGTCATCGTAGAGGCCCTCACCGACAACCGCAACCGCACCGCCCCCGAGGTGCGCCATCTGCTGGACAAGTACGGCAAGGGCCTGGGCGCCACCGGCTGTGTGTCCTGGTCCTTTGACAAGAAGGGGGTCATCGTGCTGGACGCCGAGGACCTGGACGAGGACACCGTGATGATGGACGCCCTGGATGCCGGCGCCGACGACATGCAGGCTGACGACGAGGTGTTCGAGGTCTACACCGATCCCGACGCTTTCAACGCCGTGGTGGCCGCCATGGAGGCCAAGGGCTACACCTTCCTGGAGGCGGGCGTGCAGATGGTGCCCCAGAACTATGTGAAGCTCACCGATGAGGAGGACATCAAGAACATGACCAAGCTCATCGAGTTCCTGGAGGACAATGACGACGTGCAGAACGTCTACCACAACTGGGAGCAGGACTGATCCCTCCGTCCCTGCCGGCAAAGAGCGGGACCGCTTTCGGGCGGTCCCGCTCTTGTTCTGTCCCTGTGCTCCCGGAGCCTGCCGGGCCCTCATCTCCATGCGGGACGCGGCCTCGCTCTTCTTCCCCGCCCTCTCCCCCCTCTTCCGGGGAAAACACCGAGCGGCAGGGCTGACGCCCCGCCGCTCCAGTCCAGACGATCCAACTCTCCAAATGCCCTGCTGGCCCTCCACTCACTCCATGAGCCGGAAAAATTCCTCCTCGCTGAGCACCGGGACGCCCAGCTCCTGGGCCTTGCGCAGCTTGGAGCCGGCAGCCTCCCCCGCCACCACATAGGTGGTCTTCTTGGACACGGAGGAGGCCGCTTTGCCCCCCCGGTCCTCGATCATGGCCGCCGCCTCCTCCCGGGTGAGGCGCTCCAGGGCGCCGGTCAGCACGAAGGTCATCCCCGCAAAGCGCTGGTCCTCCCCCTTCTCCGCGGCGGCGGTATTCACCCCTGCCTCCCGCAGCCGGGCCATCAGGTGCCGGCTCTGGGGGCTGGCCATCCACTCCAGGACGCTCCGGGCGGTGATCTCCCCGATGTCGTCCACGGCGGTGAGCTCCTCCAGGGTGGCGTTCTCCAGGGCCTCCAGGGTCCCAAAGCGGGCCGCCAGGACCTTGCCCGCCTTCTGCCCCACCTGCCGGATGCCAAAGGCGTAGATCAGCCGGGACAGGTCCTGCTCCTTGGAGCGCTGGATGGCGGCCATCAGGTTTTCCGCCGACTTCTTGCCCATCCGCTCCAGCTGGGCCACGTCCTCCTCCTTCAGGAAGTACAGGTCGCCGGGGGTCTTCACCAGCCCCGCGTTCACCAGGTTCTCCACCACCGCGATGCCCAGGCCCTCGATGTCCATGGCGTCCCGGCTGGCGAAGTGGGCCAGATTGCGCAGCAGCTGGGCGGGGCACTCCGCTCCGGTGCAGCGGATGTGGGCCCCGTCCTCCTCCCGCTCCACCGGAGCGCCGCACACCGGGCAGACCTGGGGGAAGCGGTAGGGCTGGGTGCCTTCCGGCCGCTCCTCCGCCACCACGGACAGCACCTCCGGGATGATCTCCCCCGCCTTTCGGACCAGCACCGTGTCCCCGACGCGGATGTCCTTCTCCGTGATGAAGTCCTGGTTGTGGAGGGTGGCGCTGGTCACGGTGGTCCCCGCCAGCCGCACCGGTTCCAGCACCGCTTTGGGGGTGAGCACCCCGGTGCGGCCCACCTGGACCGTGATGTCCACCACTCTGGAGGGCTTCACCTCCGGGGGGTACTTGTAGGCCGCCGCCCAGCGGGGGAATTTGGCCGTGCTGCCCAGCAGTTCACGTTCTGACAGGTCATTTACCTTTACGACCGCTCCATCGATATCGAAGGGAAAGCTGTCCCGCTCCTCCCCGATCCGTGCGATGCGGGCAACCGCCTCCTCCACCTGGTCACAGCTGTAATGTGGGATCACTTTAAAGCTGTGTGTTTTCAGGTACTCCAGGGTCTCCAGATGGGTGCTGAAGGTCTCCCCCTCCACCCACTGGACGTTGAACACCAGGATGTCCAGGCGGCGGCGGGCCGCCACCTTGGGGTCCAGCTGCCGCAGGGAGCCGGCGGCGGCGTTGCGGGGGTTGGCGAAGAGGGGCTCCCCCCGCCGCTCCCGCTCCTCATTGAGGGCGTGGAACACCTTCTTGGGCATGAACACCTCCCCCCGCACGATCAGCCTGGCGGGCGCGTCAGGGATGACCATAGGGATAGACCGGACGGTGCGCAGGTTCTCGGTGACGTCCTCCCCCACCCGGCCGTCCCCCCGGGTGGCCCCCCGGACGAAGACCCCGTCCTCATACTCCAGCGCCACCGAGAGGCCGTCCACCTTTGGCTCCACCACATAGCGGGCGTCCGGCGCCGCGCCCCGCACCCGCTGGTCAAACTGGCGCAGCTCCTCAAAGTCGAATACGTCCTGGAGGGACTCCAGGGGCACCCGATGGACCACCTGCTGGAAGGCGTCCAGGGCCTTCCCCCCCACCCGCTGGGTGGGGGAGTCGGGGGTGATCCACTCCGGGTGGGCTGCTTCCAGCTCTTCCAGCCGGCGCAGCTTGTGGTCGTAGTCGTAGTCCGTCATGGTGGGGGCGTCCTGGACATAATACTCATAGTTGGCCTGCACCAGCTCCCGGCGCAGGCACTCCAGCTCCTGTTTTTCATCCATGAAAGGCATCTCTCCTCTGTATCACGCGGCCCCGTTCAGGGTCAGATATGTGTCGGGCACCGCCCCAACAATGACGGTCTCCGCCACCCGCAGGCCGGTCTCTACGGTCAGCTCCGTCTGCCCGCCGGGCAGGATCAGCGTCACGGGGACGGCCACCTCCAGCTCGATGCGGTGCAGGGTCTGGTTCACCCCCGCCTGGGAGAAGTCGCTGCGGAATTCCGCCGACACCGTCCCCACCCGCAGGGCCCGCACCCGCAGCTCCGGGCCCCGGGCCCACACCAGTTCGCTGTCCACCAGGCTGCCCAGGGGGATGCGGATCTCGGAGGCGTCCACCCCCTCCAGTGCGGAGAGGATCTGGGCCACCAGCTGAGCCCGCAGCTGGTTCAGGGCCGCCATATCGGTGGTCATGGCGGTGATGGCCCCGGAGGCGTCCCGCTGGATGGTGACGAAGTCCCCGTAGTCCACGTCCCGCTCCGCCAGGTCGGCGGCGATGGCCCGGTCGATGACGGCGGTGAGGGCGTTGGCTGCCTGGGCCCGGGCCGCCGCCTCCACCAGGGGGCGCAGCTGATGCTGGAGCCACCCCACGATCCCGGCGGCCAGGGCCAGGGCCACCAGGGCGGTGAGCAGCCACCTCCGCCCCCGTCCTCCCCCCGGTCCCCGCCGGGGCGCCCGTCCCCGGAGGGGCGGGTCCAGCCGCCAGCGGACGGCCCGCAGGCGGCATCGCATATCCATATCCTCACCCCCTATGGGTCAGGATATTCATCAGGGCGCTTGGCCTATGTCAATCTTTCCCGCCCAGCAGCTCCTGCACCGCCAGCAGCACGCCCAGCCGGCCCGACTCGAAGGTGAGGCCGCCCTGGAGATAGACGGTGTAGGGGGGGCGCATGGGGGCGTCGGCGGACAGCTCGATGGAGGCCCCCTGGACGAAGGCCCCCGCGGCCATGATGACCTGGCAGTCGTAGCCCGGCATGTCCCAGGGCTCCGGCGTCACATAGGAGTCCACCGGCGCGCCGAACTGGATGCCCTTGCAGAACTTTTTCAGCGCCTCCGGCTCCCGCATATGGATCATCTGGATGATGTCGTGGCGGACGGCGGAGGAGGCGGGCTCGGTCTCATAGCCCAGCAGCTCCATCACGCCGGCGGCGAAGACGGCGGTCTTCACCGCCTGGGCCACCGTGTGGGGAGCCAGGAAGAGCCCCTGGTAGAGCAGGCGGTTCTGCCCCAGGGTGCAGCCGCACTCCCCGCCGATGCCCGGTGCGGTCAGCCGCATGGCCGCCCCCTCCACCAGGTCCCGGCGGCCGGCGACATATCCCCCCGTGGGGGCCAGTCCGCCGCCGGGGTTCTTGATGAGGGAGCCCACCACCAGGTCCGCCCCCACATGGGTGGGCTCTTGGGTCTCCACGAACTCCCCGTAGCAGTTGTCCACCAGGACGGCGGCGCCCGGGTTGACCTCCTTTACGATGCGGCACATCTCCCCGATCTCCGCCACCGACAGGGAGGCACGGGTGGAGTACCCCTTGGATCGCTGGATCAGCACCGCCTTCACCCGGGGGTCCGCCGCCGCCCGGGCCAGCCCCTCCAGGTCCGGGCAGTCATCCTTCAGCTCTACCTGCCGGTATTCCACCCCGTAGTCCCGCAGGGAGCCGTGGCCCTTGTCCGCCGTGCCGATGGCCCCCATCAGGGTGTCATAGGGGGCCCCCACCGCGGACAGGAGCACATCCCCCGCCTTCAGCGCCCCGAAGAGGGCGCAGGTGATGGCGTGGGTGCCGTTGACGAACTGGATGCGCACCAGGGCCGCCTCGGTGCCGAACAGGTCGGCGTAGATCTGGTCCAGCTGGTCCCGGCCCAGGTCGTCATACCCGTACCCAGTTGTGCCGGCAAAGTACCCCTCTGCCACCCGGTGCTTCTGGAACGCGGACAGCACCCGGGCGGTGTTCTCCTCGGCAATGGCGTCGATGCGTGCAAACTGCTCCGCCAGGCCCTGCCGGGCCTTCTCCCCCAGGTCCAGGACCCGCTGGCTTATCTGTAATGTCATATTCCTTGCTCATTCCTATCTTTCTTTGGTTTCATACGGGCTCTCCCCGCCCGGCCGCCCCCTCAGGGCTGCTCCAGCGGCCGCTGGGCCAGGGCGGCTGCCAGCCGGACGCAGGCATCCGCGTCGGACAGGCTGGCGGTCTCCGCCGGGGTGTGGATATACCGGCAGGGCACTGAGATGCCCCCGGTGATGACGCCGGTGCGGGTCAGGTGGATGGCCCCCGCGTCGGTGCCCCCCGCCCGCATGATGTCCCGCTGGACGGGGATGTCCCCCTCCCGGGCGGTGTCCTCCAGCAGCGCCACCATGGCGGGGTGGCAGATGACAGAGGAGTCCATCACCTTCACCGCCGCGCCCCGGCCCAGCCGGGCCGTGCCCGCGCGCTCCGAGCCGGGCGTGTCGTCCACATCGGTCACGTCCACCGCCACGGCGTAGTCCGGGGCGATGGACCAGGCGGCGGTCCGTGCCCCCCGCAGCCCCACCTCCTCCTGGGCGGTGAACACCAGGTAGAGGTCGTTGGGGCACTCCCCGATTCGCTCCAGGGCGGAGAGCAGCACCGCGCAGGAGATCCGGTCGTCCAGATAAGGGGAGACCACCAGGTCCCCTGTGCGGAAAGCGGGGGTGTCATAGACCGCGCTGTCCCCCACCTGGACCAGCTGTTTCGCCGCCGCCTCGTCCCCGGCGCCGATGTCCAGGAAGCACTCGTCCAGCTTCAGCTTGCCGAAGTCGGCCTTCTCCTCCGGGGCAAAGACCCCCCGCAGGCCGCTTTTGAAGCGGACGGGGGTGTAGGCCGCCTCTTTGGGGCTGACGCCTCCCAGCCGCCCCACCCGGAGGAAGCCCTCCTTCTCGATGTGGGTGACGACGAAGCCGATGGAGTCCATGTGGGCGGCGAGGAGCAGCTTGGGCCCCTTCCCCCGCCTGTGGACGATCAGGCTGCCCATGGTGTCTGCGGTGATCTCGTCGGCATAGGGCTCCGCCAGGGCCCGGATGACCTCCCGGATCTCCCCCTCGTCCCCCGAGGGGCCGTGGGCCCGGTTCAAGGTCTGGATCAATTCAAACAGTTCCATAGTTCACTCCTATTTTCATGCACTCTCATATTCTTTGGGCGGAGGCTGGGCCCCCTCACCCCAGCAGGCCGGGCACCTCCGGCACCGCCAGGGGGCCGAACAGCGCCGCCGCGGTCAGGCAGGCGGCCACCCCAAGGGCGGCCAGCGTCCACCGGGCCCACCGGGCGGTCAGGCAGCGGCCCAGGGCCGCCCAGTATTTCTGGAGCAGCCGGATCTCCACCACCATAAACAAGATCCACAGGGGATCTCTCCGCAGGGCGAAGGCCGCCCCGGACATGGCATAGCTGAGGACCGCGAACTCCACGGTCTCCAGCAGGGCCTCCAGGACCCGGCCCTTTCTCTCGTTCACCTAGCCCGCTTCCTCTCTCACAGCCGGGCGGCCTGGTCGGCCACGAACAGCCGGGTCAGTGCGAGCATGTCCTCAAAATCCGCCAGGCTGCCCACGCTGGCCGGGGCGTGGAGATAGCGCACAGCGGCGGAGAGGGCGGCCACCCGCACCCCGGCCCGGGAGCGCTGGATGGTCCGGGCGTCGTTGCCCCCGGCGATATACTCCTTGGTCTGCCAGGGGATGCCGTTGTCCTCCGCCAGCCGGCGCAGGTCCTCAAAGAGCCCGCGGTCGTAGATGGTCCCCCCGTCCATATAGGAGATCACAGGGCCCCTGCCGGGGGCGCACACCCTGCGGTGTCCCTCCACCCCGGGCAGGTCAGCGGCGGTGGTGGTCTCCAGCACCAGGGCGGTCTCCGGAGCCACAGAGAAGGCGGCCCCAAAGGCTCCCCGGGTGCCCACCTCCTCCTGGGCAGTAAAGACGAAGACCACGTCCATAGGCAGGTCCTCCTCCAGCAGCTTGAGCAGCACGGCACAGCCCACCCGGTCGTCGATGGCCTTGGCCTTGAACAGGCCCTCCCCGAACTCCTCCGGCGTGCAGACGAAGGAGCCGTAGGTCCCCGGCTCCACCCTGGAGAGGGCCTCCTCCCGGTCCCTCGCCCCGATGTCCAGGTAGAAGGCGTCGGTCTTGGGGACCTTCTTCTCCTCGTCCCGGCTGACCAGGTGGATGGCCTTGATCCCCACCACGCCGGGCACCCGGTCCGGGCCCAGGACCACCGGCTTGCCGATGGCCACCCGGCGGTCCACGCCGCCCACGAAGTCGAATTTCAGAAAGCCCTCTTCGGTGACGTGGGTGACGATGAGCCCTACCTCATCCATGTGGGCGCACAGCATCAGCCGGTCCCCGGCCGTTCTGGCCCCCTTCTTCCACACGATCAGGTTGCCCAGGGGGTCCACCTTCATAGACCGGGCCCAGGGCCTGGCCCGTTCCGCCAGGAACTCCCGCACCTGGTCCTCGTCCCCCGACACGCCGTTCAGGGCGCACAGGGTCTTCAGCAGCTCCTTCATCGGGACTCCGCCTCCTCTCCGATCCCCTCCACAAAGGCGGCCAGCAGCCGGGCCAGGTCCTCCAGGTCCCGGCGGCTGATGACCTCGATGGGGGTGTGCATATACCGCAGGGGCAGGGAGAGCACCGCCGTGGCCACCCCCTCCCGGCTCACCTGGAGGGGCCAGCCGTTGGTGCCGGAGTGGCCCGCCATTACCTCGGTCTGGACCGCCATCCCCAGCTCCTCCGCCTTGCGGCGCATCCGCTGTTCCATCCAGCGGGTGCAGTTGGGGCCCACGCCGATGACGGGCCCCTTGCCCAGAGGGAAGGTCTTTTCCTTGGGGGCATCCGGGCTGTCCCCGTGGGTCACGTCCACCGCCGCGCACAGGTCTGGGACCACCCCATAGGCCGCGGTCACCGCCCCGGTGCTGTCCACCTCCTCGCACACGCTGCCCAGCACGTACAGGTCTACATCCAGCCTCCGGTCCTTCAGCAGCTCCAGGGCCCCCAGCAGGGCGGCGAAGCAGGCGCGGTCATCCAGGGACTTGCCGCAGATCAGCTCCTGCCCCAGAGGAAAGCAGCCCCCGCGGAAGACCGCCGGGGTGCCCACCGGCACCCGGCGCTCCGCCTCCTCCTGGCTCAGCCCCACATCCAGGCAGAGCTCCCGGATGGGGATGGACTTGTCCATGTCCTCCCGGGTCTGGACATGGGGGGGCAGACAGGCCACCACCCCAGCCAGGGGGGGATCGGTGAGGACGGTGAGCTCCCGGTCGGGGAGCATCCTGGGGTCCACTCCGCCCAGGGGGGCAAATTTCAGATACCCTTCTTCATGGCCGGTGACCACAAAGCCGATCTCGTCCAGATGGGCGTCCAGCAGCAGCCGCTTCGCCCCCTCCCTGCCGCAGCGGCGCAGGGCCAGCACGCTGCCCATCCGGTCCACGGTCACCTCGTCCGCCAGAGGGCGGAGCAGCTCCGCCGCCGCCCGGGACGCCGGCCCCTCGAATCCGCTGGGGGCGCCCAGGCCGCACAGGCGGGAAAGTATCGCATCATGATCCAACTCAGTGTTCCTCCTTTGTGCTTCCGGTCACAGGGACCGGACCAGCTCCTTGAACGCCCGGCCCCGCTCCATGAAGTTCTTGAAGCGGTCGAAGGCCGCGCAGGCGGGGGACAGCACCACCACGTCCCCCGGCCCCGCCGCCCGGCGGGCGGCCTCCACCGCCCCGGCCAGGTCCTCGGTCTGGATGATCTCCGGGCAGCCGCGGCCGCCCTCCGCCTCCTCCACTGCCTGCCGGATGGCCCGGGCCGTGTCCCCGGTGAGGACCAGGGTCTTGACCCGCTCCCGGATCTCCAGGGCCAGGGCGTGGAAGGGGATGCCCTTGTCATAGCCCCCGGCGATGAGGATCACCGGCTCCGGGAAGGACTCCAGGCAGGCCACGGTGCGGCTGGGACTGGTGCCGATGGAGTCATTGTAGTACTTCACTCCGTCCAGCTCCCGCACCAGCTCGATGCGGTGCTCCACCCCCTGGAAGCGGGCGGCCACCGCCCGGACGCACTTGTCCGGCACCAGTCCGTCCACGGCGGCGATGGCCGCCATGTAGTTTTCGATGTTGTGCACCCCGGGCAACCGGATGTCCCGGGTGGGCAGCACCTCCCGGCTGCCCTGGGCGTTGGTGAGCCAGATGGCCCCGTCCCGGAGGTAGACCCCCTCCTCCAGCCGCTCCCGGCGGCTGAAGAAGGTGACCGCCCCCCCGGCCTTCTCCGCCAGGTCCCGGGTCAGCTGGTTGTCATAGTTGAAGATGGCCCGGTCCCCCTCCCCCTGGTGGAGGAAGATGTTCTCCTTGGCGGCGATATACTCCCCCATGGATCTGTGGTAGTCCAGGTGGTTGGGGGACAGATTGGTCATTACGGCGATGTGGGGGCTCTGCTCCATGGTCATCAGCTGGAAGGAGGACAGCTCCAGCACCGCAAAGTCCTCCGGCTCCATGCCGGACACATCTGGCAGCAGGGGCTTGCCGATATTGCCCCCCACATAGACGTTGTATCCCGCCTCTTTCAGGAACTCCGCAAGGATGGTGGTGGTGGTGGTCTTGCCGTCGCTGCCCGTCACACCGATCAGGCGGCAGGGGCACAGGCGGAAGAACAGCTCCATCTCCGAGGTGACCTCCGCCCCCCGGGCCCGGGCCGCCTCCAGGGCGGGGTGGCCGGGGTGCAGGCCGGGGGTGCGGAAGATCACGTCCTGATCCAGCCCCTCCAGATACGCCTCCCCCAGCCGCAGCCGGGCTCCCAGGCTCTCCAGCTCCTCCGCCTGCTCCTCCACCCGCTCCCGCTGGGCCCTGTCGCACACGGTCACGTCCAGATCCGCCCGCAGCAGCATCCGGATCAGCGGCGTGTTGCTGACCCCCATGCCGATCACGGCGATCCTCTTCCCCCGCAGACTGTCGAAATATTCCCTGATGTCGGACATGGGATACGCTCCTTTCCCGATTTGGGCCGCCGCGGCCTGAGGCCGCGGAAAAAATTTGACTGGTTTTATGGGTTTTATGGTATGTTATCACAGAAGAAGAAAAATTTCAATGAAACACTCCGCCGGAATTTCAACGGGATTCTTGCACTTTTTCCATTCCTGTGCTATTCTTGTTAAGATAGGGGTCTTCTTCCCTTCCCGATCTGAAATCACGACAGAAACGAGGTCTTTTCCATGGAGCAAGCCAACTCCGCCCCCCGCAAGCGCATCTTCAGCGGCATCCAGCCCAGCGGCGATCTGACCCTGGGCTCTTATATGGGAGCCATCAAGAACTGGGTCCCCCTTCAGGATGAGTACGACTGCATCTACTGCATCGTGGACATGCACGCCATCACCGTCCGCCAGGACCCGGCCCTGCTGCGCCGGCGCACCCTGGAGCAGCTGGCCCAGTATATCGCCTGCGGCCTGGACCCGGTCCGGAGCGTCATCTTCATCCAGAGCCACGTGCCCCAGCACGCCGAGCTGGCCTGGGTGCTGGGCTGCTACACCCAGTTTGGGGAGCTGTCCCGCATGACCCAGTTCAAGGACAAGTCCAAAAAGCACGCCGACAACATCACCGCCGGCCTGTTCACCTACCCGGTGCTGATGGCGGCGGACATCCTGCTCTACCAGGCCGACCTGGTCCCGGTGGGTCAGGACCAGAAGCAGCACGTGGAGCTGTGCCGGGACGTGGCCCAGCGCTTCAACGGCGTGTACAGCGACACCTTCACCCTCCCCGAGCCCTTCATCCCCAAGATGGGCGCCCGGGTGATGAGCCTGGGGGACCCCTCCAGCAAGATGAGCAAGTCCGATCCGGACGGCTGCGTCTTCCTCATGGACACCCCCGAGGTCATCCAGAAGAAGTTCAAGCGGGCGGTCACCGACAGCGAGACCCAGGTCCGCTTCGACCCGGAGCACAAGCCGGGCATCTCCAACCTGCTGACCATCTACTGCGCCGCCACCGGCAAGAGCCCGGAGGAGGCGGAGGAGGCCTTCCAGGGCCAGGGCTACGGCGTGTTCAAGCCCGCGGTGGGTGACGCGGTGGTGGAGCTCCTCCGGCCCATCCGGGAGGAGGCCGGCCGCCTCATGGCCGACAAGGCGTATCTGGAGGGCATCTACAAGGAGGGTGCGGAGCGCGCCTCCCACCTTGCCGCCAAGACTCTGCGGAAGGTCTATAAAAAGGTGGGCTTTGTGGCCCGCTGACCGGGCGCCCGCTCCCGCCTCCTTCCCCACATCAATTCTGCAAAAGGGGTTTTCCCATGAACGTTCCCACGGATATTTCCCTTCAGGTGGTGGGCTCTGTGGCCGCCGCCCTGCTGGTGGCCGCGGTGGTGGCTCTGATCGCCACCCCGGTGGTCCGCTCCCTGGCCTTCAAGATCGGCGCGGTGGATGTCCCCCGGGACAGCCGCCGGATGCATGACCACCCCATCCCCCGGATGGGGGGGCTGGCCATCTTCTTCGGCTTCATCCTCAGCGTGCTGCTCTTCCTGCCCCTCACCACCCAGCTGCGGGGCATGCTGCTGGGCGCGGTGGTCATCGTCATTCTGGGCATTTTTGACGACATCTATGCCCTGTCCGCCAAGCTGAAGTTCGCCGTCCAGATCGGCGCGGCCCTCATCGCCGTGCTGATGGGCAACCAGATCGACTACCTCTCCAACCCCAATATCTTCAGCAGCGACCCCTACTGGCACCTGGGCGTGCTGTCCATCCCCATCTCTGTGCTGTGGATCGTGGCCATCACCAACGCCGTCAACCTGATCGACGGGCTGGACGGCCTGGCCTGCGGCGTGTCCACCATCAGCTCCATGACCATGCTGGTCATCGCCCTGACAGTGGCCGAGGCCCAGGTGGCCATCCTCATGGCCGCCCTGGCCGGCGCCTGCATCGGCTTTCTCCCCTATAACCTGAACCCGGCCAAGATCTTCATGGGGGACACCGGCTCCACCTTCCTGGGCTTCGTGCTGGCCACCGTCTCCATCCAGGGGCTGTTCAAGTCCTACGCCATCATCTCCTTCGCCGTCCCCTTCCTGGTGCTGGGCCTGCCCATCTTCGACACCTGCTTCGCCATCCTGCGGCGGCTGGCCCGGGGGCAGAGCCCCATGGCCCCCGACCGGGGACACATCCACCACCGGCTCATCGACATGGGCTTCACCCAGAAGCAGGCGGTGGCGGTGCTCTATCTCATCAGCGCCATCCTGGGCCTGTCCGCGGTGGTGCTCACCACCAACAACGCCATGAAGGCCATGCTCTTCCTGCTGGCCCTGTGCATGGCGGGCGCCTTCGGGGGCAGGCTCTACCTGTCCCACAGCGACAGCGGCGGCTCCGGCGCCGCGGGGGAGGCCAAGGGCCGGCAGCACCGCCCCCCCTCCAAGACCCAGATCGCCGGCAACGACAATTTCTTCGGTGAGGAGGACCGTTCCGACAAATGAACCGTATCCGAGTCATGACCATCTTCGGCACCCGGCCGGAGGCCATCAAGATGGCCCCCCTGGCCCTGGAGCTCTCCCGCCGCCCCCAGATCGACGCCTTGTGCTGTGTCACCGCCCAGCACCGGCAGATGCTGGACTCCGTGCTGGACATCTTCCGCCTGGTGCCCGACTTCGACCTGAACATCATGGAGCCCCGGCAGACCTTGTCCACCATCACCTCCAAGTGCCTGCTGGGCATGGAGGAGGTGCTGGAGCAGGCCCGACCCGACCTGGTCCTGGTCCACGGTGACACCTCCACCACCTTCGCCGGCGCCCTGGCCGCCTTCTACCACCGGGTGCCCGTGGGCCACGTGGAGGCCGGCCTGCGCACCTATGACAAATACTCCCCCTACCCGGAGGAGATGAACCGCCGGATGGTCAGCGCCATCGCTGACCTGCACTTCTGCCCCACCCCCTCCAACCGGGACAATCTGGCCCGGGAAGGGATCGAGCAGGGCGTCTTTCTGACCGGCAACACGGTGATCGACGCGCTCCAGACCACAGTTGTAAAAGACTTTCATTTTTCAGAAGGCGTCCTCAATGATTTGGATTATGTCAACCGAAAGGTGATCCTGGTCACCTGCCACCGGCGGGAGAACTACGGAACGCCTATGGCCCACATCATGACCGCCCTGCGCCGGGTGGCCGACGCCTTCCCCGACGTGGAGCTGGTCTATCCGGTCCACCTCTCCCCGGTGGTCCAGGAGGCGGCCCATCAGTACCTGGACGGCCACCCCCGCATCCACCTCATCGCCCCACTGGCGGTGGACGAGATGCACAACCTGATGGCCCGCTGCCATCTGGTGATGACCGACTCCGGCGGGCTCCAGGAGGAGGCCCCCGCCCTGGGCAAGCCGGTGCTCGTCCTGCGTCGGGAGACGGAGCGCCCCGAGGCGGTGGCCGCGGGGACGGTCCAGCTGGCGGGCACCGAGGAGGAGCCCATCTTCCAGATGGCCTCCCGCCTGCTCACCGATCCGGCGGCCTATGCCGCCATGGCCCACGCCGCCAACCCCTACGGCGACGGCCGGGCCTGCGGGCGCATCGCTGACGCCATCGAGTACCGCTTCGGTCTGCGGGCGCAGCCCCCCGCCCCCTTCCATCCCTGACCTCTGTCTGACCCCACGAGAAAGGAGCCGGCCATGGACCAAAAAAACCGCCTGATCATCGCCATCGCCGTCACCCTTCTCATCGTGGCGGCCATGTTCACCAGCTTCGGCCGCAGCCTCTTCTCTATGCGCACCGAACATATCCAGCTCCCTGAGCCCGGCGCCTCCTCCAGCAGCCAGGAGGGGGGTGGCTCCTCTCAGTCCGCCGAGCTGTTCCAGCGGGTGGAGGTGACCCCCCAGACCGTCCAGAGCGTCATCCGCACCCTGGAGCGCTCCACCAGCTATTACTGGGAGCTGACGGTAGAGACCTTCTGGACCGGGGGCTCCAGTGCCACCTCCGTCCAGACCTGGGTGGACGGAGGCTGGTCCCATACCCGTCAGGTCCTCCCCTCCGGTCTGATCCGCCATGACCTCATCAGCGAGGACACCGTCTACTACTGGTATGAGGGGTCCTCCGACTACCTCACCGCCCCGGCGGAGGGCGGCTCCGCCGATCTGGCCCAGCACATCCCCACCTATGAGACCGTGCTGGACGCGGACCCGGAGCAGATCACCGGCACCGGCTACGACGACTCCAGGGGGGGCATCCCCTGCATCTATGTGGAGGTATCCGCCCCCGGCGGGGAGCGGGTGGACCGCTACTGGATCAGCGTGGAGAGCGGGCTGCTCATCTCCTCTGAGACTCTGGAGGGGGAGGAGCTGCTCTACCGCATGACCGCCTATTCTCCCATCCAGTCCTGCCCCTCCGGCACCACCTTTCAGCTGCCGGACGGAACGGTGCTCCACAGCATTTGAGGAGGAGCTCACCCCCCTTGCTTCTCCTCCTTCCTGTCATCCGCCAGCCCCAGCAGGAGCAGCAGCCCCAGGGTGATGACCAGGTCCATGTTGTCCCCCTCCACCAGCAGGAGCAGGATGATCAGGATCAGCAGGATATCCCCGCTGTCCAGCTCCTCCAGCCGGAGGACTTTCAGGATGCCGTTGATCCCCCCCTTGTCCCCGCCGAACAGGGCGTTCAGCGGGCTCTTCTCCCCTGAGAGCAGGTCCCCCAGGCCGCCAAAGCCCATGGGACCCGGGGCAGGCCGGCGGCCTCCTCCTCCGGGCGCGCCCCGGGCTGCCCCGTGTGGAGGTCCTGCGGAGCCCCGGGGCCCGTTCTCCCCCGGCTCCCCCCGCTCCGGCCCGGGCGGATGGGGTGCCGGACGCCGGGCCCCCTCCTCCGGGCCGTCCTGCTCCACCACCCGGGTATAAGTACCATTCTGGGGGATATAGCGGTTATACATCGCCCCGCCCCCCTTCTCCCATGCCGCGGAAGAGGACCCGGATCACCCGGGCCAGCCGGGAGATCTGCACCGCCCGGTCCAGCTTGGCCAGGCGGCTCTCCTTCAGGAAGGGGCGCAGGGCGTTGAGCAGAGCCACCGTTCGGTCGTCCTCCCCCTGATACTCCCGCAGCAGCCGCATCCCCATCTGGATCATGCCGGGGTCGATCTCCCCCAGGGCGGCCAGCGGGTCCTCTCCCCCCGCCAGGGCCGGCGGAGCGCTCCCCGCCGAAGCGGGCGCCTCCGCCTCCCTGGCGCCGGTCTGCTCCGCCCCCTGGGCGGCCTCCCCCGCCGGGGAGGCCTGCGGCCGGGGAGTGCCGCCGCCCAGGGACTGGGCCAGCGCCATGATTTGCCCCATGGCGGACGGGTCATTGAGGATCGCGTTCAGCTTGTCTTCCATCTCCCCCACAGGGCAGCCCCTCCTTTCCCCCTCCTGTGCGGGGACTCAGTCGGTCAGGCCCGACTGCCTGGCCTGGCGGCTGATGCGCTCCACCAGCTCGCCTCCCTCCGGGGTGTTCATCAGCCGCTGCATCATTCCCACCAGCTGGCTGGTGTCCCCTTTCACGGCGGCCTCCGCCGCCCCCTGGATACCGCCCCCCTGCCGCAGCAGCTCCATCAGCCGCTGGGCATCGCCGGATCTGGCCAGACGGTTGAGGGCCTCCTTATTTTTGACCAGATCGGCGGGCAGGCTCTCCTGCCCCTTTTTGCCGCTTCTTTCCTGATTCATACCGGATCTCCCTTCCAAGAGGATTTCATTCCAGTATATGCGCCAGACGAGGTAAGGTGACTCTTTTGAAAATTCTTGTGTTTTCCGACTCCCACCGCTACACCGGCGGCATGATCCAGGCCATCGAGGAGCAGCAGCCCGACCTGGTGGTCCACCTGGGCGACCTCCAGCGGGACGCCGAGGAGCTGGCCCTCCTCTACCCCAAGCTGTCCATGGTCACCGTGCCCGGCAACTGCGACGGCTGGACCACAGATCCTCTGGAGCGCCAGTTCATGGTGTGCGGCAAGCGCGTCCTCCTCTCCCACGGGCACATCTGGCATGTGAAGCAGGGGTATGACGCCGCCCTCCGGGCGGCCCGGAACGCCGGGGCCCACCTTCTGCTCTTCGGCCACACCCACCGCCCCTGCTGCTTCCAGGAGCCGGACGGCCTCTGGGTCCTCAATCCAGGCAGCGCCCGCAGCACCTTCGGCCTCGTCCTCCCAGAGGGGGAGGCTCTCTCCTGTTCCCTGCTGGACATGCCCTGATGGGCGCCTCTGTAAAAAAAACACCCCCGGGACCTGTTCACGGTCCCGGGGGTGTTTTTTTTATATGTCTCAGCCCTGGGCAGCGGCCTCCTCAATGGCCGCCTCCTCCGCCCGCATGGCTGCCAGAGTGCGGTCCAGCAGCTGGTCCAGCTCCCAGCCCAGCAGCTCCGCCCCCTGGGCGATCACGTCCCGGGAGCAGCCTGCGGCGAATTTCTTGTCCTTGAATTTCTTCTTCAGGGACTTGAGCTCCATGTCGGACACGCTTTTGGAGGGGCGCATCAGGGCGGCCGCCCCGATCAGCCCGGTGAGCTCGTCCACCGCGAAGAGGACCTTCTCCATCTCCTGCTCCGGCTTGATGTCCACACAGTGGCCCCAGCCGTGGCTGGCGGTGGCCCGGACGATCTCCTCCTCCACCCCGGCCTGCCGCATCAGCTCCTGGGACTTTTTGCAGTGCTCCTCCGGCCAGCGCTCAAAATCCAGGTCGTGGAGCAGACCCACGATCCCCCAGAACTCCTCCCGGTCCCCATAGCCCAGCTCCCGGGCAAACCAGCGCATCACGTGCTCCACTGTAACGGCGTGGCGCAGGTGGAACTCCTCCTGGTTATACTGGGTCAGCAGGTCCCAGGCCTGCTCTCTTGTCATGGACATCTCTGAAACACTCCTTTTTTCACTTCTGAGCTCCTTCTGTGCTCCTGGGGACGAAGCTCCCCCGGCCCTCCCCCGCCGGGGACGGGCATACAGACAGAGCGGGGCTTTTGACTGTTTTAATAGGCCACGACCACGCCGCCGTCGTTGGCGTAGACGGTGGTGATCCCGCCGGCCTCCAGGATCAGGACCTGCTGGAACTGGCATTTGGCCTCGATCTGCTCCTTCAGGGCGAAAGCCCGCTCCAGGCAGTTGCAGTGGCACACCGCCGCCACCCGCCCCTGATGATCCGGGTCCGCCGCCATCCGGTCCACCAGCTTGCCCAGAGCCTGCTTCATGGTCAGGGCCTGGCCCAGCTTGCAGATCTCCCCCTGAGGGGTGGCCCCCATCAGCAGCTTGATCCGCAGCGCCCCGGTGACCACCGCCTGCAGCTTGGTCAGCCGTCCGTTCTTCCGCAGATTCTCCAGGGACTCCAGCACGAAAAGGGTCTGCATCTGGCAGATATACTGCTCCACTTCCCGGACCACCTTCTTGAAGGGCATCCCGGAGGACGCCAGCTCCCGGATCTTCAGCGCCGTCAGCACCTCTCCAGAGGAGGCGGAGCAGGAGTTGAACACGTGGACGTTACGCTCCGGTTCCTCCTCTTCCAGCAGGACCCGGGCCTGGACCGCGCTGTTGTGGGAGCCGCTGAGCAGGGCGGACAGGGTGACCACATAGATGTCATCCGCGCCGCACTGGTAGGCGTCCAGATAGCTCTGGGGGGCGGGGCAGGCGGTGGAGGGGGCGTCCTCGCTCTGCTTCATGGCCCACAGCAGGTCGCTCCGGTCCAGGGAGGCGTCGTCCACGAAGGAGCTGTTCTCCACCCGGATGGTCAGAGGCACCTTCACAAAGCAGGGGTCCTTCAACATGGTCCCGGTCAGGTCGCAGCAGCTGTCCACAATGATCTTGAAACTCATACTATTCATCCCCGAACATGATATTAGATATTAGATTTACGATACTATACCACAGTTCCGCCCAAATGTAAAGTAAAACCGCGGCGCCTCCCGTGTGCAGGATCGCCCCGGAGGGCGCAGTCCCCCGCCGCTTACCGAGGCGGACGTCTGTAACCGCCCAACCCCTCCCCTTTAGGGAGAAATGCTGCGGCGTGGGCTGTCCCCCTCTCGGCCCCGCCCCCCAAAGCCTTCCCCCCTCCGGGGGGAAGGTGTCACGGCGCACGCCGCGACGGATGAGGGGTCTTCCTTTCCCCGTCCCGCTTTTTCGAGAAGGGCGGGACAAGCCCCGCCCCTACGGAGTGACTGGAAACAGCCCGTACCTCATAGGGCCCGATACCCCATCGGGCCGCGCCCACAAAGACGGCGGGCGCACAATGTGCGCCCCTACGAATTGGCCGAAGGCATCCCGTAGGGGCGGCTTCCAGCCGCCCGAAAAGCCTTCCCCCCTCCGGGGGGAAGGTGTCACGGCGCACGCCGCGACGGATGAG
>ERZ1673736.1186-NODE-1186-length-36275-cov-5.962811_pt1 | contig 36275 bp, 28 predicted proteins | sample MGYA00580212_ERZ1673736 | MGnify/ENA primary metagenome ERZ1673736 (study PRJEB41218, sample SAMN15661752) | gut metagenome | host: Homo sapiens | place: Canada: London | collected 2015-08-20/2019-03-30 | study: EMG produced TPA metagenomics assembly of...
GGCTTCGCCCGCCCTCCAGAAACGGATTGATACACCAACTTTCGGGACGCTACCAAAAGCAGCGATTCCGAAGCCGCAATGAAGCCTGCCCGTAGAAAAGGCAAGGAAGTCGAGGGAAGCCGGATCTGCGGCATTTCGGTCGATACCGCACACGCGATGCCGCCGTCGGGGCGAAGGCGCACGCCCTCGCCCACCCCGCCTTAGAACAAGGAGAACTGTTGGGGCGCGAAGTCGTACGTGCACACCACTTCGTCCAGCAGCAGCTCGACCTCGTGCGACTCCCACTCTTTGACTGACACGACGTAGTTCGTGCCCTCCTGCTGGAACACCAGCGCGCCGCCCACCATGCCGATGCAGCGTCCGCCGCATTCGCCGTCGTGGCCTTCGGGCACCTGCAAGTCGTGGCAGTCGGGCGACGGGCCGCCGAAGTAGTGGGGCGACAGGTCCTGAGCCGGCTCAGCGCCCTCGAGACCCAGACGTTCCACCACGTCGTCGAGCACCGCCTTCGCCTCGACGAAATCGAAGCGCTCGTTCACCAGCAAGTCCACTTTCTTCGACGCGCGCATCGTCTCCAGGATGCCGGGCTGCGCGCACAGCGCCGCCTCCAGCTCGCGCGCGTCGTCGGCGCATCCGAAGCGGCCGACGATGCGGGCCGCGCGGGCGCCCTGCTCCAGCAGGCGCTCGATGCCGCGCGTCTCCGACGAGATGCCGGCTTTCACGTGCTTCGGCGAGAAGTACGCCAGGTACGTGAAATGCGGCGTCAGGTTGTAGGCGCGCTGCTGGGCGGAGATGAAGTCGGCGTAGTAGAACGAGGGGTTGAAGCCCGTGGCCTCCTGGCATGCCGGACACATCGTGTCCTTCGCATCGGGAAGCAGCTCCACGTTGAGCGGGCACACCTCCTTCGTGTAGGACGCCAGATCGAAGCGTCCCACGCAGCGGCGCGTGGGAAGGCGGCGCAACGAGAACGTCTTGCCCAACACGGGAAAACGGTGCTGCTCGCCTTGCTCTACGTCGTTGATCAAGAGGTAGGGGCCGGACTCGGCGAAACCGTGGCCTGCCAGGACGGTCGTGCGACCGTTCGCGAAGTTCGTCATATCGTTATCCTTGTGCAACTCGTACCGAATGGATCACTGTTTTCGTTGGAAATGATAGCGCACAAGGAACATTCGCGATACGCTCTTGCGGCGAAAGGCGAAAAATCGCACAGGAGTCGTTCGCCTTCCTAAAAAGCATGGGACGCCCCGCTCGGTTGCGTGCGGCACGACCCTTCTTCCGCAGAGAGTCGCGAACCGAGCGGCGCGGACGACCTACGCCATGCCCGCCGCCATGAGCGCTTGCGTAGCCTGGTACATGGTCACCGAGAAGTACACCATGAACGCCACCGCCACCGAAGCGAGGACCTTCGCCACGATATGCCAGCTGCTCCTCCAGCACAGCACGATACCCACCGGCCAGAACACGATGAGGAAGAACACGATCCAAAACGTCTGCTTGCACCAAGCCTTCTGGTTCGGCTCTTCGATCAGGTCGTTCGCGTTCTTGCGCAGGTCGCGCTTCTGCCAGTCGCCCGCGCGACGGTCGTCGTCAGCCATGCCGCTTCCTTTCCCAAGGCGCGCCTCCCGCCCGCGCGCGTTTCCCTCTATCCTACCACGCCCGTCCAGCGGCGCGCGTCAGTTCAGCCCGACGTACTCGGGGTCGAGCGCGTCGTCCAGATACTCCTTGACCGGCGGCTTGCCGTAGTCGTGCACCTCGGACACGTGCCAGCATTCGGTCTTCGGCATACCGGGAATGCGATCGGCCACGAACACCGGATCGATGCCCTCCTTACGCTGGCGCGTGTAGTCGTCGAGCGCCGCAAGCGCCCATTTTCCAAGGAAGAGCAGGGCGATGAGGTTCACGAGCGCCATGAAGCCCATGAAGATGTCCGCGAGGTTCCACGCCAAGTCGAAGCTGTTCACGGCGCCGTAGAACACCACGCACAGGCACACCACGCGGAACACGAACAGCAGCGCCTTGCTGTCGCCCTTGATGAAGCGCAGGTTGTTCTCGGCGTAGAAATAGTTGCCGATGAGGCTGGAGAACGCGAAGGCGAAGATGGCGAACGTGATGAAGTGGATGCCGAACTCGCCCACCGAGTTGTTCACGGCCATCTGCACGAGCGGCATGCCGTTAAGGGCGGAAGCCGCCTGCGGATCCTGCACGTAGAACACGAGCACCATCATAGCCGAGCACGTGCAGATGAGCAGCGTGTCGATGTACACGGACAGGCTCTGCACGAGACCCTGCTTGCAGGGATGCGACACCGACGCCGTGGCCGCAGCATTCGGCGCCGAGCCCATGCCGGCCTCGTTAGAGTACAGGCCGCGCTTGATGCCCAGCATGACCACCGAACCCGCGAATCCGCCGAAGATGGCCTGCACGTCGAAGGCCGAGGCGAACACCATCGCGAACACGCCCGGCAGCTCCGTGATGTTGGAGAGGGTGGTCCACACCGCGATGGCGATGTAGCCGATGGCCATGATGGGCACGATGATGGACGTGATGACGCTGATGCGCTTCGCGCCGCCGAAAATGACGAACGCGGTCATCACCGCCAGCACGATGCCGCAGGCGATGGCCGTGCCGTTCGTGGCGTAGTCGGGAATGTAGTATTCCAGCGCCGAGGTGGCGTTGAAGGCCTGCAGGCCGTTGAAGCCGAACGCGAAGCACAGGATGAGCAGCACGGCGAACAGGATGCCCAGCCAACGCTTGCCGAGCGCCTTCTCGATGTAGTAGGCCGGGCCGCCGCGGAACTCGCCCTCCTTGCCGCGCACCTTCCAGATCTGCGCGAGGGTGGACTCGACGAACGCCGACGCCGCGCCCACGATGGCCATGAGCCACATCCAGAACACCGCGCCCGGGCCGCCCGTGGCGATGGCCGTGGCCACGCCCGCGATGTTGCCCGTGCCCACGCGCGAGGCCGTAGACACCATGAGCGCCTGGAACGACGAGATGGAGCGCTCGCCCTTGACGTGCTTCTTCTCCGTCAACTGCGTGAACATGTCCTTGATGAAGCGGATCTGCACGCCTTTCGTGCGGATCGTGAAGTACACGCCCACGAACACGAGCAGGACGAGCAGGATGTACGTGTACAGAAACCCGCTCACCTCGCCGGTGATGCCGACGAGCATCTCATTGAAATCCATTGGTCTTCCCCTTTACGAGAACGAAGCGCGCCGCCGCCTATCCCGAGGCGGCGGCGCGCATGCTTACCCGAGCTTCTTCGCCAGAAGCTCGTTGATGAGCTTCGGGTTGCCCTGGCCGCGCATCTCCTTCATGCACTGGCCCACGAAGAACCCGATGAGACCGGTCTTGCCGCCCTGGTACTGCGCCACCTTGTCGGGGTTGGCGGCCAGCACCGCGTCGACGACGGCTTCGATGGCGCCCGTGTCGGACACCTGCTTCATGCCGCGCTCCTCCACGATGGCGGCCGGATCCTTGTCCTCGTCGAGCACGGCCGCGAACACCTCTTTGGCCTGCTTGGACGAGATGGCGTCCTCGGCGGTGAGACGCACGAGCGCAAGCGCGCGCGCCGGGGTAAGCGGCGTGTCGGCCAGCTGAACGCCTTCGTGCGCGTTCAGGTAGGCGGTCACGTCGTTGATGACGAGGTTCGCCACCGGCTTCGCCAGCTTGGCCGCATCGGCGCCGGCCAGCTCCATGCACGCCTCGAAGAAGTCGGCCGTGGCGCGATGCTCCACCAAGTGGCGCGCATCGTAGGCGCTCAGGCCGAACGCGTCCTCGAAGCGGGCCGCCTTCTGGTCGGGCAGCTCGGGCAGCTTCGCGCGCACGGAATCGATCCACTCGTCCGTAAGGTCGTAGGGCGCGAGATCCGGATCGGGGAACAGGCGGTAGTCGTCGGCCGTCTCTTTCACGCGCATCACGATGGTGCGCTTGGCCGACGGGTCCCAATGCCGCGTTTCCTGGAAGATCTGGCCGCCCTCCTCGAGCACTTCCGCCTGGCGGCAGATCTCGTAGGCCAGGCCGTCGTGGAGGTTCTTGAAGCTGTTCATGTTCTTGAGCTCGGTCTTCACGCCGAACTCCTTTGCCCCGCGGCGGCGCAGGCTCACGTTGCCGTCGCAGCGCATGGAGCCCTCTTCCATCGAGCAGTCGGAGATGCCCAGCGCCAGGTAGATCTGGCGCAGCTTCTGCATGAACAGGCGCGCCTCCTCGGGCGTGCGCAGGTCGGGCTCGGTGACCAGCTCGGTGAGCGGGGTGCCTGCGCGGTTGTAGTCCACCAGCGAGTGCGTGGCGCCGGCGATGCGGCCTTCGCCGCCGCCGATGTGCACCATCTTGCCCGCGTCCTCCTCCATATGTATGCGCGTGATGCCCACGTGCGCGGTGTAGCCGGTCTCGGTGCGCGTCACGTTGCCGCGGCTCTCGCCCACGTCGAGGCCGTCCAGGTCGATGCGCTCCTTGGCGGCCGCGCCGTCCACGTCGAGGTCGAGGTGGCCGCGCATGCAGAACGCCACGGGGCCCTGCGTGGTCTGGTAGTTCTTCGACATGTCGGGGTACATGTACGTTTTACGGTAGAACATCGAGTGCTTCTCGATGTCGCAGTTCGTGGCCAGGCCCGCCAGCACGATGGACTCGATGGCCGCGCGGTTCGGCACGGGCAGCGCGCCCGGCATCCCCAGGCACACGGGGCACGTGTGCGTGTTCGGCTCGGCGCCGAACTCCAGCTTGCAGCCGCAGAACATCTTGGTGTCGAGCGTGGTGAGCTCGGCATGGATCTCCAGGCCGATGACGGCCTCCCAATCCTCGAGCACCTCTTCGAGCTTCCGCATGGCTACTCACCTGCCTTTTCTACCTGGAACGGGGCAGCTTCGGCATTGCCCAGTCGCTCAGACAGTCCTCGCTGCGCTGCGGAACTCGCTTGGTGGGCAACGCCGAAGCCGCCCTCCTCCGTCAGCAATCCCGGCAGGTCGACGCCTGGGGTCGCGTCGGCGGCGTCGGGGATGTCCGCCATCGATCCTTCGGGGTAGGGTTGGCCAGGGGCGAAGGCCGGGGCCACGGGGGCGGGGCCGTACACCGTTTCCAGCGCGGCGGCCACGCGCAGCATGTTCTGGTCCTTGAACTGGGGCGAGATGAGCTGCACGCCCACGGGCAGCTGCGTCTGGGCGCCGAGGCCCACCGGCAGGCTCATGCCGCCGTTGCCGGCGATATTGATGGAGATGGTGAACATGTCCGACAGGTACATGTCGGTGGGGTCGCTCACTTCGCCGAACGTGAACGCCGTGCGCGGCGACACGGGCGCGACGATGCAATCCACCTGCTCGTAGGCGCGCGCATAGTCCTGCGTGATGAGCGTGCGCACCTGCTGCGCCGGGTAGTAGTAGGTGTCGTACACACCTGCGGACAGAAGGTAGCTGCCCAGCATGATGCGGCGGCGCGCCTCGGGGCCGAAGCCCTTCGCGCGGCTGGCCTCGTACTGGCCGCCGAGGTCCTTGTGGCCCAAGTCGCAGTAGCCGTAGCGCACCGAGTCGAAGCGTGCGAGGTTGCTGAACGCCTCGCAGGGGCCCAGCACGTAGTAGGCGCTCATAGCGGCCTGGGCGTTGGGCAGCTCCACCTCCACGATGTCGGCGCCGAGCGCGCGCAGATGCTCCACGGCCTCCTCCACCTTGGCCTTCACCTCGTCGGTGAGACCCTGGGCTTCCATGAACGCGGGCACCACGCCGATGCGCATGCCCTTGACCCCCTCGGCGAGGTTCGCCGTGAAGTCGACGTCCAAGTCCTGGCTCGTGCAGTCCAGCACGTCGCGGCCGGCGATGGCGTTGAGCGCGAAAGCCGCATCCTCCACCGAGCGCGTGAACGGGCCCACCTGGTCCAGCGAGCTGCCGAAGGCCACCACGCCGTAGCGGCTGACCACGCCGTACGTGGGCTTGACGGCCACAGCGCCGCAGAAGCTGCCCGGCTGGCGGATGGAGCCGCCCGTGTCGCTGCCCAGCGTGATGGCGGCCAACCCCGCGCCCACGGCAGCGGCGCTGCCGCCCGACGAGCCGCCGGGCACGCGCGAGAGATCCCACGGATTCCTAGTGGAGCCGAACGCGCTCGTCTCCGTGGAAGAGCCGAACGCGAACTCGTCCATGTTGAGTTTGCCCAGCGGAATACCGCCGGCTTCGATGGTGCGCTGAACGCACGTGGCCGTGAAGGGCGACACGTAGTTCGCCAGCATCGCGGACGAGCACGTGGTGTGCGTGCCCTCCAGGTTCATGTTGTCTTTGAACGCCACGGGCACGCCGGCCAGCGGGCCGCACGCGTCCAGCGTACCGGCCGCGACGGCGGCGTCGAGCGCAGCCGCTTGTTGAAGCGCCAGCTGCTCGGTGGTTTCGAGGAACGCATGCGTCGCGCCGTCGAGCGCGCGCACGCGGGCGAGCGAGCTCTCGGCGATCTCGCGCGCCGAGAAGTCCTTGGAGGCGAGGCCCGCGCGGATCTCGCGCACGCCCATTGCGGCGAACACGGGTGCGGTTGCAGCCATCAGCGATCGCCCCCTTCGCCCAGAATCGAGGGGATCAAAAAGCAGCCGTCCTGCTGCTTCGGCGCGTTCTCCAGCGCCTCTCCCTGCGTGAAGGAGGAGGATTCTTCGTCCTCGCGCATGACGTTTGAAAGGCCGCCGATGGGGTGGAACGTAGGCTCCACGCCGTCGAGGTCGTATTCGGTGATGGGCTTCAGGCTGTCGATGATGGCGTTGAGATCGACCGTCATCTGCACGACTTCGTCGGCGTCCAGCCCGATGCGCGCGTACTCCGCGATGCTGCGGACGTCGCGCTCGGTGAGGTGTTGGGTCATAGAGCCTGCTTTCCTTCTCTCGTTTTCACGCATCGGCTCCGCGCGTATCGCTCGAAAACCGAAGGTGGCACCGGTGAGAACATAACCCGTCTATAATAGCAAACCTCGGCGTTGCCAACCCACCGCGCTCCCGCCCCGCATGATTTTTCTCAACGCCCGCGCGCCTTGAGGAACGCGGCTCGGATCGCGCCGCGCCGGGTCGACGCTTCGTGCCGTCGGGCGGGTTCGCGCGTCTCTTCAAGGCGATGTGCAGCAAAAACGAGGTTTGGGGGCACGGACGTTTTTCTGGACTCCTACGCGGCTGCGGCGAGCGCCGCCCTATGGGCCGCTATCGTCTTCCATCCGAGCGATCTCTTGATCTTCTCGTCACGATACCACACGATGTACTCGTCGAGGGCCCGCACGAAGCTCCCCTTCGTCGTCCCCTTCCAGTCCCTCGCGTAGAAGAACTCCTGCTTGAGCGTCCCGAAGAAGCCCTCCGCCCTCGCGTTGTCGGGGCTCTTGGCCTTGCGCGACATCGACCTGACGAGGCCGTTGGCCTCGCAGACGCCCTTCCATCTGGCGGAGCGGTAGTTGCCGCCGCCGTCGGTGTGGACGGCGCAGCCCTCCTCCAGGCGCCCGAGCGCGTCCTCCAGCGAGCCCGCCGTCAGCTCGTCGTCCGGGCGCGTCGACGTCCGCCACGCCACCGGGCAGCCGTCGAAGCAGTCTATGATCGGGGAGAGGTAGACCTTGAGGCCGCCGAGGTCGAACTCGGTCACGTCGGTCACGACGAGCCTGCCCGGCGCGTCGGCGCGGAAGCCGTGCGTCCCGTCCTCTCGAAGCGGCAGGTTCGCGGGGCGCTCGTCGGTCTCGCCCGCGTAGGAGCTGTGGCGCCGGCGCTCCTTGACCTGGACCGGGACGAGCCCCTCCTCGCGCATGATCCGGCGCACGACCTTCTCGGAGACGACGACGGGGGCCTCCATGTCCCCGGGCGCGAGGTCGCGGGCGCGCACGGGCGCGCCCTCGCCCCGCCGCAGGGCCGCCCACACGCTCAGCGACCCGTAGCGGCCCTTCGAGCCCTCGAAGGCCGCGCGCACGCGCGCCCGCAGGGCCGCGTGCCTGTCGGGCCTGGCCGCCATCGCCGCCTGCGAGAAGTACGTGCTCCTGGCGATGCGGAAATCCCTCAGGACGTCATCGACCCTCGCCCTCGCCGCCATCGCCCTCGCCCTCTCGCCCGCCCGGCGCTTCTCCGAATTGCTCAAAGAGCCCGGGCCTGGTGCTTTTAGGACGTCCAACACCGCCAGCGCCTCCGCGAGCCTGACCTCGGCCAGCCGCGCCCGCTCGACGGGGTCGCCTTCGGGGAGGTCGCCCCATGCGCGGGACCATTCGCCCCGCTCGCCGCCTTCTTCCTTCGCCACGCCCTCGCCGCCCTTCCCCTTCGTCGCGCGCTTCCGCTCGACGCCGGCCTTGTCCAGCCAGCGGCGCACGGTCCTCCTGTCCGCGCCGATCCGTCCGGCTATCTCGGAGACGGACGACCCTCGCGCGAACATCGTAACAGCTTCCCCGCGCTCGCGCTCGCCGTCGGGACGGGACCGGCCGTCGAGCCCGTCGAGGCGCCCCAGCCTGGAGGCCCACAGGCGGACGGGGGCGGCGCTCGCGATCCCGAGGCGCCCGGCGACGAAGCGCGGCTCCATGCCGCCCGCGAGGAGCCGCATCGCCTCCCGCTTCGTCCCGAGGGGGTAGGGCTCCCATGCCCGGCGGCCCTCGCACCTGCCCGGCACCGCGAGCGCGGGCGGGCGCAGGAGGCCGGCCCCCTCCTCGCGCGCGAAGGCCGAGAGCGTCGCCGCGCACGGGAACCCCTCGAGGCTCGAGCACGCCGCGCGCATCGACATGCCGCTCGCGTGGAACCTGCTCAGGACCTCCTCCTTGTATTCTTTGCCGTAAGCCATTCACGGACCTCTTTCCTCATCGAAATTCAGTCCAGAAAAACGTCCGGGGTCCCTTTTGGCACGCCGGACCCGTCCGGAAACCGCCGAACCGAGGTCGAATGCCGCATTCCCAAGGCTCGATGAAACGCGACCTGGGGTTTTGCTGCAAAGTTTCAACGAGCAAAATGCCGAAGAGCACCGAGGGGTGCCAAAAGCTCGTTTTTGCTGCACATGGAACCACGGAAACATGCGCGCCGGTCGACGTGCCGCGCGCTACCGTAACGGCGCCGAGCGCGCGATCGGCGTCTCCCGCCCGGGTTCTCGCGACCGATGCCGTCGCGCCTCGGCTTCGATGGAGAACCGCACAAATGTTTCACGTGAGACACTCGCGCGCTTCGGCTGAGCGGGAAGGCTCCGCGACCAGGCCCTTCCCCATCTCGGAGCGTCCCCGCAGCCCCGGCAGCTCATCGGCAGCCGTCGCAGCAGCACAGCCCCGGCAGCCGTCGCAGCTCGGCGACCGTCGCAACCGCGCAGCCCCGGAAGCTCATCGGCAGCCGTCGCAGCCGTCGCAGCCGCGCAGCCCCTTCCCCGCCATCCTTCCCGCGGAATCTCCAAATACCCGTTGACGCCTTATACTATGTGTCATATAGTATAAGGCGAAAGGAGGTATGCGATGGATGCACAATTGAAACGAGGTTTCCTCGATGTTTGCGTGCTCGCATCGATCAACCGCCAGGACTCGTACGGGTACCAGATCGTCAAAGACGTGCCTTCGAGTTTGCATTTGACCGAATCGACGCTGTACCCCCTGCTCAAACGCTTGGAATCAGCGGGGCTGCTGACGGTTTACGCCATCGAGCACAACGGGCGCCTGCGCAAGTACTATCGCATCACGCCGGCCGGGGTCACGTACCTCGACGAGTTCTTGAAGGATTGGGACGACGTATTGGACGTCTACGAGTATGTGAAACGAGGTGCCAACCGATGAACAAGACCGAGTTTTTGGATGCGCTCAGGCATGCGCTCGGCAAGCTGCCCTCCTACGAGGTGGAACAATCGATCGCGTTCTACGCCGAGATGATCGACGACCGCATCGAGGACGGGATGAGCGAGCAGGAAGCCGTGGCCGCGCTGGGATCGGTGCACGCCATCGCAGCTCAGATCGTCGCCGAGACGCCGCCCATTCCCAAGGCCATCGCGAAGGCGAACACCGGCAGCCGCACGCTCAACATCGTGCTGCTTGCCATCCTCTCCCCCATCTGGGTGACGCTGGCGCTGGCGTTCGCCTGCATGGTGTTGGCCATCTACCTGGCCATTTGGTCGGTCGTCGTGGCGCTGTGGGCCGTCGTGGCCATGCTGCTTCTATGCGCGCCCATCGGCGTGTTCGGCCTGGCCTGGTGCGCGGCCACGGGGTTTCCGCTCTCGGGCATCTGGGTCTTCGGCTGCGGCCTGGCCGGTGCAGGCCTGGGATTGTTCTCTTGGTTCGGCGTGCTGGCCGCCAGCAAGGGGCTCGTCAACCTCACGCATTCGTTCGCCCGCTGGGTAAAGGGGCTGTTCATCAAGCTGAAGCGCAACGATGCCAGCCCGATCGCGCCGGAAGGAGCAGCTCATGTCTAGCGGCAAAAAGACGTTGCTCGTCATAGCAACCATCCTCGTCATCGGCGGAGGCGCCATATCGTTCGGCGCGTTCGCGGCGGCCGGGTTCAACTTCGAGAACCTCTCGACCGAATCCCGCAATTGGACGTCCTCCACGAAGACGTTCGCCCCCGAGGCGGAAAGCCCCCACACCGCCATCGTCCTGCGCGACATGGGCGAGGACGTGCGCATCGAGCCGACCGACGGCGACGCCATCGAGGTGACGTACTGGACGAACGAGCGCAAGAGCTTCGACGTGGGCGACAACGGCGGCACCGTCACCGTCGAAGGCTCGCGCGAGCCGGCCATCGGCATCATGATGATCGGATCGTTCGAGGACCACTCTACCGTTCTGAAGGTGCCGCGCAGCTACACGGGCACGCTCGACATCGACCTCATGGGCGGCAATGTGGATGCCGCAGATCTGGACAGGTTGGGCTCAGTGACGGCGAAAACCGCGAGCGGCAACATCTCGCTCTCCCGCCTCGCCGCGGACGATATCGTGACGAACGCCGCCAGCGGCAACGTGCAGGTGCAGCGCGTCCAGTGCGCATACCTGAGCGCAACCACGATGAGCGGCAACATCGAATTCTCCGACGTCGAGGCGACCGAGATCGTGAAGCTGGACACGACGAGCGGCGGACAGCTGCTTCGAGGCGTGAGCACGGCGACCCTCGACGCCCGCATGGGTAGCGGCGACATCCTGGCGGCGGGCGTGGCAGCCACCGACGCGAAGTTCGATGCCGCGAGCGGCAGCGTGAACGCCTCGTTCTCCGGTTCGGACGGCGAATACGCCATCGAGGCCTCTTCGGTCAGCGGAGACGTGCACTCGCCGGCCGGCAGCGCCACAGCGTCGAGGCATGTGAGCGCTCGCACCATGAGCGGGGACGTGACGCTCACGTTTTCCGGCGGCGGCGCGAGCGTCAGCAACGGCAACGGCGCCCGCAGCGACTCCGGCGCGCCGACCGCACCGGAAGCCCCCGAAGCGCCCGAGGCCCCGAAGCTCTAAATCGCCCTTCCTCCTGCGCAAACGCGCAACGAAGGCCCGCGGCGTTGCCGCGGGCCTTCTGCATGCCAAAGTCGTTACGCCTCGTCAGCAGCCATGTCGAACATAATGTAGTGCGACGGCGTCTTCGCGCGAACAGACACCTCGCGCGTGGCGGTGATCTCGGCCGCGTCGCCCGCGTCCAGCTCGTTGCCGTTCACCATGCCTTCGCCCTCGATCTGGATGAGGTAGGCTTGCCGCGCCGGGTCGAGGTCGTAGTACAGCGTCTCGTCCGAGCCGATGACGCCTACGAGCACCTTCATATCCTGATGGATCCGGATAGGCGCGAAACCCTCCTCGCCCGAGGCGACGGGCATCCACTTCCCCACGCGGTCCTCCCAGTCGAAGCGGTGGTCGCCATAGTTCGGCTCCGCGTTCTTCTCGTCAGGCAAGATCCATATCTGCAGGAAACGCAGCGGTTCGTTCGTATCGTTGTACTCGCTGTGCATGATGCCGCTTCCTGCGCTCATGTACTGCACGTCGCCCCGCTCGAGGCGGCTCCCGTTGCCCAGGTTGTCGCGGTGCGTGAGCTGGCCGTCCACGACGTAGCTGATGATCTCCATGTTGTCGTGGGGATGCATGCCGAACCCGCCGTGCGGGTCGAACCGGTCGTCGTTGACCACGCGCAGCGCGCCGAACTTGATGTTATCGGGTTTGTAGTACTCGGCGAACGAGAAATGGAACAGGCTGTGCAGCCATCCTCGGTCGCTTCTGCCCATGTTCTCGTGCTTGATGACCTTGATCATGGCCCATCGCTCCTTCTTGTTGTTTGATGAAGCGATGATAGCGCGCCCCCGCGCGCCACGCGTGGCGGTTGCATGTCGCTCGCGTAACGAGATGATGAGGAGCGAGCTTAGAGGGCAAGCGAGGGCGGGGCGGATTTTCGCACGGGTCGGAAGCGGCGAGGCGGATCATCGCCCGTTTGCAAGCCCCTGCTCGAACTCGGCTATCTCGGACAGGAAGGCTTCGCCGTAACGGGCGAGCTTCGTAGCGCCCACGCCGCTGACCTCAAGGAACTCCTCGTCGGTTGCAGGCCTTTTCGCGCACATATCGCGCAGAGCCGCATCGGAGAACACGATGTAGGGAGGCTTGCCCGCTTCGTCGGCCAGGCGCTTGCGCAGCGTGCGCAGACGCTCGAACAGCTCGGGGTCGGCATCGTTCGCGGGCGCTCCCGACGAGCCGAACACGTGCGAACCGCCTGCAGCCGAACGCGTGCGCTCGGGCTTTCGCAGAACGCGCTTCATCGACAAGCTGAAACCCTCTTCGGCAGCCTCGCGGGCACGCGGCCCCAGACCCACCACCGGGTACGTCCCCTCGGTAATCAGCAGGTAGCCGCCTGCAGCCAGCAGCTCGATCACTTCTTTCACCTGTGCAGCCGGAGCGTTCACCGTGTCGTAGCACGCGGCCTCGTCCAGATGCATGTCCAGCAGCTTCGCGTTCTGCGAGCCGCGCAGCACATCCACCACCATGCCCTTGCCGAAGCGACCCCGCAGCTCCTGCACGCAACGCATGACGGCGAGCGCGGTGTCGGTGACGTCCATCGACTCGAACTCTCCCGCGCAGTTCGAGCAGTTGCCGCAGGAAAAACCTCTGTCGCCGGTCGTTCGCAACGTCAGCGAGGAGGCTTCTGGCGCCGAAGATTGCGGTGAAAGTCCGAGGTGGCGGCCTTCGGGCCGTGAGAAGGACTTGGAGCCGCAAGATTCGGTGCCAGAAGCCTCCGCAGCGTCGGCTCGTTCCGTCGGCCGGCAAGCCGACGGAACCTTCTGCTCCCCGAAGTAATCGAGGATGTAGCGGCGCAGGCAGCCGGTGGTGTGGCAGTAGCCGGTCATCGCCGCCAGCAGGCGGCGGCGCGACGCGCGCACGGCGTCGGCCTCCTCGGGCGTGAGCTCCTCGTTGCCCGATTCCTGCTCGATGAAGAAGCGGCAGGTGGACACGTCGCCGTCGCTCCAGTACAGAAGGCACGTGGACGGCTCGCCGTCGCGGCCGGCGCGTCCTGCCTCCTGGTAGTACGCCTCGATGCTGCCGGGCATGTTGTGGTGGATCACGTAGCGCACGTTCGACTTGTCGATGCCCATGCCGAACGCGTTGGTGGCCACCATCACCGGCGCGTCGTCGGCGATGAACGCACGCTGGCTCTCGGCGCGATCAGCCGCCGACATGCCCGCATGGTAGCGCGCGGCGCGGATGCCCGCCTCCAGCAGCGCGGCGTGCACCTTGTCGGTGTCCTTGCGGGTGGAGCAGTACACGATGCCGCTGTCGCCCGCATGCTCCAACGCGTAGCCGGCGATGCGCGCGATCTTGCGCTTCGGATCGAGCCGCTCCACGCCGAAGTACAGGTTCGGGCGGTCGAAGCCCGTGACCACCTCGTAGGGGTCGCGCAGGTCGAGCAGGCGCACGATGTCGGCGCGCACGCGCGCGGTGGCCGTGGCCGTGAACGCCGCCACGACGGGACGGCTCGGCAGCTGCGCGATGAAATCGCCGATGGTCAGATACGACGGGCGGAAATCCTGGCCCCACTGGGACACGCAGTGCGCCTCGTCCACGGCGACGAGCGGGATGGCCGCCCTTTGCGCGAATTCGAGGAACCGCGGATCGGCCAGCCGCTCCGGCGCCACATACATGATCTGGTAGGCGCCGTCCAGCGCGCGGCGCAGCACGGTGGACTGCTGCCCGGGCGTGAGCGTGGAATTGAGGTAGGCGCCGCGTATGCCGGCGTCCAGAAGCGCGCGCACCTGGTCGCCCATCAGCGACACGAGCGGGCTCACTACCAGCGCCAAACCGTCCATAACCACGCCGGGTACCTGGTAGCACACCGACTTTCCCGCGCCCGTGGGCATGACCGCCAGCGCGTCGCGACAGCCGAGGATCGCCTCGACGACGCCCTCCTGCCCCGGCCGAAAGGCCTCGTAGCCGAAGTGCTGCTTCAGCGCCTGGCGCGCCTGCGATAGATCCGTCACTGCTGCTTCCTCCCCGCCCGTTTCCGGCTTGCTCTCGTATTCCCATGATACTGCATTGTTCCGCGAACACGTCTTGCGCGACGGCGGGAAGCATGTATAATGCAGGGTGTCAGCGGTGCCCGTGGATCGTGAGCTCCGGACGGGTGACGCCGGTATGTTTCAGGGACGGTTAGGGACTAGGACTCCCGCCGTCCTTTCTGTTTCCTCGACGCCTTCCGCTTTCGTCGCGCCCAGTCGTAGGCTGCCATGAAGAATGACAGGATGGAACATAGTCCTGCGATCAGATTGAAACTATCCATTGGGCAATCACCCCCTCTCGAAGGCGCCACCCGCCGGAAACGAACACTGCTGACAGCCATGATTCTAGTGCCTCGCACGCCTTCTGTGAAGTAAAAGTTTCCCCAGATCAAACAATATTTTTGACGTTAGATTCGCGCTGGATCCACGCGTGATCCGCGTGTGATCCGCGCTGGATCGACGTGTGCCGCGCGTGATATCCGCGTTCGATCCGCGCTGGAATCGCGCAAGATCCGCGCGGGCTGCGCGCAAGGTTTCGCAGGCTTGCGGAGCGAAACATCGCCTTCCGCTACAATATTCTCCAAATTTCTCCGACAAAACCCGCCGTTCGATCGTGTTGCAGTCAGAAAGGGAAAACCGCTGCAGAACAACGTCGACATAGCCGCACTGTTCAACCGCCACGCCGCGACGGTGTATAGGCTGTGCTACTCGTTTCTGGGCAGCGCGGCCGACGCGGAGGACGCGACGCAGAGCGTGTTCATGAAGCTGATCGCCCGCCCGCGCCGGTTCAACGACGCGGAGCACGAGAAGGCATGGCTCATCGTATGCGCCCAGAACCATTGCCGCGACGTGCTGAAGAGCGCGCACCGCACGCGGCAGGCCGTCCTTCCCGAAGACATCGCGGACGAGAGGCGCGCGCAGCGGGACGAGACGCTGGATGCGGTGCTGGCCTTGCCGGAGAAGTACAAGACCTGCGTGTACCTGTTCTATTACGAGGGGTATCGCACGGCCGAGATAGCGGCCTTGACCGGCGTGCCCGCCTCGACCGTGCGCAGCCACCTGAGCGAGGCGCGAGCGCTTTTGAAGACGATGTTGGGAGGTGAGCGACATGGACGATAACCGTTTCCACGCGGAAGAATCGCTTGAGAAGCGTCTGGCGGACGCCTACGAGAGCATGGGCCCCGACGAAGAGGCCCGGCGGCGCATGCTGGCGGAGCTGCTGGCCGCAAGCGAGCGGCGCGCTCCGAAGCGCCGGACGGCTCGCCGCGCGCTGGTTCCCCTCGCCGCCTGCCTCGCGCTTGCTGCGGGCATCGGCGTGTTCACCTACGCCTCCTCCTTGCCGCAACCCCCAAGCTCCAGCGGCATGGCGGCGCTGACCAGCATCAACGACGAGCTTAAATCCGCTGCCCCGGCCGCTTCCGACGAATCGCAAAGCGAATCGGGAGCCGCGCCGTCCGACGGCGATGCGCGCTATCCGTTCGTCACGCTCTCCTCGGGCGAGCTTCTGCGCGTCGCCCTCGGCGACGACGGCCCCCTGCCTGCCAGCCCCGAAACCGTCGGAGAAGAATTGGAGCGCGCCGTCGCCACCGGCCCCGACGAAACGTCATCCTCGCCGTGCACGGTGTTCGCGACGAGCGACCCGGCCCACCCTTACGCCATCCGATACGACGAAAACGGCGTCACGTACCTGGCCGACCCCGCGTAAGCCCGACGAACGGAGAACATCATGCACGCTTCCAACCGCAGCCGCGGCAGGCTCGCCGCGGGCTCCATCGCCTTCGCCGTCCTGATCGCCGGCGCATCGCTTGCCGGATGCAGCCCCGACGGTCAGGCGGGCGACCAGCTAGGATCGGCTGCAAGCGAATCGGAGATCATGGCCATCGGTTCCGCGCTGTCCGAGACGGCCTCCACATGCCCTCCTCCCTATCCGTACGTTCCCTCGCCCTCTCCCGGCGGCACCGAGGAATACCGTGCACTCGACGAGCCGGGGTTCCTCTCCCCTGCGACCAGCCCGCTGTCCACGCTGTCGGCCGACGTCGACACGGCCTCGTACTGCAACCTGCGCCGCATGGTGGCGCAGAGATACGCGCCGGCCGTCGTGCCCGCCGGCGCCGTACGCACCGAAGAGCTGCTCAACTACTTCGACTACGCCTACCCGGAGCCCGTTGGCTCCGACTTGTTCGGCGTATCGGCCCAGATGAGCGACTGTCCTTGGAACGACCAGACGAAGCTGCTGGTCATGGGATTCGCCACCGAGAAGGACGGCGACGCTTCGCCCACGGGCGCCAACCTCGTATTCCTCATCGACGTCTCGGGGTCGATGGACGACCCTGACAAGCTCCCCCTGGTCAAAGACTCGTTCGCCGCGCTCGTCGAAGGGCTGACGGAGCGCGACCGCGTGTCCGTCGTAACCTACGCCAGCGGCGAGCGCGTGCTGCTCGAAGGCGTGCCGGGCGACGACAAGCGGCGTATCATGCGCGCCGTCGACAGCCTCGTCGCCGAAGGGTCGACGAACGGGGAAGCCGGTTTGGAGCAGGCGTACCGCCTGGCGGAATCGTCGTTCATCGAAGGCGGTGTGAACCGCGTCGTCATGGCGTCGGACGGCGACCTCAACGTGGGCATCTCGTCCGAGAGCGAGCTGCACGACTTCGTCGAGCAGAAGCGCGAGACCGGCGTGTACCTCTCGGTGCTGGGATTCGGCTCGGGCAACTACAAGGACAACAAGATGGAGACGCTGGCCGACCACGGCAACGGCGCCTACCACTACATCGACTGCGCCGAAGAAGCCCGACGGGTGCTCGGCCGGAACCTCCGTGCGAACCTCGTGCCGCTTGCCGACGATGTGAAGATCCAGGTGGAATTCAATCCTGACCGGGTGAAGGGCTATCGGCTGATCGGCTACGAGAACCGCGCGCTCGCCGACGAGGAGTTCCGCGACGATGCGGGCGAGGTGGGCGCGGGCCATGCGTTCACCGTGGCGTACGAGATCGTCCCCGCAGGATCGGCGTTCGAGGTGGGCGCGTCCGCATCGAAATACGGAAGCGATGCCGACGACCGGCAGGACGGTCGCCGCTCCGAAGCGAACGGCGGAGAATGGCTGACGTGCACGATGCGCTACCGCCCTGCGGGAACCGTCGAAGCGGTGGAGCAGGCGCTGGTGGTCGACGATGAGAGCTGCACCGACGATCCGAACGGAGATTGGACGTTCGCCGCCGCCGTCATCGAGTGCGGCATGGCGCTGCACCGCTCGCCCCATGCCGGCGCCGCCACCCTCGAAAGCGCCCGCGACCTGCTGGCAAGCTGCGAGCTCACCGACCAGCAGCAAGGCTTCGAAACCCTCCTCGCCGACCTCGCCCGCCAAGAGGGAGCGCACGGGTCATGCAACCGGTACTGAGCTACGCGATCAAAGCTTCTATGGCGTCGAGTTCTTCGCGGTGCAAGTCGAGCGACTCCCACAGATCCACGTTGCGCTGCAGGTTGAGCCAATACTCGGCCGACGTGCCGAACAGGCGGCTAAGCCGCATCGCCATCTCGGTGCTCACCGCGCGCCGCTCGCGCACCACTTCGTTCACCGACTGGCGCGACACACCCAAACGCTTCGCAAGCGATGCAACCGTCAACCCGTAATCGGGCATGAACTCTTCGCGCAGGACCTCGCCCGGATGCGTGGGCTTGCGCGCCATCAATATCATATGCTGCTCCATCTTCCCACCTGCCTCAATGGTAGTCGCACAACGCGACATCGTACGCATGCTGGCCCTCGAAGCGAAAGCAAAGCCGCCACTGGTCGTTCACCGAAATCGCGTGCATTCCCGCCCGATCTCCTTTGAGGGCATGCAGCCTGTTACCGGGCGGAACCCGCAAGTCTTCAAGCGTGAGCGCCGCATCGATCATATCGAGCTTGCGCGCCGTGCGCGCAGCCACGTCCGACGAAATGCGCTTGCACGAACCGTCGGTGAACAGCCGCTCCGTGTCTTTATCGGCAAACGTTTTAATCATGGCAGAATTGTAACGCGTCACGTGACAAGAGTCAATGCTTTTGGTTACCCGGCAGGAAGCCGTCGAGCTCGGCGTCCAGTTCGGCAAGGCGCTTCACGCGAGGATGCTCGTCCAGCACGCCGCGAGCCATGACCATGCGCACGTCGCGAAGCGCCTCCAGGTTCTCCAGGGGGTTGCGGTCGAGCACGATGAGGTCGGCCGCCTTGCCCGCCTCGACGGAGCCCGTCTCGTCGCCCAGCCCCAGGATGCGCGCGTTGCCCAGCGTGGCCGTATGCAGCGCCATCTGACGCGACGCGCCCACGATGCGCTCGAAGTACACCACCTCGCGCCACATGTCGTACTGGGTGATGTAGGGGCACGACGAATCGGTTCCCAAACCTACGGGGATCCCCGCCGCCAGCGCCTGCTTCGCCGCCTGCACGATGCCCTCGAACACGATGCGGCCGTTCACCTTCTGCACCTCGGTGGAATGCGTTTTGGCGGGATCGAGCTCCACGAACGGAAGCGCGGGCGAGACGGTGCAGGTCAGCGACGAGGCGCGCCCGGCTCCGTTGCGCTTGAACAGCGCGATCAGCTCGTCGTCCAGCGGGGCGCCGTGCTCGATGGTGTCCACGCCGGCCTCGAGGCCCACGCGCACGCCCTCGGCGCTTTCGATGTGCGCGGCGGTGCGCAGGCCCAGCTTGCGTGCCTCGTCGCAAGCCGCCTGCGCGACCTCGGGCGACATGCGCAGCACGCCCGGCTCGCCCTCCACCTCGGCGTCGAACACGCCTCCCGTGACGAACAGCTTCACCAGGTCGCACTTGTGCGAGAAGCAGTCGCGCACGATGGCGCGCGCCTCTTCCGGCGTGGACGCGACATGCGCGAACAAACCCGCCCCGTGGCCGCCGGGCACCGTGACCCCCACACCGGACGTGACCAGCCGCGGACCCGGATGCTTCCCCGCGTTGATGGCATCGCGCACGTCCACGTCGGCGAACCCAGGATCGCCCACCGAGCGCACCGTGGTCACGCCGCTGGCCAGCTGCTGCTGCGCGTGCGCCCTGATCGTGCGGCGCAGGTACCACCTGCCCAGCGGGTTACCCACCACCTTGTCGATGAGGTCGCCTGCGGCGCCGGCGCTCGTGGGCTTGCCCGAGCCGCACAGGTGCACGTGCAGGTTCACCAGGCCCGGCGCCAGATACGCTCCCGCCAGATCGATCTCGCGCGCGCCCAACGGCCCCACGGTAGAGGCGGCGGGGCCCACCTTCTCGATGACGCCCTCGTTCACCACGACGGTCATGTTGGGCTGCGGCTCCATGCCCTCGGTGCCGTCGAGCACGGTCGCATGGGTGAAAACGTAGGAGGTCATGGCGTTCCTTTCGGTTGGGGCAAAGGCGCCGCCGCGCTCGCCGAAGCGGCGCGTCGCGCATCTCTCAGTATACGCCGTCGCGAACCGCGCGCGAAACGGCATAAACGATATGCGGCATGTCCACGTCACGATAGCGCTTCACAAACGAACCCTCCGGCTTCATACCGTTGCGGAGCGCCACCTTTTGAGAGGGGATGTTCGTGTCGCGAATAATGGAATACACTGTATCGACGCCCACCTGGTCGAACGCATAATCTCGACACACCCGCGCCGCCTCCGTCGCGTACCCGCGATGCCAAAACGACCGCCGAAACAGGTAGCCCACTTCCACGACGCGCACGCCGTCTGCATCCTGATAGGTGAGCCCACATTGACCGATCATGGCGCCCGTTTCCTTGAGCACGACCGCCCACAATCCGAAGCCGTCGCGCGCATAGCGCTCCATCTGGCGATCAAGCCATGCCTGCGCCTCGTCGTCTGACAGCGCGCCCTCGTAGGCGTACATGGTCTCGTCATCCTGAAGGATAGCGCAAAGCGCGGCGAGGTCGCTCTGGCCCATCTCGCGAAGCAGCAGCCGCTCGGTCTCGAGGACGAAGCGCCCGGCAGGCCGACCCGCGCTCACGGGCGCCTCCCGTCGGCCACGCCCAGGCGCTCGGCCGTCTCAGCGAGCGCCGCCGCCGTGATCGGCCGCCCCTCTCCCACGTGCACGGCGATGCACGAGAAGCTGGGCTTGTCGGCCGTGAACAAGCCCAGCTCGCGCGACGCGGCGCGCACGTCGTCTTTCGTCATGCCCGCGCGACGCAGCGGCGACACCACGCCCAGCTCGGCGAGCGCCTGGAAGCCGGGGCGGTTCGCCGGATCGTCCGTGACGTTCGTGCCGTCGGCCAGCACCTCGAAGCCGTCCTCGGCCATGCGCGCGAGGATGGTGGAGAAGATGAACGTCTTGCAGCGGTAGCACCTATCGGGCCCGTTCGCGCAGATCTCGCCCTGCGCCAGCACGTCGGCGTCGACCAGCTCGAAGTCCGCCCCCAGCTCGGCGGCGAGGCGCTGCGCGTCCTCGATCTCGAAGGCGGGCTGGAACGCCGTACGCACGCCGTACGCTCTCACGTCGCATCCGGCGCGCAACGCGGCGGCCAGCAGGAACGAAGAGTCGCACCCGCCCGAGAACGCCACGGCCAAGCGCGGCGTGCGCGCGAAAAACGCGTCGAGCGCCTCGACGCCCACGTCCTGGCCGGAACCCGTCAGCGTCATGCCGGCTTCTTCTCGAACAGCTCGGCGGCGCGACCCAGCTCCTTCACGATCTCGATATGCTGCGGGCACACGCTTTCGCACGCGCCGCACCCGACGCACGTGGACGCGGGGCCGCTCGACGCGTTCCAATCGTAGTTCTCCTGCGCCCGGTGCATGTCGTGGAACAGCTCTAGGATGTTGAGCGACGCGAGGGCCGCCGGGATGCGCACGCCCTTCGGGCAGTTCTTCAAACAGTAGCGGCAGTCGGTACACGGCACGGTAGGCACGCCGTCGAGGATGGCCCGCACGCGCGCCAGCGCCTCGTCCTCCTCGTGCGCCAGCGGATGGAACGAACGCATGATCTGCGTGTTATCGCGCACCTGATCGGGTGTGGACATACCCGACAGCACGGTGAGCACGCCCGGCAGCGACGCGGCGAACCGCAGCGCCCACGAGGGCAGCGACTCGTCCGGATTCACGGCGCGCAGCACGTCCGCCGCCTCCTCGGGCAGATGCACGAGCGAGCCGCCCTTAACGGGCTCCATCACCACGACAGGCAGCCCGTGGGCGCGCGCAGCCTCGTAGCACTTGCGCGATTCGACGGTTTCGCTCTCCCAGTCGGCGTAATTGATCTGCAGCTGCACGAAGTCCACCTCGGGATGCGCCTCCAGCACCTCTTCCAACACGGCAGCCTTGTCGTGGATGGAGAAGCCCAGGTTGCGGATCAGACCCGCCTCCTTCTTCTCGTGCAGGAAGTCCCACAGGCCGAAGTCGTCGAACAGGCGCGTGCGCTCCTCGCCCAGGTTATGCAGCAAGAAGAAGTCGAAATAACCCGCCCCCGTCTCGCGCAGCGACTTGTCGAACATGGCGCGCGCATGATCGGCGTTTTTCGCCAGCCACGCCGGCAGCTTCGTGGCAACCTGGAACGATTCGCGCGGATAGCGCTCGACGACGGCCTCGCGCAGCGCCGCCTCCGACCGGCCGTTATGGTAGCCGCGCGCCGTGTCGAAATAGGTGAAGCCCGCGTCCATGAACAGGTCTACCATATGCTTGACCTGCTCGATGTCGATCTCCTTGCCGCCGTCGCCCTCGACGACGGGCAGCCTCATGAACCCGAAGCCCAGCTTCCCGATCTCGTCCATAGATAATCCTCGCTCCCCGACCATGCTCACCCGATCGCGCTCGACACGCGCGGCCGCTCGAACCATCCGACACGCTTCAGCGCATTGTTCGTGATCAGTATACACAAACGGAAAACAAGCCGGCCGCAATCGTTCGAGCGGCAACAAAGCTACGAAGCCGACGCCGAACGCAATGCAAGCCGTTCTGGGTTCTTCGACACCGCGGCATGCGACAACCCGAACCCCCACGTTACCCCTTCCAAACGAAGCCGCATCAGGTCGGTACGCCCTCTTCGCCCTCGGACGCCCCGCATCACAATGGGGGCCGTACCCCTACGTCGAGAGATTGGAGAGCCTGTGTACTATTCCAGCGGAAACTACGAAGCATTCGCCCGCCCGGCAAAGCCGGAGGGCATCGAGGACAAATCGGCCTACATCGTCGGCACCGGGCTGGCGGGCTTGTCGGCCGCGTGCTACCTGATCAGGGATGCTCAGATGGACAGCTCGCGCGTGCACCTGTTCGAACGCGACGCCGAACCGGGCGGCGCCTGCGACGGGTGGGAGTATCCCCAGCTCGGCTTCACTATGCGCGGCGGTCGCGAGATGGACAACCACTTCGAAGTGATGTGGGACCTGTTCCGATCCATCCCCTCCATCGAGGACGAGAACATGAGCATCCTCGATTACTACTATCAATTGAACAAGCGCGATCCCAATTATTCCCTGTGCCGCGCAACGGTCAACCGGGGTGAAGACGCCGGCCTCGACAATACATTCAACCTGTCCGACAAGGCGTGCATGGAGATCATGAACCTGTTCTTCACCCCCGAAGAGCAACTCGACGACAAGCCCATAACCGACTATTTTTCCGACGATGTGCTCGATTCCAACTTCTGGCTGTACTGGCGCACCATGTTCGCCTTCGAGAGCTGGCACAGCGCGCTCGAGATGAAGCGCTACATCCAGCGTTTCGTCCACCACGTCGGCGGGCTCCCCGACTTCAGCGCACTGCGCTTCACCCGGTACAACCAGTTCGAATCCCTCATCCTGCCCATGGTGAACTACCTGAAAGGCCAGGGCGTGCAGATCCATCTGAACACCGAGGTCGTCGACATCACGTTCTCCAGCACCCCGGAGCGCAAAGTAGCCACCGAGGTGCAGACGATATGCGAAGGGGCCGACAAGACGTTTCACCTCACCGACGACGACCTGCTGTTCATCACCAACGGCAGCTGCGTCGCCAATTCGTCCTTCGGATCGCAAGACGAGCCGGCCCAGTTCAACGCCGTGCTGGAAAAAGGAACCGGATTCGACCTGTGGCGACGTATCGCACGGCAGGATTCCGCATTCGGGAATCCGGAAAAATTCATCGGCGATCCGGAGAAGTCCAACTGGATGAGCGCCACCGTCACGACGCTCGATGAGAAGATCGTTCCCTATATCGAGAGCATTTGCCGTCGCGATCCGTTCTCGGGCGGCGTCGTAACCGGCGGCATCGTTACCGTAAAAGATTCGAACTGGCTTTTAAGTTGGACGTTCAACAGGCAACCCCAGTTCAGAGCCCAGCCCGGCGATCAGCTGTGCGGCTGGATATACGGCCTGTTCACCGATGTGCCCGGCAACTACGTGAAGAAAACCCTGCGCGAATGCACCGGCAAGGAAATATGCATGGAGTGGCTGTACCACCTGGGCGTTCCCGAATCGCAGATCGAGGAGCTCGCCGAGAACAGCGCCAACACGGTTCCGTGCATGATGCCCTACATCACGGCATTCTTCATGCCGCGCGCCGCAGGCGACCGACCCGACGTCGTGCCCGAAGGCGCGGTGAACTTCGCGTTCATCGGCCAATTCGCGGAAACGCCGCGCGACACCATTTTCACCACCGAGTATTCCATGCGCACCGGCATGGAAGCCGTCTACACGCTGTGCAACGTCGACCGCGGCGTGCCCGAAGTATGGGGCAGCGCGTTCGACATCCGCGATTTGCTGAACGCCACCACGCTGATCAGGGACGGCAAGCCCATCACCGACATGGAGATGAATCCCCTCGAAAAGCTCGCCCTGCACGAGGGAATCGAGAAGCTCAAGGGCACCGACCTCTACGGGCTGCTGGCCGAGTTCGGCGTGATCCCGTCCGACGACGCCGACGCGCCCGCGCCCGCCACCGGAGCCGTATACCCCGGCATGCATTAGACGTTTCCGTTAAAAACCGAACCCCCTGTTCAAAGGGGGTTCGGGACGAATTCCTTACACGTTGAACTTGAAGTGCATGACGTCGCCGTCCTGGACGACGTACTCCTTGCCTTCCTGACGAAGCTTGCCGGCATCGCGGCAGCCCTTCTCGCCGCCCAGCCCCACGTAGTCTTCGTACGAGGCCGTCTCCGCCTTGATGAAGCCGCGCTCGAAATCGGTGTGGATGACGCCCGCCGCCTGCGGAGCCTTCGCACCGACGGGGATGGTCCAAGCGCGCGTTTCCTGTTCGCCGGTGGTGAAGTACGACTGCAGCCCCAGAAGTTTATACGCCTCGCGCACCAGGCGCGCCAGGCCGCTCTCTTCGAGACCCATGGCCCCCAGGTACTCCTTCGCCTCGGCAGGATCGAGCTCGGCCAGGTCGGCCTCCACCTTCGCGCTGATGGGCACGGGGCGGCAGCCGTCGATCTCGGGCAGATCGGCGTCCAACTGGTCCTCGTCCACGTTGGCGATGTACAGCATGGGCTTCATCGTCAGCAGGTGCAGATCGTAAATGGCAGCCTGCTCGTCCTCGTCCAGCCCCAACGTGCGGGCGCGGTGCCCCTCGTCCAGGCCCGCGAGCACCTTCTTCGCCACCTCGACCTTCTTGGCGCCGTCCTTGTCGCGCTTCGCCTCTTTTTCCAAGCGCGGCAGGGCCTTCTCGATGGTGGCCATGTCGGCCAGCATGAGCTCGGTCTTGATGGTGTCCACGTCGCTGCTCGGGTCCACCCGGCCCGCCACGTGCACCACGTCGGGGTCACCGAAGAAACGCACGACTTCGCAGATGGCGTCCGTCTCGCGGATGTTCGCGAGGAACTGGTTGCCCAGGCCCTCGCCCTGGCTGGCGCCGGCCACGAGGCCCGCGATGTCCACGAACTCGATGGTGGCGGGCACGATGCGCGTGGGATGGTCGATGTTCGCCAGCGCGTCCAGGCGCGCGTCGGGCACGGGCACCACGCCCACGTTGGGCTCGATGGTGGCGAACGGGTAGTTGGCCGCAAGGCCGCCCTTGTTCGTGAGGGCCGTGAACAGCGTGGACTTGCCGACGTTCGGCAGACCGACGATACCGATGGATAGCGACATGGAACTTCCTTCTCATACGATGCAGATGTGTCGTCCCATGATAGCAAACTACCTGCGCTCTGCGCGGCCTCCCCTCGCATTCTCCGACGCTTCGGTATCTTTTTCATGCGGAGCACTCGAAGCGCGCCGTCTTGACCGACAGCATGCCGCCCTACCTGCACGGCGACATGCGTCAGCACCCGTCAATGCCGATTTGACGGCGAAATCCCCGCTCCGTGGCAGCAATCGGGCGGTTTGGTAATCCTATCGATTCGCTTTTGTTTACGCTTCGAACATCCGACCTGGGAAAACTCCTTCGATCGCGCTCTGCGGGTCCGAGATGCCGCGACCGAGCCCTCGTCGAGATTACCAAACCGTTCGATTTCCGCCGTTCGACTTCGCTTCCGCCGTCATGCCATCTATCGGCGCAAAACCGTTCAGCGCGTCCGTTGCACGGTTTTGCCCGCGATGTTGCACTTCGAGCGCACTTGGATGCCTCCGCGCCCCAAGACGCGCAACCCGCGACGTTACACCAGGTCGTGCGAGGTTGGGAGCCGGACGGTCCGAACCGAACGCAACATCCCTGCGAAAACCGATCGCTGCCGCCGTAACGCCGCTTGGAGCGGGATCGCGCCCGAACGAAAACCGGATCCGATATGCGGCAAAATCAACGGTTTGGCACCACTCGGCATCCCTCGACGCATCTTCCCGAAGGATGCCGAAGCGAAACCCCAGGTCGCGTTCCGCCATCGCCTCGGAATGCCGCGCCTGAGCGAGCCGGCCGTGCCAAAACGACGTTTTTGCTGCACATGGCCTTGCGAAAACACGCATCCGGCCGAAGCGGCGCGGCCAGGGCACGGCTGGGCAGGACGACACAGGCGGGCGATGATGGCACGGGCGGGACGACCAGGCGCGGCCAGGCGAGGGACGCGGCTGAGCGGGGCGACGCGACCGGGGCAGCGGACCAGGCAGCGAAGCCGGGCGCGGACGCGGCCAGGCGACCGGGCCGGCGGCCGGGGCACGACCGGGACGCAACCGGAACGCACACGAAGCACGAGCCCCATCCGCGCCGCTCGCGCCCGAAACGAAACGGAGCGCCCCGAAGGGCGCTCCGCGCGAATGCCTCGTATGCGCCTGAACGCTAGAAGCTGATGAGCCCGAACGTCTGCGCGACGAACGCAACGAGGATGACCACCACGAGCACCGGCGCCACGTACTTGATGATGACGGTCCAGGCTTTCTCCACCTTGAACTCGCTGGAAATCTTCACCTCGTCGACGATGGCCTTCGGCTTGATGATCCAACCGACGAAGATGCAGGTGAGCAGCGCGACGATAGGCATGATCACCGAGTTGGAGATGAAGTCGAAGAAGTCCAGCAGCGTGGTGCCCTCGCCCATCGGCTCGATGAACGACAAGCCGTTGTAGCCCAGGTTCACGAAGATGCCGGCCACCGTGACCACGCCGATGACGGCGCACAGCGCCTTTTTGCGCGACCAGCCCGCACCGTCCTGCACGATGGAGGTGCAGGTTTCGGTCAGCGAAATGGCGCTGGTCAAAGCTGCGAACAGTACCAGCAGGAAGAACAGGAAGCCCACGACGGTGGCCGCGCCGCCCATATCGGCGAACACGGTGGGCAGGATGACGAACATGAGCGACGGACCGGAGTTGGCCGCCACGGCCTCGCCCGAGCCCATGGCCACGAACGCGGCCGGCACGATCATGAGGCCGGCGAGGAACGACACGCCGATGTCGAAGCCACCGATGCGGGCGACGCTCTGCGTGAGGCTGGACTTCTTGTCCAGGTAGGAGCCGTACGTGATCATGATGCCCATGGCCAGCGACAGGCTGTAGAACATCTGCCCGAGCGCACCGATGACCAGCTCCGGCGAGAACTTGCTGAAGTCGGGCGTGAGGTAGTACAGGGCACCGTCGACGGCGCCGGGCATGGTCAGCGTGTACAGCGCGATGCCTACGGCCATGATGATGAGCGCCGGCATCATGACGAGGTTCGCCTTCTCGATGCCACCCTTCACGCCCAGCGACACCACGATGAACACGATGGCCATGAACAGGAGCATCCACAGGAAGCTCTCGGTGTTGCTGGAGATGAAGCCCGTGAAGAAGTCTCCGCCGTCAGCCAGCGCCTCCGGGCCGTTGATCAGGTAGGCCGCCGCGTACTTCGTCACCCAGCCGCCGATGATGCAGTAGTACGGCGTGATGATGAAGGGCACGGTGGACGCCAGGATGCCGATGAAGGCGTACTTCTTGCCGAACTGCTTGAACGCGCCGATGGCCGACTGGCCCGTCTTGCGGCCGAGCGCCGTCTCCAGCAACAGCAGCGATACGCCGAACGTGAACACCAGCACCAGGTAGGTGAGCAGGAACGTGCCGCCGCCGTACTTGGCCGCCAGATAGGGGAAGCGCCACATGTTCCCCAAGCCCACGGCGGATGCCGCCGCAGCCAGAATGAACGCCCACTTGCCCGACCAGGCCGAGCGCGCGTGCGCATGCGTTGAAGCCATCGAAAACCTCCGTTAACGTTCAGTTGGTATTCCCCGGAAAATCCGCTCGCGGAACGCGTCCGCAAAGGATCGGATATGGGCGCCCATCCACGTCGTGCACCTGCGCCGCGATCCAGATGCATCATTATACCGGGAAAACCCTGGTCGCCAACAACGTTTTGCCGAAAGATCCGTTTTGCCAGCAACCGACGCCCGGAGAGGTGCTACGGAAGCGTCCTCCGACGCGCGCACCGCCGCGCGGGAACCGCTTCGCATTCGGACGCCGGTCTCGCCGCTGCCGCACCGAAAGAACGTCCCGGGTCTGCGAACGTGCGCGGCGCTGCATCTTCGCCCGTAAAACACGCCACAGCGCGCGAGGCGTGTTTTACGGGCGAAGATGCGTTCCTACGGTGACTACTCGCTGCCAGCTCCCTCCAAATCTGCGGTTTTGGCGAGGGGGCGGGCAGGGCGCTTGGGGGTTGCGGGGCGCTTGGGCTATCATGGTGTGCAGACCAAACGAGAAGGAGAATCATTCATGTGCGGTATCTGCGGATTCACCGGCGCGACCGAAACCGACGCGCCCACGTTGAAGGCCATGTGCGACATCATGGCGCACCGCGGCCCCGACGGCGAGGGCCAGTACCTTGCCGACGGCGTGGCGCTGGGGCATCGGCGCCTGTCGCTCATCGACCTCGAGAACGGCAGCCAGCCCATGGTGCGCGCCACGGGCGCGCATGACTCCATCGTGACGTCGCCGGCTACGGAAGGCTCCGCTCCCGGATCGTTCACCATCGGCGACTACGCCATCGTGTTCAACGGCGAGATCTACAACTACCGCGACCTGCGCGACGAGCTGGCCGCGGACGGCTGGACGTTCAAGACCGAGTCCGACACCGAGACGCTGCTGGTGTCGTACCTGGCCTGGGGCAAGCTGCTGTTGGACAAGGTGCGCGGCATGTTCGCGTTCGCCATCTGGGACAAGCAGCGCGGCGAGCTGTTCTGCGCGCGCGACTTCTTCGGCATCAAACCGTTTTACTACACCGTGCAGAACGGCGAGGCCGGCTCGCAGTTCATCTTCGCCTCCGAGATCAAATGCATCCTGGAGCACCCCGCCTACGAACGCGAGCTCAACGAGGAGGCGCTGGAGCAGTACCTGTGCTTCCAGTTCTCGGCGCTGCCCGAGACGTTCTTCAAGGGCATCTACAAGCTGGAGCCCGCGCACTGCATGACCGTGCGCGCCGACGGCACGACGGAAACCGAGCGCTACTGGCGCCCCACGTACGACTTCGACCAGAACCGCAGCCGCGAGGACACCGTGAAGGCCATCGACGCCGCTATGCGCGAAAGCGTGCGCTACCACAACGTGGCCGACGTGGAGGTGGGCTCGTTCTTGTCGTCCGGCATCGATTCCAGCTACATGGCCGCATGCCTGGCGAAGGAGAATCCCGACATCAAGACGTTCACCGTGGGCTTCGCCGAGTACGAGGGCGAGCGCGACGAGATCTCCTGGGCGCGCGAGCTGGCCGACGAACTGCATATCGAGAACAACTCCAAGCACATCGGCGAAGAGGAGTACTGGGAAAGCCTGCCCCGCGTGCAGTGGCACATGGACGAGCCGTCCGCCGACCCGAGCGCCGTGGCACTGTACTTCGTCGACCAGGAGGCCGCGAAGAAGGTGAAGGCCGTGCTGTCCGGCGAGGGCGCCGACGAGTTCTTCGGCGGTTACCGCATCTACCAGACGCCGTTCGCCAACGCGAAGCTGTCCTGGGTGCCGAAGGGCCTGCTGCGCGGCGCGTCGAAGGCGGCTCACGCGCTGGGCGTGCGCGGCGCGAACTACCTGGAGCGCGCCAGCGAGACCCCCGAGGACTGGTACTACACCAACGCCAACGGCGTGGCGTTTAGCCCCGAGGAGCGCGCCCGCCTGCTGAAGCGCCCCGTACAGGCGTGCTCGCCGCAAGAGCTGATCGCGCCCGCGTACGCGGAGGTGTCCGACCTCGACGAGACGACCCGCATGCAGTACGTCGACCTGTTCTTCTGGCTGGTGGGCGACATCCTGCTGAAAACCGACAAGATGTCGATGGCCCACTCGCTGGAAAGCCGCGTGCCGTTCCTCGACAAGGAGGTGTTCAACGTCTCGCGCACCATCCCCACCCCGTTCAAAGCGAACGGCGAGCAGACGAAGATCGCCCTGCGCGAGGCGGCCGAGCGCGCCATCCCGAAAGACTGGGCGCAGAAGGAGAAGCTGGGCTTTCCCGTGCCCATGGTGGACTGGCTGCGCCAGGACCGCTACTACAACCAGGTCAAGGAGTGGTTCACCGGCGATATCGCACAGCAGTTCTTCAACACCGACGAGCTGGTGCGCCTGCTCGACGAGCACAGGTACAAGATCGACCGCTCCCGCAAGATCTGGATCGTCTACATGTTCCTCATGTGGTACAAGATCTACTTCGTGGACAAGACCGTCCCCAAGAAACCGGCGGCGTAAACGAACGAAGGGCCCTACGGGGCCCTTCGCGTTCGCTAGGCGAGCTTCGACGAGTCAACGGCCACGAGGTGGCCGTGCTCGTCCTCGAAGACGCACAGACCGCCGTCGCGACTTTCGTACAGGTTGCGAAAACGCGCGAAACGGCGCTGCCGAGGCGGCTTCTCTTTGGGCGCAGCCACGGACTCCGGCTTCGGCTCCGGCTCTGGTCGCGGCTCCTGCTGCGGCTGCGTCGAGGAGGGTTCTTCCGGCTTCGTCGCCTCAACCTGCGCGGCAGGCTCGGCAACGGGCGCAGGATCGACGGGTTCGGGATCGACGGACAAAGGAGCGGACGGCGAATCGACGCGCACTACGGCCTCGGCCGCCTCGATGAAGTCGCTTTCGTCGGGATCGTTCTTCGCCACGAGATCGCACTCCGCCTGCACGCCGGCCGCCTGGAAATCGGTTTCGCTGGGTTCTTCCACGAAAACCTCCGGCTCGATCGACGGAGCCTCGATGATCGGAGGACGCCGTCCCCCTCGATCTCCCCGCTTTTCGATGGCGGCCTCGGCAAGCCCGCCCTCCATCACTTCGATACCCGACGCCATCACGCGCGAGGACGAGGGTTCCGGATCGAGGCCCAAGCGCGTGTACAGCGAGCGGTTGGATTGGGCGATGGACACGAGCTCGCGCGCCAGCGAGACGCGCTCGGCCTCGTCGACGCCCTCTTGGAGCTGATTGCCTATTTCGAGCACGCGCGTCCACGAGACGGCGTCCATATCCTCTTTGAGCGATACGATCTTTTCCGCCTCGCGCGCCACGCGCTTTGCCGTTGATGTGCTGAACATGATACGCCGCCTTCGGTTTATCGGAGGCCTATTGTAGCACGTCAGTAGATGACTCGCCAGAATACAAGCCCTTGAGCTGGGGCGTTCTCCCCCGCAACCCGACGATCGCACGCCTCCAGCACCTCGCCCACCCAATCGGCGTCGCGCTGACCCTTCCCCACCATCACCAGCGTGCCCACGATGGTGCGCACCATGGAGTGCAGAAACGCGTTGCCCACCACCTTGATGGACATGAGGTTCTCGCCCATCACCGTCTCGGGATGGAAGGAAATCTCGCGCACGTTGCGGTGCGTGGGCTTGCCTTCCGCCGAGGCGGCCATGCAGAAGCTCTTGAAATCGTGCTCGCCCAGCAGATACTGCGCACCTGCTTCCATGGCCGTGATATCGAGGCCGCCGGGGACGAACCACGAGAAGTCCTTCATGAAGATGGGGCACGTGCTGTCCACGCACAGGTGGTAGTGATACTCGCGCGCCTGCGCGTCGAAGCGCGCCGAGAAGCCCAGCTTCTTCGGTTCGACCTCGCGCACGGTGATGGCGTCATGCGTGAGCGCGTTGAGAGAACGGCGCAAGCTGGGCAGCGAGCGTCCTGCGATGTCGCGGTCGTCCACGTCGAAGCTGACCACCTGGCCGAGCGCATGTACGCCCGCATCGGTCCGTCCCGCGCACGTGGTTTCCACGTCGCGGCGGAACAGCATGCGCAGGGCATCCTCGAGGTCGCCCTGCACGGTGGTCTGACCCGGCTGACGAGCGAAGCCGCTGAACGGCGCGCCGTTGTACGACAAGGTCAAAGCCAGGGTGTGGTCGCGCACGGGTTTATCAGCTGCCGCAGCGGCCGCTGCTTCGCGCTTACGCGCGGTGTTTGGGGTGATGGTTTGCGTATTCATAGCCGACATCATAAACGAACACGCCCCCTCTGCGAAGAGGGGGCGCTATCCGCTTGCCAAATTGTTTAAAAGCGCCGCGAAGCTACGTCGTATCGCGCGTTGCCCACCAAGCGAGTTCCGCACGAGCCGAAGGCCCCAGCGGGGCCTTCGAGCGAGCAGGACTGTTTGAGCGACTGGGCAATGCGCGATACGACGCTACGAAGCCCTCCACACCTGCGAACCAAACAGATCCTGGATCTCGGAACGCATGACGGGGCTGCGGGAATCCACCGACACGGGCAGTTCGGCGCGGAACTTGCGGCCATCGCTCTGCTGCACGAGCAGAACCACGCCGTCGCGACCCGGATACGACTTCAAGATGCGGTTGAGCCGCAGCGACTTCGACTGGTCGAAGTCCGAGGACGCAACTTTCAGCTCAAGGTGCGACGGACGCGCATCGGCCTCGTTCAGCTCGATGACCTCCACCTCGAACGCCATGATCTGATTGCCGCGGTCGTTCGCCTCGAACCTGCCCTTCACCTTCACGATGGCGTCTTCCTGGATAGCCTCGGCGTTGTCGTCGTACTTGAAGCAGATGCACTCCACGTGGCCCGTCGTATCCTCCAAGGTGAATGTGGCCATCTTCGTGCCGCGCTTCGTCAGCTTCGTCACCACGTTCGAGATCATGCCCACGAACACCGCGGACTTGATTTCCTTCGTGCGCTCGGCCAGGTCTCCCAGCGAGAACTTGGTCATACGCGCGATGGTGCCCTCGTACGGGCGCAGCGGGTGGTCCGAGACGTAGATCTTCATGATCTCCTTCTCGAACGTCAACAGCTGGCGCTTCGGCCACTCCACGCCGTCCGGTTCCGGAACCTCCTCCTCGAAGCCCGAATCGGGATCGTCGCCGAACAGGTCGAACATCGACACCTGGCCGCTCTCACGATCCTTCTGGCGCTTCGAGGCGCTTTCCAGCAGCGGCGTCTCGTCAACGAAGTACATGAGCTGCTTGCGCGTGTAGCCCGTCGAGTCGAACGCCCCGCCCTTGATGAGCGCTTCCAGCGTCTTGCGGTTGTAGCATTTCGCGTCCAGGCGGTTCACGAAGTCGTGCAGCGACGTGAACGGCCCGTTCGCCTCGCGCTCCTCGATGATGGCCTCGGCCACGTTCGCGCCCACGCCGCGCACGCCCACCAGGCCGAAGCGCACGCCCTCGTCGGTGGGCGTGAACTCGGCGTTGGACGAGTTGATGTCCGGCGGCAACACGGGAATGCCCGAGTGGTTGCAGCTTGCGATGTAGCGGATCAAACGGTCGGTGTTGCCCATGTAGGACGACAGCACGGCCGCCATGAAGTCGTTCGGGTAGTGCGCCTTCAGGTACGCCGTGCGCATGACCAGGATGGCGTAGGCGGCCGAGTGCGATTTGTTGAACGCGTACTTAGCGAATTTCTCCGCGTCTTCCCAGATCTGCTTCGCGATTTCCAGCGGATAGCCGTTCTCCACCGCGCCGGTGTTCCAGTCTTCCTGCAACGCGCGCATGACGTCGAGCTTCTTCTTGCCCATAGCCTTGCGCAGCTTGTCGGCCTTGCCCGCCGAGAAGCCGCTCATAGCCATGGATATCTGCATGATCTGCTCTTGGTAGACCATGGTGCCGTACGTCTCCTCCAGGATGGGGCGGAGGCGCTCGTCGTAGTAGTGGATGGAGGTCTTGCCGCTGGCCACCTTGATGTAGTCCTCGACCATGCCGGATTCCAGCGGGCCCGGACGGTTGAGAGCGATCGAGGCGACGATGTCGGAGAAGCGCGTGGGAGGCAGGCGCGCGAACAGGCTGACGTACAGCGCGCCCTCCACCTGGAACAGGCCGTCCATGTTGCCGGACTGCATGAGCTTGAAGGCGCCCTCGTCGTCGATGGGGATGTCCTCGGGAATCACCTTCGTGCCGAAGCGCTGCTCGATATTGCGGCACGCGATGGTGAGCACGTCGAGCGTGCGCAGACCGAGGAAGTCCATTTTCAGCAGACCCAGCTCGGGCGTGTAATGGCCGTCGTACTGGGTGATGATGCCGCCGCCCTTGGTGTCGCGCTTCATGGGCACGTGATCGGCCATGGGGTCGCGGCAGATGATGGTGGCGCACGCGTGCACGCCCTCGCCGCGCACGTGGCCTTCGATGGACAGCGCGGCGTCGATGACGGCCTTCACGTCCTCTTCGGTCTCGTAGGCCTTCTTGAGGTCGGGGTTCGTGGCCAGCGCCTTGTCGATGGTGATGCCCAGCTCGTCGCCGATCATCTTCGTGATCTTGTCGCCGGTGCTGTACGGGTAGTCCAGCACGCGCGCGGCGTCGCGCACGGCGTTCTTGGCCTGCAGGGTGCCGAACGTGATGACCTGCGACACGTGATCCTCGCCGTACACGTCCTTGATGTGGTTGATCACTTCTTCGCGACGGCCCTGCTCGAAGTCGACGTCGATATCGGGCATCTCCACGCGCTCGGGCGACAGGAATCGCTCGAACAGCAGGCCGTTGGACAGCGGGTCAAGCGCGGTGATGTCCATGGCGTACGCCACGATGGCGCCTGCGGCCGAACCGCGGCCCGGACCCACGCCGATGCCCTGGCTGCGCGCCCATTCGATGTACTCCTGCACGATGAGGAAGTACGCCGGGAAGCCCTGCTGGATGATGATGCCCATCTCGTAGTCGGCGCGCTCCTGCGCCTCCTGAGGAACAGGATTGCCGTAGTGCTTGACCAAGCCCTCCTGCACGCGCTTGCGGAAGTAGCTTTCCTCGGTCTCGCCCTCGGGCAACGGGAAACGCGGAAGGATAGAGTCGCGCTCCAGCACCACGTTCACCTTCTCGGCCACTTCCACCGTGGTGTCGCAGGCCTCGGGGAAGTCCTTGAGGGCCTCGCGCATCTCCTCCTCGGTCTTCATGTAGAACTGGTCGTTCTCGAAGCGCATGCGGTTGGCGTCGTTGAACGCCGCGCCCGTGCCGATGCACAGCATGTAGTCCTGGGCGCGCGCGTCCTCGCGCGTGAGATAGTGGAAGTCGTTCGTGGCGATGGTCTTGAGGCCGGCGGCCTTGGCCACGTCGGTCAGCATGTGGTTGAGCTCGGTCTGTGTGAACCCGGCATCGGTGCGGATGCCCTGGTTCTGCAGCTCGATGTAGAAATCGCCCGGTTCGAAGCAGCTGGCGAACTTCTTGGCCCATTCGACCGCCTCGTCTACCTGGCGGTTGTCGAGCAGCTTCGGAATGATGCCGGCGATGCAAGCCGACGAGCCGATGATGCCCTTGCCGTACTTCTGCAGCATGCTGAAGGTGGTGCGCGGCTTATAGTAGAAGTTGTCCACGTGCGACTCGCTGACCAGCTTCACCAGGTTGTGGTAGCCCTCGTTCGTCTTGGCCAGCAGCAACAGGTGGTACAGCTTCGGCTTCGTGTCCTTGCGCAGCTCTTCGTCGGTGGTGAAGTACACCTCGCAGCCGTAGATGGGCTTCACGCGCTTGCCCGTCTCGGCTTCCACCTTGTCGCACATCTCACACAGCTGCGGAACGCCCGACATCACGCCGTGATCGGAGATGGCCACCGCGGGCATGTCGAGGTCGGCGGCTCTCTTCACCATGTCGTAGATATGAGTGTGGCCGTCGAGCAGGGAATATTCGGTATGGTTGTGCAGGTGGACGAATGCCATATCTTGTGCCTCTTGTCAGTCATGGATGCGCGTCGTGGTATCGATGACATTCTAACAGCATTCGTCGTAAAGCGCCGTCTTCAAACAGCGAACAAACGATGGTTTTTGCGCGAACGCCGCCCGCAGCAGCAGGCGGCGTTCGCAGCGCTCGATCCGCCGCTTACGAGACGCCCGATATGACGCCGCCGCGTATCTGGCAGCCGACGAGCTTGGACTCGCAGTACACGCTCTCGACGTTGAGCGCCCGCCTGACCTTCTCGATAAGGTCGAGGATGGCCTGCTCGTCGCCGTGGGTGCTGTCGAACACGAGCGTGTCGTTCTGCACGACGGTCCCGTCCTCTTTGGCGAAGCCTCCTTCGGCCTCGTACACGGTATAGCCCGACCCCGCCTCGATGAACAGCGGGATGGCGATATCCTTCGCCTCGTCCATGGTGAGCTCCTGCTTGCCGGTGTCTTTGTCGGTGAGGCCGAAGTACAGGCAGTACACCACTTCCTCGTATATTGTTTTCGCCACTTCTCGCGCAGTGGCCGCGCTCTTTACCTTCC
>ERZ1673736.1188-NODE-1188-length-36215-cov-6.407163_pt1 | contig 36215 bp, 29 predicted proteins | sample MGYA00580212_ERZ1673736 | MGnify/ENA primary metagenome ERZ1673736 (study PRJEB41218, sample SAMN15661752) | gut metagenome | host: Homo sapiens | place: Canada: London | collected 2015-08-20/2019-03-30 | study: EMG produced TPA metagenomics assembly of...
GGTTTCGCGGAGCGAAAGCGAGGTACGAGCACGGCGAGAGTGTATAGGGCGAAGCCCGCGGACCGAGGTTTCGCGGAGCGAAAGCGAGGTACGAGCACGGCGAGAGTGTATAGGGCGAAGCTAAAAACTGTATCAGTTCAGCCATAACAGCTCGAATTAGCTGCTTCGCAGCTTATTTCGCCGCGTACGCGGCGAAATTCTCGCTTATGGCAGAGCGCCATATACAAAGTACACAAAAAGTCTTCATTTTCAAACAAGTTTGAAATCAGATTTTTGTGACTTTGTGCATGGCTGAACTGATACTAAAAATTGTCAAGGGCTAAAACTTTATTAAATTTCATCCCCATGCGAATAGCAAAAGTGCATAATGAGAATCATTTTACTAGATTTAAAATTACTTCATACATCTAGGAGGGTACTTATTATGGCACAGGGTAAGGTTGAGATATGCGGTGTAAATACGGCGAAGCTTCCCGTCCTCAATGACAAGGAAAAAGAGGCGTTGTTTGCACGGATTAAGGAAGGGGATGAATCGGCGAAAGAAGAGTATATCAAAGGAAATTTAAGGCTTGTTCTAAGTGTGATAAAGCGCTTCTCAAATAGTAATGAGAATCCGGATGATCTGTTTCAGATTGGGTGTATTGGACTGATTAAAGCTATTAATAACTTTAACACAGAGTTAGATGTGAAATTTTCTACCTATGCGGTACCGATGATCATCGGGGAAATCCGAAGGTACATGCGGGACAACAATACAATCCGCGTCAGCCGTTCACTTCGGGATACGGCATATAAAGCGATTTATGCAAAAGAAAATTATGTGAAACGGAATCTGAAGGAGCCCACCGTACAGGAAATTGCAGAAGAAATTGGCATATCAAAAGAAGATATAGTATTTGCCCTGGATGCAATCCAGACGCCTATGAGTTTGCAGGAGCCTGTTTATAACGACGGGGGAGATGCCTTATATGTGATGGATCAGCTTAGTGATAAGAAAAATAAAGAAGAAAAATGGGTAGAAGACCTGGCGTTGGAGGCTGCTATGGAGCATCTGGGCGAGCGGGAGAAATATATTATTGAATTGCGGTTTTTTGAAGGCAAGACACAGATGGAGGTAGCAAAAGAAATTAAAATATCGCAGGCACAGGTGAGCAGGTTGGAGAAAAATGCATTGCGCACAATGAAGCAGTACCTGAGCTGAATATAGCGGATTTTAGCAGGATAGATTTAGAAAAAACAGGACAAAAACAGAATGAAAGTAAGCCGGGGATGCGGGAAAGAATTATTTTACTGCATCTCCGGTTAAATTGTTGTTGAAAATTCTTACGGTTCATACTATGATAAATGCAAGAAGAAAGGAGCAGTGTATGAGAGCTTGTATATTTGATCTGGACGGAACATTAACCAATACATTGGAATCCTTAACATATTCCGTAAATGAGACATTAAAGGAAATGGGACTTAGAACAATCTCAAGTGAACAGTGCCGGCAGTTTGTCGGAAATGGGGCACGCTGTCTGATGAAGAGGGCGCTTCAGGTGTCCGGCGATGAGAATGCCGGGAGGCTGGAGGAAGGCATGAAGGTATATGGGCGAATATTTGGCGCTAATTGTACATATCATGTAACACCCTATGAAGGGATTCCGGAGATGCTGGACGAATTAAAAAAGCGGGGAATGAAGCTGGGTGTGCTGTCAAATAAACCACATGGACAGACAGTGGATGTGGCAGAGAAGATTTTCGGCAGCGGAATGTTTGATGAGATACAAGGGCAGAGTGAATCCCTTGCAAGGAAGCCCGATCCGGCAGGCGTGTTTTATCTGCTTGAAAAGATGCAGATATCGAAAGAAGAGTGTCTGTATATCGGGGATTCTGAGGTGGATATTGCAACAGGCAGTGCTGCGGGTGTAAAAAGCGTAGGTGTCAGTTGGGGGTTCCGTTCCAGGGAAACATTAAAAGAAGCAGGGGCACAGATTATTATTGATGTCCCACAGGAATTATTACAGTATGTGTAATGAAAGAACGCTATTGCGGCAGAGAGGCGTTTCATAAGGTGAGAGATTTAAGGGAGGATATTAGTTATGTATGAGTATGATGAAGAATGTTTGAAAACTTTTTTGGAGAAGCAATTGCAGTTGTTTGATGAGCCGGTGGCGGAGACGCTGGAAGAAGCAGAAGCATTTTTGGAAGATTGTATTGCGGTAATCGTGGACAGTATCCAGGATGTAAAGACTTTCTTTGAAGAAGAAGGAATGGATGTGGATGATATGTCTATGGAAGAATTGGAGGAAGCTTCAGAAGTATTCCCATTGCCAAATGGCCAGTATTTGATTGTAGAGGGATAAGGTTTCCTGTTACAGGAAGAAAAGCCGCTGCTATTTTGCCGCGGCTTTTTTAATGGCGTCATCAATTGCATTAATGATGACCTGAGAAGTGTAGGGACTGTCGGAGGAATATTCAATATTATCCAGAGATTGTTTCTCATAGATCTGTTCGGCGATATCTTCGATCGTTGGCTGAATCAGAGGATACATAGTAGTTACGGTTTCATCCAGATTGGAAAAGCGGATGGAGTTAATGTGCGATTCGTCTACAGTTACCTCTACTTCCAGCGGAGTATTATTCAGAGTGACCGTAGAAGTATAGATTCCGGGCATATATTTTTCTTCTGCCGTTTTGGAATCTTTGCTGTGAGGAAGAAACATAAAAATAAGCAAAAGAATTAAAACTATGGCTAACACGGCAAAAAGTACCGTGTAAATAATTTCTTTCATATGTAATACAACGATTTTGGTTTTGGAACCCATAAAGCCCTCCCGTATCTGGAAATTATAGTTTTGCTTTTTATAATATATGAACCTTTGGGAAAAAATATTCCGGTGGTAATTTTCCTGGTGACAAAAGGAAATGCTTCTTGTAGAATGGAGGGCAGAGGTCAAAAAGGAGGAAACAGCTATGTTTATTATTGTCGGACTCGGAAATCCCACGCTTCAGTATGAGGGAACCAGACATAACGTGGGATTTGACGTCATAGATAAAATTGCAGCGGAATATAATATTTCCGTAGATTATAGAAAGAGCAGGGCATATATAGGAAAAGGGATTATTAACGGGCAGAAGGTGATTCTGGCAAAGCCGCAGACTTATATGAATTTAAGCGGCGAGAGTGTTCGCAGCCTGGTGGATTATTATAAAGTGGACGAGGAGAGTGAATTGCTGGTAATATACGATGACGTCAGCCTCGATGTGGGACAGCTTCGCATTCGGAAAAAAGGAAGTGCAGGAGGGCATAATGGAATTAAGAGTATCATTTCTCATCTGGGAACGGATGTGTTCCAGAGAATAAAAGTAGGTGTTGGAGAAAAGCCGAAGAACTATGATTTGGCAGATTATGTTCTCGGACATTTTTCAAAGGCAGAGAAAGAGCTGATGGAAGAAGGATATGATTGTGCTGTCAATGCGGTTTCATTGATTGTAGCGGGTGAGGTGGATACTGCCATGAATGAATATAATAAAAAAATAAAAAAGATAAAGGAGTAGGGTTATGCAAGCCTTAATAAGGCCGCTTTCTGAATTGGCGGAATATGAGGAAATCCGGAAGCATCGTAGGGACAATCCGGGAGTGATTCAGATCACAGGGTGTGTGAATTCGCAAAAAACACATATGATGTATGCGCTGAGCGATGGCTGTAAATATAAAGTCATCGTTTGTTCTGGTGAAATGAGAGCGAAGCAGGTCTATGAAGAGTATCATTTTCTGGACAATAATACCTTTTACTATCCGGCAAAAGATTTTCTGTTCTATCAGGCAGACCTTCGTGGAAAAGAGCTTTTGAAACAGAGGATGTCGGTGGTAAAAGCGCTGATGGAAAAAGAAGAAATTACGGTGGTAACAGAATTTGACGGCTTTATGGATGCGCTGCTTCCGAAGGAAATGATTTTGCAGCGTACCTTGACGATTACAAATGCCGGGAGTATTCACCTGGATGAAATAGAAAGACAGCTTGCGTTTATTGGATATGAAAGAGAAAGCCAGGTAGAGGTGCCGGGACAGTTTGCAGTAAGAGGCGGAATTTTGGATATTTATCCATTAACAGAAGAATTGCCTGTACGAATTGAACTATGGGGGGATGAGGTGGATTCTATCCGTACTTTCGATGTTGACAGCCAGAGATCAATAGAAAATCTGGCAGAAATCCGGGTTTATCCGGCAGATGAGTTCATTTCGGAGGAGGTCGGGAGAGTATCTTTTCTTGAGTATTTTGACGAGGATTCATTAATCCTTTTTTTGGATGAGCCGTCAAGGCTGGTGGAAAGAGGCGAAGCAATTGAGCAGGAATTTACGGAGGCGCAGGCGAAGCGCCTGGAGAATGGATATGATGTCACGGATACGGAAATGGAATTGTACTGTACAAAAGATGTAATAAAGAAGATGAACCGCTATCCTGCCATTGGCTTTTCTTCTTTGGATATGAAGATGGCAGACTTTAAAATACGGCAAAGGTACGCACTGCAGGTAAAGGGGGTAAACCCTTATAATAACAGCTTTGAAATGCTGACGAGAGACCTGAAAAAATTGAAACGCAGCGGTTACAGAGTGGTGCTCCTTTCCGGCTCCAGAACCAGAGCAAAGCGTTTGGCGGAAGATCTCAGGGATTACAACCTGAGCAGCTTTTATAGTGATGATATGGACAGAGAAGTGCAGCCGGGGGAAATCATGACGGCATACGGATATGCGGCGGAAGGCTATGAATATCCTATGTTGAAATTTGTAGTCATCTCAGAAACGGATATTTTCGGGAAGGTAAAGAAAAAGCGGAAGCGTAAGACCTATGAAGGACGGAAAATCCAAAGCTTTTCAGAATTGAAGGCAGGAGATTATGTCGTACACGAAAACCATGGGCTGGGTATTTACCAGGGAATTGAGAAAATAGAAGTAGACAAGGTCGCAAAGGATTATATGAAAATATCTTATGCCAAGGGCGGCAACCTGTATATCCCGGCAACCCAGCTTGATTTGATACAGAAATATGCCAGCGCGGATTCTAAGAAACCGAAGCTGAACCGGCTGGGAACCCAGGAGTGGACAAAGACGAAGAAAAAAGTCCGGGGTGCTGTTAAAGAGATTGCAAAGGATCTGGTGGAGCTTTATGCGGCAAGACAGCAGCAGGAAGGTTTTGTTTATGGAGAGGATACGGTCTGGCAGAGAGAATTCGAGGAAATGTTCCCCTTTGAGGAGACAGAAGACCAGCTTCTTGCCATTGAAGCTGTAAAGAAAGATATGCAGAGCACGAAAATTATGGATCGGCTGATTTGCGGGGACGTGGGTTATGGGAAGACGGAAATAGCGATTCGAGCTGCATTTAAGGCGGTTCAGGAAAATAAGCAGGTGGTGTATCTGGTTCCGACTACCATTCTTGCACAGCAGCATTACAACACCTTTACGCAGCGGATGAAAGAATTTCCGGTAAGAGTAGATCTGATGTGCAGATTTCGTACGGCCGCCCAGCAGAAGAAAACGATCGAAGATACGAAGCGGGGGCTGGTAGATATTATCATCGGAACCCACAGGGTATTAAGCAGCGACCTTCAGTACAAAGATCTGGGACTTTTGATTATTGATGAAGAACAGCGTTTCGGTGTGCAGCACAAGGAGAAAATTAAAAAGCTGAAAGAAAATGTAGATGTTTTGACGTTGACAGCGACGCCGATCCCAAGAACGCTTCATATGAGTTTGATTGGCATCCGGGATATGAGTGTGCTGGAGGAAGCACCGGAAGAGCGTATGCCTATCCAGACCTATGTGATGGAGTACAATGAAGAGATGGTGCGGGAAGCGATTGAGCGGGAATGTGCCAGACAGGGACAGGTATATTATGTATATAACCGGGTAGAGGATATTGTGGAAATGACCGGAAGGATTCAGAAACTGGTGCCGGATGTGACCGTGGCTTATGCCCACGGGCAGATGCGGGAACATGAGCTGGAAAAGATTATGTTTGACTTTATTAACGGTGAGATAGACGTACTTGTGTCCACCACGATTATTGAAACGGGTCTTGATATTTCTAACGTCAATACAATGATCATCCATGATGCAGACCGGCTGGGGCTTTCACAGCTTTACCAGCTGCGGGGGCGTGTGGGGCGCTCGAACCGGATGGCTTATGCTTTCCTTTTATACCGCAGGGATAAACAGTTAAAAGAAGTGGCGGAAAAGCGTTTGGCGGCAATCCGGGAATTCACGGATCTGGGATCCGGATTTAAAATTGCCATGCGGGATTTGGAAATCCGCGGCGCCGGTAATCTCCTGGGAGCTGAACAGCATGGAAATATGGAAGCGGTCGGATATGATTTGTATTGTAAAATGCTGAATGAGGCGGTCAGGCATCTGAAGGGTGAGATTGAGGAAGAGACTTATACGACAACCATCGACCTGAATGTAGATGCTTATATACCAGACAGCTATATTAGCAATGAATATCAGAAGCTGGATGTTTATAAGAGGATAGCGGCCATAGAAAATGAAGAAGAAATGGAAGATATGACAGAAGAGCTGATAGACAGGTTCGGAGATATTCCGAAGAAGGTAGAGCAGCTTCTTGCTATTGCCGGACTGAAGGCGCTTGCCCATAGCGTGTATGTAACGGCGGTGGAACAAAAAGGCGGGCAGTATCTGTTTACCATGTATGAAAAAGCGAAGATACATCCGGAAAAAATTCCGGAATTAATTGCAGAATATAAAGGAGCGCTTACTTTTAAGACGGAAGAACAGCCCTGCTTTGTGTATGCGAAAACAGGGCGTAATAAGAAAGAAAAAGATGAAAATGTCATGGAAGTTGTGAAAAATGTGTTAATTTCCATGAAAGGATTGCTTGAATAAGAAAAAAAAGGTATAATGAAAAACAATGGCGGGAGGAGAATGCCCGCAGTGTGAAGCACTAAGGAGGTTATGGAAGAGTAATGAAGAGAAGATTAGCAATATTAGTTCTGGCGGGGGCGATGGCGGCAGCATCTCTCACCGGCTGTAGCAGTTTAAATGAAAACGCCGTAGTTGCAACAGTAGACGGAGATGAGATTACGGCCGATGTGGCGAACTTTTATGCCAGATATACGCAGGCGCAGTATGAGACTTATATGGCACAGTATCTGGGCGAAGATATGTGGTCAAATGAAGGAGAAAGCGGAGAGACGTACGAGACGTCTGTGAAGGAGTCTATTCTGGAGTCTTTGGAAAATATGTATTTGTTAGAAGACCATATGGAAGAATATGAGATTACGGTCAGTGATGAAGAGAAGCAGAAAATTGCAGATGCGGCAGCAGAATTTGTTGAGGCGAATGATGAAGCAGATGCGAAGAAAGTATCCGGTTCTCAGGAGACGGTGGAACGTGCGCTTACATTGATTACGATTCAGCATAAGGTTGCAGATGCGATTATGGATACGGCAGATACAGAGGTGTCCGATGAAGAAGCAGCTCAGAAAAAGATGCAGTATGTGAAGTTCTCTTTTACAACGGCGGATGACGACGGTAATAGCGTGGATTTGACCGATGAAGAAAAAGAAACACTGAAGCAGGAAGCGGAGAATTTCGCAGAAGGTGTAAAAGACGCGAAAGATTTCTCTGAATATGCAACTGAAAATAGCCTGGAGGCACAGGAAGCAACCTTTGATGCAGAATCCACATCTTATGACACAGCGTTGATTGAGGCGGCAGATGCGCTGGAAGAGGGTGGAGTTACAGGTCTGGTAGAAGGAACGGACGGTTACTATGTGGCAAAAGTTACCAGCCTGTTTGACGAGGAAGCAACAAGCCAGAAGAAGGAAGAAATTATATCACAGCGTCAGAGTGAGAAATATAATGAAGTTCTGGATGGATGGCGTGAAGATGCCGAGATTACCGTTGATGAAAAGGTATGGGCGAAAATTGATTTTAATGAGTTAAGCGTAACGGCTAAGCAGACAGAGACTGAGGACGCATCGGAAGATGCAGCGGCGGAAGATACGTCTGAAGATGCGGCAGCAGAAGATACAGCCGGGGATACGGAAGCGGAAGACACGGCAGAGGATACTACGGAAGAGTCTGGCGATACCGCAGAATAAGCAGAACAATTAAAAGGCTGCCTGGAATACCAGGCAGCCTTTTGGATATATTATTTCATAAATGATGTGAGGACTTCGTTTACCAGTTTGCCGTCTGCCTTCCCTTTTACTTTTGGCATCAGGACTTTCATAATCCTGCCCTTATCTTTGGCTGTAGGAGCGTCAATCCCAAGCTCTGCAAGAGTGGCGCCAATTACTTCTTTGATTTCTGCTTCGTCCATCATTTTAGGAGCATAGGATTCTAAGACGGCAAGACGTTTGCTGCATTCTTCGATGATTTCAGTACGGTCTGCAGGCGTCATTTCCAGAGTTTCTTTTGTCTGTTTGATTTCCTTTAAGATGACCTGGACTTCTTCTTCTTCCGTCAGGTCGGCACGTTTATCAATGGCTTTATTCTTAAGAGCGGCCAAAAGCATGGATAAAGTTTCTTTTGTCTCTTTGTCGCCAGCTTTCATGGCAGCGACCATTGCACTTCTTACTTCTTCAATTTTGCTCATATTTTTTCCTCCTTTGGTTCGTCTTTCTCTATTATACAGGATTATAGCAGATTGTGCAAAAGGGAAAATTGATTCTTTCCTGAAATTCCTGTATAATAAACATAATATTTAAAAGGAAGAGGAGAAAGAGACTATGTTTTCAGAAATTATTTCTTTTGTCAGTGATTTCATGTACGGAAAGATGCTGATTGTTTTACTGTTGTTTGCCGGACTTTATTTTACGGTTCGTGGGCGCTTTGTACAATTCCGTATGATGAAGCAGGCAGTCTTATCGCTTATGGACAAGCCTGCTGATAATGAGGGGAAGGTGTCCAGTTTTCAGGCGCTTATGGTTTCTACGGCATCCCGTGTGGGTACAGGGAATATTGTGGGAGTATCTACTGCAATCTGCCTTGGAGGGTTTGGCTCGGTTTTCTGGATGTGGATTATCGCGATCATTGGCAGCGCGTCGGCATTTGTGGAAAGTACGCTGGCGCAGATTTATAAGAAACGGGGAGATTCCGGCAGTTACGGCGGGCCTGCTTATTATATTGAGGCGGCGCTTCACAGCCGTCCGCTGGCACTTTTGTTTTCCGTGTTTTTGATTCTGACATATGCATTTGGATTTAATATGCTGGCGTCCTATAATCTTCAGTCGACGTTTTCGTCTTATCGTTTTTATAATCCGAAATGGACACCCTGGATAATAGGCGCGGTTCTGGCGGTTATTGTTTTATACTGCCTGTTAGGCGGCGGACGCCGGATCGCTCAAATTACGAGTGTTTTAGTTCCGGTTATGGGAGTCCTCTATGTTTTGGTTTCACTTTTGGTTATCGTGTTGAATATTACGTATCTGCCGGAAGTGTTTGGAAGGATTCTGGAAGAAGCGTTTGATATCCATGCGATTTTTGGAGGCTTTAGCGGTTCCTGTGTGATGTATGGCATTAAGCGTGGGCTGTTCAGCAATGAGGCCGGTGTGGGATCTGCCCCGAATGCGTCAGCTTCTGCGGATGTCAATCATCCGGCGGCGCAGGGATTGGTGCAGGTGTTGTCAGTTTTTATTGATACGTTACTGCTTTGCTCGGCGACAGCTTTTATGTGCATGTGTTCTGGAATTGAGCCTTCGGAAGCACTCTCCGGTGCTCCCTATGTGCAGGCGGCGCTGGAAAAAAGCCTGGGAAGCGTAGGGCCGATATTTATTACGGTTTCTATGATTTTGTTTGCATTTACAACATTGCTGGGGAATCTTTTTTATGTCGATAATGTTTTGAATTATATCCTGGGGCATGTTCCGGGGAAAGTATTTATGACGATTTACCGTATCATTGCCGCACTGGTAATTTTTGTGGGTGCAGGGCTGAATGCAGGACTGTTGTGGGATATTGCAGATGTTACGATGGGCGGTATGACTATTATTAATATACCGGTGATATTGATACTCAGTAAATATGCTTTCCGCGCATTGAAGGATTATGAGAGTCAGATAAAACAGGGGAAGAAACCGGTATTCCATGCGAAGGATATTGAACTTCCGCAGAAAGTGGATTACTGGCAGTAACTGTTATTTTTGGAAAAGGGATGTAAAGGAATAATAGAGGTATGTGCAGGGAAGTTTATCTCCATCATGTTCATTGAAATCTCCGTCATTTCATGGTAAAATGATGGAGATAAAACAAAAATGAAGGAGATTTTTATGCGAAGATTTGATTATATAAAGCAGCCGGAAACGCTTCTTACGCCGGAAATTGTCCAAATGATTGTCAGTATTCATGAACACAAAGGAAAACAGGAGCTATTTCTTGAAGCAAATATTGACGAATTGAAAACGCTGCTTGCAGTTGCGCTGATACAAAGTACGGGGGCGTCCAATCGAATTGAAGGCATTTTTACAAGCGATAAGCGGTTGGAAGAACTGGTAAACCAAAAATCAGAACCTCGTAACCGTTCCGAGCAGGAAATCGCCGGATACAGAGAGGTCTTGGCTACTATTCATGAAAGTTATGAATATGTTGTCCCAAGACCGAACATCATTCTCCAGCTTTACCGTGATCTGTATTCCTATTCGCAGGGAGCTATTGGAGGAAGTTATAAAAATTCGGATAATGTGATCGCTGAAATTGACGCAGAAGGTAATCAAAAGGCAAGATTCATACCGGTTCCGGCATTTCAGACTGCAGAAGCGATGGATGAACTGTGCAGCAGGTTTCTGGAAGCATGGGAAGCAGATCATATGGATAAGCTGGTATTGATTCCCATGTTTATATTAGACTTCCTTTGTATTCATCCTTTCAACGATGGTAATGTAACACAGAGACACCAGCAGAAAGCGGCGTAACAGCGGCAGACTGCTTTGTACATAAAATTGAATAGCGTATATGCCAAAGGACATTTCATCTTCTATTTAGGTGGATGTCCTTTTTTTGTACCCATTTTCAAAAGAAAGGAGATTCACATGGGATTAAACGAAATGGAAAAACGGCTGCTTTTTCAGGTTGAGGGTGACTATCAATTCAAAGTCCTGAACGAGCTTTACATGACCGCCCAGTACACAAAGAATCCCGAACAACGGAAGGCAGCGGAAAATCTGATGGCAAAGCTACGGGGCCTGACCGATACCGAGTGTATGGACATCGTTCGGGATATACAGAAGAATTACCGTCTGCCCTACCCGGCCCGGACGATTGGAGAAAAAATTGCCGAGGCCAGGCAGAAATCCGGCGCGAAGAAATTGAAGGGGCACGACATCATGGCGCTGGAACGCTTCGACCCGGAAGTACGCCACATGATCGTCTTTGATGTGCTGTCTTATGATGCCCCTGTCGGTGACAAGGGCGATAAGATGCGCCTGTTCCTTACAGATGCCGGCTATCAGAAATTCTTAGACAGCCAGGAACGGGGCGAAGTGAAACTGAAAAACCATGCGAAGGTCTCAGGCGGGCACCTCCACTATGACCACAGGGAGCGCGCCTTGTAACGGAAATAACCGGAGAAAGGAGGCTGTGAAATGGCTGTATTCCGGGTAGAAAAAACGAAGGACTTCACGATCATGTGCAACCACCATCTGCGCAATACGGAACTGTCCTTAAAGGCAAAGGGGCTTCTCTCCCTCATGCTGTCGCTGCCGGAAGATTGGGACTATACCACAAAGGGGCTCGCCCATATCTGTAAGGACGGTGTGGATTCGATCACTACCGCCCTGAAGGAGCTGGAGCGGCACGGGTATCTCACCAGGCAGCGCCTCCGCTATGAGAACGGGCAGCTCGGAGATATTGAATATACCATCCATGAAAAGCCTGTAAACGCCGAAAAACAGGCGTTTACACCTAAACGGGAAAATCCAAGACAGGTAAATCCTGGACAGGCAAAACCTGAACAGGCCGAACCTGAACAGGAAAATCCCGCACAATTAAATACTAATCCATTAAAAACTAAAAAATCAAAAACGGATATATCAAGGACCCATCAATCAATCTATCCGGCAGAGCCGGAGGCGGCAGGCCGCCCGGATGGGATGGATCGGATTGAGCTGATAGACGCTTACCGTGAAATCCTGAAAGAAAATATTGAGTATGACTGTATGGTCTCCCGGTATGGGAAAGAACGCTTAGACGAGACTGTGGAGCTTATGCTTGAAGTGGTCTTATCCAAACGGTCATATATCCGTATCGCTGGGGATGATTTTCCCAGGGAGGTGGTAAAGGGCCGGTTTCTGAAAATCAATTCCGGCCACTTGGAATATGTCTTTGACTGTATTGACAAAAACACTACAAAAGTCGGGAATATCAAGGCATACCTGCTGGCGGCGCTGTATAATGCCCCGGCAACAATGGACAGTTATTACCGTGCCGAGGTCAACCATGACCTGTACGGCTGTTAGGCGCCTCCGGGCGTCTTTTTTCATCACAGGAAGGAGGCGGGGCACGATGAAAAGAAATTCTGTGCCGGCACGATGCCCGGCGTAACCAAAGAACAGATTCAGGCAGCACGGGAGGCGGACCTTTTCGCATACCTGCAATTCCATGAGCCTGGGGTACTGAAACGGGACGGGCCCAATTACCGGCACAAGGAACATGACAGCCTGGTCTATGTGACCGGGAAAAGGTACTGGTACTGGAACAGCCGGGGCCGGAGTATCAACGCCCTGGATTACCTGATTCAGATTCGGGGATATGGGCTGGTGGATGCGGTCCATACGCTGGTAGGCGGGGAAATCCAACAGACACCGGCCTATCGGAGTACAACAGTAACAGCCCATGTGCAGAAAGAACCGGAGAAGAAAACATTTTCCCTCCCCTGGGCCAGACGGTGCGCCACATCCGCCGTCTCCTATTTGCAGCGGCGTGGGATCAGCCCTGATGTGATCAGCCGGTGTTTCCGGGAAGGGCTGTTCTATGAGGCACGGTATCATGGCGAGCCGGTCTGTGTGTTCGTGGGAAAGGACGAAGCCGGCAAAGCGAAGTTTGCCTGTATGCGGAGCATTACCGGCAGCCTTAGAAAAGATGTTTACGGCAGCGACAAGGAATACAGCTTCTGCTATCCACCGAGGAATCCGGGCAGCCGTCATGTGGCGGTCTTTGAGGCGCCCATTGACGCCCTCTCCCATGCCACGCTGCAGGAATTGGAAGGCTGGAAATGGGACGGCTACCGGCTATCGCTGGGCGGTACTTCCCATGTGGCGCTGATTGCATTTCTTAAGCGCCACCCGGAAATCCGGCGCGTTAATCTCTACATGGACAATGATCTTGGCGGCCTTAAAAATGCCAGGAGAATCAAGTCAATGCTCCATGAGGACCGGCGTTTCAAACATATCTGTGTGAGCGTCAACCCGCCCCGCACAGGCAAGGACTACAACGAAAAGCTGCTGCGGATCAGGGAGCAGATACAGGAACGCCAGCAGCCACGCCGCAAGAAAGAGGCGGCTGTTTCTATTTAAGGGGGATTTGCTTATGAATGAAAACTAGCAGATTTGCTTTACGGACAGCACAGGAAAGGAACTGTTTTCGCTTCCGGACAACGCGTACTCTGCCTGTTCTATGGGAACGGGAATACGCATTTTTTTCTCTGCCGGTTCTTGGACCAGACCCATGCGGAGATTGACGGAGTGAAATATGCCGTCCAGGAATTTGCCCGGAGAATGGAACACAACAAAATCAGCTTTGCCCCGGCTTAACAGCGAGGGGCCAGAATAACAGGAGGAATTTACAATGACAAATACAGAAAATACCGCTTTACAGATGATCGCCGAAGCTGCCAGGTGCCCGGACTATGACCCCGATATGGTTAAGGCCCTGATGGAAAAACTGGATATGAACGAAAAAGGCTTTGCGCTTCTGATGAATGTCGCCCCTTCCACGGTCAGGCTCTGGACCAGCGGCGTCGCGCAGCCCAGCGGCACGGCCAGGCGGCTCATGCAGATTTACGAGACCGGGCCGGAGATTGTCGGCAAGATTGCCGGAGGGCAGCCGCCGGCAGATGGGAGGAATCTATAAATGACACCGGTCACTATGAAAGATGATGCGCTTCCGCAGATTCACTTAGTCCGTGATACAGATTTAGGCGTATTTGCCTATGGGCTCCATATCCTGGCCGGGGATTTCCTGCGGGAAAGTGAATTCAACCTGCGCTCACTGGCAACCAACACCGGGCCGGATTCTATCGCTATCATGGGAAAAAACCACATATGGCTTGCTGATGCCCTGTCTGCCTACTATCCCTCAGGAGAGCTTTACCGGATGGCCGCCATGACGGAATACCCCGGCACCAGGGCTTTCCTGTTCCACACAGAGCGTAAGGAGGACGGACGGCTGTACGGGGATGTCCTGATGACGGACCTTGACACGCTGCGGCAGGACATAGAACGGAATACCCTCTACCCTTACGGAGTCAACATGGAATACCGGGACGGCACGAAAGCGGAGGCAGGCATTGAAAAATGGGAGGCAATGGAACTATGCGAAAAGGACGCCCTGAAAACCTGGCGCTACCTCTATGCGTCGGAGCTGGTGGCAGAATGGCAGCATCACTATTCCAACCTGTTCAGCCAGTGGAAGGCACAGGCATTTTCTTATATGCCCCAGGATTTGGAGGAACGTCTGAATGTGGAGTATATGGAGGAGGCGCAGAACCCGGACACAGATATGTACCGCATACCCCTGGGAACGGCGAAGCAGTTGCTTCTTGACGGGGCTTCGGTCTACCGCCTCCTTCCCGGAGGATCGGAAAAGGTTGCGCCTATCGCTGCGGTCACAGCAGGCCTCTGGTATGAGCATTACCGGGAGTTTGCCGTTACCCCGGAGGATCTGGGCGCACTTGACCGGTTGGTTCTCCGGGAGACGAACCGGCTCATGGGAATACACACACAACTTAATAAAATACAGGAACGACGCCCATCCCCGGCGCGGTGATTTTTTATGACAGACTGGAGGTGATAAGGATTGGCGGATAATATACAGCATGAAGATTTCGGGGAAAAGATCGGCGGCGCCAAAAAAGACTTGTGGAAGGACCGCGGGCTTTATGTGAACGACCTGGACGCCATGAATGAGCGTGAGGCCGAGAAATTCGTAAAAAAGGATAATATCTGGAAGAAACCGGATTATACGGCCATGCTTGATGACGGGATTCCCCTTGGCGTGGTCTATTTTATCAAAAAGGCACGGGACGGATTAAATGCCTCCCCGCAGTATTACCGCAGGGATGATACGCCGGAGAAACGCCTTGCAAGGCAGAAAGAATATATCCAGACGGTACGGGAGCTGCAGAGCGTGGTTTCGGAAGTCCGCACCGTGGAGGACGCTATGCAGGTCTATGACCGTTTCTTTGTGGAAAACGGGTATCTGGAACAGGTGCAGGGCTGGGGCAGCGGAATCCATTACCAGGCAACGGAAAAGGGCCGTGAGAACCCGGCCATTACAAACAAGCTGTCCAATACCCTGATGGTCCGCTCGGCAGGATATTTTGAGCGGAACTTCACACAGAAAGCACAGAAGGAACAGTTTGGCGTTTCCAAAGACCAGAAGGTGCCGAAGGGCTATGCGATCCATTTCAACGACGGGAAGAATACTTATTCCAAAAATAATGACTGGAAACCTGATACCTATTATGTGACGAAGGGCTATTCCATTCTACGGACAAATTTTGAAACGCGGGAGGCTGCCCTGAAATGGGTGCAGGCGTTGGCAAAAGGGCGCAGCAAAAGCGGAAAGACGCGGTTTGTGCCTCCCCAGCTCTCCCATGTGCGGCGAACCGGGCCGGATTACAGGAACGGCGCAGAGATTACCGGGCAGCACTACCTTGATACCTTCGGATTCCGCGGCGGTGAGTTTGGGAACTGGATGAACCAGAATGACCGGCAGGCTTCCCTCAACATGGGGTTTGAAGCACTCAAAGATTTGGCGGCAGCCCTGCAGGTCAGCGACAAAGATATTGCCTATCAGGGGACGCTTGCTATCGCTTTCGGAGCCAGGGGCAGCGGCAATGCGGCAGCCCACTATGAACCGCTTCGCAAGGTTATCAATCTCACGAAGATGCACGGGGCCGGCTCTTTGGCACATGAATGGTGGCACGGGTTGGACGATTACCTGGGTACGAAAATGGGCGTAAAGGGGATGCTCTCAGAACAGCCCCGCCTCTATGCGCCATTTCAGAAGTTAATTGAAGCCATGAAATATAAACCGGAGACACCGGAGCAGGCGGCGAAACGCACCGAAGCACAGACAGAGCGCACCCGGAAAAACGCGGCAAGCTGGCTGGATTCTGCGGTGCTCGGTTCCTTGAAACGGCATGGCAATGAGGAACAGATGGAAACTTACGCGGTTCTCAGGGAGGCGTTTCTGTCCGGCGAGGCCGGCTCCGTGGAACAGATCAGTGCCTTTAAGAAGTCTGTCACCGGGCGGGTGATCCCCAAAAGTGAGCGGGAAAGGCTGGAAATATTCGAGCACATGCTGTCCGGGATGCAGGCACAGGAGGCCCCGCAGATCGGACGTGTGGAGACCGATTTTTACCGAAATTCCGTGCGCATGGGAAAGGAATGTGAAAAGGACGGCGGCTATTGGGACAGCAACGTGGAAATGACCGCCAGGGCCTTTGCCTGTTACATCAAGGATAAGCTGCCTTATCAATCAGATTATCTGGCAGGCCATGCGGATTGTGCCGTCACCTTTGCGACTGATAAAGACGGAAAAATGGAGGTTTTGAAAGCCTATCCTGAAGGTGAGGAACGGCGGGCTATCAACGCGGTATTTGACGAGATCGTGGCAGACCTGAAACGGGAGCAGATACTTACCCATTCGGATGTGACGCTGCCCCTTCCGGCGCAGCCATTAGCAGAGAATGAGCAGATTTCTATATTTACGGCAGAGCGGCCTTCGGTCATGGCGCAGCTTGCAGCGGCGAAGCCGGCAGAAAAAACTACCCCGGCACAGGCATCACCGAACAAGAGCCATGCGCCGGAGATTTAAGGAGGTGTGAAAGATTTTGGAAGAAAATAAAGATTACCGTGCTTACCGGTACGGCGATCATTTGGAACCAGGTGCAGAGCTGAAAATCGAGCACAGTGTTTCTTGTGAAGATGTGGATATTTCCTCCCTGATTACAATGGACGCCGAAAATCTGGAGGCCATGCGCCAGGGAAGTATCGACGGTGAACAGAAAGCCTATGAGATTGTGGTCGCGGCGGCAAAGCAATGGGAAAAGCAGGCAGCCGCCACGCAGATGATCAACCGGGCGCTTTCTTACCTGCGAACCCCGGAGGTGGAGCATACCGCAAATGAATGGTGCAAAACCGACAACTGGCGGAATGACGAAGAAATCAGCAACCGTGTCTACCGCATGAGTTGTGGTATTTGGGAAGATACCAAATATGACCGGGAAACCAAACAGAGCGTACCGGTTGCCTGGTATGTGACCTGGGATGTCTATGTGAACTCCCCAAAGCAGGGTTATGGCGAAAAGATTGCCGGGCAGAATCAGAAACGCTACACGGACAAGGCCGCCGCTGAAAAGTATCTGGAAGGCCGGAAAAAAGCCTACTCCCATTTATTCACGGAAATTTCCCCGCAGATACCAAAACAGTATGAGCACCATTTTACCGTGTATGGAGCACTCCTGCCGGGGTACACGGTGGAGGGTCAGGAACCGGCAAAACCAGACCGCACCGCCACCGAAGTTTCGGAGGGCGGTATTTCTATACCTGAAAAGCCGGAGAAACCTTCCGTGCTGGGAAAGCTGTCTGCGGCCAAAACGCAGGAGAAAATACCTGCTGCTCCCGGTGCGGCAAATAAAAAGAAGGAGGATATGCAGTTATGAAAGTGTTAATGGTAGAGCCGGGCAAATCGCCCTATGAGACTGAAATTGAGGGCGGGCTGGAATCCTTGCAGACTGCCGTTGGCGGAGATATTCAGGCAACTTATCCCTTTGATGATCTGGTTGGACTGATCTGCAATGATGAAGGCAAGCTCATAGGTCTGCCCTTAAACCGGGCACTTTATGATGATGAGAGCCATTTGTACGATATTGTTCCCGGCAATTTTTTGATCGTCGGTTTGGGCGAAGAAGATTTTACAGACCTTCCCGCTGACCTGATGGAGAAATACACGGAGCGATTCAAATACCCGGAGAAGTTCTTCCGTCTGGCGGGTGAGATCGTTGCGGTGAAGCAGCCCCTTCCACCGGAAGAAAAGCAGCAGCCGGCTTCTGTCATGGAGGAACCGGGCAGGGATGACATAAGACTTGACGATACCACGGATTTGGCCTTTGACCTGGATGAATTTTTCAGGCAGAACAGCGGGGCCTATGCAGACCTGTACCCGGATTCCCATGCAGAGAAAGAGCGCATGGCGGACGAGCTGCTTTCAGGAGATACCGGAAAAATCCGAATGAGGCTGGCGGCATTTGAGCGCGAGGAACACATGGAGGGAGAAACAGTGCCGCTTTTAGCGCGTATTTCTTCCTATGAGAAAGAGTACGGGATCAGCACGTATTCCATTTACCAGCTTGGCTTATCGGACAATACAGATAACCTCCGTTTTATGTCTCTGGACTGGCTGGAAAGCAAAGGGTTTTCTGTGGACCGAGATCATTACCAGATGGTCTATGCAAGGCAGCGGGAACCGGGCGAAACACTGGAGGATATTTACAGACGTTTTAATATCGACCACCCGGAAGATTTCAGGGGTCACTCCCTTTCCGTTTCCGATGTGGTGGTCCTGCATGAGAATGGCGCGGACGCCGCATATTACATGGACAGTATCGGCTTCAAGGAGCTGCCGGGCTTCTTTGACGCAGGGACACCGGAGGCCAGGCGGGATGTTTCGGTGCGGGAACAGCTTGACAATGCAAAGAAACAGGCAGCACAGGCAGAGCCGAAAGCGCCGGATAAAAAGGCCAGAGAGCCGGAAAGGAGCTGATAGCCTATGCTGATGGCAGTAGAGGGACCCTATGCACTGATGGTGCAGCCGGACGATATGTTAATCTCTCCCCGTGAGGTAGACGAACATTTTGGGACAATGGCCTGCTTCCATCCCCGCTATGCGCTGGGTGACAGCCACAATTACATGGATAAAGATGATTTCCTGCGGGAGATGTATTTAGATACTGTGGGGCATGATGAAGCGGGTCTGAAACGCTATGAACACATGGTGAACATTGTGAGCAGCCGGTTCCGGCACGGACCAAAGACGGAGGAACGGGCGGTTGATGACGCCATGCTGAAGGTGATCTCCGAAAAATACATTACGCTGCCCCTTTATCTGATGGATCACAGCGGCCTTGCCATGCAGACCACAAGTTTCAATGATCCCTGGGACAGCGGGCAAGTCGGTTGGATTTATGTTTCCAAAGAGGATGCCCTAAAAGAGTTCGGCGGTGAAAAAATGACTGGCGCCCTTCGGAAAAAGGCGGAGAATCTGATGCGCAGCGAAGTGGCCGCTTATGATTCCTACCTACGGGGCGAGTGCTACGGATTTGAGCTTTACAAAAACGGTGAGCTCACGGATAGCTGCTGGGGCTTTATGGGCGACCTGGCCGATGTCTGTAAAGATATGGCTGAATATCTCCCGGAGGGCTGTAAGAATATGGTGGACCACCTGGAGGAACAGGATCACCCGGCGACCATCATCAAGACGCTTCTGAAACATGCGAAAATTCAGGTAGACCAGGCGGCAAAAGCCTTTGAGCACGCCCCGCGCCAGCAGGTGATCGGGGACGCCCGTTAAACAGTTATTTCCTATTTATAATTACAATTTTATCAGGAAGGAGGATGTTCATGCAGGAAGATTTGGAACAGCGGACCGTATCGGTCTCCATTCAGACGGCAAAGCTGTCCGGGCGGGTGCTGCGCTCTGCGATTGCCGCCGTGCTCCGTAAGATGGAGCAGGAACGCACTACCCCAAAAGTCGGCAGGAACAGCATGAAACGGCTGACCTATAAAGACCCAGGGGCCAATACCATTGAAGTGTCCGGCAGAATCCGCTCTTTTGAGCGGTACGCCCGGAAACACCAGGTCCGCTACCATATAGAAAAAGAGCTGGAGACCGATCCCCCGAAATGGACGGTCTATTTCAAGGCGAACCAGGCGGACGCGCTGACGGCGGCTTTTAAGGAGTACACACAGAAAGACCTTGCCCGCAGCGCCAGGCCGTCGCTTCTTTCGCAGCTTCATAAATTCAAGGAGCTGGCGCAGGCGCTTGGCCGTGACCGGGTGAAAAACAAGGAACACGGAGGCCCGGAACGATGAAGATAGATACCGATGCCCTGAAAAAGCAGGTGATCCTCCACCTGCCCTATCTTTTGTTCCTTCTGGTATTTGCGAAGCTGGGCGAGGCGGTGCGTCTTGCCCCCGGAGCGGATGCCTCACAAAAGCTGCTTGGGCTTTCCGAAGGATTTACTCTGGCGTTTCAGAGTATGTGGCCGGGTGCGGCGCTGGACTGGCTGGTGGGATTATGCGGTGCGGTGATTGTGCGGCTGGCTGTCTATCTCAAAGGAAAGGATGCCAAAAAGTACCGCAAAAATGTGGAATACGGATCGGCCCGTTGGGGCAACAAAACAGACATTGCCCCTTTTATGGACCCGAAACCGGAAAACAACATTATCCTGACACAGACCGAGGGGCTTATGATGTCCGGCAGGCCGAAGAATCCGGCTCATGCCCGCAATAAAAATGTGCTGGTAGTAGGCGGTTCCGGCTCCGGCAAGACGAGATTTTTTATAAAACCCAACCTCATGCAGCTCCATAGTTCGTATGTCGTCACCGATCCGAAAGGTACGGTCTTGATTGAGGTAGGAAAACTATTAAGCCGCGGCACGCCGAAACTGGATAAGGACGGCAACCCGGTCCGGGGAAAGAATGGAAAAATCGTGTATGAACCTTATAAGATCAAGGTATTCAATACGATCAATTTTTCAAAAAGTATGCACTATAACCCTTTTGCCTACATTCACAATGAGAAAGATATTCTGAAACTGGTAACGGTGCTGATTGCAAACACCAAAGGAGAAGGAAAATCCGGCGACGATTTCTGGGTCAAGGCCGAAACTTTGCTTTATACGGCATTGATCGGCTATATTTATTATGAGGCCCCGACAAACGAGCAGAATTTTTCCACTCTGGTAGAAATGATAAACGCTATGGAGGTCCGGGAGGATGACGAAAGTTTCAAAAATGCCGTTGACCTTCTCTTTGACGCGCTGGAGCAGAAGGACCCGGATCACTTCGCCCTCCGGCAGTATAAAAAATACAAACTTGCGGCGGGCAAGACAGCGAAAAGCATACTTATTTCATGCGGCGCCAGATTGGCGCCGTTTGATATTAAAGAGGTGCGGGAGATCACCATGTATGACGAGCTGGAGTTGGACCTGGTCGGGGACAGGAAAACGGCGCTGTTCTTTATCATCAGCGATACGGATGCGACGTTCAATTTTCTTGTCAGCATGGCCTATACGCAGCTGTTCAACCTGCTGTGCGAGCGTGCCGATGACAAGTACGGCGGCAGGCTGCCGGTACATGTACGGTGCCTGATCGACGAGGCCGCCAATATCGGGCAGATTCCAAACCTGGAAAAGCTGATGGCAACGATCCGTTCCAGGGAGATTTCGGCCTGTCTGGTCCTTCAGGCGCAGAGCCAGTTAAAGGCGCTTTATAAGGATAACATGGACACCATCATCGGCAACTGTGACGCTTCCCTTTTTCTGGGAGGCAAGGAAGAAACCACGCTGAAAAGCTGGAATTCCCTACTTGGGAAGGAGACCATCGACATGTATAACACCAGCGTCACCAAAGGCAACCAGGAATCCCACGGCCAGAACTTCCAGAAGTTAGGAAAGGATTTGATGTCGGTAGACGAGCTGGCTGTCATGGACGGAGGGAAATGCCTCCTGCAGATCAGAGGCGTGCGTCCTTTCCTCTCCCGTAAATACGATATTACCAAACACCCAAATTACCGGCTGCTTTCCGATTTCAATGAGAAGAACGCTTTTGACATTGAGAAATTTTTATCTACAAAAATGCCGATGCGTCCCGGCGAGCTGTACCGCAATTATGAGGTCACAGCGGAGGATTTGGAGGCTCCGGCTATGTGATGATGTAGCTGCCTGTTAAGGTTTCTGGCTTTGGCGGGCTTTTTCTTTTCACCGGAAGGAGGTTTTATTGAGGATTCGTGCCCCTCCCTGACAACTGAATATTTTTTCAGGTATATCCTGAACTCTGCCGCCCCTGTGCTTTTTGTAAATGTTCTTGAAGCACAGGGGCGTTTTTTCTTTTCCGGCCTGATATGGCCGCAACACAAAAACAATATTTCTTAAATTAAAGGAGGAACTTTATGGCTTTTTTTGCAAGTGCGATTGATACCCTGAAAATCCTGGTTATTGCTCTGGGCGCCGGCCTCGGCGCATGGGGCGTTATCAACCTTCTGGAAGGTTATGGCAATGACAACCCTGGTGCCAAATCCCAGGGCATGAAACAGCTTATGGCTGGCGGCGGCATTGCGCTGGTGGGTGCCACGCTGATCCCGCTGCTCTCCGGCCTGTTCGGTTAATAGCCAATGGGCAGTCTGTTTGAACGGATAACAGACTGGATTAAAGAGGGCTTAATCGAAGCGATCACAGGACAATACACCGGTATCTTTGAGTCCGTCAACAGCCAGGTCTCGGATGTGGCCTCACAGGTAGGACAGACACCGCAGGGCTGGAATGGCGGCGTGTTCAGCATGATCCAGAATCTTTCTGAAACCGTCGTCATTCCCATTGCGGGAATTATCCTGACTTTTGTCCTTGTCTATGAACTAATCCAGATGATCCTGGAAAAGAACAACATGCACGATTTTGATACGTTCAACATCTTCAAGTGGATTTTCAAAACCTTTGTTGCCACATACCTGCTCACCAACTGCTTTACTATCGTCATGGCGGTGTTTGACGTCGCCCAGAATGTGGTGAGCCAGAGCGCCGGCGTGATAAACGGGAACATGGACGTCACCGCTGCGCTGGCCGACCTGGAAACGCAGCTTGAAGCAATGGGGATGTGGGAGCTGATCGGCCTGTGGCTGGAGACCAACATTATCAACCTGTGCATGTGGGTGTTGTCCATCGTGATCTTTGTCATTGTGTATGGCCGTATGATCGAGATATATCTTACGGTCAGCCTGGCACCCATACCCTTTTCCACAATGGCAAACCGTGAATGGGGGCAGATGGGGACAAATTATCTGCGTTCCCTGTTTGCTTTAGGTTTCCAGGGGTTTTTGATCCTGGTCTGCGTTGCAATCTACGCGGTGCTGGTCCAGTCGATCCCTTCTTCCGGCGACATTCACGGCGCAATCTGGGGCACGGCAGGCTATACGGTCCTGCTGGCCTTTGCCCTGTTTAAGACAGGCTCGCTATCCAAAAGCATTTTTAACTCGCATTAGCGTGTAACCAACCTACATTTTAACAAGAAGGAGGACTTTTTTATATGAGTAAGACAAACAATGAATCCATGCAGCCGGAGGTACAGGTGCCGGAGAATCAGGCGGGCGGAGGTTTGAAGCTGGATGTAACTGTGCGCCCGATTGCCCCGATGGGGAACCTTCTGGCTTTCGCCAATGTGACGATTGGGGACTGTTTCAAGATTGACGGCTTCCGTATCTGCTCCGGTGAAAACGGGCTGTATGTCAATATGCCCTCTACCCAGGATAAGCAGGGAAAATGGAGGGATGTCTGCTGGCCGGTGACGGCGGATTTCCGCAGGCAGCTTAACGACGCCCTGATCGAAGGGTACGGCCAGGCGATTGAAAATTTGCAGGCCACCCTTGAAGCGACAAAGGGAGCGGCGGAGAAACCTTCCCTGACTGGCGCCCTGAAAGAAAACGCTGGCAAGGTCAAGACGCCGCCGGCAAAATCCGCTCCCGCCAAGAATGAGCAGGCCCGATAATGCCGGAGGCTGGAAAATACGGCATCGTGTACGCAGACCCGCCCTGGCGTTACGATATGAAACGCGGCAATGGGGTGGCGGAAAACCATTACCCCACCATGAGCATAGAAGAAATATGCGCGCTGCCAGTTGCAGATATTGCAGCCAAAGACAGTGCGCTTTTTCTATGGGGTACCTTCCCGCAGCTTAATGAGGCATTCCGTGTTATGGAGGCATGGGGATTCAAATATAAGACGCTGGCCTTCCTCTGGCTGAAACAGAACCGGAAAGCAGATAGCTGGTTTTATGGGATGGGGTTTTGGACCCGCTCAAACGCGGAGGTGTGCTTACTGGCGACCAGGGGGCACCCGAAACGCCAGTGTGCGGGAATCCACCAGTTTGTGATCTCCCACATCGAACAGCACAGCAAGAAGCCGGACGAGGTGCGGGATAAGATCGTAAAGCTCATGGGCGACGTCCCCAGGGTGGAACTGTTCGCAAGGCAGCAGACGCCCGGCTGGGATGTGTGGGGCAATGAGGTGGAATCCAGTATCACGATGCTCGGAAAGACGGACAAGGGGGAACCGGATCAATATTGATGGTGACGGCATATCACGATTGGAGGTGAAAACAATGCCCTATGTACCTGTACCCAAAGACTTAACAAAGGTCAAGACCAAGCTGGCGTTTAACCTGACGAAACGCCAGCTCATTTGTTTCAGCCTGGCCGCGCTGGTGGGGCTGCCGGTATATTTCCTTACCCGCGGCGCTATTGGCAACTCGGCGGCGGTGCTGTTGATGATCGGGCTTATGATGCCCTTTTTCTTTTTCGCCATGTATGAGCAGGACGGACAACCGGCGGAGAAACTTCTGAAAAACAGGCTCCGCTATAAGCTCTGGCCGAAGAAACGCCCATACCGGACGGAAAACCTGTATAAATCCATGTCAAAGAAGGAGGTTACGAGGATTGCCAAAAACCAAACAGCAGGAAGCCCAGGAAAAACGTCTGCAAAGAAACATCAGGCAGGCAAAAAACACCAGGGCCGACGCAAAGACAAGCGGAAATAAGACTGTCCGCACCAGGCCGCCTAAAAAGGGCGGCTTTTTTGCCGGGCTGAAAACGGACGCCCCGCAGACGGTCCAGCAGAGTATTCCCTATAAGGAAATGTACCGGGATGGAATCTGCCGGCTGAATGATAAGCTCTACACCAAGACGGTGCAGTTTTTCGATATTAACTACCAGCTTGCACAGGCGGATGACAAAGCGCAGATTTTTGAGGGCTACTGTGATTTCCTCAATTATTTTGACGCCTCGATCCATGTGCAGCTTACCTTCATCAACCAGCGGGCCAATATGCAGGATTTTGCCCGCAGCATCGGCATCCCCATCCGCGGTGACGAATACGACGGAATCCGCAGGGAATATGGAGATATGCTAAAAGGCCAGCTCCAAAAAGGCAACAACGGCCTTACCAAGCGGAAATATATCACCTTCGGCATTGAGGCTGACGACCTTCGCACCGCGAAGATGCGCCTGGAGCGGATCGAGGCCGACGTGCTGGCAAATTTCAAAGCCCTGGGAGCACAGGCAAAGCCGTTAGACGGGCTGGAACGCCTGGAGCTCCTTCACAGCCAGCTCCACCCGGACGGGCAGGAAAAGTTTCATTTTACTTGGGCGGACCTGCCGAAAACCGGGCTCTCCACAAAGGATTATATTGCGCCCTCCGGCCTGTCGTTCTCAAATGACGGAAAGACCTTCCGGGTGGCCGACCATTCCGGGGCGGTGTCCTTTTTGCAGATTTTAGCGCCGGAACTGACGGACCGGCTGCTGGCGGAGCTTTTAGACCTGGACGACGCCGTGACGGTGAATCTGCATATCCAGTCCATCGACCAGGCCCAGGCGATCAAGAACATCAAGCGCAAGATGTCCGATCTGCAGAAAATGACCATTGAGGAACAGAAGAAAGCGGTCCGCGCCGGGTATGACATGGACATCATACCTACCGACCTTGCCACCTACGGCGAAGAAGCGAAGAATCTCTTACAGGATTTGCAGAGCCGGAATGAGCGCATGTTTCTTGTGACGGTGCTGGTGGAGAATATCGCTTCCAAAAGGCAAAAGCTGTTTAATGATATTCTGTCTGCCTCCGGTATTGCGCAGAAATATAACTGTGCCCTGAAACGTCTGGACTATCAGCAGGAACAGGGGCTTATGTCCTCCCTTGCCTTAGGGTTGAACCAGATTGAAATTGAGCGTGGGCTTACGACAAGCAGCACCGCCATTTTCGTGCCATTTACGACCTGCGAGCTGTTCCAGGAGGGCGAGGCGCTTTATTATGGCCTGAACGCTTTAAGCAATAACCTGATTATGGCGAACCGCAAGAACTTAAAGAATCCAAACGGCCTGTTCCTGGGAACGCCCGGCAGCGGCAAGTCCTTCTCTGCCAAGCGTGAGATCGTCAATGTGTTCCTTTTAACGGAGGATGACATCATTATTGCGGACCCGGAAAATGAGTACGGGCCTCTGGTACAGCAGTTCGGCGCCCAGGGGCAGGTCATTGACATTTCCCCGACCTCCACCAACTATATCAATCCGATGGACATTAACCTGGACTATTCGGATGATGAAAACCCCATCACACTGAAAAGCGATTTTATCCTGTCGCTGTGTGACCTGATTATCGGTGGCAAGGAAGGGCTTTCCCCGATTGAGAGGACCATCATTGACCGCTGCACGAGGCTTGTGTACCGGGATTATTTGCAGGACCCCCGCCCGGAAAATATGCCGGTCCTGGGAGACCTATATGAGCTGCTTTTGAAACAGGCGGAGCCGGAGGCGCAGAATATCGCTACGGCGCTGGAAATCTACGTCAATGGCTCCCTGAATGTGTTCAATCACCGTTCCAACATTGACATGAACAACCACCGGGTACTCTGCTTCCAGTTAAAGTCTCTAGGGAAGGCCCTGAAAGAGATCGGGCTTCTCATTATGCAGGATGCCGTGTGGAACCGTGTCACCGCCAACCGCTCCAAACATAAGACGACCTGGTTCTATATCGACGAATTCCATCTCCTTTTGAAAGGCCAGACCGGAAGTTTTAGCGTGGAAATCTGGAAAAGATTCCGTAAATGGGGCGGCATACCCAGCGGTTTGACACAGAATGTAAAGGACCTGCTGGCCTCCCGTGAGATTGAGAATATCTTTGAAAACTCGGATTTTATCTACATGCTGAACCAGGCCCAGGGGGACCGGCAGATTTTGGCGAAACAGTTGGGAATTTCCCCGCACCAGCTTTCTTATGTAACCCATTCCGGCCCTGGTGAGGGGCTTCTGTTTTTCGGGAATGTGATCATCCCCTTTGTCGATCATTTTCCGAAAGACACCCTGTTATACAGCGTACTTACAACACGGCCTGATGAAGTGGCAGGTGCATAAATTCCCGAAAATAAAAATGACTGGAGGTGATAACAGTGCCGCGGGAAAAAGAATTTCAGAGGAAAAAGAAAGATACCCGGATGCCGGTCCGTGATTCCCATGCGGAGGAACGTATGGACACCCGGCAGAGCGAACAGGATTTTAACCTGCTGCGGGTCAGGGACGCCCCTTCTTCTTCGGGAACGGCCCGGAGCCGGAGGTATGAAACCGCAGCACAGCAGGCAGCGGATGATACACAACCTTTCAAAGCGGATGTACCGCAGCAGGCGGATATTTCCATACCGGAACATTTGGAAAGCAGGGATATGGACCATGAGCCGGCACGGGCACCTGAAACACGGAACCCTCTGGAACCGGGAACTTCTGCACCGGAACCGCGCCGGAGGGATTTCAGATATGTGGATTCCCGGCGTGAGGATTCTGACAGCGGCAATTCTGATATAGGGCACTCCACGCAGGGAGAATCCAGCCAGACAGAACGCCGCCACCGGATGCACCAGCACGGCAACAAATACCAGCAACGTTTCCAGGAGGCGGCAAAAGCCGAGGAACCAAAGGAGAAACCACCGGAGGCAGCCGAAGGAGAACCAAAACGGCCTTCCAAGCTGGAATTTACCGCTGACGAACTCCCACCAGAGGCAAAAGATACAAAGCTCACCAAAGCCCGGAGGAAAGCGGAACGGACAGCGGAAAAACTGGAGCAGGCGGAAAACCGTCTGCCTGCCCGCCGTAAGCTGCGGATGGAAACATCTTCTGATCCTGATACGGGTAAGGCCAAAAAACGCCTGAAATTTGAAAAGGAGGTAAAATCCCAGCGGGCCCATGTAAAGGGTTCTGTTCCGATGCGCCCGGTAAAAGTCGGCGCAAATATGGCGGTTGGCTACGCCCACAAAAAAATCTATCAGGCGGAAAATGAAAATGTCGGCATTAAAGCGGCCCACCACACCGAGCTTGTAAGCGAGTCGGGGCTGCGCATGGCATATCACAGGCATAAGACCGCGCCATACCGCAGGGTGGCAAAATTACAGCAGAAATCAGCCAGGGCCAATGCCCGGCTTGCCTACCGGCAGGCATTACAGGACAACCCGGAACTGAAGAAAAATCTTCTTGCCCGGATGTGGCAGAAACAGAAAATAAAACGCCAGTATGCCAAAGCAGCCAGAGAGGCGAAAAAAGCGGGAAAGCGCGCAAAGGACACCGCTGTTACAACAGAAAAAATCGTTGCCGGCGTGGTTCATGCCATCAAGCGCCACCCGGTTATATGCGGGATCGTGATCCTGCTCCTTCTGGTATTTTTCCTGATTGCCTCCCTCTTTTCTTCCTTTTCTAATCTGGGAACCGGAGGGCTGGGGAGCCTTGCCGCCTCTACCTATCTGGCGGACGATGCGGACATCAACAATGCGGAGCTTATATATACCGAGTGGGAAACGGACCTGCAGATGCAGATCAACCGTGTGGAATCGGACCGATCCGGTTATGACGAATACCGCTATAACATCGGACCTATTGAGCATGACCCTTATGTTTTGATGGGGTATCTCACCTCTGCGTATCAGGATTTTACCTATACGCAGATCGAGAGTGTCCTCCGGGAGCTTTTTAACGGGCAGTATTCCTTATCCTTCACGGAGGAAACGGAAATCCGCTACCGGACAGAAACAAGCATTGACCCGGAGACCGGCGAAGAAACCGAAGAAGAAGTGCCTTATGAGTGGCGCATTTTGAATGTAACGCTTACTTCCACGCCGCTTGAAAACCTGGTGGTTTCACGCATGGACGCAGACCAGAAGGAAATCTGCGAGATTTTATTGCAGACCAAAGGCAACCGGCAGTATGTGAAAAATGTGTTTGGCACGAACTGGCTGCCCTATGTCACCAGCTACTACGGCTACCGGGTACACCCGATCAGCGGGGAAAAGAACTACCATACTGGCGTTGACATTGGGATGCCCCAGGGCACGGAGATTTTGGCCGGGCATGACGGCACGGTCACGCTGGCAGGAAACGCGGGCGGCTACGGCCTGTGTGTCGCCATTGAGGGCGAGGCTTATGAGGGGCACTCCCTTACCACCAAATACGGCCACTGTTCGCAAATCTTAGTATCTGCCGGACAGGAAGTAAGGGCCGGGGATGTGATCGCAAAGGTCGGCAGTACCGGAAACTCCACCGGGCCGCACCTGCACCTGGAGGTATTGGTTGACGGCCAGTATAGGAACCCGCTGTATTTTGCCGATACCGGCGACACCAGCGAGCGGCATCTGCCGACAATAGGCGCAGGCGGCGGGGGGAATTATTTCAATTATGATGTTCCACCGGAGGCCCTTGCGGATGAAAAATTTGCGGCTATGATTGCGGAGGCTGAAAAGTATTTAGGCTATCCGTATGTGTGGGGCGGCGCAAGCCCTTCCACTTCCTTTGACTGTTCCGGCTATGTTTCCTGGGTAGTCAATCACTGTGGCGTGGGCTGGAACTTCGGACGCCTGACCGCGGACGGGCTTTTAGGCGTATGCACGCCTGTATCAAACGCCGATGCAAGGCCCGGCGACCTGATTTTCTTCCAGGGCACCTACAATACCAGCGGCGCAAGCCATGTGGGAATCTATGTGGGTAACGGGATGATGATCCATTGCGGGGACCCGATCTCCTACGCGAACATCAACACAAGCTACTGGCAGCAGCACTTTTATACATTTGGGCGTCTGCCCTGACAGATTGGAGGTAATAAATTGAACCCTAAGATTGAAAAACTGGAGAAAGATATTGACAAGACGAAAAACAAGATTGCGGAGATGCAGGCCAGGCTCCGCGACCTGGAAAAACAGAAAACGGAGCTGGAGAATACGGATTATGTGGCGATTGCCCGCAGCTTCCATCTGACGCCCCAGCAGTTGGCCGAATTTCTGAAATCGCAGCAGGCCGCTCCGTCCGGGGATGGCCCGCTTAAGAAACAGGAGGACATGAATGAGGACTAAAAAAATCTCTCTGCTACTGGCGCTTGTGCTTGTCATAAGCGCCATCGCTTTGCCCCTGACGGCTTATGCTGCCGGGGACAAAGATACCACACCGCCGGAGCTTGCGGCTTCTCTGGACGGCGGTACGCTGAAAATAGAAAGCAGCGACGATCATTCCGGCGTGGAGGCGGTCTTTGTGGACGGGAACCGTATCAACTCCCTGACCAATGGGGCGGCTTCCGTCACCTTAAAGGATTATGCCGGCACGGAAAAGCAGGTAAGCGTGTACGCCCAGGATTATGCCGGGAACCGCTCAAAAACCGTGAAGTTTGAGAATCCCTATTATGAGGAACCAGAGCCCACGGAGAAACCTGCTGCCACGGTACCGCAGAACCAGAGCAGCACGCCGGTAAAACCTGTGCAGACCCAGGCTGCTTCTTCCGGCAGTACCAATCATAATGCCCAAAGTAGCAATTCCGGCAGTAATGTTTCCGGAAATGGCTCTAATGCGGGTACGAATACGGGCGCCAATGGCGGCAGCAATACAGCCTCCGGCACAAATAACGGCAACTCCAATTCCCAGGGGGAAACAGGAAACACTTCCTCCATCCCGGATGGCGCGTTTACCCCGGATGGTACCGGCACAGTGTTAGATACAGCCACCGGCGAAGGTGACGATAAGCAGTTTTACACAATCACCACCGAGGCTGGAAATGTATTCTATCTTATTATTGACGGAAAGCGGGACGATAACAACGTGTATTTCCTGAACGGTGTTACCGAAGCTGACCTGATGGCCCTGGCGGAAAAGAATGAGGGCACCATGAGCGTGATCCCGGCAGAGGACGTCTGCACCTGTACGGAAAAATGCGAAGCCGGCGAAGTCAATACCGCCTGCCCGGTCTGTAAGAACGACCTCAAAGGCTGCGCCGGAAAGGAAAAACCTGCGGAAACAGAGGAACCCGCACAGACCGAACCGCCGAAAAAGGACAATGGCAGCGCCGGCACGATTATCTTCATTATCGTTGCCCTGCTTGCGGTAGGAGGCGTTGGTTATTATGTGAAGATCATCCGTCCGAAGCAGCAGGCAGAGGATGAAGAAGATTTCGAGGATGACGGCTACGGCGAAGGCTTTGACCCGGATGAAGCCTATGGAGAACCGGAATATCTCTCCGAAGATGATTTTGATGACAGGATCAATAAGGAACAGGAGGACAGCGAATAAAGCTGTCCTTTACTATTTTAAGAAAGCGAGGATTTTTCATGGAGAAAACAAATACCCATTACCGCAGCGGCGTAAAGCGGCTGCTGGCATTTCTGCTTTGCGCAGTATGCGTCTTTGGGATGATCCCTACCCAGGCGTTCGCGTTTTCGCCTGGACAGAAAGCAAGCTCCTGGCTGGGTGATCAGTATGTGGGGTCTGACGGACAGCATTACTACAGCCCGGCGCCCTACACCTATCTGGTCTACAATTCTGACGGAACGATGGATGTGCGTACCAGCTCCGGGGGCAACGCCTACCGGCATTATATGCTGACAGCTTCGGACGGGAGCAGCCAGCAGGTGTATTGCGTGGAAAGCGGCATTGCCTATAACGCTTCTGACAATACCTATACATCGGAAAGCGGCACAAACAGCAATTACTTAAACCTGCTCCCTTCCGAGGCAAGACGGGGGATCACCCTCACAGCAATCTACGGCTGGAAACCCGGCGCCTCCCTCCCTGTGTCGGGCATTAACGAGGACGATTATAAAATGGCGACACAGATCATCCTCTGGGAGTACCAGCAGCAGCTTCGTAGCGACCCTTACAGCAGGCACGGGAACGGCCACGCAAACGCCAGCCAGTATTTCAGCGTGATTGCCGGACGTCCTGCGGAAAAAGCCTACAACTGGATTTTGTCACAGGTTGCTTCCCATTCCACGGTTCCATCTTTTACTTCCACGAAGAAAAGCGAGGCACCGGAGCTGGAACTGAAATGGGACACGGAAAAGAAGATTTATACCCTGACTGTCACGGACACCAATAACCTGAAAATCGACCTGGAGACTTTGAAAGGCAGCGGCGTTTCCGTCACAAGAAACGGGAACAAGTACACCTTCACCAGTAAGAACATGATTATGGACCCCGTGACCTTTGAATTTAGAAAGGATATTCCGGTTGCCAACGATATGCTGATCTGGGGCCGTCCCGGCTACCAGACCATGATGACCGGCGCCAGTGACCCGGTCTCCTTCTTTGTAAAGATCAAGACGGAAACCTACGGCACCGCAAAGATTGTCAAGACCAGCGAGGACGGCATTGTGTCCGGGATTCCTTTCCAAATCTCCGGTACGGACATTCTGGGAAATAAAGTAGATGAAACTGTCACTACCGGAGAAAACGGGCAGATCAAAGAAAAGCTGCTGCCCGGCACCTATCTGGTGAAGGAGCTGCCGGTGGACCGCTATGTGATCCCTTCCGCACAGTATGTCACCATTGAAAGCGGACAGACCTCCACGGTTCATTTCAGCAATATCCTGAAAAAATTCCGTGTCCATGCGGTAAAGAGTGACGCTGATACCGGCACCGCCCAAGGCGACGCGACCCTTGCCGGGGCAACCTACGGAATTTATAACAATGGCGAGCTGGTAGACACCTACACCACCGGGCCGGACGGCAGCTTTATGACCCGCTACTATGTCTGCGGCGATAACTGGACGGTGAGGGAGATTGATCCCAGCACCGGCTACCTCTTAAACGATACGGTCTATGAGGTGGGCGCTTCCCCGACCCTGTATGAAGTGGAACTGAACACCACGGAGAACCAGGTTACGGAAACGGTCATTTACGGAAATATCCAGCTTGTAAAGCATACGGACGACCTGGACCCGGATGTGTCCGGGGATGAAAATACGGACGAACCCAATGAGGGCGTCATTGAGCGCCCGGAGGCTGGCGCGGTCTTTGAGGTTTACCTGAAGGCGGCAGGCAGTTATGACGCGGCAAAGGAAAGTGAACGCGACCTGCTGACAACGGATAATGATGGTTTTGCAGCTTCCAAAATGCTGCCTTATGGCCGTTATACGGTCCACCAGGTAGCTGGTGAGGAAGGGAAAGCGTTTATCCCAGACTTTACGGTCTTTATTTCCTCCAACGGACAGACTTACAGTTATATCCTGAATAACCGCACCATTACCGCAAGGCTGCGTGTGGAGAAATGCGACGCGGAGACCGGCAATATTATCCCCATGACGGGCACCGGTTTCCAGATCAAGGACCTGTCTACCGGGGAATTTGTCACCCAGGATATTTACTATCCGAACCCGGAAACCCTTGATACCTTCTATGTATCGGATGAAGGCTGGCTGATGCTGCCGGAGCCTCTGCACACCGGGGATTATGAGCTTTACGAGGTGGCGGCGCCTTACGGGTATGTACTTTCCAGCGAGCCGGTGCCGTTTACCATTGACGGCAGCGAGGCCGTTGTCACGGTTACGCAGTACAATATGCCGCAGAAGGGGCAGCTTACCATCACCAAGACCGGCGAGGTATTCGCTTCCGTCCAGGAAAACGATGGTCTGTACCAGCCGGTGTATGAGGTCATGGGGCTGCCGGGCGCAGTCTATGACGTGATCGCGGATGAAGATATTTATACCGGTGACGGAACGCTCAGGGCGGCAAAAGATACGGTTGTGGAAACCCTTACCACCGGGGAGGATGGAACCGCCCAGAGCGGGCTTCTCTATCTGGGCCGCTACCGTCTGGAGGAACGCCAGGCGCCGGAGGGGATGGTCTTAAATACCCAGCCGGAATATGCCGAGCTTACTTATGCGGGTGAAACTGTGGAAGTAACGCAGACCGCCATCGGACTTTATGACGAGCGTCAGAAGGTGGATGTGAGCCTGTTCAAAGCACTGGAAACGGACGATCTTTTTGGGCTTGGCATGAATGAGGAATACAAAGATATTTCTTTCGGCTTGTATGCTTCCGCAGACCTGACGGCTCTTGACGGCAGCGTAATTCCGGCTGGCGGGCTTTTAGAGGTGGTTTCCGTTGACCCGAATGAGGCGGGCGGCTATGACGCTTCCTTTGCTTCCGACCTGCCTTTTGGCAGCTACTATGTGAAGGAACGCACCACAAACAACGCCTATATCCTCTCTGATACCGAATATCCGGTTGTCTTTGAGTATGCCGGCCAGGAGGCGGCGCTGGTGCAGATTCTTGTAAATGAAGGCGAGGTTGTTTCCAACGACCTGCTGCGCGGGCGTGTGGACGGCGTGAAAGTCGGCGAAAACCCGGAGGGCGGCGAAGATGTGAAGCTGTCCGGGGCACTGATGGGATTATTCAGGCCGGACACGGAAGAATTTACCGAGGAAAATGCGCTGCTTACTGTCACCACTGCCGAGGATGGCAGCTTTGCCTTTGAGAATATCCCTTACGGTCACTGGATCGTAAAGGAAATTTCCTCTCCGGCGCTTTATACGGTAAGTCCCGAACAGCACCATATCTATATCGGTGTGGACGGCCAGCGCATTGAAATCAAAGTGGAAAATACCCTGATCCGCGGCAGCGTGCAGGTGATGAAAACCGAGGCGGTGGACGAGCCTTCTTCTGTGAAGAAAGAGGACAAAGATAATAACACCTTCCTGCGTTTCCTCTCCGGCGCGGTATTCGATCTGTATGAGGATGCCAATGGCAACAAGGAATTTGATTCCGAAGATATGAAGATCGGTACCCTGAAAGAATCGGAGGCGGGCTACCACACCGCGGAGGGCCTTCTGGCAAAGGGCTACTTTGTGAAAGAAAGCAAGGCACCAGAGGGCTACCAGCTTGACGAGAACGCCTACTACTTTGCCATCACAGAGGACGGCCAGGTGGCGGTTGTGGAAAATGGCGAGGCCGGACGTGGCTTTACCAATGAGGCGTACCGCGGGAACCTGAAGATTACAAAGGATTCCAGCGACGGGCGCAAGGATGGATTTGCTTTTGAGGTGAAAAGTGCAGACGGTTCCTACTGTGAAACTTTCACTTCTCCAAAATCCGGCGTGATCGAGGTCAAGGGGCTGCGCGTTGGCATTTATACCGTAACAGAAATCTCCAACCGGGCAAGCAAGGACTATATCATTCCTGACGCTGCCACCGTGGAGATCAAGGCAGACGAAACCGCAACGGTCCAGTTCTTCAATGAAAAGCCAGAGAAACCGGCTACCCCGGATAACCCGGATAATCCGAAAACACCGTCCAATCCGTCCACACCATCTAATCCTGATAAAGCGGTACCGCAGACTGGGGATGACAATTTCATTTTCCTGTATGGCGGGCTTCTGGCACTGGCGGTGATTGGCGGCGGACTGTTTGCCGCAGTCTATTTCAAAAAGGGCAAGTACAGCAGAAATACCCCAAAGAGAAAAGTTGTTGGTATTGCGGTGGTTTCCCTCTGCGGGTTGTTGGCACTTGGCAGCGGGTTCCTGATGGTACGCGACCTTAACCAGTATTCCGAGAGCGCCGGGGTCTATGACGGGCTGGCGGAATATGTGGAAGTGCCGGAGCAGGCCGGGGAACCGGACGAAACCGGAGCGGAGGAAGAATCAGGCGGGGAGGATTCAAGTGCGGTCCTCCCTGTTGTGGATTTTGAAGCTCTCAGGGAGACAGGACCGGACATCATCGGGTGGCTCAACCTTCCTGATACGGCCATCAACTACCCGGTCACGCAGGCAGATGATAACGAGTATTACCTGCGCCATCTGTATGACGGCACCTATAATAAGACGGGCTGCCTGTTTGCAGACTATGAAAATCAGGAGGATTTTTCGGACCGCAATACCATTATCTACGGCCACAATATGCGGGACGGCTCCATGTTCGCTGCGCTGAATGAGTATGA